>Ga0207674_10010102_pt1 | contig 10731 bp, 15 predicted proteins | sample KBSCornC72_FD_184303 | JGI IMG/M metagenome (GOLD analysis project Ga0207674, IMG submission 184303) | Corn rhizosphere microbial communities from Kellogg Biological Station, Michigan, USA - KBS Corn C7-2 (SPAdes) (version 2) | ecosystem: Host-associated > Plants > Roots > Rhizosphere > Soil ...
ATCGCCCAGCTCTTACCTCACGGACACTCAGGAAGGCTCAGGAGATTGTCCGGCGTATCCCGGTCCGCTTCCGTCTTGAGGTATTTGTGGCCAAGGTGTGTGGCGACCACCACCTTGGCGCGCCGGTTGCCGTCCGTCGTGTAAAATTCCCATGTTTTGTTTTCGATGTGAGCGATTGCTACATCGACTGAGATTTTCCACCGCTCGGTAGTGAAGCCTCCGACGTTGACGATCCGATGATAGGGATCAAATCGGGGCTGTTTATTGATGCATTTGATTTCAGCTGATTGGGTCATTGCTGCGACTTTCTAAAAGCCGCGTGAGGTTGACCGTCTGAGGCGAAGAGCGTATTTCTTCGCGTGCAGTTTGCTCGGATCGCCCCATCACGGCGGTTCCAGTTAAAGGCTCCGAGTTTGGCGACTCGGAGCCTTTTCCATTATAGCACAGTTGCCCGAATGTTCCGCTGAGAACGCAGGGTGAACAAATCACCGAGTCCAGCGCTTGCGCCGCTCGCCCCACCACGGGGACGGTTCGAAATAGTTAGGCGGCGATCCCGCTAGGTTGCCGGTAGGTGAGGCGTTTGCCGCGCGCACCTTTCAATGCCTCTGCGGTGCGCTCTGCGTCCGTCATGGTGCGGGTCGAATAACGGAAGTCGAACTCGGCCAGATAGCGGTGCGTGTGGGCGACAGACCAGTGATGGTAAGTGCCAATCACGCCGCGCTTGAGAATGGAAAAGAAGTTCTCCGCATTGTTGCTGTGGTTGTCGCCGCCACGGCTGAACTCGCGGTTGCTGTGAAGCGTCGTCCGGTGGCTGGCGAACTCGCGGCCGATGGTATTGTAAAAGCGAGCGTCGTCCGTTCGCAGATGCGATGAGCGGTCGACGTTAGTGACCAGTGCGTTGCGGACGATATCAAAGTTGACGTGCGTGATGTGGAACGAGCGGGCGCGGCCAGCGTCGCGGTCGATCAGGGTGACGATTTTCTTCTTCGGGGCAACCTTGCCGCTCAGCCGCTTCTTTTTGAAGCCGCCGACGAAAGCCTCGTCGCTCTCAACGGTCTTTCCCGGCCCGCCGAGCGGCGCTCCGTCGTCCTTCATGGACTCGCGGATGCGATGCGCCATGAACCACGCTGATTTGTATGTGATCCCAAGCATCCGGCTCAGCTCGTTTGCCGAATGCCCCTTTTTGCCGCCGTTGAGCAGCCGATAGGCCAGCAGCCACTTGCTCAATGGAATTTTGCTATCCTCAAAGATGCTGCCGACCGTCACGGTGAACTGGCGGCGGCAATCATTGCACATGTAGAGGCCGGGGCGAGCGGTAGTGCCGCCAACCTTGGTTGCGCGCATGGACTCACAATGAGGGCAAACCGGCCCATCCGGCCAATGCAGGCTTTCGAGATACTCGCGGGCCTTGGCTTCGTCGTGGAATACCGGGTTGGTTAGATCGAATGTCATCAGCCTGTCCTCTGCATCCGTAGTGCCCGCGAGACAGTGTTTTGTCAAGTATATAATTGCCCAGCGCTTGCCACATCGGCGAAAGTGTAGGACAGAGAAAAACCGCAATGGTTCGTCTTGATGGGGCTTTTCGATGATCACTCGCATTCGCGAAGTGCGCCGGGCGCGCGGAATGACTCTCGACGATGTGGCTAGACGCTGCGAGCCGCCGACGACGCCGCAGACGATCGGGCGCTTGGAAACAGGCACGCGGACGGTATCGATCGGCTGGCTCAACCGCATCGCCCAGGCCCTTGGGGTCGAAGCTCAGGACCTCGTGGAAGGTGGCGACGCCGCCGAGCTCAAGGTCGCGGCTATCCTGGGGCCGGGGGCCGCAGCGGCGCCGAGGAAGACGGCCGTGGTCGTGCCGCCGCGGGGCGAAGAGGGCCAGGTCGCCATTCTCGTCGCCGGGAGCCTCGGCGACTATCGCGCCGGCGATGAGCTGTGGTGCGACACGCTTCAGCCAGACGCTTTTGCGCAGGCGCTCAACCGCGACGTGCTGGTACCGCGCCCGGCGGGCCGCTTCCTCTTCGGGAGGCTCATCAACCGCGATGAAGAGAGATTGCAGATCCTCCCGCTCGAGGCGGGAGGGCGCCAGCAGGTCGTCGCCAATCCGCCTTGGCTTGCAGTCGTCAGAACACTTGTACGCAAGTTCTAGCGTCTAGCTTTTGTCGCGCTCCGACCGGGTGGTGTCATCCACGCTCTGGTCGTAGCCGCTCTTCGAGCTGAAGAATGCGGCGGCAAACAGGCCGCAGCCCAGCAGGACCGAGAAGAACACACCGAGCGTGGTCGCGATCACCGTGTTCACGTCGAGCGTGCTGAAGAGGTAGAGGTAAATCAGCGCCGCCGCGACCATCAGCACCGCGACGAGCGCAATCCATTTGAGGATGCGTTTGAATTCCGCGAGAGCCTGTTGGCGTTGCGAGACCATTATGCCTCAACCTCCGCGAGCCCGCGTGGTTGCGAGCGCTGAAGTGCGGGCGGCGAGCCGCTTGCCTCGGTCGTCGGGGCGTGGCACCGGCCAGACTTGGGCGGTTAGCTCAGCTGGTAGAGCATCTCGTTTACACCGAGAGGGTCGGCGGTTCGAGCCCGTCACCGCCCACCAGCGCCAGCGCAGCCAGTCCGGGGGACTGGCGAGCATGGCGCTCACGAAGCGCAGCGTAGTGGCAAACGCGCAGCCAGTCCGGGGGACTGGCGAGCATGGCGCTCACGAAGCGCAGCATCGTGGCAAACGCGCGCAAACTAGATCAGCTCGCCGGGGATTTTGAGGATCGCATCCACGTCGGCCGCGTCGACATGCACCGTGAGATCGGGGTTGAACTGCCTCAACTCAAACCCCGATCCGGTCCGCTTTAGAAGCTGCATGATCAGCACTCGCTCACTTCCACCCCGTTGTGTCCTCCCGGCGGGGCGGAGCCGCACCAGCACGTCATCGCCGATGGCGACGGGCGTGCGCGCCGCCACTGCGGCGTGCGCGCCGGGACGGAATCGCGGCCACATGGAATCGCCGACGATTGTGACTGCGAACGCGTCCGGATCAGCCGCCAGCGTCGGAGGTCGCGGCAGGCGGTCAAGCAGCTCACCGGGTCGGATCTCGAACAATTCGATCTTGCTGCCGGCTTCTCCCCATTCGCCTGCCAGCGTCGTTGGGACCAGCGGGAGAGGCGGCAACGGCGCAGGACTCCAGGCCCGCTTCACATCGTCCAACTGCGCGAAGCTGGACAACGGCCGGGGTGGCTCGGGACCGATGCGCAGCGCCTCGAATTCCGCGAGCGACGACCCGGCGGCGACCAGCAGTTTCTCAAGCGTCCGGCGGGACGGGTTTCCGTGCCTGCGCATGTCATTCCATACGGTGCGGCTGACGCCGGCTTTCACGGCCCAGGCGTTCGGGGACAGGGCCTCTGGTTTAAACCGCATGAGATCACGGTAGATTTGAGATTCGCGCGGCGCTTCCACGCTCCGAATATCGTGTCAGAGTGACAATCCGGCAATGTCAGATCAGTCTGAACACTGTCTTGACATAGTGTTAGACTAATCTAACAGACGATCCATGATTCCTGCGCACGAATTCGCCCGCTTAGATCACGGCGACGTGACCTACCTCGCCGAAATACCGCCTCAACGCCTGACTCGCCTCAGGCGCGAGCTCGACAAACACGCGGCGTCCGTCGTGCGGATCGGCGCGACGGATGAACACGCCTTTGCTCACCATCGTTTTGAGCCAGCGCAGCGCCGTGGTCGCGGGCACCGCAGCGGCGATGCACAAGCTGGAAACGGGGACTCTGTGTTGCGCGATCTCCGCCCGCAGAAGGTCGAGCAGCATGTCCCACGCCGGGTCGGCGAACAGGTCCTCGGGGAAATAGCGCGCGCGAAGCCGTCGCGCGCGGATCACCGCGCGCACCGTTTCGGCGGAAACGGCGGGAACGTCGGCGGCAGGCGTTGCCTCCGCCGTGCGCGTCGCTGCCGCAGGGCCTGCGGACAACCGCGCCAGCGTGGAGGCAATGCGGCTCACTTCATCGCTGAGCTGGCGAAGGCGCTCGGCATTCTGATCGCTTGCAATGTCCGCAACCGAAAGCGGCCGGGCGGCGTGCGCGGTAGCGATCGCCAATGCAGCCGCGCGTTCAGCCTCGCCCGCATCGATGATCAGTTCGACGGCGTCCTCGTCGAGCCGCGCCGACACAGGATCAAGCAGGGCCGCAGGGGCAGAGACAACGGCCGCGTAGCGTCCCGCCGCGACATCGCGGCTGACACGCGTCAGCAGATCGTCCATCGGCCCGCCGCCGTCGGCATCCAGTTCGATCCAGATTGCAGTGGCCGCGCCCTGATGGTCGAGCCGCGCGTTCGCCAGCTCGACCGGCAGGCTCGCTCCAACCCGCAATCCAGACGCCTCGATCGTTCGTTGGGCTCGGTTGATGGCTGCGTCACTGCTTCCGGCAAGCAGCACTGGGGGGCGGTCGCCATAGACGACTGCAGCGTCGGTCGAAATCGCGTCCATACACATACATCCAGGGACAAGTGCGGGACCGAGCTCGGCCTTGATAACGCGCATTGTGGAGAAAAGTCAGACCGAATCCCGCTCCAAACCGGATGAGATTGAGCGGAACCGAAAAGAAAGACGCGTAAGGCGTGATTTCAGAGGGGGCGACGATGTTCAGCGTACCAGCCGAAGTGCCGTCGGCCCATCGGGCGCGCTGGCTTGCGGAAGTGGCGGATGCACTCGACCAGGCCCACCGCCTCCTCTGCGACCTCGATCTCGACAGCGACGCTGCACCGGATGCTCTGGAACTCCGGGGGCGTATCAAAGCGGCACGCCTCCAGGTTCAGGTGCTGCGGCAAAGCAGGCCGAGTGCCCTGCCCGCAGAAGCTGGTCCGGAATGGACCAATCTAATCCCCTGGCCGGTCAAACGCGTCGGCTAAAGCCCCTGCGGCAGGTCCCCGCCTCCGGCAAAGGGCTCGAGATAGACATCGAGGCGCGGCGGCTTCCATCCGGAGGTGGCGACGAATGCGCGATTGAGGAATGCCGGCTTGCCGTAGCGCAACGGCCTCCCGTCCGGACCGTCGACGAGCCCGCCCGCCGCAAGCAGCACGGCGTGTCCCGCAGCCGTGTCCCATTCACTGGTCGGGGAGGCCCGCGGATAGATATCGGCCTGCCCTTCGGCGAGGATGCAGAATTTGAGCGATGAGCCGACCGCGACATAACCGCAGGTGCCAACGGCCGCCTCGAGATAGTCTATGGTCGCCTGGTTGAGATGCGACTTGGAGGCGACTGCGGTCAGTTGCTCGCCGCGATCGCGGGTTCTGATTGGAACCGGGCCGCTTCCATCGTCACGGGTTGCGCCCTCGCCGACGCAACCTGCGTAGAGCTTGCCCGTTGCCGGCGCATAAACGACCCCTAGAGTAGGCGCCCCACGTTCGATCAGCCCGATGTTGACCGTATAATCGTCGCCGCCGCGGACGAACTCCTTCGTTCCGTCGAGCGGATCGACGAGAAAGTACAAGTCGCCGTGCTTGGGGATCCGGCCTGCCGCGACTTCCTCTTCCGCGATCACAGGTACTCCGGGCGCGGCTCGCGCGAGCGCCGCGAGAATGATCAGCTCCGCAGCAAGGTCCGCCTCTGTGACCGGCGAGGAATCCTTCTTGGATTCCACGTCAAACCCTCGGCGGACCACTTCAAGAATGGCTTCCCCGGCCTCGCGCGCAGTCTCCGTCAGTTGGTTGAGGAGATGCGCATAGTCCATGCTCAGCGCGGCGCCATCCTGATGCCGCCGTCAAGCCGCACCGCCGCAGCATTCATGTACACGTTCTCGATCAGGAAGCAGGCGAGCGCGGCATATTCTTGCGGCTGCCCCAGCCGCTTCGGGAAAGGAACCTGCGCCCCGAGCGCATCCTGGACGTTCGGCGGCATCATCGCGACCATTGGCGTCTTGAAAACGCCCGGAAGAATGGTGTTCACGCGGATGCCCTCGTTCATCAGGTCGCGCGCAATGGGCAGCGCCATTGCGAGCACGCCGCCCTTGGATGCGGAATAGGCCGCCTGGCCGATCTGGCCGTCCTCTGCCGCGACGGAAGCGGTATTGATGATCACCCCTTTCTCGCCGTCGACAAGCGGTTCGAGGTCCACCATCCCGAATGCCGCATTGGCGATGCAGCGGAACGTGCCGATGAGATTGATCTGAATGGCAAGTTCGAATTGCTGCATTGGGTAGAATTTGGCCGCCTTGGTCTCCTTGTCGCGCGCGACCGTCTTCGCGGCGTTCGCGACCCCGGCGCAGTTGACCAGGATCCGCTCCTGACCGTGCGCAGTTCGCGCCTTGTCGAACGCCGCCTTGACCGCGTCGTCCGACGTCACGTCGCCCTCGCAGAAGATGCCGCCCAGTTCGCTCGCCACCTGCTCGCCGCGCGCCGAGTCCCGGTCGAAGATCGCGACCTTGGCCCCGCGGCGGGCGAGCTCGCGGGCCGTCGCCTCGCCCAGTCCCGATGCCGCGCCCGTTACGACCGCCGCCACCCCGTTGATGTCCATCTCGATCCCTCAGCCTGAAAAATGCTTCAGCGGCCTATGCGCGGTTGAGCGGCCAGACAAGGCTGTCCGGGGCGCGCCAAATTGCGACAGCGGGCGCTATTTCTCGCCATTTGAACATCTTGGCCTGAAAAATGTCGCAAGTTCATGGCAAAGCCAGGCTGGCCGAGGCATAGTAACTCTTAAGTATTCGGCCCGATAACAAACGGCGGGAATCAACGGTGCGCGTGATCAGCTTGAAATCGGGGTTTTTGGCAGCGACCGCGGCGACGCTCGTGGCGCTTGCGCCGGTCTCGGCGCAGGAGCCGATCGCGCCTGCTGCTCCGGCGCCGCCGGCGACTGCATTCCCGGTTCCGGCCGATGTCGACGCGGCCTACGCAACCTACCGGATTCAGCCGATCTGGACCCGGCATGGGCTGGACGAGACCGCTGTTGCGCAGCTCATCTCGATCCTGCAGCGATCGCCATTCGACGGCCTTGAAGATGGTCCAGCTCTCGCTGCGCAGGTCCAGGCTGCGGCTGCGCAGGCGCGCGGCAACCCTGCGGCACTGCCCAGCGCGGAACGCATTTTCTCAACGGCGTGGGTTCGCTACGTGCGCGCAATCAAGCGACCGACGCCGGGCATGATTTACGCGTATCCGGTGCTGAAGCCGCATGGCACGCGCGCGGAGGAGATATTGCTCACCGCGGCCGCGGCGCCTTCGCTCCAGCGCTATCTGGCGAGCACCGCGGCGGTCAATCCCATCTACTCACAGCTGCGCGACACTGCTTGGGCGGAAGCCCAGGCGAGCGGCAATCTAACGCCTGATCCGCGGCTGCTTGCCAATCTGGACCGCGTCCGCTCGCTTCCCGCCAGCGGCCGCTATCTTCTCGTCGACTCCGGCTCCTCGACATTGACGCTCTATGACAATGGTCAGCCGGTCGATTCGATGCGGGTGATCACCGGAACGCGCGAGCTGCCGACGCCACTGATCGCCAGCATGATGTACTACATCACCTACAACCCTTACTGGCACGCCCCCGACCATCTGGTGCGCAAGACGATCGCGCCGACAGTGCTTCGTCAGGGCATGGCGTACCTAAAATCGCATGGCTATCACGTGATCGACGAATGGAGCCCGACGGCCAACACCATCGATCCGACGAGCATCGATTGGAAAGCGGCCGCTGCGGGCACTCTCCACCTCATGATCCGCCAGGACCCCGGCCCGCTCAACTCGATGGGCAACCTTAAATTCCCGTTTCCCAACCCCGAAAATATCTATCTCCACGACACGCCGAGCAGAGCGCTGTTCGCGAAGGATGAGCGAAATCTCAGCAACGGCTGCGTGCGCGTCGAAGACGCAAAGCGCCTCGGCCGCTGGTTGCTCGGCGAAGATCCGGTGGCCCCTGGCACCGATGCCGAGACCAACGTGAAGCTGCCGAAGGGGACGCCGATCTACCTGACCTACATCACCGCGCAGGTGGTGGACGGCAAAGTGACGTACCTGCCGGACTTGTACGGCTGGGACAGCGCTCCGCCGACTTTTGCATCGGCTGCCCGCGACGGCGACTGAAGCCTAAGCGCTCCGCAGCGGAATGCTGCGCGGCTCATCATCCGACATGGAAAAACCGGCCCGGGCGAAGCCCGAGCCGGTCATTCTCATCATCGCATGCGTTCTGATTACAAACCGCGCTCTGGCGCCGGTGGAGGCGGCGGAGGCGGCGGTGGCGGTGCCGGACACGTCGCCGTAGCCGGGATCACCGAGCCGTCCGGGCAGGTCTGCGTTGCCGGCGGCGGCGGCGGAGGCGGCGGGGGCGGCGGAGGCGGCGGAGGCGGCGGCGGCGCGTAGAAATTGTAGTTCACGCTCGCCAGAAGGCTGTGCGATCGGAACCGCGTCTCCGGCACGACGATCGGTGTCGTGTTGAAGACCCCGTTCAGGTGCAAGCGCGACACGTTGAAGAAGCGATACTTGAGGCCAAGGTCGATGTTCGGTGTAACTGCATAGCGCACGCCAAGGATCGCCTGGTACGCAAGCTTGCTGTCGGAGTCGGAAAAACTCTGGGGCGAGTTGTACGGTACCGCCAGCCCGGGCGTGCTGAAGGCGTAGCTCGCGCGGGCGATGCCCACGCCAGCGCCCGCATACCCGCTGAGTCCGTTCTCGTCGCCGAAATCGAACAGCACGTTGCCCATGAGGGAGAGCGCGCTCGCATGGCCGCTGGCCGGATAGACCGTTGTGACCGAGTCCAGGGAGTCGATCCCGGCATGCTTGTAGCCCAGCTCGGCTTCGACCCGCACCGCGCCGAAATCATAGCCGGCGATCGCGTCGACGTCGTAGCCGCTCTTGTGATCGATCGTATATTGGGGGTTGGTCAGGTTATCCGTGACATTGAAGGGCGAATCTTCGACCCACATCACGCCGCCTTCGAGACCGACATAAACCGAGTGATCGCGCGCGACGGCGGGCGTCGCTAGCGCGGTCGATGCGAGCGCCACCGCAATGGCTAGCTTGCGCATAAGTGTGTCCCCTTTCACATGCGTTCTTATTATTTGAACCGCTGGCGTCACATTATGAAAGGGCCGTTTGCCGCGCAAGCTTGCGATTGCCGCCTGCTGTTGCCGAAAAGCCTCACTGACAAAGCGCTTCGCCTGCTCCCAGGAGATGGATCAAATATCGATAAGTCCGTGGTTGCGCAGGGCGTTGAGCATTTGATCGATCGTTGCCCGCGCCTCCGCGTCGATGGTCGTTCCTCCCGCTGGCGACGCAATCGGTGCAGCCCTGCTGCCGACGACCTGCACGCCGCCGATCATGACGCCGGAGCCGCGAAGCAATCCGAATTCCCACGCGCCCGCGCGAAAATTCGCCCAGACACCGGTCGATTTCACATAGACGCTGATCCCATCGAACGGCGCGATAAACCGCCAGCCTCCGCTCGTGTACGCTGCAATCGACTGCTCGTTTCCCGTCCACGCGTCGGTCGGCGTCTGGCCCACGATGTAACAGGCACCCAGCGCCGGTGACGCGGGCGGCGTCGAAAGCGGTCCGTCTTCAACCGCACCGGCGACGACGACGTCGAGCGTCTGCAGCGCCTCATTATGGAAAAATTCCTTCTGGGCTTGTCCGGCGCTGAGGAACGGCAAGGCAAGCCGCGGGGTAGCGGTCATCGGTGATGGATCTCCTGTCAGAGGGTAAAGCTGAGCTGGGCTGGCCGCGACGCGGCGAGATCGCCGATCTGGCGCACCTCGACCACCACAGGTCCGCTGCCCAGCGCGGCTGCATCCGCGGCTGAAATAGTGACCGTCGGCTGGTCGGCGTAGATTTCAAGCGACGCGACGCTGCCCGTCAGGTTCACGCGATATTGCTCACGCGCTTCTCCGAGTGGCGCGTCGATATCGTCGACCCACGCAAAGCCGACGCGGCTGCGCCGCGTCCAGCTCAGCAACAGGCCGCCGCCGTCCTGGAGCACGACGACGAGGTTCACTGGCGAAGGCGGTCTCAGGCTTTCACCGCTGAACGTCACGGAAGCGGCGGCCTCCGCGGCTTGGGCGCTCACGACCGACCCGACGCTCCAGTTCGGCAGGATCACAGGCTGCAGCGAGACCGCATCGACCATAGAAAAGAGCTCGCCCATCGTATGGCCGCCGCTCGACCATTCGGTGCCGCCGCGGCCGCGCAGCAAATGCGACAGGCGGAATCGGCCCTCTCCAAGCGGCGCTGCGTTGCCGAACTGGATCAGCTCGCTGCCGAGGAGGGCAAGATTTTCGCCGCTCGCCAGCGCATCGTCGTCGCAACTGGTCAGCCATTGATCGGGGTCGAGAAGCGTCACATCCACGCTATTCACCTCGTCGACCAGCTCGGCTCCGGCCGGCGCGAGGACCGAAGCGGCGCTTCCCAGCAGACTCTTCGCCCGCGCCGTGTCGGACGTGATGGTCTGACCGCCCACTTCGACTTGTACGATCCGCCGCTTCCATCCGCTCGTCGAGGTCGACGCCGCGACCAGCACTGTGGGATCATTCGATCCTGGCGCCAGCACGTTCGGAATATCGAGCAACGCAAGGCTGAGCGGACCCTCGACAATGTCGCTGTTGGCGACAATCCGCCCGCTGTCCGCAGCAACGGCAACGCTCGCCCCGACCCACGGCCGGAGTTCGGTCACAACAACGAACCCGTCGATGGTCGACTTCTCGAGGACTCTGCTGCTCGCCTACTTGCCGAGGGTGCATTGGCGATTGAGCGAATGGG
>Ga0207674_10010104_pt1 | contig 10728 bp, 8 predicted proteins | sample KBSCornC72_FD_184303 | JGI IMG/M metagenome (GOLD analysis project Ga0207674, IMG submission 184303) | Corn rhizosphere microbial communities from Kellogg Biological Station, Michigan, USA - KBS Corn C7-2 (SPAdes) (version 2) | ecosystem: Host-associated > Plants > Roots > Rhizosphere > Soil ...
CCTCTAACATTCCATTATTCGGTAGTGAATTTCCACTCTTCGGAAAGTGGTAAGAACAGACCGGACCAAGGCAAGGAGCTTCCCGGGATGGGCATCTCTCTCGGCGCCAACCAGTACGGCAAGGCGGAGAACCGCGTCGTGCGTATCTACCGCGACACCAGCCGTCACGAGATCGTCGACCTCAACGTCTCGACCTGGCTGCGCGGCGACTTCAGCGCCGCGCACGTCAGCGGCGACCAGCGCGACGTGCTGCCGACCGATACGCAGAAGAACACCGCGTTCGCCTACGCCAAGGAACACGGCATCACCTCGCCCGAGGACTACGCCATCGCCCTCGGCCGGCACTTCGTCGACACCGTGCCGAGCGCGCACAGCTCGCGGGTCGAGGTCGAGCAGTACGCGTGGGATCGCATCGCGGTCGGCGAGGCCGGTCACGACCACGCGTTCGTCAGGCGCGGCGGCGCGGTCCGCACGACCGCCGTCACGGTGCGCGGCCGGGGCGCGGAGCAGCGGGTCTGGGTGGTCTCCGGGCTTAAGGACCTCGTCGTGCTGAAGTCCACCGGCTCGGAGTTCAAGGGCTACCTGAAGGACCGCTACACGACGCTGCCGGAAACCGACGACCGGATCCTGGCGACGTCACTCGTCGCCCGCTGGCGGTATGAGAACGGCACGGGCGAGCCGGGCGCCGGCGACTGGAACAAGCTCTACGACGGCATCCAGGCGGCGCTGCTCGAGACCTTCGCGACCACGTACAGCCGCGCGCTGCAGGAGACGCTCTACCTGATGGGCCGGCGGGTGCTCGAGGCCTACGCCGGCGTCGCGGAAATCAGGTTCTCCGCGCCCAATAAGCACCACTTCCTCGTTGACCTGGCCCCCTTCAGCCTGGAGAACAACGGTGAGGTCTTCATCGCCGCCGACCGGCCGTACGGGCTGATCGAGGCGAGCGTCACCCGCGCCGCCGCGTCCGATCCGGGCGACGCCTGGGCGGCCATCCCCGGATTCGTGTGAGGCAGGCCCCGATGAGCGACCACGGGCTGAGTTACCTGGCCAACTGCTCGATCATGTTCACCGAGCACCCGCTGCTGCGCCGTCCCGCCGCCGCGAAGGCCGCGGGGTTCGACGCGATCGAGTTCTGGTGGCCGTGGCCGGACCAGCCGGTGCCCGCTGACACGGACGCCGACGCCTTCGTCCGCGCCGTGCTTGAGGCGGGCGTGCGGCTGGTCGGGCTGAACTTCTTCGCCGGCGACCTCGCCGGACCGGACTGCGGAACGCTGTCGATCCCGGCCCGGGCCGGCCAGTTCCGCGACAACGTCGACGTCGCCGTCGGCATCGGCGGGCAGTTGGGCGTCTCGGCGTTCAACGCGCTGTACGGCAACCGGGTCGCGGACGCCTCGCCTCGGGAGCAGGACGAACTCGCCGCCGACAGCATCGGCCGGGCCGCCGGCGCCGCCGCGCGCATCGGCGCGACCGTGCTGATCGAGCCCGTGAGCGGGCCGAAGCCATACCCGCTGCGCACCGCCGACGACGCGGTCGCGGTGGTCACCGCCGCCCGCACGGCGGGCCACCAGAACGTCGGCTTCCTGTGCGACCTGTTCCACCTGGCCAACAACGGCGACGACGTCGACGCGGCGATCGCCAAGCACGCCGGCGTCACCAGCCACGTCCAGATCGCCGACTGGCCCGGCCGGGGCGAGCCCGGCTCGGGGCGGCTCGATCTCGACCGCTACCTGGCCGACCTCGCCGGCCGCGGCTACGCGGGCTGGGTCGGCCTTGAGTACAAGCCCACCACCGACACCGAGACGAGCCTCGCCTGGCTGCCGCGGCAGCGCCGCGCCGCTCGCGGACAGGACCCCCGATGACAAAAATCGCATTCATCGGCCTCGGCATCATGGGCAGCCCCATGGCCGTGCACCTGCAGCAGGCCGGCTACCAGGTCAGCGGCTACAACAAGCGCCGCGACACCAGCGGTCCGCTGGTCGCCGCCGGCGGCCGCCGGGCGGGATCGATCGCCGAGGCGGTCGACGGCGCCGAGATCATCGCCGTGATGGTCCCTGACTCGCCGGACGTGCAGGAGGTGCTCGCCGGCGACGGCGGCGTGTTCGACACCGCCGCGCCCGGCACGCTCGTGATCGACTTCTCCAGCATCCGGCCGGACGTGACCGCGCAGCTCGCGGCCGCCGCGCGGGAACGCGGCCTGCGGCTGCTCGACGCCCCCGTCTCCGGCGGGGAGGCGGGCGCGAAGGGCGCCCGGCTGTCGATCATGGTGGGCGGTGACGCCGCCGACTTCGCGGCCGCGCGGCCGGTGTTCGCCGCGGTGGGCAAGACCATCGTGCACGTGGGCGCCAGCGGCGCCGGGCAGACCGTGAAGGCGGCCAACCAGCTCATCGTCGGGACGCACATCCAGGTCCTCGCCGAGGCGGTGGTCTTCCTTGAGGCCTACGGCGTCGATCTTGAGGCCGCCCTGACGGTGCTTGGCGGCGGGCTCGCCGGGTCGGCGGTGCTGGAGCAGAAGAAGGAGAACATGCTGAAGCGGTCCTTCCCGCCCGGCTTCCGCATCGACTTGCATCACAAGGACATGGGCATCGTTACCGCCGCCGGGCGCGAGGCGGGTGTCGTGCTGCCCGTCGGCGCGATCGTGGCGCAGCTGATGGCGTCCGCGCGGGCCTGCGGCGACGGCGGACTCGACCACTCCGCGCTGCTGCGCGGCGTCGAGCGGCTCGCTGGCAAGGGCGGGACAGACGTTGAGAGTTCGGAGCGATAGCAATGGCACGCATGACAGCCGCTCAGGCAGCGGTGGAGATCTTGAAGGCCGAAGGCGTCACGCACGTTTTCGGACTGCCCGGGGCGGCGATCAATCCCTTCTACGCGGCGATGAAAGCAAGCGGCGGGCTGCGGCATGTCCTTGCCCGGCACGTGGAGGGTGCCGCGCACATGGCCGACGGCTACACCCGGGCGGCGCCCGGCAACATCGGCGTGTGCGTGGGCACGAGCGGCCCGGCGGGCACGGACATGATCACCGGCTTGTACGCGGCGTGGGCGGACTCGGTGCCGATTCTGTGCATCACCGGGCAGGCGCCAGTGGCGCGGCTGCACAAGGAGGACTTCCAGGCGGTCGACATCGCCTCCATCGCCAAGCCGCTGACCAAGATGGCGATGACCGTGCTGGAGCCGGCGCAGGTGCCGGGCGCGTTCCAGCAAGCGTTCCACCTGATGCGCTCGGGCCGGCCGGGCCCGGTGCTGATCGACCTGCCGGTCGACGTGCAGCTGGCGGAGATCGACTTCGACCCGGGCACCTACCAGCCGCTGCCCGTCTACCAGCCGGCCGCCAGCCGCGCCCAGATCGAGAAGGTCCTCGACATGCTCGCGGCGGCGGAGCGGCCGCTGATCGTGGCCGGCGGCGGGGTCGTCAACGCCGACGCCGCTGATCTGCTGGTGGAGTTCGCAGAGCGGGCCGGGGTGCCGGTGGTGCCGACGCTGATGGGCTGGGGATCGATCGCCGACGACCATCCGCTGAACGCGGGCATGGTCGGCATCCAGACCGCCAGCCGTTACGGCAACGCCTCGTTCCTGGCGTCGGATTTCGTGCTCGGCATCGGGAACCGGTGGGCCAACCGGCACACCGGCGGCCTGGACACTTACCGGCGCGGGCGCACGTTCGTGCACATCGACATCGAGCCGACCCAGATCGGCCGGGTCTTCCCGCCCGACTACGGTGTCGTCTCCGACGCCGGGGCCGCCCTGTCCCTGCTGGTCGAGGCCGCCCGCCAGCGGGATCTCCCCGACTGGTCCTCATGGGCACAGGAAGTACAAGAGCGCAAGGGCACCCTGCTCCGCAAGACCAACTTCGGCAACGTCCCGGTCAAGCCACAGCGGGTCTACCAGGAGATGAACCGCGCGTTCGGCGCCGACGTCCGCTACGTGTCCACGATCGGGCTGTCGCAGATCCAGGCGGCCCAGCTGCTGCACGTCTACCGGCCCCGGCACTGGATCAACGCCGGGCAGGCCGGGCCGCTCGGCTGGACCGTCCCGGCCGCGCTCGGCGTCGCCGCCGCCGACCCGGACGCCACGGTCGTCGCGCTGTCGGGCGACTACGACTTCCAGTTCATGATCGAGGAACTCGCGGTCGGCGCCCAGTTCCAGATCCCCTACATCCACGTCGTGGTGAACAACGCCTACCTCGGGCTGATCCGCCAGGCCCAGCGGGCCTTCGACATGGACTACTGCGTCCAGCTGTCCTTCGAGAACATCAACGCGCCGGAGGTCAACGGCTACGGCGTCGACCACGTTAAGGTCGCCGAAGGCCTGGGCTGCAAGGCGATCCGCGTCTTCTCCCCGGATGACATCCTGCCCGCGCTCGAGCAGGCGAAGAAGCTCACCGACACCTACCGGGTCCCGGTGATCGTCGAGGTGATCCTCGAGCGGATCACCAACGTGTCCATGGGCAACGACATCGACGCGGTGAACGAGTTCGAGGAACTCGCCGCGTCCGCCGCGGACGCGCCGACGGCCGTGTACGCGACCAGGGCGCTGGCCGGCGACGGCGACGGCGGCCGATGACCCGGGTGCGCGCGATCGGCGCCCGGCTCGCCGGCCAGTTCCGCGAGAGAGAGGACAACCATGAATTCCCCCGTGCGCGGGCGCTATTACGCGCCTACCGGCGGCCTGCCCGGCCAGGCCCAGCTGACGACCGACCGGGCGGTGTTCACCGAGGCCTACGCGGTGCTGCCGCGGGGCACCATGCGCGACATCGTCACGAGCAAGCTGCCGTTCTGGGAGCACACCCGGCTGTGGGTGATCGCCCGCCCGCTGTCCGGCTTCGCCGAGACGTTCTCCCAGTACATCGTGGAGGTGTCCGCAGGCGGCGGCAGCGAACGCCCCGAACCCGATCCAGACGCCGAGGCGGTGCTGTTCATCGCCGAGGGCACGGTGCGCCTGACGGTCGCCGGGCAGACCCACACCCTCGCTCCCGGCGGGTACGCGTACTTGCCGCCCGGTGAGCCGTGGACGCTGCGCAACCCCGGCGCCGAGCCGGCCCGGTTCCACTGGATCCGCAAGGCATACCAGCGGGTCGAGGGCGTCGAGGTGCCACCGGCGTTCGTGACCAACGAGCGCGACATCGAGCCGGCCGCCATGCCGGACACCAACGGCGCGTGGGCGACGACCCGGTTCGTCGACCCGGACGACGTACGCCACGACATGCACGTCAACATCGTCACGTTCCAGCCGGGCGGCGCGATCCCGTTCCCCGAGACGCACGTGATGGAACACGGGCTGTACGTGCTTGAGGGCAAGGCGGTCTACCTGCTCAACCGGGACTGGATCGAGGTGGAGGCGGGCGACTTCATGTGGCTGCGCGCGTTCTGCCCGCAGGCCTGCTACGCGGGCGGGCCCGGCCCGTTCCGCTACCTGCTCTACAAGGACGTCAACCGGCACGCGCCGCTGCGCCCGCGCCGCTGATTGCACGATGCGGAAATTCTTTTCCGCAATACTTCCCAAGATCGGATGCTCCCGGTAGCATCATCAGCACCGGCGGCTGTTCGCATGGATAACCAGCCGCACGGCGCCAGCCGCTAACCATGTGCAAGCCTTTGGTGGGTAGGAGGCTGGTCATGGCAAGCGCCACGATCACGGTCAACGGGCAGCCCGTGTCGCTCGCGGACGTGCCGACGCATACGACCGTGCTCGACTTTCTGCGCGAGCGCGGTCTCACCGGGTGCAAGGAGGGCTGCGCCGAGGGCGAATGCGGCGCCTGCTCCGTGCTTGTCGCCCGGCCCGGAATCGCCAGCCCCGCCGAGTGGGTCGCGGTCAACGCCTGCCTGGCGCCGGCCGCCGCGCTCGACGGGCAGGAGATCGTCACGGCCGAAGGCCTGGGAACCCCGGACGCGCTGCACCCGGTGCAGCGGGAGATGGCGGTCCGCGGCGGCTCCCAGTGCGGCTACTGCACCCCCGGCTTCGTGTGCAGCATGGCCGCGGAGTACTACCGCCCCGGCCGGGCTAGTGCCGGTCAACACAGTGCCCGTCAACCCGGGGCCGGTCACAACGGCGACGGCCAGCACGGTGCTCACGAGCACGGGCCGAACGGCTTCGACCTGCACGCGCTCAGCGGCAACCTGTGCCGCTGCACCGGCTACCGCCCGATCCGCGACGCCGCGTACGCCCTGGGCGACCCGGCGGCCGACGACCTGCTCGCCGCGCGGCTGCGGCGGCCCGCCCCCGGACCCGCCGCGACCCGGCTGGAGGCCCAGGGCCGCCGGTTCACCCGGCCGGCGGACCTGGCGGAGGCGCTGCGGCAACTGCGGGACGAGCCGGACACGACGATCATCGCCGGATGCACCGACTGGGGCGTCGAGGTGAACCTGCGCGGCACCCGCGCCGCGCGGGTCATGGCGGTCGACCGGCTGCCCGAGCTGCGCGGCGTGACCGTGACGGGTGACCAGGTCGAGATCGGCGCGGCGGCGACGCTGACCGAGATCGAGCGGCGCCTCGACGGCCGCGTGCCGCTGCTCGACCAGCTGTTCCCGCAGTTCGCGTCCAGGCTGATCCGCAACGCGGCGACGATCGGCGGCAACCTCGGCACGGGCTCGCCGATCGGCGACACCCCGCCGGCGCTGCTGGCGCTGGAGGCGAGCGTCGTACTCGCCGCGGCCGACGGCGAGCGCGTCGTCCCGCTCGACAGCTACTTCACCGGTTACCGGCGCAGCGTGCGCCGTCCCGGCGAGCTGATCCGCGCGGTGCGGATCCCGCTGCCGCTCGCCGGGCTGACCTCGTTCCACAAGATCGCCAAGCGCCGGTTCGACGACATCTCCAGCGTCGCGGTCGGCTTCGCCATCGACATCGAGGCAGGCGTGATCCGCACCGCCCGCATCGGGCTCGGCGGCGTCGCCGCCACGCCCGTCCGCGCCTACGCGACCGAGGCGGCGCTCGAGGGCCGCGCCTGGTCACCGGAGACCGTGCGCGCCGCCGCGGCCGTCCTGCGCGCCGAGGGCACCCCGCTTGACGATCACCGGGCCAGCGCCGCCTACCGGGTCGCGATGCTCGGCCAGAGCCTGCTCAAGCTGTACGCAGACCACACTGTCCACTCAAACACGGGCCACTCAAACACGGGCCACTCAAACACGGGCCACTCAAACACGGGGGAGGTGCCGGCGTGAGCTCATTGTCGCAGCGGCCGGAAAGCCCGTCAGTCGGTCTCTCGGTTCCCCACGAGAGCGCGGCGCTGCACGTCACCGGCGCCGCCCGGTACACCGACGACCTCATCTACCGCACCAAGGACGTGCTGCACGCCCACCCCGTGCAGGTGCCGCACGCGCACGCGCGGGTCACGGCGCTGCGCACGGCGCCGGCCCTCGCCGTGCCCGGTGTCGTCCGCGTGCTCACCGCGGCCGACGTGCCCGGCGTCAACGACGCCGGCGTCAAGCACGACGAACCGCTGTTCCCCGACGAGGTCATGTTCTACGGCCACGCGGTCTGCTGGGTGCTCGGCGAGACACTGGAAGCGGCGCGGCTCGGCGCCGCCGCCGTCGAGGTCGACGCCGAACCGCTGCCGTCCCTGCTGACGGTGACCGAGGCCATCGCGGCCGGCAGCTTCCAGGGCGCCAGGCCGCGGGTGACCCGGGGCGACGCCGACGCGGGCCTCGCCCGGTCGGCCCACGTGTTCAGCGGCGAGTTCGAGTTCTCCGGCCAGGAGCACTTCTACCTGGAGACGCACTGCGCGCTGGCCAGCGTCGACGAGGCCGGGCAGGTCTTCGTGCAAAGCAGCACGCAGCACCCGTCGGAGACGCAGGAGATCGTGGCGCACGTACTCGGGCTGCGCAGCCACGAGGTCACCGTCCAGTGCCTCCGGATGGGCGGCGGCTTCGGGGGCAAGGAGATGCAGCCGCACGGGTTCGCGGCCATCGCCGCGCTCGGGGCGGTGCTCACCGGACGCCCGGTGCGGCTGCGGCTCAACCGCACCCAGGACCTGACGATGTCCGGCAAGCGGCACGGGTTCCACGCCGCGTGGCGGGCCGGCTTCGACGACGAGGGCCACCTGCTCGCGCTCGACGCCACGCTGACCGCCGACGGCGGCTGGAGCCTTGACCTGTCCGAGCCCGTGCTCGCCCGCGCGCTCTGCCACGTCGACAACGCCTACTGGATCCCGGACGTCCAGGTGGCCGGCCAGATCGCCAAGACGAACAAGACGTCCAACACCGCGTTCCGCGGCTTCGGGGGCCCGCAGGGCATGCTGATGACCGAGGACATCCTCGGCCGCTGCGCACCGCTGCTCGGCCTGGACGCCACGGAACTGCGGCGGCGCAACTTCTACACCGCGGGGCAGAGCACGCCCTACGGGCAGCCGGTCCGGCATCCGGAGCGCCTGGCGACGGTCTGGCGGCAGGTGACGGAGGACGGCGACGTGCCGGGCCGCCAGCGGGAGGTCGAGCGGTTCAACGCCGCCCACGAGCACACCAAGCGCGCGATCGCCGTGACCCCGGTGAAGTTCGGCATCTCGTTCAACCTGACCGCTTTCAACCAGGCGGGCGCCCTGGTGCACGTGTACAAGGACGGCTCCGTCCTGATCAACCACGGCGGGACCGAGATGGGCCAGGGCCTGCATACCAAGATGCTGCAGGTGGCCGCGACCACGCTCGGTGTTCCGCTGCGCAACGTCCGGCTCGCACCGACGCGCACCGACAAGGTGCCCAACACCTCCGCGACGGCGGCGAGTTCCGGGGCCGACCTGAACGGCGGCGCGGTGAAGAACGCCTGCGAGCAGATCCGCGAGCGGCTGCTGCGCGTCGCGGGCAGCCGGCTTGGCGTCAATCCCGCCGACATCCGCATCGCCGACGGGGTCGCGCGGCCGCTCGGCGTGACCGGCGCCCACGTCGACTGGGACGATCTCGTGCTGCTCGCGTACACCGAGCGCGTCCAGCTGTCCGCAGCCGGCTTCTACCGCACCGAGGGACTGCACTGGGACTCGACCCTGATGCAGGGCTCGCCGTTCAAGTACTTCGCCTACGGCGCTGCCGCCACCGAGGTCGAGGTCGACGGCTTCACCGGGGCGTACCGGATCAGGCGGGTCGACATCGTCCACGATGTCGGGGACAGCCTTTCCCCGCTGGTGGACCTGGGCCAGATCGAAGGCGGCTTCGTGCAGGGGGCAGGCTGGCTCACCCTTGAGGACCTGCGCTGGGACACCGGCGACGGACCGGGACGGGGGCGGCTGCTCACCCAGGCGGCAAGCACCTACAAGCTGCCGAGCTTCTCGGAGATGCCCGAGGCGTTCAACGTCACCCTGCTGCGGAACGCCACGGAAGAGGGCGCGGTGTACGGCTCGAAGGCGGTGGGCGAGCCGCCGCTCATGCTCGCGTTCTCGGTGCGGGAGGCGCTGCGGCAAGCCGCGGCGGCGTTCGGGCCGCCCGGCATCAGCGTCGAGCTGGCCAGCCCGGCCACCCCGGAGGCCGTGTACTGGGCCGTCGAACGGGCCCGCAGCCACACCGCCGACCGGCTGGCCGGCGCGGACGGATCCGCCGGCGGGCCGGCGCCGGAGCCCCGGCGGGCGGAACCCGTGGTGACCCATTCCTAACCGGACCTGGCTGGACGCCGTGGCCCGGTTGCGCGCGGCCCGCGAGCCCGGCGTGCTCGTCACCGTGGCGGCCGTGCGCGGGCACGCGCCGCGCGGGGCCGGCGCCAAGCTGGTGGTGGGCGCGCACCGCACCTGGGGATCGATCGGCGGCGGCAACCTGGAGGCGGTCGCGATCGACCGGGCCCGGCAGATGCTCACCGACCAGGCGACCAGCCCCGAGATGATGGAATCGGCGCTGTCGGACAAGGTGCCCTACCAGCGCGGGGTGCAGTGCTGCGGCGGGACGGTCACCGTGCTGTTCGAGCCGCTGCCGGTGGTGCCGGCCGTCGCGATCTTCGGCGTGGGGCACGTCGGCCTCGAGCTGGCGCGCATCCTCGCGCGGCAGGACATCGACCTGCACCTGATCGACACCCGTCCAGAGCAGCTCGCCGACGACCGGCTCGCCGTGCTGTCCGACGCGGTGGCGCGGGTGCGGGTGCACCGGCCGGTCGTCCTGCCCGAAACCGTGCTCGGCGACCTGCCCGCCGACGCGCACGTGCTGATCATGACCCACGACCACGCCGAGGACCTAGCGCTGTGCGACGCGGTTCTCCGGGGCGGCAGTTTCGGCTCGGTCGGGCTGATCGGCTCCGCGGGGAAATGGGCCCGGTTCAGGCGCAAGCTGGCCGGGGAACTCGGCCACGACGCGGAGGCCATCGCCAGGATCAAGACTCCGATCGGGCTGCCCGGCATCGACGGCAAGGAGCCGGCGACGATCGCGGTCAGCGTCGCCGCCGCCCTGCTCGCCGTGCTGGAGCACAACCGTGCGGGGGTGCACCGATGACCCTGTACCGAGCCCAGGTTCTCGACGTCCCCCGCGATCCGTTCCGGGGCGGCGAGCTGCGATCCGACTCCGACTGCGGCCTCCTGGTCGCGGACGGCGCCATCGCCGAGCGCGGCGCGTTCGCCGCCGTGCGGGCGCGGCATCCGGACGAGCCCGTCTTCGATCTGCGACCCGGGCTGCTGCTGCCCGGGCTCGTCGACACGCACGTGCACTTCCCGCAGCTGCGGGCGATCGGCGCGTTCGGCATGCCGCTGCTCGAATGGCTGGAGCGGCGCGCGCTGCCCGAGGAGGCGCGGCTGGCCGACGTCGGCTACGCGCGCGCGGTCGCCGGGGAGTTCGT
>Ga0207674_10010106_pt1 | contig 10728 bp, 6 predicted proteins | sample KBSCornC72_FD_184303 | JGI IMG/M metagenome (GOLD analysis project Ga0207674, IMG submission 184303) | Corn rhizosphere microbial communities from Kellogg Biological Station, Michigan, USA - KBS Corn C7-2 (SPAdes) (version 2) | ecosystem: Host-associated > Plants > Roots > Rhizosphere > Soil ...
GGGCGCGCCGTGGATCGCAGTAGGTTTGTGGTGGTCGCCAACCGGCTACCGGTTGACGAGGTCACCACCGCCGGCGGGCGCTCCTGGCGACGCAGCCCGGGCGGCCTCGTCACCGCCCTGCATCCGGTGCTGGCCGGCCAGCACGGTACCTGGGTGGGTTGGGCGGGCAACGCCTCCGGTCCACAGGACTCGCCGACCAGTCCGTTCGAGCTGGACGGGATGCGGCTGCGGCCGGTCGCCCTGACCCCGGACGACGTCGAGCGGTACTACGAGGGCTTCTCCAACTCCAGCCTCTGGCCGCTGTACCACGACGCCATCGAGACACCGGCGTACCGGCGCAGTTGGTGGGAGGCGTACCGGCGGGTGAACCAACGGTTCGCGGAGGCGACCGCGGACCAGGCCGCCGAGGGCGGCACCGTGTGGGTACAGGACTACCAGCTCCAACTGGTACCGGCGATGCTGCGCGCGCTGCGCCCCGACCTGAAGATCGGTTTCTTCCTGCACATCCCCTTTCCGCCGGTTGAGCTGTTCATGCAGTTGCCCCGGCGCGCCGAGATCCTGCGCGGGCTGCTCGGCGCCGACCTCGTCGGCTTCCAGCGCCCGTTGGCCGCGCAGAACTTCCTCCGGTTGACCCGCCACCTGCTCGGGCTCCGGCCGCGCGGCGCCGGGGTCGAGGTCGACGGGCGCACCGTGCACGCCGCCGCGTTCCCCATCTCCATCGACGTGGCCGAGATCGAGGGGCTGGCCGCGAGCCCACTGGTACGGGCCAGGGCCGAGCAGATCCGGGCCGAGCTCGGCGACCCGAAGACGGTCATCCTCGGCGTCGACCGCCTCGACTACACCAAGGGCATCGAGCAGCGCTTCAAGGCGTACCGGGAACTTCTGTCGGAAGACCGACTCTCGGTGCCCGAGACGGTGATGGTGCAGGTAGCCACGCCGAGCCGCGAGCGGGTCGAGCACTACCAGGCACTCCGCGTGAAAGTGGAGCGCGAGGTCGGTCGAATCAATGGGGACTACGGTCGCGTCGGCGTACCCGCCGTGCACTACCTTCATCAGTCATACAGTCGCAGTGAATTGGTGGCGCTCTACTGCGCCGCCGACGTGATGATGGTGACTCCCCTGCGAGATGGCATGAACTTGGTGGCAAAGGAGTACGTGGCGGCCCGGGTCGACCTGGGTGGCGCACTGGTGCTGTCTGAGTTCGCCGGCGCCGCCGGCGAACTACGGCAGGCTTTCCTGTGCAACCCGCACGACCTGCAGAGCGTGAAGGAATCGCTGATGCGGGCCGTGCAGGTGGACCAGACGGAGGTGTCCCGGCGGATGCGCGCGATGCGCCGCCACCTTCGCGGTCACGACGTACGACACTGGGCCAACTCGTTCCTGTCCGCGCTGGGCGTGCCAACCACGGCACTGCCGGGCCCGGAAGGAATCGTGTGACCCAAGTAGTCCGTCCCGAGATCGAAGGGGAGCTGCGCGCCGCCGTCAGCCGGATCGCCCGGGTGCCGCAGCTGCTCATCGCCTGCGACTACGACGGCACCCTCGCGCCCATCGTCGAGGACCCGTCCCAGGCGGTACCGCTGCCGGAGGCCGTCGCGGCCGTTCGCGCGCTCGCCTCGCTGCCACAGACCACGGTCGCCGTGGTCTCCGGCCGAGCACTGCGCGACCTGGCCACGCTGTCCCGGCTGCCCAGCGAGGTACACCTCGTGGGCAGTCACGGCTCGGAGTTCGACATCGGCTTCGTGCAGCGCCTCTCGCCGGATCTCGTGGAGCTGCGCACGCGGCTGCAGCGGGCGATCGAGGAGATCGTCAAGGGACGGCCCGGGGTCCGGCTGGAGCCCAAGCCCGCGAGCATCGCGGTGCACACCCGCACCGCGTCGGCCGACGACGCGGCCTTCGTGCACGAGGCGATCCGCTCGGGCCCGGCGACCTGGCCGGGTGTGCACGTGACGCAGGGCAAGATGGTGGTCGAGCTGCTCGTGCTGGCCACGCACAAGGGCACCGCGATCGACGTGCTGCGCATGCAGCTGTCCGCCAGCGCCGTGCTGTTCGTCGGCGACGACGTCACCGACGAGAACGCGTTCAGCCAACTGCACGGCCCGGACGTCGGCATCAAGATCGGCGAGGGTGAGACCCACGCGGGGTACCGGGTCGCCGAGCCGATCGACGCGGTACGGGTGCTGGGGCTCCTGCTGGAGACGCGCCGCCGCTGGCTGTTCGGCGAGCGGGCGGTACCCATCGAGCGGCACACCATGCTGTCCAACGGGCGTACCGTCGCGCTGCTCACCCCGGACGCCAAGGTGACCTGGCTGTGCCACCCCAACCCGGACTCCTCGGCCATCTTCGCCGACCTGCTCGGCGGCTCGCCCGCGGGCCACTTCTCGGTGCGCCCGGCCGACCGCGAGGACCGCATCCCGCTGGGCCAGCGGTACCGGCCGGGTTCGATGACCGTGGAGACCCGCTGGTCCGGCCTGTACGTCACGGACTGGCTCGAGGCCGGTGGCCCGCCCGGTGACGTCGAGGAGGCGCCCGAGGCGACCACGCTGGTACGGGTGCTCACCGGGAAGAACAAGGCGAAGGTGACGTTCGCGCCGCGCCCCGAGTTCGGCCAGGTCGCCATCAGGCTGCAGCCGCTCGGCGACGGCCTGCTGGTGCTGGGCTCCAACGAGCCGATGGCGCTGTACTCCCCCGGCGTCGAGTGGGACGTCTTCGACGACGCCGGCCACGACTCGGCGCGCGCCGAGATCGACCTCGCCGCGATGGGCGGCCAGTGCGTGCTGGAGCTGCGCTGCGGATCGACCGGGCTGCGCGCGTGGGAGGAGACCGTCGAGGCGCGCCAGGCGCAGGCCGAGCAGGGATGGCGGGACTGGGCCGCCTCGCTGCGACTGCCGAACCTGGCCCGGGAGCAGGTGATGCGCAGCGCGCTGACCCTGCGGGCGCTGTGCCACCAGCCCAGCGGCTCGATCCTGGCGGCCGCGACCAGCTCGCTGCCCGAGGAGCTGGGCGGCGTACGCAACTGGGACTACCGGTACTGCTGGCTGCGTGACGCCGCGATGACCGCGCGGGCGCTGGTGGACCTCGGGTCGCTGGCCGAGGCCGAGGCGTACCTCGGCTGGGTCGACCGCTGCATCGAACGCACCGGCGGCCACCCCGAGCGGCTGCACCCTCTGTACACAGTGGACGGTTGGGACCTCGGGCCGGAGGCGGTCATCGAGACGCTGCCCGGGTACGCCGGGTCCCGTCCGGTACGCATCGGCAACGCGGCCAACCGGCAGCTGCAGCTGGACGTGTTCGGCCCGATCGCCGACCTGATCTGCGGCGTGGCACAGACCCGGGGCTGGGTACGCGACGAGGAGTGGCGGGTCATCGAGGCGATGGTGGCCGCGGTCGAGCGCCGTTGGCACGAGCCCGACCACGGCCTGTGGGAGGCCCGGCTGCCACCGCGGCACCACGTGTACTCGAAGGTGATGTGCTGGCTGACCGTGGACCGCGCGGTGCGGCTGCGCGAGGAGCACGGCGGCGCCGGTACCCACGAGATCGAGCAGTGGGAGCAGCTTCGCGACCGGATCGGCGCCAACGTGCTGGAGCACGGCTGGAACGAGGAGTCCGGCGCGTACAGCGTGGCGTACGGGCACCCGGAGATGGACGCGTCGTCGCTGTGGATCGGGCTGTCCGGGCTGCTGGCCGACGACGATCCGCGGTTCCTCGCGACGGTACTGGCGATCGAGGCGGAGCTGCGCAGCGGACCGACGGTCTACCGGTACAAGTGGGACGACGGGCTGCCCGGTGTCGAGGGCGGCTTCCACGTCTGCGCCGCCTGGATGATCGAGGCGTACCTGCGCACCGGCCGCCGCGCCGACGCCGAGGAGCTGTTCGAGCAGATGCTCGACTGCGCCGGCCCGACCGGCCTGCTGCCCGAGCAGTACGACCCGGAGACCGAGCGCGGGCTGGGCAACCATCCCCAGGCGTACAGCCATCTCGGGCTGATCCGGTGCGCGCTGCTGCTGGACGGCGCGCCTAGATAGCAGTCACCACTTCCCCGATGACGACGACCGCCGGCGACCGGACTCCGGCCGCCGTCACCGCGTCCACGAGCCCGGACAGCGGCGCCCGCACGACGCGCTGAGCCCCGGTCGTACCGTCCTGGACGGCGGCGGCCGGGGTGTCCGCGGGCCGCCCTCCGGCCAGCAGCGCGGCGACGATCGCGGGCAGGTGCCTCAGGCCCATCAGCACGCAGACGGTACCCGTCATGGCGCCCAGGGCCGGCCAGTTCACCAGCGAGCCCGGGTCGCCGGGCGGCAGGTGGCCGGAGACCACGACGAACTCGTGCGCCACCCCGCGCTGGGTCACCGGGATGCCGGCCGCGGCGGGCGCGGCCACCGCGCTGGTCACCCCGGGCACGACCGTCACCGGTACCCCGGCGTCGACGCAGGCGCGCAACTCCTCGCCGCCGCGCCCGAAGACGTAGGGGTCGCCGCCCTTGAGGCGCAGCACGAACTTGCCCGCCTTCGCCCTATCGACCAGGATCCGGTTGATCTCGTCCTGGGTACGGGCCGGCCCGTACGGAATCTTCGACGCGTCGACGACCTCGACGTCCGGGCGTACCTCGTCCAGCAGCAGGCCGGGCGCCAACCGGTCGACGACCACCACGTCGGCGAGGGCGAGCAGCCGCCGGCCCTTGACGGTGATGAGCTCGGGGTCGCCCGGGCCCGCGCCGACCAGCGCCACGCCCGGCTCCACAGTGGACGGTCCGGCGTCGAGCGAGCCGTCGGCCAGCCGGTCGCGGATGCCGTCGCGGATCGCCATCGCCCGGCGCGGGTCGCCCCCGCCCATGACGGCCACGGTCACCGGGCCGTGCCGGGTCACCGCCGGGGTCCACGCGGTCGCGGCGTGCCGGTCGTCGGCGCGCACGCAGAACACCCGGGCCGCCTCGGCCGCCGCGCTCACCTCCCGCGCCGCCTCGGGATCGTCCAACGCCGCCTGTACCAACCAGGCTCCGTCCACATCGGACGGTTGGAACCGGCGTGGCAGCCAGCCGATCCGGCCCGCGTCGACCAGGGCGTGCAGGGCCGGGGTCACCTCCGGAGCGACGAGCAGCACGTCGGCTCCCGCCTCCAGCAGGGCGGGTACCCGGCGGCTCGCGACGGTACCGCCGCCGACGACCAGTACCCGCCGGCCGGCCAGCCGCAGCCCGACCGGGTACAACGGCTGCGTCACTTCTCCGATACCCCGGCCGAGTCGAACGTGGCGACGCTGTGCAGGACGCGTACCGCGCCGGCCACGACCGGTACCGCCAGCAGGGCGCCGGTACCCTCGCCCAGCCGCATCCGCAGGTCCAGCAGCGGCGTGAGCCCCAGGTGGTCCAGTGCCACGGATGCGCCCGGTTCGGCCGGGCGGTGCCCGGCGACCAGCGCGCCGACCGCGTCCGGCGCCAGGGCGACCGCGGCCAGGGCGGCGGACAGCGCGATGACTCCGTCCACGAGTACCGGTGTGCGCCGGGCGGCGGCGCCGAGGATGAACCCGGTCAGCGCCGCGTGCTCGCAGCCGCCGACCGCCGCCAGTACGCCGACCGGGTCGCCCGGGTCCGGGTTGTGCCGGGCCAGCGCCGCGGCCACCACCGAGGTCTTGTGCGCGAGCATCTCGTCGTCGATGCCGGTGCCCCGGCCGGTGACCGTGGCCGCGTCGGCGCCGGTGAACGCCGCGATCAGCGCGGCCGCGGGCGTGGTGTTCGCGATGCCCATGTCGCCGGTCACCAGGATGCCCGCGTCACGGTCGATGACCGCCTCGGCGGTCTCGATGCCCGCCTCGATCGCGGCGACCGTCTCCTCCCGGGTGAGCGCCGGCTCGACGGACAGGTCGCGGGTACCGGCGCGGACCTTCGCGATGACGAGGCCGGGCGCGGGGTCCAGCGCGGTGGCCACGCCGACATCGACGACTGTGACTGTCGCGCCGATCTGCTCGGCGAACGCGTTCACGACCGCGCCGCCGGCCAGGAAGTTGGCCACCATCTGCGCGGTCACCTCCTGCGGCCAGGGGGTCACCCGCTGGGCGTGCACGCCGTGGTCGCCGGCGAACACCGCGACGGCGGCGGGCTCGGGTACCGGTGGCGGGCACGAACCGGCGAGCCCCGCCAGGCGTACCGACAACTCCTCCAGTACCCCCAGCGAGCCGGCCGGCTTGGTCAGCCGCGCCTGCCGGTCCCGGGCGGCCGACATGGCCGCCTCGTCCAGCGGGCGGATCCGGTCGACGATCTCGTCAAGCACCCAGCGTCCTCTCCAGCGCATCGATGAACCCGTCGGTGGTGGCAGTGTCGCGCACGGAGATCCGCAGCCAGTCGGCGCCCAGCCCCGGGAAGGTGTCCCCGCGCCGCACCGCGTAACCCAACCCGCGCAGGCGCTGCCGTACCTGCTCGGCGCCGGCGAGGTGGATCAGCACGAAGGAGCTTGCCGGGGTACCCGCGACCCACACGCCGGGCAGCGCGGACAGCCGCCGTACCAAGTGATCCCGGTCGACCCGCAGGTGCTCGGCGATGGCCCGTTCGGTGGCAGTGGCCTGTTCGCCCGCGCACGCCTCGGCGGCGGCCAGCGCCGGCGTGGAGACCGGCCACAGCGGCTGCGCCGCGGCCAGCCGGGCCAGTACCTGCGACTCGCCCAGCACGTAGCCGACCCGCAGTCCGGCCAGTCCCCAGGTCTTCGTGAGGCTGCGCAGCACGACGAGGCCGGGCAGGTCGCGCCGGCCGGACAGGGACTCTGGTTCGCCGGGCACGGTATCGGCGAACGCCTCGTCCACCACGAGGATCCGGCCGTCCCGGGCCAGCCGCGCGATGTCCGCGGCGGGGTGCAGTACCGAGGTGGGGTTCGTGGGGTTGCCGAGCACGACGAGGTCGGCGTCGTCGGGTACCGCCTCGGGGTCCAGCCGGAAGCCGTCCTCGGCCCTCAGCACCACCCGCTCGACCGGGTGGCCGGCGGCGCGCAGCGCGGCCTCCGGCTCGGTGAACTGCGGGTGCACCACGACCGGGCGGCGCGTACCGCGCAGCGCCTGTGCCAGCAAGGTGAACGCCTGCGCGGCTCCGGCGGTGAGCAGGACCTCGTCGGGCTCGCGGCCGTGCCGGGCGCCGAGCGCCGCGCGGGCCGCGCTCGGGTCGGGGTACCGGGCCAGGTCCCGCAGGGACTCGGCGATCGGGCCGGCCAGCCAGTCGGGCGGCGGATCGGTACGCACGTTGACGGCGAGGTCGACGAGGCCGGGTGCGATCTCCGAGTCACCGTGGAAACCGAGCGCGATCACCGGCGCCGCCGCGGCCACCGGCCATGGCGGCGCGCCCGCGGACGGCGCGGCGGTTGACGCGGCGCCGCGTGGCGCGCCAGCGGACACGAGGTCCGCCCCGTTTCGCCTCATGTCCCGATCGTGCCAGGGCCGCCGAGGCCGCCTGTCGCCGACCGGATTACCGGGTCGAAGTTTTCATCTTGGTTCACCCCGTTCTGCCCTAGCTTGGCCTGATGCCGCGCCGCACACTCCTCGTCGCCGTACAGCTGCTCCGCCTCGTGCGCCTCGGCATCGTCGTGGGGGTCGCCACAGCTGTCGTCGCGTACCCGATCGCGGCCGGCGTCGGGTACGGCGCACTGGTCGGCTCGAACGACTACTCCGACATGCCGAGCAACCTCACCATCACCGCGCCGCCGCAGACCAGCTACCTCTACGCCGCCGACGACAAGACGCTCATCACGTCGTTCTACGAGGAGAACCGGCAGTACGCTCCGCTGACCGCCATGTCGCCGCTGATCCAGCAGGCCATCGTCGCCGCCGAGGACTCGCGGTTCTTCCAGCATCACGGCGTCGATCTCAAAGGGACGATCCGCGCGTTCGTGGCCAATCAGCAACAGGGTTCCGTGGCGCAGGGCGCGTCGACGCTCACGATGCAGTTCGTGCGCAACGAACTGCGCGACTCCGCCACCACCCCGCAGGAATCGGTGGACGCCACCGCGCAGAGCCCGGCGCGCAAGCTGCGTGAGATGAAGCTCGCGGTCAACCTCGAAAGGAAGATGTCCAAGACGCAGATCCTGGAGGGGTACCTGAACATCGCCTACTTCGGCCACCGCGCGTACGGCATCTCCGCCGCGTCCGACGTGTACTTCTCCACCACACCGGCGAACCTCACGCTGCCCGAGGCCGCGATGATCGCCGGTCTGGTACAGGCACCGACCGCCTACGACCCGGCCGGCTCGGACGAGAAGGCCGCGCTGCAACGGCGCAACTACGTCATCGACCGGATGGTGGACCTGGACTACATCTCCGCGGCGCAGGCCCGGGAGGCGAAGGCGACGCCGATCACGCTGCACCTGCAGAACCCGCCCAACGACTGCAGTGACGTGCCGGACGCACACCTCGACTGGGGCTACTTCTGCGACGAGTTCAAGCAGTGGTGGGCCTCCCAGGCCGCGTTCGGCCCGAACCCCGAGGCGCGGATGGAGAACCTGCGCCGCGGCGGGTACCGCATCGTCGCCTCGCTGGACCCGGCCGTACAGGCGGACGCGATGGCCCACACGCTCGCCCAGGAGTCGGTCGACAAGCCGTTCGCGCTCGGCTCGGTCTTCGTGGAGCCGGGTACCGGGCTCATCAAGGCCATGGCCATCAACCGCGTGTACTCGCTCGACCTGTCCGACAACCTCGCCAGTACCGACCCGTACCAACGGGCGGCCGGGGTGCCGGGCAACTATCCCAACACGGTCGGCATGCTGCTGGGCGGCGGCGACGACGGCGGGTACCAGGCGGGCTCGACCTTCAAGTTCTTCACCATGCTCGCCGCCCTGGAGGCGGGGATGACGCTCAACACCGTCATCTACTCGCCGATGCAGATCCCCACTCAGTACGTGGTCGGCCCCGGCCCGGCAACCTGTGGCGGTCGGTACTGCCCGTCCAACGCGAGCGCGGCGATGACCGGCAACCAGACCATGTGGTCGGGTTGGGGCAAGTCGGTGAACACCTACTGGGTGCAGGTGGAGGAGCGGGTCGGCGCGGACAAGGCGGTGGCCATGGCCGAACGGCTCGGCCTGACGTGGCACAACGACGTCGACCGCGGCCTCGCGCAGCCGGACCACGCGGCCGGTTGGGGACCGTTCACGCTGGGCGTCGCGGACACCACCCCGCTGGAGATGGCCGGGGCGTACGCGACGGTCGCGGCCGACGGCAAGTTCTGCGCCCCGTCGCCGGTGCGCTCCATCACCACCAGTACCGACGGGAAGCCGGTGCCGGGCGCGGAGCCGCAGTGCACCCAGGCGGTGAGCCCGGACGTGGCGCACGCCGCGATCGACGCGATGCGCTGCACCACGGGCGACCACCCGGCGGCCGGCGACTGCGGCGGCTGGTCCACCGCGCCCGGCGCGATGGCTGCGGTGGGCCGGCCGTTCGCGGGCAAGACGGGTACCACGGACTCGACCACGGCGGCCTGGTTCGTCGGCGTCACACCGCAACTGGCAGGCGCGAGCTTCGTGGCCGACCCGGACAACCCCGGCGACGCGCCCGGCGACGGGCGGTCCCCGCAACCGATCAACATGGTGGCGCTCACCATCCACGACGCACTGGCCGGCCAGTCGGTGATCGGCTTCACCCCGCCGTCGGCGGGCATCGCGGGGAAGTGACCGGTCAGGACTCGGCGCGCAGGTCGCCGGCGACCAGGGACCACATCTCCAGGTCGACCCGTCCACTGTGGATGTTCCCGGCGTTGCGCAGCAGTCCCTCGTAGACGAAGCCGGCCTTGTCCGCGACCCGGCGGGCGGCGGTGTTGCCCGGTACCAGCCGCAGCTCGATGCGCTGGAAGCCGTGCTCCAGCAGCAGCGCGATGGTCAGCGCGTCCAGCGCCTCGGCGGCCACACCGAAGCCGCGCGCCTTCGCGGACACGGCGAACGACACCTCGGTGGTCATCGCGCCCCAGTCGGTGCGCCGGGTCCACAGCAGCCCCACCAGCCGGTCGTCCTCGCGGCGGATCACCCCGTAGTGGTCACCGGCCCCGGCGGCGCGCCGCTGCCCCGCCAACTCCGTACACCAGCTCAACCCGTCGGGCTGGGTGGTACCCGCGGGAAAGGACAACCAGCGCAGCGTCTGCCGGTCGCCGAGGATCTCGTCGACCTCGACGGCGTCGGCGGCCGCCAGGACACGCACATCCAGACGCGGGGTGGCCACGGTCAGCAGCGGGAACGACTGCAAAACGGCTGACTCTCCGATCTGGTGGCGAATTCGGGCAGGTTGACGATACCCAACGCAGGGTCGCCGGGTGACGGCCGGTAGCGTGGAGGGGCGATGTACCGGTTCCTCGTCACTCCGAAGTGGCTCGCCTTCGCCGCGCTCATGGTGCTGCTGGCGGGGGTCATGGTGGCGCTCGGCTTCTGGCAGCTGCACCGGTACCACGAGCGCAGCGCGGTCAACGCGCGGATCGACTCGGCCGCGTCCGGAGCGCCCTTGCCGCTCGGGCAGGTGCTGACCGGGCAGGCGCCGCCGCCGGCCGGCCAGGCGTGGACGCGGGTGCGGGTCACCGGGGTGTACGACCAGGCCAACGAGATCGTGGCCCGCGAGCGGACCGTCAACAGCCAGGTGGGGTACGAGATCGTCGACCCGCTTCGGATGTCCGACGGCCGCGTGGTGCTCGTCGACCGGGGCTGGTTGGCCGCGCCGGTGAGCCGGGGCGCGCGGGCCATGCCGACGGTACCGCCGGTGCCGACCGGCGAGGTGACCGTGACC
>Ga0207674_10010108_pt1 | contig 10727 bp, 9 predicted proteins | sample KBSCornC72_FD_184303 | JGI IMG/M metagenome (GOLD analysis project Ga0207674, IMG submission 184303) | Corn rhizosphere microbial communities from Kellogg Biological Station, Michigan, USA - KBS Corn C7-2 (SPAdes) (version 2) | ecosystem: Host-associated > Plants > Roots > Rhizosphere > Soil ...
GCTCTTCTCGAGCACGATCGCCTGCTGGCGCAACAAGGGCGCGTTTGCGATGTACAGCCTCACCTGGTTCGGCGTGATCATGCTGATCGGCATCGTCTCGAACCTCGCGTTTGCGCTGCTCGGCCTGATGCAGGTGATGGCGGTTGCACTGGTGCCGATCTCGCTGATGCTCTCGACGATCTTCTACGTCTCGCTCTACTTCACGTTCGCCGATTGTTTCGTCGGCGACGCGGATGTCGAGCCTTCCACCCCCGACCTGAAAGGAACACCGAGATGAAAGTTGCGATGGTCACCGGCGCGGGCAGCGGCATCGGCCGCGCCAGTGCGCTCGCCCTGCTGCAAGCGGGCTATCAGGTCGTGCTGGCCGGACGCCGGGCCGACGCGCTGGCCGAGACCGCCACGCTGGCCGGCGCACTCGGCGCCAACGCGCTGCCGGTGCCGACCGACGCCACCGACCCGGCCCAGGTGAGAGCGCTGTTCGAGACGACGCGCGAGAAGTTCGGCCGCCTCGACGTGCTCTTCAACAACGCCGGCACCAGCGCGCCCGCGATCCCGATGGACGAGCTGACGTTCGAGCAGTGGAAGGCGGTCGTCGACATCAACCTGACCGCCGTGTTCCTGTGCACGCAGCAGGCCTTCAGGCTGATGAAGAGCCAGAGCCCGCGCGGCGGCCGCATCATCAACAACGGTTCGATCTCGGCCTACGCGCCGCGCCCGTTCAGCGCGCCATACACCGCGACGAAACACGCGATCACCGGGTTGACGAAGAGCACCTCGCTCGACGGCCGCGCCCACGACATCGCCTGCGGCCAGATCGACATCGGCAACGCCGCGAGCGACATGACCCAGCGCATGTCCACGGGTGTCCCGCAGGCCAACGGCACGCTGATGGTCGAACCGCGCATGGACTTGAAGCACGTCGCCGACGCGGTCGTGCACATGGCCAGCCTGCCGCTCGAAGCGAACGTGCAGTTCATGACGGTGATGGCCACCAAGATGCCGTTCGTCGGGCGCGGCTGAGGCTCGGCTGCTCCACCCCCGAGTCCGGGGGGCCGGGCACCGGGCGGCTTCACGGGCTGCCAACTAAGCCTCACATCGTTGTGGCACGCCCCCGCAACCGCGGGGCGACGTGTGGTTGTTGGCGTCTCGACCGGCAGCCCAGAATGCCGGCGTGACTCGTCCCCATCCCGCCGCCGTACCGACGTTGCAGGACTTCGAGCCGCTGCTGCTGGCCGAAGCGATCCTCCTGCGCGCCGTTGCGCGCGGCGACATCGCCAAGGTCGGCTATCAGCGGCCGCGCACTCCTGCACCCGACGTTCGCTTGCGCGCCGAGTTCCTCGCCTTCCTGGCACGTGGCGGCGGCGCGGGCGCGCCGGTGGCCGGGCGCCGGGTGCAAGTGCTCGGCGCCTGCATCGTCGGCGAGCTCGACCTGTGCGACAGCACGCTGCACAACAGCCTGTGGTTCTTCCGCTGCGTGTTCGGCGCGCCGCTGGTATTCGACGGCGCCCATCTGCACGGCAGCCTCACCTTCCGCGATTGCGCCCTGCCCGGCTTCAGCGCCGAAGGGTCGCGCATCACCGGCGAGCTCGAATTCGACGCCGGCTGCAACATGTACGGCGAGCTGATGCTGGCGCGCGCCACGATCGGGCGCCACCTGAGCGCCGAGCGGCTGCGCCTGCGCTCGAGCACCAAGTTCCCGCACACCCGCCCGTGCCGCGTGATCGCCGACAACCTGCGGGTCGGCCACGACGTGCTGCTGGTCGGCGGAGTCGAAACCGTCGGCGAGCTGCGCTTCAAGGGCGCGCGGATCCGCGGCGATCTGCATGCGAGCGGCCTGCACGCGCGCACCGAGCTCGACGAGTCGGGCGCACGCGGCGTGGCACTGAACCTGGACGGCGCCGACGTGCGCGGCAGCGTCTTCCTCGACGCCGGCTTCTCGGCAACCGGGCAGGTCCGGATGCAGCGCGTGCGGATCGGCGGCGACCTGGACTGCCGCGGCGCCGAGTTCGATGCGCTGGGCGATGCGGGCTGGGGCGACACCGGCGCCGTGCTGCTCGACCGCGCGCGCATCGGCGGCGCCCTCGTGCTGCGCGAGCTGCAGAGCCCGCTGAACGGCGCGTCGCTGGTCGACGCGCGCGCAAGCAGCCTGCTCGACGACGCCGCGACCTGGGGCGAGCGCTACGCGCTCGATGGCTTCGCCTACAAGCGCCTTGCCGCGGGCGCGCCGACCGATCCGGCGATGCGCGTCGACTGGCTGGGCCGCCAGTTCGGCGGCACGCTCGACAACGACCCCTTGCCCGACCCGTGGCGCCGCCTGATCAAGGTCCTGCGCCGCATGGGGCGCGACGGCAGCGCCGGCGAGGTGGCGATCGGGCGCGAACGCCACCTGCGCCGCGCCGGCCTGATCGGCCGCGATACGCCGCAACCGCTGCGCTGGCTGGCCGGCCTCGGCCACGACCTGTTCGGCGTGCTCGCCGGCTACGGCCACCGCCCCCTGCGCCTGCTTGCGATCACGCTCGCCCTGTGGTTGGCCTGGTTCTGGAGTGCGCACGGGATACCCGCGCTGGACACGTCCGCGCCCGCCCTGTGGCGCGCGCTGACCTGGATCGAGGGGCTGTGCGGCGTCGCCGCGACCTTGACCCTGGCCGCCTGCGTGACCGGGCTGACCGACCGCGACCGGCGCCGCTGATCGCGGTCGGCGGGCACGCGGAGTCGCCGAGCCGTTACCGATCTGTCAGCGAGGGAACAATTTGTCGCCTTCGCGCGTCGCAGCTGTGCGCGTGCACAATCCAACGCGCCTGACCACTTACGCGCGGAGCACGACGCATGGCACGGATCGGATTCATCGGCGCATCGGGATTGATGGGCCACGGCATCGCGAAGAACCTGCAGTTGAAGGGGCACGAACTCGCGTTCACCGTGCACCGCAATCGCGAGGCGGTGGCCGACCTGCTGGCCGCCGGCGCGCTCGAGGCGAAGAACGCCGCCGATCTCGCGGCGGGCAGCGAGATCGTCTTCATCTGCGTGACCGGCTCGCCGCAGGTCGAGGCCGTGGTGGGCGGCCCGGGCGGCCTGCTCGCCGGCGCCAAGCCGGGCCTGATCGTCGTCGACTGTTCGACGAGCGAGCCCGATTCGACGAAGAGCCTGCGCGAGCGCTGCATCGCGGCCGGCGTCACGCTCGTCGACGCGCCGCTCGCACGCACGCCGGTCGAAGCCGAACAGGGCCGCCTCAACGTGATGGTGGGCGCCGACGACGCGGTGTTCGCCAGGCTCGAGCCGGTGCTGCGCTGCTTTGCCGAGAACGTGTTTCACGTCGGTGGCCCGGGCGCCGGCCACATCATCAAGCTGCTCAACAACTTCATCGCGCAGGCCATCTGCACGGCAACGGCCGAGGCGTTCGCGGTGGGCCAGCGCGCCGGCGTGGACCTGAACAAGCTCGTCGAGCTGATCTCGGCCGGCGCCGTCAACTCGGGCTTGTTCCAGGCGATGGCGAAGACCTTGTCGGGCGACATGGCGGGGCTCAAGTTCGAGCTCGACAACGCGCGCAAGGACGTCCGCTACTACACGCACCTCGCCGAAGGGCTCGCGATCCCGACGGTCGTCGGCGAGGCCGTGCACCAGTCGCTCGCGCTGGCCAGCGCGCTCGGCCACGGGCGCAAGTTCGTGCCCTCGCTGGTCGAAGCGCAGGAGCAGCTGACCGGCGCGAAGATCGTGCCGCGCTGATCCGCTGTGTCGAACGCCTTGAATCACGTACCGACGATGAAAACCAACCGCAACGCCGCCAAGGGACGGGCCGCCGCCGCGCCGGTGGCGTCGCACGTGCCAGCGGCGCCTCCGGTGGCTCCCCCTGCGCCACCGCACCCCGCACCACCGCCGACGATCGGTCCGGCCCCCGGGGTTGCGGTGCCTCGGCTCGAGCCGACCCTGCCCGAAGGGCTTCGTCTCGGCGCATTCGAGATCAAGGGCGTGATCGCGCTGAGCCGCTCGGCGGTGATCTACCGCGTCAGCGACCATTCGCTCGGCATCCCGGCCGCGATCAAGGAGTACATGCCGGTCGGCGTGGCACGCCGCGGCAGCGCGCATCAGGTGGTGCCGCTCGAAACCTGGCACGAGGACACGATCGACCTCGGGCGGCGCGCCTTCTTCGCCGAGTCGCGCGCGCTGGCCCGCTGCGACGACCCGGCTCTGCTGCGCGTGACGCAGCTCTGGGAGATCAACGGCACCGCCTACCGCGTGATGCCGCTGTACAGCGGCAAGCGCCTGGTCGACCTGCGGCGCGACATGAAGGCGCCGCTCGACGAAGCCGCGCTGCGCGCGATGCTCGAGCGGCTTCTCGATGCGCTCGGGGCCTACCACGCGAGCGCCGGCGTGCACGGCAACGTGACGCCGATGAACATCCTGATGCCGGCGCTCGATCGTCCGCTGTTGCTCGGCCCGGGCAAGGCGAGCGTCCTGCTGGCAACGGAGCTCGGAGAACCGGTCCGCAGCGACTTCGAGGCAGCGTTCGCAGCACCCGAACAGCACGAAGGGGCCGACGCGGCGGTGATCGGCCCGTCGGCCGATCTGTTCGGGCTCGCGCAGACGCTGCGCTACGCGATCACCGGTGCGGCACCGATCGGCCACGAGTCGCTGCGCGCGGCGATCCACCGGCTGCTCGGCGCGGGCGTGGTGCCGAACTACAGCGACGCGCTGCTGGACGCGTTGTCGAGCGCGACCGCGCCGGCTCCGGCCGAGCGTCCACAGAGCCTGGACGAGTTCCGGCAGCGCTTGCGGCGGCTCGAGGCGCACAGTGCCGCGCTGTCGGCGCCGGCGCAGGGACCGGTCGCGGCGGCACCGGTCCCGGTGACGGCTCGTGCGGAGCCTGCGCCCGCAACCGCAACCGCAACCGCACCCACGCCCACCGAGCAACCAGCGACCTCCGGGGAAACGACGGAGCAGCCCATCGTCAGTCGAACGACCGACATCTCGTCGATGTTCTCGTCGATGTTCGGCGACTTGCCGCAGGAGCCGCCCGCCGCACCACCGCTGGGCGGCGACGGACCGGAGTCGGACCGCACCCAGCCCGCCATCGATCTGCGCGCCGAGCCGTCGCTGAACTTCTCGTTCGACGCGCCGGTGCCGCCGGCGCACGAACCGCCCGGCCCTGGGCAGCAGGCCGCGCCCGCGTCGCACGAGCACGTCGAACATCGTCACGAAGCCCTTGACGAAGACCGGATCGATCACCCGAACGACCTGCCGCGGCAGCCCCCTCCACAGCGCGCGCTCGCGCCGGATCCGATGCGCGATGCGACTGCCGGTCGCGCACCGGGCCAGCGCGCCTCGATGCATGACGACGCCGGCGCGGCGCAGGTTGCCGCATCGATGCGTCCGAAGCGCTCGCTGCTGACGTCTCCGGTGCTGCGCATGTCCGCTTTCGTCATGGCGATCGGCGCCCTCGCGATCGTCGTGATCCTCGCTGTCAGCGGCTTGTGGGATCCGCGCGGACCGGCGCTGGATCTGCGGCCGACCGCAAGGCCGGGCGGCGCGACACTGCCGTCCGAGTCGCCGCCCGCCCGGATCGGCGACGTGCCCGCTTCGATCGACACCGCCCCGCCCACGATGAGGGCCGAAGCGCCGGCGCCGGCGCAGGTTCTGACGCCTGCTCCTGCCCCCGCTCCCGCCCCGGCGCAGACTCCGGCGCCGAGCCCGGTGCCGGAACCGGCAGCCACGACGCCTGCACCGAGCATCGAGCCGGCGCCCGCGCCAAAGGCCGCCCCGAGGACGAGTGGCGCCACCGCCGTGACCCCGCCCGCGCGCGAGCAGAGCACCTCGAAGCGCCGCGGTTCGACCACCGCCGAAGCGGTGTCCGATCCCCGCGAAGCCTGCGGGGCGCGCACCGAGTTTGCGCTGTACCGCTGCATGCAGGCCCAATGCGCCCAGGCGCGCTGGTCCGCGCATCCCGAATGCGTGCGCTTGCGCAAGAGCGATCGGGTCGATCCGCCCTGAGCCGGCGCAGTCGTGGAGAATGCGCGGGGTCCGTCCACCCCGAGGCGGCCCCAAGGACTGAACAGATGGCCCACATCCACTTCATCGGCGGCGAAAAAGGCGGCGTCGGCAAATCGCTGACGGCTCGTGTGCTCGCGCAATACATGATCGACCGCGAAATCCCGTTCGTCGGGTTCGACACCGATCGTTCGCACGGCGCGCTGATGCGTTTCTACGACGGCTATGCATCGCCGGTGGTGATGGACCACTACGCCGCACTCGACGTGATCGTCGAAGCGGCCGCCGAGCAGCCCGAACGCCGTGTCCTGGTCGACCTCGCCGCGCAGACCCACGACCCGCTGGTGCGCTGGATCGACGATGGCGGTGTGCTGAACATGGCCGACGAGATGGGCATGGCCGTTCACTACTGGCACGTCATGGACAGCGGCAAGGACTCGGTCGACCTGCTCAAGAAACTGCTCGACCGCTTCGGCACCGGCATCAAGTACGTGCTGGTGCGCAACCATATCCGCGGCAACGACTTCTCGGTTCTCGAACAGTCCGGCGAGCAGGCACGAGCGCTCCAGCTCGGCGCGCGCATCGTCTCGATCAAGCGGCTCCATGACGGCGTGATGCAGAAGATCGACGCCGGCAGCAGCAGTTTCTGGAAGGCCAAGACCGCCAACGACCCGAGCGGCACGGGCCTCGGCCTGATGGACCGCCAGCGCGTGAAGATGTGGCTGCGCGACGTGTACCGCGAAGTCGACGACGTGGGAATCTAGGGTCGTGGGCGCATTGCAGTTTGCAGCGCGCCGCACGCTGCTGCGAGGCAGCGCCGCGCTGATCGCCGCGCCGTGGCTGCTGACATCGGGCCGCGCCGCCGATCTGCCTCGCTTCGGGCTCGGCATCGCCTCGGGCCAGCCGCGCGCCGATACGGTCGTGCTGTGGACCCGCGTCACCGGCCCGGCGCTGCCGGACAGCGTCCCGGTGCAATGGGAGATCGCGCGCGACCAGGGGTTTCGCGAGATCGTCGCCCGCGGCGAGGAGATCGCCGAGGCCGCGTGGGCGCACAGCGTGCACGCCGAGCCCGCAGGGCTCGCACCGAATCGCTGGTACTGGTATCGCTTTCGCGCGCTCGGCCAGCAGAGCCCGGTCGGCCGCACGCGCACCGCGCCGCCCGCCGACAGTGCCGGCACGCTGAACTTCGCGATCGCGAGTTGCCAGCGTTTCGACACGGGGTACTACGCAGCGTGGCGTCACATGGCGGCCGAGGAACTCGACCTCGTGATGTTCCTCGGCGACTACATCTACGAGTACCCGTCCGGCAAGAACTCGCTGCGCCCGACCGAAGGCGCGGGCATCGTTCGAACCCTGGAGCAGTACCGGGCCCGCTACGCCACGCACAAGAGCGACCCGGATCTGCAGGCGATCCATGCGCACGTTCCGTGGCTGCTCGTCTGGGACGACCACGAAGTCGGCAACGACTACGCGAACCTGCAGGGGCAGGAGCTCGAGCCCGACTTCCGAGCGCAGCGCGCGGCGGCCTACCAGGCCTACTGGGAACATCTGCCCTTCCCGAAGTCGGCGCGTCCGCGCGGCCCCGACATGCGCATCACCGGCCGTCTCGACTGGGGCACCCTCGCGCGCATTCACCTGCTCGACGACCGCCAGTACCGCGATCCGCAGGTCTGCCCGAAGCCGAACCGTGGCGGCTCGAACACCGTCGCGCTGAAGAACTGCCCTGAATTCCTCGATGCGAAGCGCACGCTGCTCGGACGCGAGCAGGAACTCTGGCTCGCCGACGGATGGGACACCACACGGCCGTGGAACCTGGTCGCGCAGCAAACGCTGATGGCGCGCTTCTCGTGGACCGACCCGGCGAACGGTGCGGGAACCTACTGGACCGACGGCTGGGACGGCTATGCCCCCGCGCGCAAGCGGCTGTTCGACTCGATCGCGCAACGCAAGGTCGGCGGTGTCGTCGTGCTCGGTGGCGATGTGCACAGCAACTACATCGCCGACCTGAAGCTCGATTTCGACGATCCGGCCTCGCCGACGATCGCCACCGAGTACTGCGGCACCTCGATCACGAGCCTGAGCCTCCCGCAGTCGCGCATCGATGCGGTGCTGGGCTTCAACCCGCACATGCGCTACGGCCGCAGCGATCAGCGCGGCTACATGCGCTTCGCACTCGATGCGAAACAGCTGCAGGCGCAGGTGCGGGTCGTGGACAACGCACTCGACCCGGCCAGCGGCATCACGACCGCGGCACGCTTCACGACCGACGCGTCGCACCCCGGGGCGGTTCCTTCCTGACGCGCACACCTTCGGCTACGATGCCCGGCACCACAACGACGCGCCACGGGCGGAGGGCTTGAATGAGCACGGGAACTGAGGGCACCGCGCAAACCAACCGGTTTGCACCACCGACCGCCGAGGTCGCCGACGTCGCCGTGGGCGGCACCGAACTCGCAGGCCGCGGCATGCGGCTGCTGGCGGTGCTGATCGACGGCCTGATCCAGGGTGCGATCTACTGGATCCTGACGATCGTCGCATTCAGCGCGCTCGATCCGCGCAAGGGCAACATCGGCGTTGGAGTGATCGTCGGCCAGGTCGTGCTCGGCTTCGGTCTATTCATCCTGATCCAGGGCTACCTGCTGCACACCGAGGGCCAGACGGTCGGCAAGAAACTGCTCGGCATGCGCATCGTGCGCACCAATGGTGAGCGCGCAACGCTCGGTCGCCTGCTGGGCCTGCGCTACCTGGTCGGCTGGGTCATCGTGATGATTCCGTTCATCGGCGCGATCTACGCGCTGGTCGACTGCCTGATGATCTTCCGCGACTCGCGCAAGTGCGTGCACGACAACATCGCCGACACGATCGTCGTCAAGGCTTGAAGCGAAGCGCCCCCTGCAAGGGGCTGACATGAGTTCGCTCGATACGGTCGTCACGGCGGAAGCGCCGGAGGGCATCGAGCTCGTCCTGCGGCCGGCGGGCATCGTTGCGCGGACCTACGCGTTCCTGATCGACGCGTTGATCCGCGGGACGATCCTGCTGATCGCGAGCATCGCGCTGGGCAGCATGAACAAGCTGGGCGGCGCGCTGTTCGTGATCCTGCTGTTCCTGATCGAATGGCTGTATCCGGTGCTGTTCGAACTGCTGCCCGGCGCGGCAACGCCGGGCAAGCGCGCCCTCGGCCTGAAGGTGCTGATGGATTCGGGCCTGCCGATCACGCCGGCAGCTTCGCTGGTTCGCAACCTGCTGCGCGCGGCCGACTTCCTGCCGGTGCTGTACGGCTTCGGCACCGTCTCGATGCTGCTGCGGCCCGACTTCAAGCGCATCGGCGACCTCGCCGCCGGAACGCTCGTCGTGCACATCGACAGCATGCGGCTGCACGGCGCGATTCCCGACGCGGCACCGCGCGCACCGGCACGCTCATTGTCGACGCACGAGCAGGCGGTGATCGTCGCCTGGGCCGGCCGCGCGACGCGGCTGACGCCAGCGCGCTTCGACGAACTCGCCGAACTGGCCCTGCCGGCCGTCGGCCGTTCGCCGCACGATTCCGCGCAGGCGACCCAGCGCCTGCTCGGCGTGGCGCAGTGGCTGGTGGGGCGTCGATGACGCCGCTGCAGTTCGAGATCCGCCAGCACGAACGCTGGGACGAGCTCGAGCAGGCGCTGGCCGGCCTCGATCGGGGACGCCGGGCGGAATCGCCCGCCAAGAGCGGCGCGACCCCGGTGCCGCTCGACCCTGCACGGCTCGCGGCGCTGTACCGCGCCGCCTGCGAAGACCTGGCACTGGCACGCTCGCGCGCGTACCCGGTTCACCTGACCACCCGCCTCGAAGATCTGACTCACCGCGCGCACCAGGCGATCTACCGGCGCAGCGACTACGGCCTCGCGCGGCTCAAGCGCCTCGCGCTGATCGACTTCCCGCAATCGGTGCGTGCGCACTGGCGCTACATGCTGGTGGCCGGCCTCGTGTTCGCGCTGCCGCTGTTCCTGCTCGGCCTGGCGACATATTTCGACCCGGGCCTGGTGCTCTCGGTCCACGACGCCGAGACCGCGCGCCAGTTCGACCATATGTACGGCCCGGGCAATGCGCCGCTCGGCCGCGAACGCGGTGCCGATTCGGATTGGGTGATGTTCGGGCACTACATCAAGAACAACATCGGCATCGCGTTCCAGTGTTTCGCCGGCGGTGTGTTCGTCGGCCTCGGCAGCCTGTTCTTCCTCGCGTTCAACGGTGCTGCTGCGGGTTCCGTGGCTGGCTATCTGACGGCACGCGGGCATGGCGAGGCGTTCTACTCCTTCGTCGTCACGCACGGTGCGTTCGAGCTGACCGCGATCGTGATCTCCGGCGCTGCCGGCCTGCGCCTCGGTCAGGCGCTCCTGGCGCCAGGACGTCGCAGTCGGCTCGAAGCCCTGAAGCTCGCTGCCTCCGAGGCGGCCGTGCTGATCTACGGCACGATCGCGTTGCTGCTGATCGCGGCCGGCGTCGAAGCGTTCTGGTCGTCGGCGCGCTGGGTCAGCCCGGGCGTGAAATACGGGGTCGGCGCCGCCTGCTGGGTGCTCGTGATGGCCTACCTCGCTGCCCAGGGCCGCCCGCCGCGCGCGAAGCGGTCGCAAGATGCAGGTTGATGCGCTCGCCCTTCACCTTCGGCCGCGCTCGATGGCCGAAGCAACCGACCTCGGCGTGCGGCTGGTGCAGACCAACGCCCGCTCGATCTGGGCGAGCTTCGTGCCGCTCTATCTGGCGGTCGT
>Ga0207674_10010109_pt1 | contig 10727 bp, 9 predicted proteins | sample KBSCornC72_FD_184303 | JGI IMG/M metagenome (GOLD analysis project Ga0207674, IMG submission 184303) | Corn rhizosphere microbial communities from Kellogg Biological Station, Michigan, USA - KBS Corn C7-2 (SPAdes) (version 2) | ecosystem: Host-associated > Plants > Roots > Rhizosphere > Soil ...
CATCCGCGCCGTTTCCGGGCTGAGCCCGGCCATCTGGTCCGACAGCAGGTGCCGGTCGTCGGGGTGGATCCAGGCGGTGGCGTCGTACGTCCCGCAGACCGGGAGTACGGAAAACATGTGGTCGATGTGACCGTGTGTGAGCAGCACGGCGACGGGTTTGAGCTTGTTCTCCCGGACCACCCGCTCGACGCCGGCGGTGGCGTCCTGACCGGGGTCGATGACGATGCATTCCGCGCCCTGGCCGGTGGCGACGACGTAGCAGTTCGTACCCCACGAACCCGCGGGGAACCCGGCGATGAGCACGACAGACCTTCCTGAAACGGTTCCGGACCACCCAAGGCTACCGGTGCGCGGGCGGTGAGTTCGAACCGGATTGTGACGCAACACCGTTGCGTCACGGCTGGGAGTTTGTGATTGTTCAGGGATAAGCGTCGGGACAGCGCCCGACGCGCCCAGGCGGACCCTGTTCGCGCGGATGGACCGGGGACTGACCAGAATGGGCACGAGCGCAGTGCATACCGCCGGAAGGGGCGAGTTGTGGCCGGAGAGAGTTGGGGCCGGGTAGCTGAGGACGGAACGGTCTTCGTACGGACCAAGGACGGTGAGCGGGCGGTCGGCCAGTGGCCGGACGCGAACCCCGAGGAGGCCCTCGCCTTCTACACCCGCCGGTACGACGCGCTGGCGTTCGAGGTGGAGCTGCTGGAGCAGCGGGTCCAGGCGGGCACGGTGTCGCCGGACGACGCGCGAGCCGCGGTGAAGAAGGTGACCAGCTCGATCGACGAGGCGCAGGCGGTCGGCGACCTCGACGGCCTGCGGTCCCGGCTGGAGGCGCTCACCCCGCTGGTCGCCCAGCAGCGCGAGAAGCGCAAGGCCGAGCGGGCCGCGAAGGTCGAAGAGGCGCGCTCCGCCAAGACCAAGATCGCCACCGAGGCCGAGACCATCGCGGCCGGCACCGACTGGCGGCACGGCGTGACGCGGCTGCGTGAGCTGCTCGACGAATGGAAGGCCCTCCCCCGGCTCGACAAGTCGTCGGACGACGAGCTGTGGCACCGCTTCTCTTCTGCGCGCACGACGTACACCAGGCACCGCAAGCAGCACTTCGCCGAGCTGTCCTCCAAGCGCGAGGAGGCCGCCGTGGTGAAGGACCGGCTCGCCGCCGAGGCGGAGACGCTGGCCTCGTCGACCGAGTGGGGCCCGACGTCCGGGCGGTTCCGGGACCTGATGCGGCAGTGGAAGGCCGCCGGGCCGGCGCCGCGCGAGGTGGACGACAAGCTGTGGGCCCGGTTCCGGGCCGCGCAGGACCAGTTCTTCGGCGCGCGGGACGCCGTCCAGGCCGAGGAGAACGCCGAGCAGGTGGAGAACCTGCGGGCCAAGGAAGCGCTGCTGACCGAGATCGAGACCATCCTCCCGGTCGAGGACGCGCGAGTCGCCCGCGAGCAGCTCCGCGACTACCTGGACCGCTGGGACCAGATCGGCAAGGTGCCGCGCGACTCGATGCGCGCCGTCGACGGGCGCCTGCGGGCCGTCGAGCAGGCCGTGAAGGCGGCCGAGGACGAGGTCTGGAACCGCTCCAACCCGGAGGCACGCGCCCGCGCCGAGGCGACCGTCAAGCAGCTCCAGTCGCTGATCGCGGACCTGGAGAAGCAGGCCGCCAAGTTCGAGTCCCAGGGCAACACCCGCAAGGCCACCGAAGCCCGCGAGGCCATCGCCGCCCGCCGCGAATGGCTGACCCAGGCCCAGAACGCCCTCACCGACTTCAGCTGAGCAACCAAACCCACACAGCCGTCACGGGCAGGTGGTGGTGATGGATCTGGCGGTGGTGGCCTCGGTGGTGGTGATCGGGAGGGTGTACTTGGCGGCCACCCGGAGGTACTCGAGGACGTAGGTGCACCGGTAGGTGCGGTTGAGGGGGAGCCACTCCCCTGGGCCTTCGTCGCTCTTGGAGGCGTTGGAGGAGCCGTCCACCACCAGGAGATTGGCGGACTCGTCGTTGGCGAAGTCGACTCGGCGTTGGGTCGGCCAGGTGGACGCGCCCATGTCCCAGGCGCGGGCCAGTGGGTAGATGTGGTCGATCTGGAGCTTGGACGCGTCGGCCTTGCGGAACTCGATGCGGCGGCCGGTGTACGGGTCGGACGTCAGGACCCCGGCGGTGACCACGCACTTGGTGTGGCCGCGATACTGAACGGCCGTCAGGCGTGCGGCCAGCATGTCGTTGCGGGTGTCGCAGCCGTTATGGCCCCCGACGCCGGCGTGGTTGTCCGACCAGGTCTGGCCGAACCGGTCCCGTTGGTAGCCAGGGACCTTGGGGCGGTTCGGGACGACTCGCACCTTGGCCAACTCGGCGGTGATCAACTTCGCCGTACCGGTGGCGGGCGGGGCCGGTGTCGATTCGGTGCCTTCCACCGGGAGCGTGCAAGCGGTCAGCAACAGAACTGCCAGGGCGGCGAGCAGCGGGCGCATCAGGCGACCTTAGGGCAAGGCTGTGGACAACGTCCGGCAGGATCGCGGGGTTTCGGCGATCCTGTCCGGATGCTCCCTGCCGACTTCCCCTACTACTTCTGCGGTCTCCCCTTCCGGCCTTACCAGGTAGGGCGAAAGCTCAAGTGGTTGCTCGGTCTTGGTGACATCCGCCCGGTGCTGAAGGGCGTGTACGTCGACCACCGCGTCCCGGACTCGCAGCAGCTGCGGGCGGACGCGCTGCGGCTGCTGACGCCTCCGGAGGCGGTCGTGTGCGGCGCGGCCGCGGCCTGGCTGCACGGCATCGACACGACCGCGCTCGGGCCTGCCGAGCTCGTGGAAGCCCAGTGGACGCGCTCGGCCGACGACACCGTCGAGGTGCACGGCCTGCGAGTCCTGAGCCCGATCGCGAGCGCGGTCGAACTCGCGATGCGGCTCCCGAGACCTTTCGCGCTGTCGGCCGTCGACGCGTTCCTCCGCACCGGCAAGGCCGACCTCTGGGCGCTCCGCGCGGCCTCCGCCGAGTGCGAACGGCACGCGGGATACCGGAAGGGCCAGGAGGTGCTGCGCTGGGCGGACCGCCGCGCCGCCTCCCCTGGCGAGTCATGGCTACGACTTCGGCTGATCGACGCCGGCTTCGGCAAGCCCGACCTCCAAGTCCGGGTCACCGGCCCGCACCGCAGCTACCTCCTGGATCTCGGCTATCCGGACCGCCCGGTCGACGGCCGCCGGCTGGGCCTCGAGTACGACAGCGATGCCTGGCACTCGTCAGCGAAACAGCAACTACGCGACGAGACCCGCCGCATCGAACTGGACGCCCTGGGCTGGCACATCATCTCGGTCCGCCGCCCTGACCTGTGGGGTTCGTACCCCGCCCTGGAGTTGGCGGTAGGCAGCTTCCTCTGCCAGGAACCGCGCCTGCCGCGGCGGTGGTGAGACGCGACGACCTCGGCGGGTACGAGCGGACTGGGATAAAGTCGCAGCGGTCCGAGGGTGGGGTGGAGGGTGTCGCCGTAGGGGCGAGGCCTGGAGGGGGTTGTGGATATGACTGAAGAGGTGCCTCAAGAGGTCCAGGTTCGACGCCTGGGCAAAGAGGGAGCGGAGCTCGCCGTCTTCGAGTTCCAGGGCAAGCTGCGGGAGTTGATGATCTCCAGCCTCCGCGAGGGCTATCTGGCCACCGGGAACTATGTCCCGGATGCGAGGGCCGTCTCTCCGCAAGGTGCACTGTCGCTGGCCGTCGCAGGCGCGGCGACGGGTGCGACCGCGCTGTCGGCAGCGTTCTCGTCGACGCTCTTCATGGCGACCGCGAACCCCGCCACGCTGATGACCGTCGGCAACGGCGTCGGCAGCGCCGTGATGGGAGCCGGCGGGATCGTGGCACAGGCGCCGTTCATCGCCGTGGCGAGCTCACTTCCGGTCGTGGCGCCGATCCTCGCGGTCCTGGCGCTCAACACGGCAGTGATGATGCAGCAGTTCAAGCAGGTCGATCGCAAGCTCGACACCATCAAGAGCGCGTTGGACAAGGCGATCGCCCGGAGCGAGGCGACGCACGCGGGCGAACTGCTCGCCGCCTCCAGGACCGTCGACGACGTCTACCGGCAGTACAGTCTCGAAGGGTCCTTCTCGAACGACATGCTCGTGCGCCTCGCGCTCGCGGAACGCGACGTGCGAGCACTGTCCGCCAGGTTCCGGCGCCTTGTCGAAGCGCGCAGCGCGACGAACGTCGACGACCTCAAAGAGGTTCAGCAGGCGAACTACGACGCCCACAGCGCGATGCTCGCGTCGTTCGTGGAGCTCCGGGTCTCCTATCTCCGGGTCTGCGTCGACATGCAGGAGAACCCGAAGTCGGTCACCTCGTCGATGGAACACCTGAAGTCGGTGATCGACGACGGGATCGTGTTCTGGCAGCAGTTGCAGGACCGCTCACGAGGGCTCAAGGACCAGATCGGTCAGCTCGAGGCGAAGCTCCAGGACATGAACTGGGCAGCACGTAACCTTCCGGGCGGCGAGGGCGCCACGCTCGAGAAAGAGCTCGCGAAGCTCAATGACGCTTTCACGGCGACCATGGAGAGCGAGCGGGCGATCATGAGCGAGTTCCATTCGCTCATCGAGTCCGCCCGAGCGACTCGGAAGGCCCTCGAGACGTCGGGGCCGACGAACGGCGCCACCTCGCCGACCCTCGTCTACTGGAAGGACGAGACGGGCGAGCATTCGTTCGTGACGGAGCAGAACCTCATCTCCTGATCGGCGCCTGCTCCCAGCCACCCGGTTCACCGATGGTTGGTGAACCGGGTGGTGTGGAACCCGCGCGCCCCGGCGGGGACATGGTGCCCGGGCGGCGACCAGTCCGGGGCGGCGGGATCGGCCCAGGTACCGGTCAGTCGTTGTACCGGCGGCGGGCCAGCAGGAGGAGAACCAGGGCGAGGATGCCGGTGGCCGCGGCGATCACGGCGACGTGGTGGTTCATGGGCCGGACAGTGGTTGAGGCAGTGGTTGCAGCGGCGGTCGAGGCGGTGGTGTCGTAGCCGCCGGCCATGCCGGACTCGTTGTACTGGGTGCCGGGGAGCTTGTCGGCGTAGCGGTGGGCAACCAGTTCTTGGTAGGCCGTGATCGTGATCGGCTTGGCGCCGATCGACTTGACGGCCGACTGGTTCAGCGGCCGTACCTGGGTTCCGGCAACGGCGTACCAGGCGCCGATCTGGGGTTCGGTGAACACGAGGGCACCGGCTGCGGCCGACACCATCCGCGACTCGGTGTTGCCGGAGGCCACGTTGACGGCGTGCCAGGCGCCGTTGTCGTCCGGGGCGGTGAAGACGGTCAGCGTCCGGCCGCCTTGTGCGGCGCTGGTTGCCGCGTACCAGAAGGTTGCCACGGGCGCCGATGCGTCGCGGACGAAGGCCGGGTTGAGCGCGTAGATCGGGTGCGTGTCCCGCGCGACACTCGCCGCGGCCTTCGCCGTACCGCCGGCCTTGCCCAACAGGCTCAGCGCGTCCGACGACCTGGCGGCATCAGTTGCCTTGGACAACTCGCTCGGCGACACCGGCTGCGGACCCGCCGCGCCGGCCGGGCCGGAGGCCGCGAACGAGAACGCGAGACCGGCCGCAAGGACGGCGGCGCAGCGGAGCAGGAGGTTCTTCGGGCGTCGCATGTCAGGCTCCGATCCGGTACAGGGAGTGCGTCCAGGTGAACTGCGAGTTGGACCGGTACCAGGTGTAGGTCGAGTAGTTGTACCGCGGGTCGTCCGGCCACGGGTTGTAGTACTCGATCGTCGAGTCGGAGGCGTCGTACCCGATGATGTCCATCATGTGGCCGCCGCCCGACGTCCAGCCGATCCGCGTCATCACCGGGCGGCCGGCGGCGATCTCGGTGACGAGCGTGCTGAAGCTGAGCGTGGACGAGACGTAACTGCCGGCGCTGATCCCGATCGTGCGGAACGCGCGCTGGTCGTTCGCGAGCGTCGCCTGGTTGTTCGGGCAGGTCGCGTTCACGGCGTACCCGAAGGCCAGGTTGCAGAACTGGTTCTGCGAGTAGGAGCGTCCGTAGAACGCGGCGATGCTGTTGCCGCTCGCGGCCCAGCACCAGTTCGACTTCTGCTGGGCCTGGCCGGTGACGTTCAGGTAGTAGCTGCCGGGTGCGGCCGAGGCCGGCGGGGCGAGCGGTGCCAGCGTCGCCAGGCCGAGGATCGTGGCCAGCAGCAACGACCAGGTGCGGCTGGGGCGGAGCCTGCGCATGAGTCCTCCTTCGAGAGGTACTGCGGGGTGGGCGGAGTCCATCGTCGAGACGTCACCACCGCGCGGCAAGGACTCGGGACGCGGGCCGGACGGCGGTGTGAACGGCAGCTCCGCGTGAACAGCGGGTGACGAGCCCGTGCCGGACCGTGCTGTGAATGTTTACACTTCCCCAAAGGAGCGTGGACATGATCGATTCCACTGTCCCGGTGGTGACGCCGGAAGCGCCGTTCGCGGACGCGCTGCGGCAGGCGATCGCCCGGCGCGGCCTGGCCCTGAACCGGATCCGGACCCATCTCGCCGACCGCGGGCTGAACGTCGGGGTCGCCACTCTGAGCACCTGGCAGAGCGGCCGGCGGGTGCCACGCGAGGACTCGCTGGCGATCGTGACGGCGCTCGAGGACCTGCTGGAGGTGCCGCCCGGCTGGCTCACCGTCCGGATCCCGCCGTCCCGGACCGATCCGTCGGCGACGCTGCAGCCGTACGCCGTGGTCGACTACGCCGAGGCCCTCACCAGGCTGCTGGACCGGCTCCGCCGCGACGCCCACGGACGGCTGCGCAACGTCACCGTTCTCGAGGAGGTCCGGCTCGGCCCGGACCGAAGCGCGCACCGGCGGCGCGTGACCCAGAGCGTGGTCGCCGTACAACCGGTGGACCGGCTCATCATCGCGCACCAGGGTGAGCCGGGCTGCGATGCCGAGCAGCTGACGCTCCGGGCGCTGAGTGGTTGCCGGACCGGCCGGATCGCGCGCTCCCCCGAGGCCGGCGCGCTGCTGGGCGAGCTGCTCCTCGACCGGGTTCTCGCGGTCGGTGAGACGGCCGTCGTGCACTACGAAGTCGAGGACCGCTCCGGGCTGCCGGCGACCGAGTACCAGCGGTTCAGTGAGTGGGGCGGGATGCATTACGTGCTGGAGGTGCAGTTCGATCGCGCCGCGCTCCCGGTCCGCGTCCACGAGATCCGCCGCTGCCACACCTCCGGCCCGAATCTCGTCCACCGCGAGTTGATGCTCACCCCCGACGGCCGCGTCCACGTCCTGGAAGCGTCCGCCGACCCCGGCACGGTCGGCATCGAATGGGAGTGGGACTAGAACCTGAGACCGGAAGTGGTCCGTTGGGACCTGCTGCTGCAGGGCTCAGGTTGCCGGTTCCGGTCTCAGGTCGGCGGGCTCAGGCGCGGAAGCCGGCGTGGATGTGGTCGTGGTGGGTGCGGTCGGAGAAGTACGCCGGACCGGAGAGTTGGTACGGGCCGCCGACGTTGTAGGAGCCGAGCGCTTCGGTGGCGCGCATGTACGCCGTGACCAGTGAGCGGGGCGTGCCAGGGTCGACGACCGCGCGGCCGTCGATCTGCCAGGTGTCGAAGGCGCGGCCGCGCGGATGATCGCTCGGGCGGTCGGTGCCGAACACGTTGATCGGGTGGCCGGAGCGAATGACGCTGACGCCGATCCGGTACGTCTGGGCAAGCTCGAGCATCGCGGCCAGCACACTCTGGTGGACCTGACCGGAGCGGATGTCCGCGGCGGAGGCGGGTGGTAGCGCGATCCGCGCGTTGTTCAGCACCTGTCGTGCAGCCGGCGACAGCTGCGTCGTCGCTTTTCCCGGCTGTGCGGGGTGCATCGCGGTTACCCGCCAGGTCCCCCGCGTCTTGGTGAGCCGTACGTCGACGGTGGTGCCGCCGGTCGCCACCTGGCTGTCCGCGAGGGTGAAGACGCGGCAGGGTACGAGGACGCTGGCGGTGTCGCTCAGGATCCCGCCGTACTGCGCGTCGATCACCTCCACCACACCGCGGGTGTCCCGCGGCCGCACCAGCGCCACCACCGCCGCCACCGCGGCCCGCTTCGCCGCAGGCTCGATCTCCCCGGGACCAGGCGCCCAGGACCGCACCCTCGGCAGAACGATCTCACGCGGCGTCCCTGACGCCGGAGCGCTCGACGACGGGCCGCTCGGCGACGGGGTGCTCGGCGTGCCCGCCGACGAGCCGGTGCCTGACGGAACCGACGTACCACTCGCCTGTCCGCCGGACGACGCGCTGCAGCCGGCCAGCACCCCCACGCCGGCAAGCAACAACCCACGCCGCCCGAAACCGCTCATACCCGCAGTCTGCCCGCCCTCACAAACAGAGCCGGCAATCCGTGTAATCACCCAGGAACAACCCGTGCCGGAGGCACCGCCTGAACGCCGCATCCTCCGGAGCCGGATCCCACATCCGCGCCGGCTCGACCGGCCCCACCGGCGGCCGGTAGTCCTGCACGAGCCGCTCGTACTCCGCCAGATACACGTCGACGAACGGCGGCTCGTACGACAGCAGCTCCCACCCGAACCGCGTCCGCGCCAACTCGATCACCCGGAGCAGGAACGCCCGCTCGTCCTCCCACTCGCCCGACCACGGCAGCTCGTCCAGGTCGAAGCCGTCGTTGCCCGACCCGATCCGCGCATTGCACACCAGCAACGCGAAGCCGCGCTCGAACCCGGTCCTGGCGAGCTCGCACGCGGCCGGCGCGAGCACATCCAGGAAGACCGCGGCCGCGCCGTTCGACAGCCTCAGCCCCGGTCCGCCGGCCGAACCGCCGAACCAGTCCCCCACGGCCTACTGCGTGACGCGGTAGACGTCGAAGACGCCCTCGACGGAGCGGACGGCCTTCAGGACGTGGCCCAGGTGGGTCGGGTCGCCCATCTCGAAGGTGAAGCGGGACTTGGCGATCCGGTCGCGGGTTGTGGTGAGGGCCGCGGACAGGATGTTCACGTGGTAGTCCGACAGCACCCGGGTGATGTCCGACAGCAGCCGCGCCCGGTCCAGCGCCTCGACCTGGATCGCGACGAGGAAGACGGACTGGGCGGTCGGCGCCCACTCGACCTCGACGATCCGCTCGGGCTGGGTCTTCAGGTTCTCCACGTTCGCACAGTCGGCGCGGTGCACCGAGACGCCCGCGCCGCGGGTGATCCAGCCGATGATCTCGTCGCCGGGCACCGGCGTACAGCACCGGGCCAGCTTCGACAGCACGTCGGTCGCGCCCTTGACGATGACACCGGCGTCGCCGCGTGCGGTCCGCTTCCGGCGCTCGCGGGACTGCGGCAGCCGCAGACCCTCGGCCAGGTCCTCGGCCGCGCCCTCCTCACCGCCGTACGTCTCGATGAGGCGCCGGACGACCGCCTGCGCGCTCACGTGCTGCTCGCCGACGGCGGCGTACAGCCCGGTCACATCCGGGTAGCGCAGCGAGTTCGCGACCGCGGTCAGGGTCTCGTGCGACAGCAGGCGCTGCAGCGGCAGGCCCTCCTTGCGGAGCTGCTTCGCGATCGCGTCCTTGCCGTGCTCGATCGCCTCGTCGCGGCGCTCCTTGGAGAACCAGTGCTTGATCTTGTTCCGCGCGCGCGGGCTCTTGACGAATGTCAGCCAGTCGCGCGACGGCCCCGCGCCCTGCGCCTTCGAGGTGAACACCTCGACAACGTCGCCGTTCTCCAGGGTGCTCTCCAGCGGCACCAGCCGCCCGTTGACCCGGGCGCCGATGCAGCGGTGCCCCACCTCGGTGTGCACGGCGTAGGCGAAGTCGACCGGGGACGACCCGGTCGGCAGCGACATCACGTCACCGCGCGGGGTGAAGACGTAGACCTCGGCGTTGTTGATCTCGAACCGCAGCGAGTCGAGGAACTCCGACGGGTCGGAGGTCTCCCGCTGCCAGTCGACCAGCTGCCGCACCCAGGGCATGTCGTTCGGCCCGCCGATGTCGGTGCTCGGCGCGGCCGGCGCGACGGACGTCGGGTCCTCCTTGTACTTCCAGTGCGCGGCGATGCCGTACTCCGCGCGGCGGTGCATCGCGAACGACCGGATCTGCAGCTCCACCGGCTTGCCCTGCGGGCCGATCACCGTGGTGTGCAGCGACTGGTACATGTTGAACTTCGGCATCGCGATGTAGTCCTTGAACCGGCCGGGGACCGGGTTCCACCGCGCGTGCATGATGCCGAGCGCCGCGTAGCAGTCGCGGACCGACTCGACCAGGACCCGGATGCCGACCAGGTCGTAGATGTCGCCGAACTCGCGGCCGCGGACGATCATCTTCTGGTAGATCGAGTAGTAGTGCTTCGGGCGGCCGGTGACGGTGGCCTTCACCTTCGCCGAGCGCAGGTCCTCGTGCACCTGGTCGATCACGGTCGCCAGGTACTCGTCGCGGGACGGTGCGCGCTCGGCGACCAGGCGGACGATCTCGTCGTACACCTTCGGGTGCAGGGTCGAGAACGCCAGGTCCTCGAGCTCCCACTTGATCGTGTTCATACCGAGCCGGTGGGCCAGCGGGGCGTAGATCTCCAGCGTCTCGCGGGCGATCCGCTCCTGCTTCTCCTGGCGCAGCGAGCCGAGCGTGCGCATGTTGTGCAGCCGGTCGGACAGCTTGATCACCAGCACCCGGATGTCCTTGGACATCGCGACGACCATCTTGCGGATGGTCTCGGCCTGCGCCGACTCGCCGTAGCGCACCTTGTCCAGCTTGGTGACGCCGTCGACCAGCATGGCGATCTCTTCGCCGAAGTCGCGGGTCAGTTCCTCCACCGTGT
>Ga0207674_10010110_pt1 | contig 10726 bp, 7 predicted proteins | sample KBSCornC72_FD_184303 | JGI IMG/M metagenome (GOLD analysis project Ga0207674, IMG submission 184303) | Corn rhizosphere microbial communities from Kellogg Biological Station, Michigan, USA - KBS Corn C7-2 (SPAdes) (version 2) | ecosystem: Host-associated > Plants > Roots > Rhizosphere > Soil ...
CTGGGACATCGACACGTTTTGACGACATGTCGAAGGTGTCGACATTAGCCCACAACACGTCGAAAAACAAACCATTTATCGACACATCAGGCTCATATGTCGACGGAATGGCCTGTTCCTTCCCGCCCCCATCACAAACCAGCCCGACTTTTCTTGCCTACAACTCGCGCACCACGCGGAAACCCACGCGGCCGCTGCGCAGCTCGCCGTCGGCGCCCTGGCGGTAGGACGAATCCACCTGCTCCGGCGAGCTGCCCCACGAGCCGCCGCGTACCACGTGGGAGCGACAGCCCGGGTTGATCCAGGCGCTGCCGTCATTCGGTGCGCGGATGTAGTTGTCGTGCCAGCAATCCAGCGCCCACTCGGAGACGTTGCCATTGATGTCGTACAGGCCGAACGGGTTGGCGGCGAAGCTCATCACCGGCGCCGGCCCCCAGTAGCCGTCGCGGTAATTGCGGAAGGCGTGGCTCCAGCGACGGCCGCTGCGCGAGCGGTCGCCGGAGCCGGTCAGGTTCTCCACCGGGCGCTTCGGCGTGTCGTCGCCCCACCAGTAGCGGCTGCTGGTGCCGCCGCGCAGGGCATACTCGAATTCCGCCTCGCTGGGCAGCCGATAGGCCTTGCCGGTGCGTTGGCTGAGCCAGTCGGCATACGCCTTGGCATCATTCCATGAGACGTTCACCACCGGCAGGTTGTCATCGGCCTTGCGGCCGGCGTAGTCGTCCTGCCAGGTGGCCGAGGCGTCGTCGCGCAATGCGCCGCTGCGCTCGTCGTACACGCTGGCGCCGCCCAGCCGGACCGAATCGGGCACGTAGTTGCCGGCGCGCACGAATTCACGGAATTCCGCCACGGTCACCGCGGTGCGCGCCATCGCAAAACCCTTGCCGATGGTAACCGTGTGCTGCGGCTGCGCAGTGCCGATGTGGTCGTCAGCGGCGGATGCGCCCATCCGGAAGCTGCCGGTGGGGATCACCACCATCGCCGGCGTCTTGCCCGGCAGGTCGACATAGCGATCGGTAAACACCTGGCCGGGTTTGTAGCTGGCGTACAGGCGCGCGTTGGTCAGCTGCTCGTCGAACGCCGCCAGCGCCGCCAGGCTCGGGTCGATCGCCCGCACCTGCGCTGCCAGCTTCGTCGCCAGTTCGATATTGCCGGCGTCCAGCGCCGAATGCGCCTGCGCCAGCACGCCGTTTGCACGCTGCTCGCGCATGTCGTCCACGCGATTGTGCACGTCGATCATCTGTTGCGAGCCGGGGCGGATCGCCTGCGCCGTGGCCAGTTCCCGATCGGCCCCGGCAAAATCGTTCTGGGCCACCGCCGCCAGCGCGCGGTCGAGCACCGCCCGCTGCACCTGGAAGATGCCCTGCTCGGCCACCGCATTCTGCGGGTCCAGCGTCTGCACCTCGCGGTACAGGTCCAGCGCACTGCCGCCGGCGGGCTGGTCGGCCTTGCCCTGCTGCAGCAGGCCGGCCGCCTTCGCCAGCATGGGCCGCACCTTCGCCAAGGTCTTCAGGCTGGCCTCCAACTGCGCCACTTCCGCCTCGGCATTCGGCAGCGTGCGCAATGCACCGAGCAGATCCTGTGCCGCGTCGGCGTCGCCTACCGCGATGTCCTGGTCGATTTCTGCCACCAGCCGCGCGCGTACGTCGAACAGGCCCTGCACCGCACGTCGGCTGTCCGACTTGTCCTTCAGTGCCTGCTGGAACAATGCGGCGGCACTGTCCTCGTCGCCGACCAGCCGGCCGGCATGCAGCGCCCGGGTCGCCCGGTCCAGCAGCGCCTGCACCGCGGGCGGGTCCGCGCTCAGCTGCTCGGGCAGGTTCGCACTCTTGCTGTTGCGTGCGGCAATCACGGCTGTCGGCGCCAGCGTCAGCGGCGGCCCGGCGTTCAGTTCGCTGATCGCCGACACCCGCTCCGGCTGCAGGCCGCTGCCCGGCGCGGCAGCACCGAGCGACATCGAACGGCGCGGCGCCTGCTCCGGGTTGACGTGGAACAGCCCCGGGAAGAAGTGGTACAGCAACGCGAACCCCAGCACGATCACGCCGAGCGCCCCGCCGAGCGTGCGCTGACGGCGCAGGGTCACGTTGTTCGGCATAGGTGGGCGTCCTTGGTGCGGCCTGTTATCGTGCGCTGCCCACCATAGGCACAAACCGCCGACAGGGCAATCCGCGCCCGCACCTTTCCCAGGAGTACCGATGCCCTTGCCCGCCACCGCCGCCGCCCACTGGATCGACCGCCCCGACGCATTGCAGGCATGGCTGGCCACGATACCCATCGACGCCGCCGTCGGTCTGGATACCGAGTTCATGCGACGCAACACGTTCTATCCGCAACTGGCGCTCCTGCAACTGGGCTGGAACGGCCGTTACGCCCTGATCGACCCGCTCGCGTTCGACATCGGCGATGCGCTGCAGCCGCTGCTCGGCGCCGGCACCGCGGTGACCATCATGCACAGCGCCGGCGAGGATCTGGAAACCCTCGCACCGCTGCTGCCGGAAGGGCCAAGCCGGTTGTTCGATACCCAGATTGCCGCCGCCTTCGCCGGCATGGGCCTGGGGCTGAGCTACCGCGCGCTGGTCGCCGAGCTGGGCGGGGTCGATCTGGACAAGGGCGAGACCCGTTCGGACTGGCTGCAGCGCCCGCTCACCGACTCGCAACGCAGCTACGCCACGCTGGACGTCGTGTATCTGGAAAGCATCCACGAACAGCTGGCCGAACGCCTGCAGCAGCGCGACCGCAGCGCGTGGCACGCCGAGGATTGCGCGCGCCTGAAGCAACGCGCCAGCCAACGCGACGGCGACCCGCAGCCCCAGCGTGCGCTGCGCGGCGCCGCCGACTGGCCTGAAGCGCAACAGGCCCTGCTGCGCCGCCTGCTGCTGTGGCGCGACCGCAGCGCCCGCCGCCTCGACGTGCCGCGTCCCTGGCTGCTCGACGACGCCCTGGCGCTCAGCCTTGCACAGCAGCCGCCGACCAGTCCCCGCGATCTCGACCAGCGCAGCCGCGGCCAGCGCGCACTGCGCGCCCCCTCGCGCAGCGAGCTGTTCGAACTGCTGGCCCCCGCGGTCAGCGCCGACGAAATCGCCGCCACCGCGCGCATCCCCGGTCATCCGCAAGGCGAGGCGAAGAAGGCGCTGGCCGCCATGAAAACACTGATCGACAACCTCGCCGCTGAGCTCGATCTGCCGCCCGGCCTGCTATGCCCGCGCAAGGTGCTGGAGGAATACGTGGTCACCGCCGAGTGGCCCGAGTTCCTGGAAGGCTGGCGTCGCGGAGTACTGCACGACCGCCTGGTCAACCTGCTGCCCGGTTGAGTCTTTTCGCCCGCGGGGTCTTGGCGAACCCCCGTCACGCTGCTAACATTTGCCGCTTGTCGTGGGGCGGTAGCTCAGCTGGGAGAGCGTCGCGTTCGCAATGCGAAGGTCGTGGGTTCGATCCCCATCCGCTCCACCACCGACTTGAAGATCGACGAGAAACCGGCTCCGCGCCGGCTTTTTCGCGTTTGCGGGAAGCCCCGCCCCTCAGTGCGCGCTGCCGCTCCCCGCCCCGCACAGCTTCTCCATCAGCTCGGCCTGCACGTCACGGACGGGCTCGCCAGCAGCCGGCACGAGGCGCAGGTACTCACCATCGGGCTGCAATTGCGAGGCATTGGTATTGTCGGCGAGGTAGCGCAGCAACGCGTTGTGGATACGCTGCTGCAGCTTCTTGCCTTCGATCGGGAAGGCGGTTTCGACGCGGCGGTCGAGGTTGCGTTCCATCAGGTCGGCGCTGGACAGGTACAGCTCCGGCTCGCCGTCGTTGGCGAACCAGTAGGCGCGGCTGTGCTCGAGGAAACGGCCGATGACCGAGCGCACCCGGATGTTCTCCGAGACGCCCGCCACGCCGGGGCGCAGACTGCAGATGCCGCGCACGATCAGGTCCACCTGCACGCCGGCGATGCTGGCCTTGTACAACGCGCGGATGACCTTCGGCTCGGTCAGCGCGTTGACCTTGAGGATGATCTGCGCCGGCTTGCCTGCCGCCGCATGCGCGGTCTCGCGCGCAACCAGTTCGAGCAGAACCTTCTTCAGGGTGAACGGCGCGTGCAGCAGCTTCTTCATGTGCAGCACCTTGCCCATGCCGGTGAGCTGGCTGAACAGCTTGTGCACGTCTTCGCACAACCCATCGTCGGAGGTGAGCAGGCTGTAGTCGGTGTACAGCCGCGCGTTGCCGGTGTGGTAGTTGCCGGTGCCGAGGTGGGCGTAGCGCACCAGTTCGCTGCCTTCGCGGCGCTGGATCAGCATCAGCTTGGCGTGCGTCTTGATGCCGACCACGCCGTAGATCACCATCGCGCCGGCCTGCTGCAGGCGCGAGGCGAGCGTGAGGTTGGATTCCTCGTCGAAGCGCGCGCGCAGCTCGACCACCGCGGTCACCTCCTTGCCGGCGCGGGCGGCGTCGACCAGCGCATCGACGATCTCCGAATTCGCGTTGGTGCGGTACAGCGTCTGCTTGATCGCCAGCACCTGAGGGTCCTTCGCTGCCTGGCGCAGCAGGTCGACCACCGGCGCGAACGATTCGTACGGATGCAGCAGCAGCACGTCCTGCTTGCGGATCACCTCGAACAGGTCCTCGGCGTGCTGCAGTGTCCTGGGCAGCGACGGCGTGAACGGCGGGTACTGCAGCTTCGGGTAGCTGACGTTGTTGGCGATGCGGAACAGCCGCGCCAGGTTCACCGGCCCGTTCACCTCGTACAGTTCCGATTCGGCGAGGCCGAACTGCCTGAGCAGGTAGTCGGTCAGCTCCTTCGGGCAGTTGTCGGCCACCTCCAGCCGCACCGCGTCGCCGAAGCGGCGCGAGTACAGCTCGCCGCGCAGCGCCAGCGCCAGGTCCTCGACGTCTTCCGGATCGAGCGTGAGGTCGGCGTTGCGGGTCAGCCGGAACTGGTAGCAGCCGAGCACGGCCATGCCGGGGAACAGTTCCTCCGCATGGGCATGGATGATCGAGGACAGCAGCACGTAGTTGTCGCCGTCCTCGCAGATTTCCAGCGGCAGGCGGATCAGCCGCGGCAGCACGCGCGGCGCCGGCACGATGGCCAGGCCCGAATCGCGCCCGAACGCGTCCACGCCGTCCAGCCGCACGATGAAGTTGAGGCTCTTGTTGACCAGCAGCGGAAACGGGTGGGTCGGGTCCAGCCCGATCGGGGTCACCAGCGGCGCCACCTCCTCGCGGAAATAGCGGCGCACCCATAACTTCTGCTTGTGCGTCCACTGCGTGCGCCGCACGATGCGGATGCCCTGCGTGGCCAGCTCCGGCAGGATGCGCTCGTTGAGGATCGCGTACTGCCGCGCGATCTGCCGGTGCGCGATCTCGCTGATCTCGGCCAGCGCGCGCTTGGGCGGGATGCCGTCCGGGCCGATCATCTCGTGATCGAGCGCGATCTGGCCCTTCAGGCCGGCCACGCGGATCTCGAAGAACTCGTCCATGTTCGCGGAGAAGATCAGCAGGAACTTCAGCCGCTCCAGCAATGGCGTGCGTTCGTCCAACGCCTGGTCCAGCACGCGGATGTTGAACTGCAGCTGCGACAGCTCGCGATGGATGTACAGCCGGCTATCGCCGAGGTCCGGCCCGGGTGTCGACGGCGCGGCATCGTTGGCGGCGAGCGCGGCAGCGTCGGTCGGCAAGGTCTCGCGAATCAGGCGGCTGTTCATCGGTACACCGGGTCCGGCAAAAGGGGATGCGGCATCCCGCATGGTAGTCCGCCACGGACGGCGCCGGTCGAACCCTGCACCGGCGGGTCAGGCAAGGCTCAGCCTGCGGCATTTCCCTGACCGCTCGATGACACTTGCACTGCGACCGAACGACCGGCACATGCAAGCCGATGGCAGTTTGCCCTATGGTGGCCGCTCCCCGCCGGCGCCCGCGCGCCGAACCCGTCCCCCGAACGAACGCCCCATGCAGACCCGCGTCGAGACCGCTCCGCTGTCCCCTGCCGCCCTCGCGCCGCCCACCGATGCCGCGCCGGCCCGGGAACGCACCCAGTTCGCGGTGCTCGGCGGGATCAGCTTCGCGCACATGCTCAACGACATGATCCAGTCGCTGATCCTGGCGATCTACCCGATCCTGAAACACGACTTCCACCTCAGCTTCGCCCAGGTCGGCCTGATCACGCTGACCTACCAGCTCACCGCCTCGCTGCTGCAACCTCTGGTCGGCACGATCACCGATCGCCGGCCCATGCCGTACTCGTTGCCGGTCGGCATGGGCTTCACCCTGTGCGGCCTGCTGCTGCTCGCCACCGCGCCGAATTTTCCGGTGCTGCTGCTCGCCGCCGCGCTGGTCGGCACCGGCTCGTCGGTGTTCCACCCGGAATCTTCGCGGGTGGCGCGTATGGCTTCCGGCGGGCGGCACGGCTTGGCGCAGTCGCTGTTCCAGGTCGGCGGCAATACCGGCTCGTCGCTGGGGCCGCTGCTGGCCGCGTGGATCATCGTGCCGCACGGGCGCGGCAGCGTGGCGTGGTTTTCGCTCGCCGCGCTGCTGGCGATCGTGGTGCTGCTGCAAGTGGGCCGCTGGTACGGCCATCACCATATCGTCCGCGGCAAGTCGACGGCGCGACACCTCGCGGCGGTGGCGCTGTCGCGCAGGCAGATTATCGGCGCGCTGGCGATCCTCGGCCTGCTGATCTTCTCCAAGTATTTCTATCTGGCCAGTCTCAGCAGCTATTACACCTTCTACCTGATCCACAAATTCGGCGTGTCGGTGCAGAGCGCGCAGGTACACCTGTTCGTGTTCCTGTTCGCGGTGGCGGCCGGCTCGCTGATCGGCGGCCCGGTCGGCGACCGGATCGGGCGCAAGTGGGTGATCTGGGTATCCATCCTCGGCGTGGCGCCGTTCACCCTGCTGCTGCCGCACGCGAACCTGATGTGGACCGGCGTGCTGACGGTGATCATCGGCCTGGTGCTGGCCTCGGCGTTCTCGGCGATCCTGGTCTACGCACAGGAACTGATTCCCGGCCGGGTTGGCATGATCTCCGGCCTGTTCTTCGGCTTCGCCTTCGGCATGGGCGGCATCGGCGCCGCCGTGCTCGGCGGGCTGGCCGACACGCACGGCATCGACTACGTCTACCGGCTGTGCGCATACCTGCCGTTGATGGGATTGATCACGGTGTTTTTGCCGGATATCGAGAAGCGGGCGCGGGCGTAGCTTCGTAGGGCGGACATTGCCCGCCGGGCTTTCCGATCGTCCTCGAGAACCACTGCAGGGAAACCGTGGGCACCGCCCCTACATGCACTGGCGTAGTGGTTTTTCTAAAGCGGCTTATTCGCCGAAGGTTCGATCGAGCGGGATGGCGGGTTCGCTGTTACCCCAGTCGACAGGGTAGATGCCTTGCCGAACACAACGATGGAAGCTCGAATGCGGCCAGTCGATCACCCGCGCCACGTGCCCGTGCTTGACCGGGTTGTAGCGCAGGTAATCCATGTGCGCAGCGAAATCGGCTTCATCGCGGATCAGGTGTTCCCGGAATCGCGGTTGCCACAGCCCGGCATCGCGCCGTCGCCCGGATGTATGCGCGAGACCGCAACGGCGAGTGAAGCCAGCCTTGATCCGCCCCCAACGTGAGGAAAAATCCATGTCGTCCTTGGGGAGCGTCCACAGGGCGTGCATGTGTTCGGGCAACACCACCCACGCATCGATCAAGAAAGGCATTTGACGATGCACTTCGGCCACGCTCTGGCGCAACACCGCAATCGCTTCGATCGTCGCCAACAGCGGACGTCGCTGCGCCGTCACCACCGTGAAGAAGTCGCTCCGGCGTTCCTTGCACGGCGATAGTTCGGCATGCGTCGATGGTAACAAGATGGCACCATATCTGGAGATGCGACGGAGCCACGTCCTGTTCCGCGGGGCGGACACTACTTGCCGCTGCCCGTGCCGCCCCGTAGGGCGGGCACTGCCCGCCGGCTTTTCTCGTGCGCGACAAGGGCGGCGGGCGGTGCCCGCCCTACAAGGCGATTCAGGCAGCGCCGATCACCACCGGCTCCGGCTCCAGCTGCACGCCGAACTTCGCACGCACTCCGTGCATCACCTGCTGCGCCAACGCCCACAACTGCGGGCCGGTGGCGTGGCCGTGGTTGACCAGCACCAGCGCATGCCGGTTGGAGATGCCGGCATCGCCTTCGCGGACACCCTTGAAGCCGGTCGCCTCGATCAGCCACGCCGCGGAAATCTTGCAGCGGCCACCCGGCTGCGGCCAGGCGGCCAGCGCGGGATGCTCGCGCTGCAGCGCCTCGGCCAGCGCGGCGTCGACGATCGGGTTCTTGAAGAAGCTGCCGGCGTTGCCGATCACCGCCGGGTCGGGCAGCTTGCGCGTGCGCAATCGCACCACCGCCTCGGCGACGTGGAACGGCGCGGGCTTGTCCACGCCCATGCGTGCCAGCTCCTCGTCGATGCCGGCGTAGTCGGTGCGCAGCGGACGGCTGCGCGGCAGCACGAAGCGCACGGCGGTGACGACGTAGCGGCCCGGCTCGTGCTTGAACAGCGAGTCGCGGTAGCCGAACGCGCAGGTGGCGTGGTCCAGCGTCACCACACGGCGTTCGCGGGTGTCCCACGCCTCGACGCTTTCGACGAACTCGGCCACTTCGCAGCCGTAGGCGCCGATGTTCTGGATCGGCGCGGCGCCGACCGTGCCGGGAATCAGGATCAGGTTTTCAAGGCCGGCGTAACCCTGGCCCAGGGTCCAGCGCACGAAGTCGTCCCAGCGCTCGCCGGCGGCTACCGCGACGCGTGCGCTGTCGCCGTCGCTCTCCACCTGCACGCCGCGGGTGGCCATGGCCAGCACGGTGCCGTCGAAGTCGCCGGTGAACAGCACATTGCTGCCCTCGCCCAGCACCAGCAGACGGTCATTGCGCAGCGCGGGGAAGTCGAGCAGTTCGGGCAGCTTGCTGGCGTCGCGGATCTCGGCCAGCAACCTGGCCCGTGCGGCGACACGCAACGTGTTGCGCGTCGCCAGCGAAGCGTTTTCGATGAGCGTGTAACCGCCCATATCCACGCGCTCGGCGGGCAGGTAGGTGCGTTCAGACATCGGTGCTCTCGCTCTGGCGGCGGATTTCATTCACGCATTCGGCGACCAATGGCGGCCCGCGATAGATCAGGCCCGAGTAGAGCTGCACCAGCGAGGCACCGAGTTCCATCTTCTCGGCGGCGTCGCTGCCGTCGAGGATGCCGCCCACGCCGATCAGCGGAATGCGCTCCTGCAGACGACGGTGCATGCCCGACAGCACCGCGGTGGAGCGGTCGAACAGCGGCTTGCCGGACAGCCCGCCGGCTTCGCTGCCGCGTGGATCGTCGGCCACCGCCGTGTGGTCGATCGTGGTATTGGTGCAGATCACGCCGTCGATGCCGGTGCGCAACAGCACCTCGGCGATCGCGTCGAGCTCCGCCTCGGAAAGGTCCGGCGCGATCTTCAGCAGCATCGGCTTGCGTCGCCCGTGCTGCGAGCCGAGCCGCTCCTGCGCCTCGCGCAGCACCGAAATGAAGCGGCGCAGCGTGGCTTCTTCCTGCAGGTCGCGCAGGCCCTGGGTGTTCGGCGAGGAGATGTTCACCGTGACGTAGCTGGCCAGCTCGTACACGCGGGTGAGGCAGAGCAGATAGTCGCTGACCGCCTTCTCGTTCGGCGTGTCCTTGTTCTTGCCGATGTTGATGCCGAGCACGCCGTGGTAGCTGGACTGCTGCACGTTGCGCACGAGCGCATCGACGCCGGCGTTGTTGAAGCCCATGCGGTTGATGATCGCCTCGTGCTGCGGCAACCGGAACAGCCGCGGCCGTTCGTTGCCCGTCTGCGGCCGCGGCGTCACCGTGCCGACCTCGATGAAGCCGAACCCGAGCGCATCGAGCGCGTCCAGGTGTTCGGCATTCTTGTCCAGCCCGGCAGCGAGCCCGACCGGATTCGGAAAGGTGATGCCGAACACCTTGGTCGGCAGGTCCGCCGGCGGCTTGGCGATCCATTGCGAAAAACCGCTGCGCTGGGCCACGCCCAACGCATACAGGGTGGCGCGATGCGCGGTCTCGGCATCGAGCTTGAACAGCAGCGGGCGCAGGATGTCGTACATGGATCAGACCAGTTGGCCCGCGAAGATGCGGGTATCGTAATCGAAGCTTACCGTGCCGTTTTCGGCACAGCTGTCGAACAGTTCGCGCAGCGCGCGCAGCATCGGTTCGTGCCGCGGATCACCGGCCTCGGGTGCGTACGAGGACGACATCAGGCGTCCGCGCAAGGCCTCGAAATCGAGCTTCTGCGCGTGCTCGAAACGGGCCGCGCCGCGAAAGCCGGCACCGAACCAGGCGCGCATTCGTGCGTCGTCGGCGTAGCGCTCGGCCACACTGGCGTAGTCGGTGCCATAGGTCAGCAGCAGCGTCTCGTAGCCTTCCAGGAACGGCGTGCCGGTGAGCCGGCGCGAGTTCCACCAGATCGCCGCCAGCCCGCGCGGGCGCAGGATACGGGCGAACTCGCGCCGTGCGGCGTCCTCGTCGAACCAGTGGAACGCCTGCGCCACGGTGACCAGATCCACGCTGGCGTCGGGCAAGCCAGTAGCGTCAGCGCTGCCGTCGACCGCATCGAAGCCCGCACACGCCTGCAGCCAGTGTTCGGCGGCGGCACGCATCGGCGCATTCGGCTCCACCGCGGTCACCCGGTAACCGGCATCGAGGAACAGCTTCGAGGAGATGCCGGTGCCGGCACCGATGTCCGCCACACGCC
>Ga0207674_10010112_pt1 | contig 10725 bp, 12 predicted proteins | sample KBSCornC72_FD_184303 | JGI IMG/M metagenome (GOLD analysis project Ga0207674, IMG submission 184303) | Corn rhizosphere microbial communities from Kellogg Biological Station, Michigan, USA - KBS Corn C7-2 (SPAdes) (version 2) | ecosystem: Host-associated > Plants > Roots > Rhizosphere > Soil ...
TGCTCTCAACACTCCAGACTCCTGGACGACCAAAGCGCTGACGCGGGGTCTGTGGAAGAAAGGGATTCCCAAATATTCGCTGCTCTGGCTCAGCGAGCCTGATGCCGCCCAGCACGCAGCCGGCGTCGGCTCCGACGCGGCCGTGGCCGCGCTGGAAAGTAGCGACAAAAATCTCGCGGTCATCATCAAGACGCTTGAGGAAAAAGATTTGCTCGAAAGCACCGATATCTTCGTCGTTTCGGACCACGGGTTCTCCACGATCGACCGCGGCCCCGACATCATCGAATCGTTGAAAAAATCCAAATTCATCGCCCTTACTTAGTTTGGCGCCTTCATCCACTGGCGTCGAGGGAATGTCGATACGAAAGCCGCGCTGATATTCTCTCTTTTCGGCATGGCCGGAGCTTTTTTGGGCTCAACCGGCACCCACTTGATGTCCAAGCAGGTGTTGTTACTTCTGTTTTCCGGCGTCATGCTGATCGTGGGTTCGCTCATGTTGCGCGGCGGCCCTCGCTTGGATAGCTACAGGTTTTGCCACATTCCGCGCTGTATGCTGGTAGGGTTTTTCGTCGGACTCCTCACTGGCTTCCTCGGCGTCGGTGGCGGCTTCCTGATCGTTCCCGCGCTCATGCTTACGGCCGGTCTGGACACGCGAATGGCCGGAGGAACCTCGCTTGCGGTCATCGCTTTGAATTCGGCCACGGGACTGCTCGGCCAACTGCGCTACGTGAGTATCGATTGGAGCCTGCTCCTGGGCTTCTTGCTCTTCGCGTTTGCCGGGATGCTGGCCGGTCTTGCGTTTGCGCGGCGTCTCCCTGAAACCTTTCTCCGGCGGCTATTCGCCATTGCGTTGATTGTTCTCGCCGTGGTCATCGCACTGTTGAATTTCTAAGCAGCCGGCGCAACCCGGGGTGAAGTCTCGTAGTATCCTCGGTGGTGGAGAATCCCATGAAAACAACTCTGCTTGCTTTACTCGCCTTGGCCGTTGCCGGCATCGTTCCCGGGCAAACTCCGCCCGCCAAACACAAGGTAGTGTTTCAGATGAACGTTGCCGACAACGATTCCTGGAATCAGCTTTTAGGCAATATCGGAAATGCTCAAAAGGCGTTTCAAAAGGACGGCATCCAGATTGAGGTGGTCTTCTACGGGAAAGGGATCACCGCGCTGCTAAAAACCAACACCCAATTCGAAGAACGCCTGAAGAAGGCGGCTGCCGATGGCGTCGTACTCGGCGCGTGCCAGAATACCATGCGGCTCAGGAAGATCTCCAGCCAGGACATTTTCCCCTTTTCCACGGAAGTGGACTCCGGCGTGGCGGAGCTCATCCGCAAGCAGGAGGCAGGCTTCTCCTACATCCGCGCCGGCGAGTAAGGCTTCCTCGGATTTCAATGAATGTATGCCCAGCCCGCTTCCTGTTTACGCGCGAGCTCCGCGACGCCCGAATCCACCTGTGAAGCGAATGGGAAAAGATCTTCAGTTTTCACATTGTAGAAGCGCATGGCGTTCTGGCATGCCGCCAAGGTGACGCCGCTCTCCGCGAGTTTCTTTAATTTTTCCTCCTGCGCGGTGTTCTTCTTGAGAAGCATGTTCAGTCCGGGTCCAAAGAAAACTACTTCCACCTCGCTGCCATCCTTCGCGAAGGCGGTCCGCATGTTCTCGACGTGCGCTATGAGCGAATCCCAGGCGGGGCCCTGCGGCTCCGTTAATTGAAACACCACACGGTGTTTGGGAGCAGGAGGTGTTTGCGAAACCCCGGCGAACACCAGCACCAGTGCTAGAGCGGCGACGACTAGGATGGTTTTTTTCATAGGGTTCCTCCTCCAGGCGGGCGTGTCGGACGCCCGTAAGCAATCATAATTGATGTTGCGCCCCGCCTGTCATCGATGCCAGTATGATCGATGGTATCGAGTTCCGCTCATGAGTGATCAGCCTGCCTCCACCGCTTCGCCCGCTGTCGAAACATCGCTGGTCTACGCGCATGGCTTGGCCGCCATCGTGACGCTGCTGATCTCCGTCGGCTTCGGCGTCCTGGCCTCGATTGAAATGCTGCTCCCCGACTTAGCGGGCAACACTCCGTGGCTGACCTGGGGCCGCCTGCGCTATGACCACACCCAGGGAATCATATTGGGGTGGCTGGGCAATGCGTTCTTCGCGTTTCTCTATCACGGCGTACCACTGCTGACTGGCAAGCGCGTGACCAGCCTGCGGCTGGGGCAATGGATATTTGGTCTGTGGAATTTCGCGGTGGTCGCTCCGGGTTGGATTCTGGTCCTTGCCGGGTTCAGCCAGCCGCTGGAATGGGCCGAATTTCCGCTGGTGATCGATGCCTTCGTGGTACTGGCGCTAGTGCTGGCATTGGTGCAGTTTCTGCCGCCGTTTTTTTCACGCGGCCTGGAAGATCTTTACGTTTCCAGTTGGTACATCATCGGGGGTCTGGTCTTCACCTTGCTCGCCTATCCGATGGGCAACTTTGTTCCGGAGTTGGTGCCGGGCGCGCGTGGGGCCGCTTTCAGCGGTTTGTGGATTCACGATGCCATCGGCTTGTTCGTCACGCCTCTCGCACTCGCCGTTATCTACTTCGTAATCCCCGCCGCCACGCGCCGTCCCATCTACAGCCACTTCCTCTCGATGCTCGGCTTCTGGCTCCTGTTCTTTCTGTACCCACTCAACGGCACGCATCATTACGTCTTCTCCGTGATCCCCATGAGCGCGCAGATCGGGGCGATCACTGCGTCCACGCTGCTCGGCGTGGACGTAATTCTGGTGGTGGCCAATTTGCTGTTGTCGCTGCGCGGCGTCGGGATATTCCCGCGCGATCTCGGATTGCGCTTTGTCGCAACCGGCACCGTCTTCTACCTGATCGTCAGTATCCAGGGCTCGGTGCAGGCGCAGATGGCGATCAATCGGGCCGTGCATTTTTCCGATTTCGTGGTGGGTCATTCCCATCTGGCGATGCTGGGTTTTGCCACCTTTGCCGCGGCCGGCGGCATCATTCATGCGTGGCAGAGAATTCCCTCGGCGCGTTATAACGCCATTGCACTCGAATGGTCCTACTGGCTGCTTACCGCAGGCGTCGTGATCATGGTTTCCGATCTCACGATTGCCGGAGTAGTGGAGGCGCGGATCTGGCAGTCGTCGGCGCCGTGGATGGAATCGGTGCGCGCCGCTCGCCCCTACTGGCTCATTCGTACGCTCAGCTTCATGCCCATTGCCACCGGATTCCTGCTACTGCTGGCGGGGCTCGTCACCGGAGACCGCGGAGCGGGCCTTCGCCGGGTTCAAGAAGAAATCGGTTTGCACCCGGTCGAGGAAATTGCGCCACGTCTTGCAACGGAGGTGGTATGAACCGCTTCCTGCACATGTCCTACCTGGTGGCTGCCATCGCGGGCATCGGCTTCTTTGCCATGTCGATCCTGCTGCTCGGGGTGTGGCCGGGCCGCACGCTTGAACAGCAGATCCGTAAGACGTCTCCGGCGCATCCTCTGGCTTTAACGGCCAGCGAAGCACGCGGGCGCAAGATCTACGCGCGCGAGGGTTGCGCTTACTGCCACACGCAGCAGATCCGCTACGTCGCGAGTGACGTCGTGCGCTTCGGAAGGGCCACGCTCGCCTGGGAGACCATTTTCGATTATCCGCACCTCTGGGGCACGCGCCGCATCGGACCGGATCTCTCGCGCGAAGGGTCGGTGCGCTCGGCGGACTGGCAGTTGTCGCACCTCTATGCGCCGCGCTCCTTGGTGGCAGATTCGATCATGCCGCCGTTTCCCTGGTTGTTTGCGGGCGCGCCGGATCGGCCCACGCAGGAAGCCCGCGACCTCCTGAATTACCTGGAAACGCTGGGCCGGGACCGTGCACTGGCAGCCCCCGAAGGCGAGGCGCATGCCCTGGCCGCGTGCAACAACTGTTCGGACGACGAAAAGAGCTTCGCGTTCGCGCCTGCGGTTCTGAATGCGAATCCGGCCCGGGCTCGGCGGCGCGGCGACTCCGCGCGCCTTGTGCCGTCAAACGATCTGGTCCGCGGGCAGCAGGTCTATGCGCTCTACTGCAGCACTTGTCACGGAGCGCGCGGTGACGGCGATACGCCGGGCGCGGCGGGGTTGCATCCGCGTCCCGTGAACCTGACCGAGCAGGAGTACACTTTGGGCCGCCTCAGCTTTTCTCTGTGGAATGGCGTGGCTGGCACGGCGATGCCGGCTTGGCGCGAGCTGAGAGTCGACGATTTATCCGCAGTCGCTCGTGTGGTGCGGAACTTTCACCAGGCGCAATCCGAGCCGTCCATTCCGGCTCCGGTGCTCGCCTTGGGCGAGCGCGTGTACACTGCCCGTTGCGCGCAGTGCCACGGAGAGAAGGGGGACGGGAATGGCTCCGCGGCCGGCCAGTTCCCCATTGCGGCGACGAATTTCCAGGCGCAGCGCCCCAGTATTGCAGCCAGCCTCCGCGCTCTTCGTAACGGCATCGAGGGGACGCCAATGGCTCCCTGGACGAACGAGTTGTCGGAAGCCGAGCTCTCCGCTGTGGCGTATTTCGTCCGCGGATTTTGGGCCGGAGGTTCGAACCAATGAACATGCATGACGGCATGGCCGGGCCAGTGGCACAGCTGCCGGCGATGGACCTCATTGTCGGGCTGGCGGCTCTGTTCGCGGTCGTGTTTTTCGCGGCATGGCTGATCTCGCCGCGCCTCCGCGCATGGGTGGAGCGGCCCAAGTATCGCTTTCAGGCAAATGTGAGAAGCTATGATGAGATGCAAGGCGTGAGACCCGCGCCCGAACCCAGGAGCCCCAGATGAAGCCTCCGGCCGAGTCCACTACTTCCTCGCGCGGCATGGGAATGGTGGTGGCAGTGTGCATCGCGGTGGGCGCGATTTCGGTCGCGGCGACCATGGCTTTCGGCAGAGTCTCGCCTGCTTTCAAAGGCGCCGGGCCGTCGCCCTCGGCGAGCTCGACCAGCGAAGAATATGGCCGGCGCCTCATCTCGCAGACTCCTGAATTTATGGGTCCGGATGTCGCCGACCCTAAAATGCGCCACATGGACAGCCGGCTGGCTTGCGCTTCCTGCCACATCGGCGCGGGCCTCGAACCTGGCAATCTAAGTCTGGCCACCGCGTTCACCAAGTATCCGCGAATTTCACCGCGCAGCGGCGGGAACGAGACCATTGAGGATCGCATCAACGGCTGCATGATGCGCAGCATGAACGGCCGCGCGCTGCCCGAAAAAAGCCCCGAGATGCTGGCAATGGTTGCCTATCTCCGCTTTCTGGCGGATCAGGACGCTGCCACCGGAGCAACCCAACGCAAGGCGCACGAGCCGCCCGCCTTCAAAACTCCCAGTCGCGCCGCGGACTTGAAAGCCGGCCAGAAAGTTTTCGATAAGCGCTGCGCGGCCTGTCACGGGCCGGACGGATCGGGGCTTGCTGCGGCGCCCGACCTGGTTCACGGCTACGTGTTCCCGCCGCTGTGGGGCCCCAATAGTTTTAACGACGGAGCCGGCATGCACCGCGTGCTGACCGCCGCCCGCTTCATCAAGGCGCGCATGCCGCTGGGCAGCGCGGATTTGAGTGACGACGACGCCTTCGATGTCGCGGCTTTCATCAATTCGAAACCGCGGCCGGAGATGCAGGGTCTCGACCGCGATTATCCCGACCGGACCAAGAAGCCGGTCGATACCGGGTATCTGCCCTACGCGGATTCCTTCCCTCTGGCACAACACCGCTTCGGCCCATTTGCACCGATCGAAGCCTTCTACAAACATACGGCGAAACCGTCCAAGTGAGATTAGTGAAACAAGGAGCGGATCCATGATGAAAAAAACGTTCAGCAAAACTTTTGGAACTCTATTGGCAGTCGCTGCTCTGGCGGGCGCCGCCACGCGGCCGGATATGTTGGTCACCACCGACTGGCTGGCCCAGCACCAGAGCGATGCGAAGATCGTCATCCTGCATGTCGCCGCAAACCGCACCGCCTATGATGCGGGGCACATCCCCGGCGCGCGCTTCGTGGGGCTGCCGCAGCTGGTAGTCAACGGAAACGGGGTTCTGAATGAGTTGCCTCCGGTCGCGGATCTTAAGAAGGTGCTAGAAGCCGCCGGCGTCTCTGACGATTCCCGGATCATTCTCTACGGCGATGCATCCGTGCTGCCGGCCACCCGCGCCTACTTTACGCTGGATTACCTGGGCCATGGCGATCAGGCCGCGCTGCTCGATGGCGGCCTGGAGAAATGGCGCGCCGAAGGACGCCCGCTCACCAAGGACGCGACGCCAGCCGCCGCCGGACACTTCACGCCGCATCCGAAGCCGGAGCTGGTGGTGCAGATCGACGAAGTGAAGCAGCTGTCTGCAAAGCCGGCATCTTCGCGATCCGCTGTCCTGTTGGACGCCAGGCCTGCCGCTGACTTTAAGGGTGAGAAGGGAGAGCACATTCCGGGAGCCGTGAACCAGTTCTGGATGGAGAATCAAACCACGCACGAGAACCAGGCGCTGAAGACGGACGCGGACTTGCTCGCCCTCTATCAAAAGCTTGGCGTTACTCCCGATAAGCCGGTGGTGACGTATTGCCATAGCGGCATGCAGGCGACACAGGCTTACTTCACCCTGAAGCATCTCGGCTACGACGTGCGCCTTTACGACGGCTCGATGTCGGAGTGGACTGCCAAAGGCGCGCCGGTCGAAAAGTAGCGCGAATTACCCGAAGCAAGCGATGCGACGCTTGGTATATGGCTTCGACGGAACAATCCCGTTGGGGAACACAAGCTGAGATTCATCCCTTGACTCTTTCGGCACGGACGATGAATCTGTTCGGAGCCGCACCGACGAAGTAGAAGGGATGACACGTCACCAGTGTTAGAACCTCGCCGCTAGTGGGATCGAGAACTGAAACGTCATCGGGACTTACGATTTTCGTGGAAACCACGCGGTAGCGATACGCGCCCTGTAACGTAGTAAGCGTGATCACATCGTCCTTCTGAATATTTCGCAACGGCCGGAAGAACGTGTCGCGGTGTCCGGTGATACCCACGTTTCCGCTTTGCCCCGGCAGCGCCGTGCCGGGAACGTGACCGGCTGCCCTGCGGAGAATTTTCCCGTCATCTCCTTCGACGACCATAACCGATAGGCCAAGACGCGCGATTTCAATGCGGCCGACAAGACCGCTCATTTCGGCAGCCGGTGGGAGCTCAGGCGGTCTGAGCAGCTTCGCATGCAGTGAGGCGGCGCTTGGGACGCGCTGCTCCTCGAGCAAACGTTGCAGATCGCGGCTCTCGCGCTCCTGAAACTGATAAGTATCCACCAGAACAAAGGCGCAATAACCCAGCATTGCCGCGGCGCTGGCGAACAATACAACTTGCGACCATCGCAGGATTCCCATCAGCGATTTTTTCGGCACAGCCACTCTCATTTCGCGTCCTTGACTGTCTGGTCATTTCCGGCAGCGATGTAGCCGGCGCGGGTACGGACCGACAGCTTCCCCTGCTCCCCGGATTGTGCCGTAACCCGGATCTTATGGTAACTACCCGGCTTTCTGTCTATTGAGGAGTATCCGATAGTGTATTGATCCCGAACGTCGCGGGCGATACGCCTGCAAATCTCCGTTGTTTCGCTCAATTCGGAGGGGAAGAATGCTTCCCCGCCGGTCTCGTGAGCCAGGCGCCGGAGCACCCTGGGATTCCGGTCCGGATCACCTTCATCGAACACGCCAATGGTATAGATCACGGCGTTCGATTGCTCCGCCAATTTGAGCACTTGGTCTAGATTGGCATGACTCGCGTTGTCTCCGCCATCACTGATGACAATGAGGACCTTCTTATCCCACTCGCCTTTCCGCAAGCCTTGGAGTGCCTCCACGATGGCGTCATATAAGGCAGTCAGTCCCGCGGGAGGCGAGTTTCCTATGGCGCTCCCCAGCTCATCTACGTTGCTGCTGAAGCGCATGGAACCCGGCAGGCCGAGGGAAACTTTCTCGTTGAAGTTGACAACGAACATCTGGTCCTCAGGGTTGCTGGACTGGACGAAGGCCCGGGCGGCGCCGGTCACCTGGTCTAGTTTTTCGCGCATGCTTCCACTGTGGTCAACGACCAGGCCGATGGTGACGGGCGTGTCTTCGTGCCGGAAAAACCGGATGGGCTGGAGAGCGCCGTCATCGTAGACTTCAAAATCGTGCTGCCCAAGGCCAGCGACAGTATGACCCGCGCGGTCGCGCACTGTTGCCTGCAAGACCACCAGGTCAACCTCAACCGCTATACGGAAATTTTCCTGGTCTTCACTCTTGCCGGCCGGCGCAACTTGGGAGATGGCCAATCCGCTGCTGAGGACAAAAAGAAGGACCGGGAGCACGACCGCTTTCGCAATCCCATGCTCTCGGTCTAAGTCTGACTTTCTAGTCACGTGATCCCCTTCTAGCTTTCGGCCGTGGCCTAATCTGTGTCAGGCTTTAATAACTGGCTTACTGCCCAGGAACCAAAGTGGCTCTACAGTGCACGCACTCGCACAGCCCGGAGGGTCAAGCCCCCTCCCAACGCCAGCAAACCAATCAGCCCGATCAGCGGCAACGGACTTGCGCTCTTCGGCAGTTCCGGCGCGGGCTTGGCTTGCGCCACCAGCGTCTCCGCAGCCGGCGGAGGCGTCACTGCTTGTGCCATTTCCACCTCTCTTCCCGACGGCTCAACTGCCGTGACGGGAGCGCGTTGCAGTTCGGCGATGATCCGCCGCTCTTCTGGCTTCGGGGCTTCCACGGTTACTGTAGCCGGCATTTCGAGCACGGTTGTGTTGGTCGATTTCGCCATTTCGACGGCTTGCGCTTTGGGGTAGACGAATTCTTCGCCCCACAGCTTGCCAGGATAAAACCATGCACGGAGCGCCTGCGGCTGGCCAGCCGGCCGCTCCCGGAAAGTGATGACTGTATTATTCGTCGGAGTCATCCGAAGATTCGGGATAGCCAAGATGGTGGCATAGATGGTCGTACCCTCCTTGTTAAAGATCTGGACGATATGACGATTGCCCTCCGACGCCGCTACTTTAAACATATACGTGCCCGCAGGTAACACGCCAAAACCTGGCTGATGGACCGCCGGAATCTCTACAGGTCCACTAAATGTAATTTCGGTCTTCTTGTCCCATGTGTCCGCCTTGGCATTCGGTGAGAATGCGGCGCCCATGAGCGCAAGACAAAACACCGTTGGCATTGCTCTAGAGAACTTCATTTGCTTTCCCTCCTTTACTACAACTTCAATAAGCCGCTTCTGATCGCGCTTGGTGGTTACTCCACGCGCTCTCATATTTGCGTATGTGCATTCTTGAGGCCATGACCACACGGCGGCTCGGAACGCTATTGATATCTGCAACCTGTGGGAGTCAGTCTCGGCAGCAGCCTGGTTGCAGCTCTAAGGCCTGATGGGAATGCTGGGGGAAATAGCCCATGTTTGACCATGGGTTGCCGCATAGCACTCACCGGCTTCGCCAAAGGATAGTGCCAGATATTCGCCCGGCGACCTCCGCGGCATCGGCCTAGCGGTTTACCTTCCGGCGCGCGGAACTTCGCAAGGCGTCCGATGAAGAGAGGTGGCTGAAGTTGAAAAATGAGGCGAGCCTCCAAAAACTCAAGTGGCGCTGCGGTCAGCGTGTCATCGAGCATCGTGAAGGAAGGCGCCTGCTTCCGATTATGACGGCTGACCGGCTATCGGCCGCTGAAGCTGCACCACGATTTGTTCGAAAAATCGGGCCGCCACTGCCCCGGTAGTTAATTCGCGGTGCCACGACATTGACAGCACTGCCGACCTGCGGGCAAAGCATTGGCCATCCAGAACCATGGCTCTTTCTGCCACTCTGCCAAAGGCGAACTGTAGGGGCCAGGAGCTTTTCGCGATGATACTTTCCACGCCATACTTAGCGGGCGAAGTGACACAACAGCTCCCTCCGCGAAAGCGCACCCATAACTTGGGGTGAAGGCCCGTCAGGCGAGCCAGCGCCACAGTAAGCGTGGCAGGAAACCGGCTCAATCTTTTCAACTGGGGATCGTTACCCGGCGCCGTTGCCAGCCGCACTAACGCGGTCGCGATGCCCTCTAAACCTAGTTGATCGGCGTTGCGAATGATGCTGGCATAAGCCATGTCCAGGTCGCCATCGACAAATTCGGCCGCGACTGCCATGTCAACCTGCTCAAACTGCACCCACCGGTAGCCGCCCAGCCCTCGGTAAACAATTCGATTTACCTTAGGATGGTCCCGCATAGCCCGCGCAATCGAATCGACAACAAACGCCGTATAACTGGGTTTCAAAAGTCCTGCGGCCTCGCGACGAGATCGTTCTAACTCCACCTCCGTGAAGTCCACCAGCTGAGAGAAGGACACGACATCCTGCGCGCGCCATTCATTGACCAAACCCTTGTGAGTACTGAGGTAGCGATTTCGCGCCAGGAATCTATAGGAATCGCTCATGAACCTTATCCTAACTTTATATTCAGTTGATTAGGCCCTCTCCATTCGGGTCGGAACCAGTCGGTAATGTTTGCGCAAATAATTACAGAATGACTTCGCGAAAATGGTTGATTCGCCGGGCGGAAGGATCCTGAAATGGAACCCGAATTGCTATTTGCTACGCGTAGTAAGTTATGGAAACCGTACAACGCCAGTATTGCCTCGACATGATGAAGGTGAGTTGGGTGGGAACGGATGGATTCAAGAAATCCGATTGTGCGATTATTCTTGAAATCGAACCAGCCGGCGGGCTTGTCCAGACTG
>Ga0207674_10010113_pt1 | contig 10725 bp, 9 predicted proteins | sample KBSCornC72_FD_184303 | JGI IMG/M metagenome (GOLD analysis project Ga0207674, IMG submission 184303) | Corn rhizosphere microbial communities from Kellogg Biological Station, Michigan, USA - KBS Corn C7-2 (SPAdes) (version 2) | ecosystem: Host-associated > Plants > Roots > Rhizosphere > Soil ...
AGAATCGAGTTCACCGTGATCCGGTAGCGGGCGAGCTCGACGGCCAGCGCGCGAACCATGGCGCAGACACCGCCCTTGCTCGCGCCATAGTGGCTGGAGCGTGCCGCGCCTTCGATCGCGGCCGTGCTCGCCATCGCCACCAGCGATCCGCCCTGTCCGCGCTCGACCATGTGCTTGGCGGCGGCGCGGAAGGTGAAGAACACGCCATCGAGATTGACACGCAACACGCGGCGCCATTCCTCATAGTCCATCTCGAGGATCGAGCCCTTGCCGCGGCCCGAGACGCCCGAGTTGGCGACGCAGTTGTCGACATGGCCCATTACCTTCAGCGTTTCCGCGAAGGCCGCTTCAACCTGCTTCTCGTCGCCAACGTCGACAATCTGGGCATGGACCTTGTGGCCGTGCTTCTTGAGCTGGGCCATCGCTTTTTCGTTCTTCTCGGCACGCGTGCCCCAGAGGCAAACATCGGCGCCGGCCTCGGCCAGCGCATCCGCCATGCCAAGCCCGATGCCGCCATTGCCGCCGGTGATCAGCGCCACCTTGCCCGTCAGGTCGAAGCCTCTGTAGGCCATGCGCCGCCTCCCTCTCATGTTCCTCTCCCCGCGCTAGGGGGAGAGGAGAATGAACATGAAAGCGAGGCGGTCGTCGAGGTCAGTTCAGCTTGTCGGTTTCGACCAGCACAATCTCGGCGTCCTCGCTGGCCTTGAGCTCGATCTCGGCCTCGTCGATCACGGCAACGCCGTCCCGCGCATCTGCTGTCACGGTCTTGCCGTCCCGGCCCACCACCTCGATCCGGCCCTTGGCGGGCACGAGATAGGCGGGCTTGCCGTCGAGCTTCTGGCGGATCGTCTGGCCCGCTTTCAGCGTTCCGGCGAACAGTGCACCGTCGGCATGGAGCGGGATCGCGCCCTCATGGCCGCGGCCCGACGCCAGGGCCACGAGCTTGCCGTCGCGCGCATCGGCTGGGAACTGCACCGTCTCCCAACGCGCCGGAACACCCTCTTGGTTGGGCAGAATCCAGATCTGGAACAGCTCCGTCTCGGCTTGCTCCATGTTGTATTCGGCGTGCTGGATGCCCTTGCCTGCGCTCATCACCTGGATTTGGCCTGCCTCGGTGCGACCCTGGTTGCCCAGATGGTCCTGATGCGTGATCGCGCCTTTGATGACATAGGTCACGATCTCCATGTCGCGATGGGGATGCGGCGGGAAACCCGACTGAGGTGCGATGCGGTCGTTGTTCCACACGCGCAGCGCACCCCAGTGCACGCGCGCGGGATCACGATACTCGGCAAAGCTGAAATGGAAGTTGGCGTTGAGCCAGCCGTGGTTCGACTTGCCCAACTTCTCGAAGGGTCTGCGTTCAATCATGGGATACCTCTCTCGGCCCCCAAGATGGCTCCCGGCAGCAGGGGATCAAGTTTCGGATTGGTAACGGTTCTAGCGCGCCTCTGCTGCGGCAAGGGTGGCAAACCAGGCCTTGCCCGATGGCGTCAGATGCAGCGCACGCCCCGGCCCGCGGCGCAAATGGCCCTTTTCAAGCAGGCCTCGCAGAATGGCCGACGGCAGGCGTCCGGCGAGATGATGTCGCCGTTCCGTCCAGTCCAGGCAGAGACGGAGGTCGGCTCCGGCCGTGCGCTTGCCTTCGACGGCAAAGCCCTGCTCGGCAGCCCATTGCCTGCCCGCGCTTGTGATCTCCACGGCATCGCCCCTGATTTGGACGTAGCCGCGCCGTTGCAGAAGATCGCCCAGCTCGACGCCCAACGTGCCCGCGAGATGGCTGTAGCAGCTGCGCGCGAAGCCAAGGTCGGGCGGAGTCGCGCGGCGGCGGGTGCTGCTTGAAGTGACTTTTTGCGCGAAGTTCGCGAGCGCCTCGATCACCTCGGCGGCAGGTTCGCCGGCAAGCCGGTAATAGCGGAACTTGCCTTGTTTCCAGACGGCGAGGATGCCGCAATCGACCAGTCGCTGCAGGTGCGCCGATGCGCTCTGCGGCGAGACTCCGGCCGCCGTCGCCAATTCGCCCGCGGGCAAGGCGCGGCCATCGGCGAGTGCAGCCAGGATCGCCTCTCGTGCCGGATCGGCGAGGGCCGCTGCGATCTGCGAGAATCCGGCTTGAACCGGCATCGTCCGTTCGCGGTCAACTGTCTCGGTGACCGCCCTCCTGCAGGTGCTTCAGTCCAAACCATCCCCAGTAGACACGATGATGCCGGATGAGGCCATCCCTGAGCTCCATGACCTCGACGAGATCGAACTGCTCGCCGTCGGCGCCGACTCGGGGATATTCCCAGACCAGCCGGTGGCCGTCGGTGAAGAAGCCATGGCGATGGCGCTTCCTCTGCGGCGGCTGGGTACGGAAGACCTTCTCCACGAAGGACCGCAATGCCTCTCTTCCCTGGACGACGCCGCGTTCGCTCCCCAGCAGATGGCGGACGAGGGGGCTTTCGAGGGTGCAGTCCTCCGAGTAGAGGGCCATCGCCGCATCGATGTCTTTCTTCCCGAGGGCATCGTCCCAAGCATGATAAACGCGCTCCGCCGCTTCGATGGCGGTGCTATCGGCCGATGAAAACTGATCGCGAGGTGCCATGGTCGGTCCTTTCGTGCAGCAGCTGATTGCTGGCACGAAGGTGGCACATTGAGCTGAGCTAACGTTTCATCGACGACTGAAATGTCGTGGTGCTGCTTCTTGCTGTGCGAATCGAGGAAAAGGAAGAGAGTTCCTACCGACCTTCGCGCCACCACGCGCTGCCGAGCGCCATCAGGAAGGCGATCGCGACCAGGATGCCGGGCAGGAGAGGGGTCTGGTTGATGCCGGCGACGGTATAGCCCTCGTTGCGGCGAAGCCCGATCCAGTCGGAGCCGCCGGCGGCGCGGCCGGGCCGTACCGAGCGGATCTCGGGACTGGGGTGATCGGTGAGCCAGATCGACGTGCCGTTGGAAGCTTCCACGAGCGGCTTCAGCTTCTCGTCGGTGGCGCGCACGTCGGAGAATTCCAGCGGGTCGGGATTGCCGACCGCGGCGACGGTATGCAGCGTGCCGTCGTCGAAGTGATAGAGCCCGGGCTTGTCGACATCGACCACGGCGCGGCCGAGGCCAGGCTCGACTTCGGTGAGCTTCAGCTTGCGCTGCGCGCCGCCATTGGGCGGCGTGCCGGGCGCCGTCATGGTGACGTCGGGGAAGCTGGTGGCGAGCGTGCGGCGGGTGATCTCGATATGGCCGCCAACGGCTTTCGCTCGCAGCGCCTCCTCTTCGAGGTCGGGCTCCTTCATCAGCCAGTGCGCGGTGCGGCGGACCAGCTCAGGTTGCGGCCCACCCCCGTCGATCCCGCGGTTCCAGATCCAGAGTTGATCGGACATGACCTCGGCCACACGGCCCTTGCCCACGCGGTCGAGCACGACCAACGGCTGGTCGTCGGCGCCGGAAAGGATGGCGTGGCCCTTCTCGGCATGAGAGGTGACGACGCGGAACCAGCGCCCCCACTGCGGATCCTTGCCCGGCGGCCCTTCCTGCGGCAGGTCGGCCGTCACCGGATGGCGCCGCCCGATGTCGGTGACCTTGGGCTTGAAACCTTGTTCCAGCACATCGCCGGTCGGCGTCGACGGCAGAATGGCGCCGAGTGGTGTGCGGAAGAGCGAACGCTGGGTGGCGAACACCGGGCCGACCGAAACCAGCAACGCGCCGCCGTCTTTCACGTAGTCCGCGATATTACGGAAATAGTCTCGCGTGATCAGACCACCTGATTCGTAACGGTCGAAGATGATGAGATCGAATTCCTTCAGCTTCTGCTCGAACAGCTCCTTCATCGGGAACACGATCAGCGACAGCTCGCGCACCGGAGTGAAGTCATCCTTCTGTGGCGTGCGCAGGATGGTGAAGTGCACCAGGTCGACAGCGGGGTCGCTCTTCAGGAGATTTCGCCACGCCCGCTCGCCCTGGTAGGGCTCGCCGGAGACCAGCAGCACGCGAAGCCGGTCGCGCACGCCGTTGATGGTGAAGATCGCGCGGTTATTGTCGAGCGTGAGTTCGCTTGGTCCGGGCGCCGTCTCCATTTCGACGATGTTCTCGCCGGGATTGGCGACGGTGATGGGCAGCTCGATCAGCTTGCCGACCGGCACCTCCATATGGCGCACGACCTCGCCGCCCACCGTCACCGTCACCGGCGCGGTGCTGCTGGCAGGATCGTCGACGCGGAACTTGGCCGTCACCTGGTGGCCGACCACGCCGAAGCGCGGCGCCTGCTCGACGGTGATCAGCCGGTCGCGTTCACCCTTCCTGCCAGCGATCAGGGCATGCATTGGTGCGCCGCCGAGCTCCGGCGGCAGCGTCGGCGTCACATCATGGACCTGGCCGTCTGTCAGCAGCACGACGCCGGCCAACCGCTCGGGCGGGACGTCGACCAAGGCCGAACGCATCGCCTCGATCAGCCGCGTGCCACCCGGCCGCTCGCTGCCGAGCTGGATACGCGATGGCGGCAGGACGGCCTCACGCACTTCGAGGCCTTGCTCCTGGCCGAACTTGCGCTTCAGCATTTCGCGTGCCGCCTGGACCTGCTGCCGGCGATCGCCGATCGACATCGAATCGCTGTCATCGACTACGATGAGCGCCACGTCGGCGATCGGCTTGCGCTTCTCCTCGACCAGCGACGGGTTGGAGAGGGCGGCCAGGACGACCGCCACGGCGCCCAGCCGCCATAATGTGCCGCGCGCGCCGGCGCGCAGGCCGGCCAGGACGAGGAGGAGGCCGATACCTCCCAGCACCGCCAGCACGGTCCAGGACAGCAGCGGATCGAAGGCAACGGAAACGGCCGAGGACATGTTCATCGGCGCAACCTCTGCATGATGTCCTGCAGATGGACGGCGTCGTCCTTGTAGTTGCCGGTCAATGCCACCATGACGAGGTTGACGCCGAAGCGGAAAGCCATCTCACGTTGCGTCTCGCCACCCGGCGATACCGGCATCAGGCCGCGGCCGCGCTGGTCCACGGCCCAGGCGCCAGCATAGTCGTTCGAGCCGATGATGATGGTGGGTACGCCGTCGTTCACGCGGCCGTTGCCGGCCTCGATCCAGAGCTTTCCACCCTGCCACCGGCCCGGGAAGTCGGACAGGAGATAGAACGATTTGGTGAGAACATAGTCGGGCGGCATCGACACCAAGGGCGGCAGCTCGATCGCGCCCAGCAGCCGCTTCAGGTCGGGATTGCCGTTGGCTGGCCGGTCGAAGCTCATCTGCTGGTCGCGCGTATCGACAAAGACGATACCACCGGTGCGCAGATAGCGGTCGAGCGCGGCTGACGCCTTTGGCGAGAGACTGGGCTGGGTCGAGGTGATGGCCCAGTAGATCAGGGGATAGAGGCGCGGCTCGTCTCGATCGAGATCGAGGCCCACCGGGTCGGCGGGCTCGACCGACGTGCGGCTGCGCAATATCTCGCTCAGCCCTTCGAGGCCGGCGCGGCTGGTGTCGTCGACGTCCTTGTCGCCGGTAACGATGTAGGCGAGGCGCACGTCGAGTGCGCCGCGCAACGCCTCTTCATCGGAGAGCGGCGGCGGCTTGTCCTCGTTCGGTGCCGCGACCTTGATGGGGGCGATGCGGGGCGATGTTGAGGGAGTCTGCGCCTTGACCGACGGTGGGCTCGCGAACAGGCTGGCCGCAGCGATTAGCACCGCCGCCGTCGCCGCGCGTCGCAGGCTGACCGTACGCGGCAGCATACCGCGCAGCCATAGCGAGATCAGAAAGTCGCTCAGCAGCAAGATCGCTGCCGCAAGCAGGCACCAGCGCGAGAGGTCCGTCTCGCCGCCTTCGGACAGGCGGTCGGTCGCGACCCCCGGTGGCAGAGCCAGCGGCTTGGGTGCGTCGACGTGGTCGCCCAGATTGAACGCCACATGGGCATTCTCGTCGCCATAGAGACCAGGCGGCGTCGACGGCCTGGGCTTGAAGGTCCGGTTTGCGTCGGCGGGCAACATCTGCACACCGGCCGGCGGCGCGCCCAGCCGGCCGAACCCGTCGAGCGTGCGCCACGGCTTCAGTGCCTTGTTGATCCCGTCGCCTGCTATGCCGCGCGACAGCAGGACCAGGCGCTGCAGCATGTCGACGAACAGGCCGGAGAGGGCGAGGTTGCTCCAGTTCGTGTTGGCCGTCGTGTGCACCAGCACAAGATAACCTTTCCCGCGCTTCTCTGCAGTCACCAACGGCGTGCCGTCGCTGAGCCGAGCCCAGGTCTTGTCGCTAAGATCGGGCGTGGGCTCAGCCAGGACCTGCTGCGAGATGCGGACGTCCTTGGGCATCGGTATGCCGAAAAACGGACTGTTGCTCGGAAAATCGGCCAGCGTCGCGGGTGTGCCCCAGCTCATCACGCCGCCCAGCGAGCGGTCCCCCAAACGCAGCGGCACGGGGATCAGATTGTCTCCACCAGTCGCCAGGTTCGGGCCTGCAAAGCGCACGGCAACGCCGCCCTGCTCGATCCACTTCGCGATCTCTTCGCGATCATTGGGTGAAGGTGCCGCGCCGTCGGGAATCAACAGGACCGCGGTGTTGCGCGTCAGTACGGCTTCGCGATCGCCGATGCTGAGACTCACATAGGGATCGAGCGCGCGTTCGAGATAGTAGACTTCCTGCAGGAGCGGCTGGCCGTTGGCCGAGGCCCGCTCGCCCAGGATCGATACCGGACGGCGGCGGCTGCGCTCGTCCAACAGCACGGCGCTGCCCGCGCCGTTCTGGCCTTCGACATCGAGGCGTGTGATGCGGTTGCGCAACTCGACGGGCGCCGCCAGCACGCCTTCACCCTGGGTGCTCGTCGCCGCGAAATCGACGTCGATGCGAGCCACAACCCGGCCCTGCTCGTCCTCGGCGCGAACGGCCGCCTTGCGCGGTCCATTGGCTGCAGGCCGTAGCGCCCGCACCTTGAGATCGCGGCCGTCCGAGTCGGGCGGCAGCAACACCAGCGGCGTCGACGCCTGATCGGGTAAAACGACCTCGAGGCCGTTGAAGTCGCGCAAGCGGGCGGTCAACTTGTCGGTCCCCGGATCCTCGAGGCCATCGCTCAGCCAGACGGCATGGGCGCTGGCATCGACCTGTGCCTGGTCGAGCTGGCCGACGGTGGCGGCCCGGTCGGTCGGCCATGGCTTCGGCCGCATCGCCCTCAACAGCGTGCGTGCTTCTTCGGGCCTCAATGCTCCTTGTTTCATCGCCGGCGCATCGAGCGGTTGCGGCGCAGTGCCCATCAGCACGACCGGGCGGCCGCCGCGCTCGGCCCGATCGATCAGTCGCTCGGCATGGGCGATGCGCGCCGTCCAGCCGGGCGCGGAAGCCCAGCCATCGTCGATCACCAGCAGGAGCGGGCCCTTGCCGGGCAGGTCGGCCTGTGGATTGAGGAGGGGCTTGGCCATCGCGACGATCAGCACAATGGCCAGCAGCAACCGCAGCAGCAGCAGCCACCACGGCATCTTCATCGGCGTCTGCTCGGTCGGCTCCAACCCCATCAGCAGCCGGATCGCCGGGAAGCGCACCAGCCGCGGCAAGGGCGGGATCATGCGCAGCAGCCAGTAGATCACCGGCAGCACCAGCAGCAGCGCCAGCATGCCAGGCGCAGCGAACGCAAAAGCGCCGAGGCTCAGCATGGGCAGAACGTGCGCTTCCACCCTTCGAGACACGGTCCTGCGGACCGCTCCTCAGGGTGAGGTTTTACTTTGGCCTCATCCTGAGGAGCCGCGCGCAGTGCGGCGTCTCGAAGGATGGCGACGCGAAGAAGTATCCTCATGCTCAAGCCGCATTCAGGCGACGCAGATCGGCCATCGCCAGGTAGAGGGAGAGGAGGACGGTTTGCGCTGGCCGGTCGGTGCGATGGAGATGCACGGTCCAGTCGGCCGGGCGGGCGAGCCGCTGGAGGCCCTCGCGTTGCGCGGCAAGGCGGGCGCCGTAGGCCTCGCGCACGGTCTCGACGCGGCGGATCGTGTGTTGGCCCTCGGCTTCGAGGCCCTCGAATTTCACATGGCCGTTGAACGGCAGATCCTCCTCCGCCGGATCGAGGATCTGCACCAGATGGCCGCGCACGCCCGCGCTTGCGTAGTGCCGCACGACCGTCTCGATACTGTCGAGCGGATCGAGCCAATCGGACACCAGCACGACCGTGCCGTGTGCGGGCAGTGGCACCAGCGGCGGCAGGCTGGGCAGCTTCGCGGCGTCATTCTTCGTTTCCGCGAACAGGGCCTCGGCCATGCGACGGACAGCAACGCGGCCGGAGCTGGGACGCAGGCCGCCGCCCAGGATCGCGATGCGCTCACTGGCGTCGGTGAGCAGGTTGGCCAACGCCAGCACGATCAGCTCGGCGCGTTGCGCCTTGGTGTCGCGATTGCGCAGCGAGGCGTACTGCATCGAGGGCGAGGCATCGCGCCACAGCCAGACGCTCGCCGCTGCTTCCCATTCCGTCTCGCGCACGAACAGCGCACGGCTGCGTGCGCTCTGGCGCCAGTCGATGCGGCTTGCGCTGTCACCATCGCGATACTGCCGGTACTGCCAGAAGGCATCGCCCTGGCCGACCCGCCGGCGGCCATGCACGCCCTGGATCACCGTGGCGGCAACGCGATCGGCCGCCACCATCAGCGCAGGAAGGGTGCCGGCAAGTTCGAGCGAACGGTTGAAGGTGGACTGGGCCATCTGGTCGATTGGTGCAATGCCTAGGCCAGCCGCGCGCACATCTGCTCGATCACCGAGTCGATGGTGATGCCTTCGGCGCGCGCCGAGAAGTTCACCGCCATGCGATGACGCAGGATGGGACCGGCGAGTGCTGCGACGTCATCGACCGACGGCGCCAGGCGGCCCTGGATGATGGCGCGGGCGCGACAGGCCAGCATGAAGGCCTGGCTGGCGCGTGGTCCTGGTCCCCAGGCCATGCGCTGGCGCACGATCTCGAGGTCGCTCGTTTCCGGGCGGCCGGCGCGGACCAGTTTCAGGATGGCATCGACCACGCTCTGGCCGATCGGCAGGCGACGGACCAGGGCCTGGGCCGCCATCAGGTCGGCCGGGCTCAGCGCCTGGGTCGCAACCGGAACGTTGGCTCCGGTTGTGGCGATCATGATCTGACGCTCCGCTTCCTCGTCGGGATAGCCGACGTCGACCTGCAGCAGGAAGCGGTCGAGCTGGGCTTCGGGGAGGGGGTAGGTGCCTTCCTGTTCCAGGGGGTTCTGGGTCGCGAGCACATGGAAGGGCTCCGGCAGGTCGTAGCGCTTGCCGGCCACCGTCACATGCCGTTCCTGCATGCTCTGCAACAGGGCGGACTGGGTGCGGGGGCTGGCGCGGTTGATCTCGTCGGCCATCAGAAGCTGGGCGAAGACCGGGCCTTGGATGAAACGGAAGGACCGCCGGCCGGTGTCCGTCTCCTCCATCACCTCCGAACCGAGGATGTCGGCCGGCATGAGATCGGGGGTGAACTGGATACGCTTGGCATCCATGCCCAGAACGACGCCCAAGGTCTCCACCAGCTTGGTCTTGGCCAGTCCCGGTACGCCGATCAATAGGAGGTGACCCCCAGACAGGAGCGCAACCAGGGTTTGATCGATCACGTCCTGCTGGCCATAAATGACCTGGCTGATGGCGGCACGGGCGGCCCGCAATTGGCCACCCAACCGTTCGATGTCGGCCAGAGCGGCTTGGGCGTCGGCGTCGGTGGCGGTCGAAGTGTCGGGGGCCACGAGGCGCTCCTGTTGTCGGTGGGAATGGATATAGGAATAGGATCGAGGGAAGCCCAGAATTGAGGCCGGAACAAGGGCATGACAGTTGACGAAATTGTGCGCCGGGTGCGCGAACGAAGCGCCCGTTTGTCCTCGGGTTTGCCCGTCGATCCTCCACCCCTCGCCAATGATCTTTATTTGAGCGGCCTGGCGGCGCCATCGCAAAGCTGGCGGCCGGCCGCGGTTTTGGTACCGCTGGTGAAACGTGCGCCGGGTGTGACGGTTCTGTTGACCCAGCGTACCGACGATATGCCAAGCCACGCCGGCCAAATCGCCTTTCCCGGCGGCCGTCGCCAAGCCGATGACGCGGATGCCGTGGCCACCGCCCTGCGCGAGACCGAGGAGGAGGTGGGCCTGGCGCGACAATTCGTCGAGGTGGTGGGCGCCATCGATCATTACCGCACCGGCACCGGCTACGAGATCACGCCCATCATCGGCATGGTGACGCCCGGATTTACCCTCCACGCTGATCCGCGAGAGGTGGCCGACGTCTTCGAGGTGCCGCTTGAGCACTTCCTCGACGAGGTCAATCACAAGATCGGCAAGCGCATGCACAACGGCCAGGAGCGGCGCTACTACGAGATGCCCTACGGGGAGCGCTACATTTGGGGCGCCACCGCCGCTATGTTGAAGAACCTGCACTTCATCTTGACCCGGACTGGTTGAGTCCGAAGGGAAAGCGCCGTGATCCGCATCGTGTTGCTGGTGATCGTCCTGGTGATGGCGCCGACGGCGGCCTTCTTCCTCTGGGCGTGGGCCGTGAAGATCAAGGAGGAGCGCAAGCTCGCTGGCACATTGCCGGAATGGCAGGACCTGCCGCTCACCTGGCTCGCGATCGCGGGCCTCGTCTGCCTGATCGTGGGCGTGCTGGTCATGTTCTTCACCCAGAGCCAGGGCTACGGCGGGCTCTTCGCTTCATGAGACCCATCGATCGTCTTGTGCCGCCGGAGTGGATGGTCGATGCGCACTCGCAGCGCCTGTTCGCTGCTCTTCGCGCCGCCGGCATCGCG
>Ga0207674_10010114_pt1 | contig 10725 bp, 9 predicted proteins | sample KBSCornC72_FD_184303 | JGI IMG/M metagenome (GOLD analysis project Ga0207674, IMG submission 184303) | Corn rhizosphere microbial communities from Kellogg Biological Station, Michigan, USA - KBS Corn C7-2 (SPAdes) (version 2) | ecosystem: Host-associated > Plants > Roots > Rhizosphere > Soil ...
TCCAATTATAATTCTGTTGATAATAAATATTGCCTTGCCGGTTGCAGGATATCTCGGAATAAAAAAAGAAGTGAATACGACCGGCATGGAAAATCTTGCAGGATTTCTTTTAATTCTTACTATGGCCGCGATCACTGCATTTTATTTTATGCTTAAAAAGGATTTCAGAAAGGCCGTTATCAGTTCTTTCATTTTATATTCTTTATTTCATGTTCTTATGTTCAATTGGCTTTACCCTGCTATTTATAGACAAAATCCTATGTCAATGACTATTGACAGGGTAAAAAAAAATGACCATATAGTCAGCTATCAAATTTTCCATCCTTCCTATACTTATTATTTACCCGAAAGAATCCCTGTATTTAAAAACCTCGATTCATTAAAAATTTATTTACAGGAAAACAAAGCCGCTGTTATCAGTCGTAAAAATTTTGCAGAAGAATTAAGATCGATCGGTTTAAAGGAAGAATCTTCCATTCATGATCTTTTTGAGGGGAATACTACCGTGATATTTTCAAATAAAGACTAAAAGTTTTGATTTGTTAAATTTTACAAAATCAAAAAATAAATTTTTCTCATTACGAAATTTCCGTAGATTTACGAAAACTTCGTAGATATGGAACCACTTACACACGTTGAGGAAGAAACCATGCAAGCCATATGGCGTACTGGCGAGGGCAATGTAAAAGCCTTTATGGAACACCTGGATGAGAATATACCGTATACAACGGTCGCTTCCACTATTAAAAATCTTGAGAAAAAAGGTTATCTCGATAGCCGGTTAGTTGGTAACGCTTATTTATATAAGCCTGCAGTAAGTGAGGCAGATTATAAAAAGAAATTCATGGGTAAAGTAGTGAAAGAATACTTTGATAATTCTTATAAAGAGCTGGTAAATTTTTTTGTGGAACAAAAAAAACTTTCAGCAAAGGAATTGAAAGAAATAATTACAATGATCGAAAAAGGCCAGTAAGCTTTTAACAATGATCAAAAAATTTGTATATAATCCAAATGGTTTGTGGGAAACCGGCGCAGTTATCTTAAGGGTGATCGCCGGTATGACCATTTTTAAATACGGACTGGAAATTTTTTCAGAGGATAAAATGAATGGATACATAAGTTGGCTTACCGATCTTAAATTTCCTTTTCCGGAAACAATGGCATACATGGGAAAAGTATGTGAACTAACAGGTGGTTTGTTGATGGCGTTAGGATTATTTACACGGCTCGCCGCAATACCATTGATCATAACAATGATAGTTGTCGGTTTCATAATGGGTGAACCGGAGTTTCTGGCAGCAGATGGTTCTATTTTACTGATGTTGATCTTTCTTCATTTCCTTTTTACCGGCCCGGGAAAACTTAGTCTTGATCATCTTTTATTCAAAGCAAAAAATAATACAGATTAAAACAATAATAACATACCAGGTCTTTTGTTTGTTTTTGCTGGCAGCATATTCATGTACAGCTCAGCAAGCAATACCAACTGTAAACCGCGGTCTCTGGACAGTTGATATAAGCCCTGATGATAAATATATCGCACTGGGCGGCGATGATAGTTTGCTACGGATCTTTACAAGTGATCTTAAATTATACAGATCAGAAAAGCTTGAAACAAGAGGGATGATAAGAGCCGTTCACTGGCATCCAAAAGAACCTTTACTCGCTATTTCAACAAGAAATGATATTTGGATTGTAAATCCTGAGACGGGTGAAGAAACTAAACTTGAAGGTACTCATAATGGTTCCCGTACTATCGCATGGAATTACAATGGCGAAATGTTAGCTGCTGCAGCAGGTTCCGGCCTCATTTGGATATGGAACAAAAATGGAAAACTGCTGCGTAAAATTCAAAAGACTGATGCTGATGGTACTCCGGATAAAAAAGATTTTTTAGGGATTGATTGGCATCCTTCCAAAAATATTCTTACAACAGTGGGTGACGAGATAAGAATTTTTGATACTTCGGGCAAACAGTTAAATGTATTTAAACACAGAGAGCAGCAAGCGGGTTTACTCACTGTTAAATGGCATCCTTCCGGCGATTTTTTTGTAACAGGTGATTATGGTCACCCTAATGAAGGCAAACCTACCCTATTGCAATTTTGGAATTTGAACGGCAAACTAATACACGAATGGAACGGTAGTAAAAGAGAATTCAGGAATGTGCGCTGGAATAAGCAAGGAACATATTTAGCTACAGCCAGCGACGCACTTCGTATTTGGAGCAAAGATGGAAAGCTATTATATACTGGACAGCCAAACGGTAATTCCGTTTTGTGGGGAGCAGACTGGATCAGGGATTCAAAAAAGATAGTAACTGTAAGTTTTGATTCAGGAAATATTCAGTTGTGGGATAATAAAGCGAAACTTTTGAAAACTATTAATTAGAAAAATGACTTTTTATGTCTTTACTTATTCAATACCTGGTAAAGTTGTCAATAAGCCTTTCGATTGTATGGCTGTTTTATCAATTCATCTTGCGAAGACTTACTTTTTATAATTCCAACAGGTGGTATTTATTAGGTTACACCCTACTCTCCTTTTTCATTCCATTTATAAATATTTCTTCCCTGATTGGAAATACCGGCGGAACAGAAAATAGAATTATACAGTTTATTCCTTCGGTCCATCAATACACTACTGCGCTTGAAGAAGCATCACATTGCCCAATACCAATATGGTCGACTCAGTATGATAAATGGGATTGGACGGCATTTGCATTAATGATCGGTGCCGCAATACTGTTACTACGTTTTATTATACGTTATATCTCATTTGTCCGTATTCGCCACAGATCAGAACTGATCTCAGGTGACGGTATAAAAATTTACCAGGTAGATAAGGAGATAATTCCTTTCTCTTTTGGAAATGCTGTTTTTATAAATCGCAACCAGCATTCTGAAGAAGAACTAAAAGAAATAGTCCGGCATGAATTTGTACATGTAAAGCAGAACCATACGATAGATATTGTTTGGGCAGAGCTGCTTTGCATATTTAACTGGTATAATCCGTTTGCCTGGCTGTTAAAAAGATCCATTCGTCAAAACCTGGAGTTTATAGCCGATAACAAAGTGATAGAAAATGGGATCAACAAAAAAGAATATCAATACTTATTGCTGAAAGTAATTGGCAATAGGCAATTCTGTATAGCAACTCAATTCAATTTTTCTTCATTAAAAAAACGTATAGCCATGATGAACAAAACAAAAAGTGCCAAACTGCAGGTGGGCCGGTTCCTATTCCTGTTTCCCCTACTTGCGATCATTCTTCTTGCATTCAGAAATTCTTTTAATGACTCAACAAATGCAAAGACAAATAATCAGATGGCAATTCTCACAGATACTATTCCAAATGTGAAAATACTTAACAGTAAAGGTTATTATATCGATATCAAAGACAACAAAGGCAATTGCATGGTGGTAATAAAAGATAAAAACAAAAAAGAAGTAAAACGCCTTTTACTTACTGAATGGAATGAAAAGGATGATTATTATGAACATCTCTATGGGGAGATATTGTCTCCGACAACTGCAATCGTGGAAGAAAAAATTAAGGCTAATAATCCTGCTATAACAACTGTGACTGTCAATGGCAATACCGCTACCGTTACTTTAAAAAATGGAAAAACGGAAGTTTATACACTTTCACTAAAAGACCAGAAAAAAGCTTTTGAAGAGAGATGTGGTACAAAAGAAGTTGCAGTTTCTGAAATCTCTTTGTCAGAGATTGAGGAACCTGGTGAAATAAAAGAGGTCACGATAGCAGAAGTACCTGTAAAAGTAACCACCGCTGAGCTTGCAGAAACAGTTGTTACAGGAGTGCCTTTGAAAAAAGCTGTATCAACAACCGGAGAAATAAAGGAAGTAGCTGTTGTTGGAAAGCCATTAACGAAAACAATTGTAACTGATCATGATCTACAGGCAATAACGGTAACAGGAGTTCCTTTAAAAAAAGCTGTGTCAACAACTGGAGAAATAAAGGAAGTAACTGTAGTAGGAAAGCCTGCAAAAACAATCACGACAGATCCTGAAGTGACAAATAATGAGGTAAATTCCGAAACTGAAATCAATACGGGCAATGGGAATGGCGTTGGTAACGGAAATGGGAATGGCATCGGTATTGGTGAAGAAGAAATATTAGTAACCATTACAAACAAAACAACACGTGAAGAGCTTGAATCTTTTGTAAAGAAAATGAAAGAAAAAGGCTACGAATTGAAATTTACTAATAAGAATTACAATGATGGTGTAATAAAACAAATCAGTGGAACAGTGAGATATAAAGACAATAATTCAGCTTTTTCAGCAACTGATTTCAGTAAACTAACCATTTCCACTTATCGCGATGGTGATAAGATTCAGTTTAAGATAGTCATTCGTACTATAAAAGGCGTCTCATGATTATCCACCTTAGCTATAAAGCCTGACAGGTTCGATTTGTCGTCAACACTCTTACAAAAAATGCAAACTGATGGTTTGTGAGTAAAGACTTGCTTGCAAGCGATTGAATTCACAATGAACTTACTGAAGTAAAATGAAAAAGTATTTACCGATAATGATGATACTGTTGCATGTATTTGCGACTGTGCCGGGCCAGGGTTCACCTCAAATGCGCAAAGAAGATAAGATCAGGATAAAGGCTTCCATAAGTTTATCGAACCACTTTGGTGAGGAAATATGGCCAGGAATAACTGATGTTCCGTTTGTTGTATTGCTTGTAACGGACAGTATAGAATTTTTGATCAATCATCCTTATCCGTCGGCTGATTTTATGATCTCGGAAGACGATAGCTTGTTGAAAACAAAAATTTATTACAGAAAGAAACAGTATTCGAAAACATTTCTTGCTACGTTTCCCGCTGTAAATGGCGTAAACTGCATTGTTGCAGGCACTCCTGAAAATACAGGCAAAAACTCAACCGACTGGATCATTACCTTGTTACATGAGCATTTTCATCAATACCAATACACACAAAAAGACTATTACAAAAGTGTTGCAGCTCTTGACCTGGCTAACGGGGATGAAACAGGAATGTGGCAATTAAATTATCCATTCCCTTACGATAGCCTGCCGGTCATTCATCAGTACACGAAGTATACAAGTGCATTATCCAAAACGGTATCGGGAATTAACACTAAAAATTTTAAAAAATTATTCAATGAATTTATTGCTGAAAGAAAAAAGCTCATACAATTATTAAAGCCTGCGGATTACAGGTATCTTTCATTTCAATTGTGGCAGGAAGGCATTGCCCGTTACACTGAATATAAATTTTTGCAGTTGCTCGATGAGTATATACCATTTGATGACATTTTTCTTTTACCAGATTTTATACCTTTCAAAAAGTTTAAAGAACAATTTCTTATGTCACATCTTGCATCTGTAACTGGGTTAAAATTGGAAAAAGAAAAAAGAGTGTGCTTTTATGACATTGGTCTTGCTGAAGGGATTTTATTGGATAAACTAAACCCCCAATGGCGTTTGCAATACCTGAGTAAGAAATTCTTTCTTGAGAATTATGCGGCGGAGTTTGACAGTGTTTATAAATAATACCACGGGTTCCTCTTCGCTGCCCAAATATATTTTTTCATATTCCGCCAGAAAGCCAGCACCAGGTAAATAATAATCGGCGAACCCAATGTTAGAATCGAAGCATATATAAAAAACTGGCGAATTTTGCTGGTTGCAATCCCTAGCCTGTCGCCTATAGCAGTACATACGCCAAAGGCGTTCCATTCGATGAAATTCTTGAAACGGTTCATGATTTACGAAATTAGATTTTTCAAACAAATCATCCAACACACTATTATCAACATAGTTTTGATTTCCGTAAATTCGCAGCCCATACATATTTCAGATTTCAGATTGCAGGTATCAGATTTACCAACAAGTATCTTCTTTCAATCTACAATCGAAAATCTTAAATCTTAAATCCTTCATCATGGTATTTGACCTCGATCTTATTAAGAAAATCTATTCCGCTTTTCCAGCAAAAGTTGCCGCTGCCCGTAAGTTGGCCGGCAAGCCTTTAACACTGTCAGAGAAAATTTTATATGCACACTTATCCGGGCTTTTACCTGTTACGCCGTATAAGAGGGGAATAGATTATGTAGACTTTGCCCCAGATCGCGTTGCTATGCAGGATGCAACGGCACAAATGGCGTTATTGCAATTCATGACCTGCGGTCGTAGTAAAGTGGCTGTTCCTTCTACGGTACATTGTGATCATTTGATTCAGGCAAAAGTTGGTGCAAAAAAAGATCTGCAATTGGCGATTGAAACAAATCGTGAGGTTTATGATTTCCTTGGTTCTATTTCCGACAAATACGGTATTGGTTTTTGGAAAGCCGGCGCCGGAATTATTCACCAGGTAGTGTTGGAGAACTATGCATTCCCTGGCGGTATGATGATCGGAACTGATAGCCATACCCCGAATGCCGGGGGATTAGGGATGATAGCAATTGGTGTGGGTGGTGCTGATGCGGTCGATGTAATGGCCGGGCTTCCATGGGAATTGAAAATGCCAAAAGTGATCGGTGTAAAACTAACTGGAAAAATAAGCGGATGGACAAGTGCAAAAGATGTAATACTCTGGGTAGCGGGCCAATTGACGGTAAAGGGTGGCACCGGTGCCATTATTGAATATTTTGGGGAAGGAGCTGATAATTTAAGTGCAACTGGTAAGGGAACTATTTGTAATATGGGCGCTGAGATCGGCGCTACTTGCTCGCTGTTTGCTTATGATGAAAAAATGAGTGCTTATCTTAAAGCGACTGGGCGTAAAGAAGTGGCTGATGGGGCTGATTTGGTTCGTGAACATCTGCGTCCCGATGATGATGTATATGCAAATCCAAAAAAATATTATGATCAGTTACTGGAATTGGATCTTAACACACTTGAACCTTACCTGAATGGCCCTTTTACTCCTGATCTTGCCACACCTATTTCAAAACTGAAAGAAGCAGTAGAAAAGAATGGCTGGCCGGAAAAAATTGAAGTGGCATTGATCGGCAGTTGCACTAATTCTTCTTATGAAGATATTAGTCGCAGTGCTTCAATTGTCGAGGATGCAAAAAGCAAAGGATTAAAAGTGGTTTCTGAATTCACCATAACGCCGGGCAGTGAGCAAGTTCGGTACACTATAGAACGGGATGGCTTTATTAAAGAATTTGAAGATGTAGGTGGAATGGTGCTCGCCAATGCTTGTGGTCCATGTATCGGGCAGTGGGCACGACATATTGACGATCCCAACCGTAAGAATACAATCATTACTTCTTACAATAGGAACTTTGCAAAAAGAAATGATGGCCTCTCCAGCACTCATGCCTTTGTGGGTTCACCAGAAATAGTAACGGCATTAGCAATGGCGGGAACTCTTAATTTCAATCCGCTAAAAGATAAATTGAAAAATGATAAGGGTGAAGATGTATTGTTGAATGAGCCAACTGGATTCGAACTTCCTCCAAAAGGTTTTGCGGTTGAAGACGCAGGTTTCCAGGCGCCCGCTGCAGATGGCAGCGGTATACAAGTAAAAGTAGCACCTGATTCAAAACGTTTACAATTGCTTGAACCATTTAAAGCATGGGAAGGAATTGATGTGAAAGGATTAAAGCTTTTAATTAAAGCAAAAGGAAAATGTACCACTGATCATATCAGTATGGCGGGTCCCTGGTTAAAATTCCGCGGACATCTTGATAACATTTCTAATAACATGTTAATCGGCGCTATTAATTTTTATAATGATAAAACCGATTCTGTAAAAAATCAGTTGACTGGTGAATACGGACCAGTGCCTGCAACTGCCAGAGCATACAAGGCTGCAGGCATAGGAAGCATAGTTGTTGGTGATGAAAATTATGGCGAAGGTTCATCAAGAGAACATGCTGCGATGGAACCACGTCATTTAGGTGTTCGTGCTATACTTGTTAGAAGCTTTGCAAGGATCCATGAAACTAATTTAAAAAAACAGGGCATGCTTGCACTCACATTTGCTAACAAAGAAGATTATGATAAAGTGCTGGAAGATGATAGTATAGATATAAATGGCCTCACTGGTTTTACACCTGGTGTTCCATTAACAGTTGTGTTAAATCATAGTAATGGAACTGTTGATCAAATTACTGTGAATCATACTTACAATGAACAACAGATAGAATGGTTTAAAGCCGGTGGTGCATTGAACGTAATAAGATCTCAATTTGCTAAAGTATGATCGTTGTTATCCATGAATGTCGTGAGAACGAAGAGAATGATCAATGATAATTAAGAAATGATACCCCCAACCTTGACAACAAAAAGCCCGCTGTTTAAAGCGGGTTTTTGTTTATTAAACATTGTTGAAAAACAATCTAAAAGAAACCGAAACAATAGCGATCCAATAAATTTTAAAGCCCCGCTCTACACGGGGCTTCTTTTTAGTGGAAAAAAATATTCATAAATTGATTCTACCTGAAAGCGCCGGATTGTTGTGACTTCTCAGCAGCATTGGTTACAATATTTACCACGAGAAAATCTGCGGGTGAACCATGCTGGCTGATCAGATCTTTATACTTTATTTTGAGATTTCTTTTAAAAGTACCAAGATAACCTGGTTTTGAAATCTTGTCGGGGTCGAGTTTCACAGATTCAATGTGATCGTTTCCTATGAACATCATCAATTGCATAGTGGCAAAATAGAATACAAATCAACCTATTTTTTAGTCTTTCTGCAATACCAACTAATACTCAATTTTGAAAAGTAAGTTTACGAACAAAACTGCGGCTTATCGGTTTACATGAAATACTGTACATCGCCTAATCTTCGTAATTTGGTAATAATAAATCGCTTAGCCATGTCAGTAAACAGAAGAAATTTTTTAAAAGCATCCGGCCTCTCATTACTTCCCGGAGTCTTACCAGCCTTGCCTGTATTGGCAAATGATGCAAAGAAGCAACCAGCGCCGGCTAATGAACCTGTTGTAAAGTTTTTTGGCGATGGAGAATTTTATGATGGCCTGCCTTATTTAGAGCAATTGCAACTGGCAAATAGCAAACAACCAATAAAAGTGGATCGTTATGGTTCAGGTGGGGCAGTGGAAGAGCTGGAAAAAAAATTTGAAGCCATTACCGGTAAAGAAAAAGCGATCTATATGCCAAGCGGCACCATGGCCAATCAATTTGCCATCGCAATGTTAAGTGGCGAGAATACAAAAGTCTTTGTGCAGGACACAAGTCATGTATACCGCGATGAAGCTGATGCTGCACAATCTATTTTTAATAAACGACTGATGCCGCTTGCAAAAAATCAAACTTTCTTTACCGCCGGTGAATTAAAAAAAGCGATTGAAAATCTTGACAGCGAAGAAGTGTTTAAAAGTGGTCTTGGAAGTGTTTCAATTGAAAACCCGGTTCGTCGTACAGATGGTCGCATGATACCGATAGAAGAAATAAAAAAGATAAGTGAGTATTGCCGCAGTAAAAATATCAAGCTTCATCTTGATGGTGCAAGAATTTATATGGCGTCGGCATGGTCAGGTGTTTCGATAAAAGAATATGCAAATTATTTCGACACGGTTTACATTTCTCTTTATAAATATCTTGGTGCCAGTGGCGGCGCTATACTTTGCGGAGATAAATCATTGATTGAAAAAATGCCACACATGATCAAGATACATGGAGGAAATATGTTTGGTAATTGGCTCAATGCTTCAATGGCTTCTTACAAATTGGATGGCATTGAAGAAAGATTACAGGAAGCTATCAAAAGATCAAAAGAAATTTTTGCTGCATTAAATCAGATCCCCGGAGTAAAAATTTCACCATTAGATGGAGGTACAAATATTTACAGTATGAAATTCCCTTCAGGCCTCAATGTGCAAAAATTGGGAGAGTCATTCAATAACTATTTTATCCGCATACCAAGACCTAATGAAAATGGTGAAGCAAAAATTTCAGTAAATGAAACCCTGCTTTACCGGGAGCCAAAATATATTATTGATGCTATTAAAGATTCGCTTAATAAAGCAAAATAATTTGATCAAAAAATCAAAACCTTTGTATGCGTAAAATATTTATTGCAGCTATCCTTCTTTCATCAACAGTTTTGTTTGCACAAAAAGACGCTTCTGTTTCTTTTGAAGAATGGATAAGCCTTAAAGGTGTTGGTGGCCCGATCATTTCTCCCGATGGAAAAATAATCGTCTATGGCCTATCAAGCACAGATTGGGCAAATAATTCTTATGACAACGAACTTTGGATGGTGAAAGAAGGGGAAAATCCTGTACAATTAACAAGAACAAATAAAAACAGCAGCGGCAATGCAGCTTTCACTCCGGATGGCAAATACGTAAGTTTTGTTGCTGACAGGGGAGATAAAAGGCAGATCTATATTATTTCTGTAGCCGGTGGCGAAGCGATACAGGTAACAAAAGATGAAGATGGCATTAACAGCTATTTATGGAATCCCGATGGAACTAAAATAGTTTATAGCAAAACACAACCAGAAAGTAAAAAGGATAAAACCAAAAAAGAAAGATTTGGTGCATTTGGAATAGAGGGCGAAGAATACCAGCTGACACATTTGTGGATATTAAATTTCAATTATGATTCTGTTTTTCTTGCGGGTCAACTACCCTGCTATACATCAAAAGATACAAGTAAAACAAATAAAAGTTCAGACTGCATTTCATTGCCTGTCGCAAAACCATTGACTGAAGGGAATTTTAATGTTGGAGGTTTTTCCTG
>Ga0207674_10010115_pt1 | contig 10724 bp, 4 predicted proteins | sample KBSCornC72_FD_184303 | JGI IMG/M metagenome (GOLD analysis project Ga0207674, IMG submission 184303) | Corn rhizosphere microbial communities from Kellogg Biological Station, Michigan, USA - KBS Corn C7-2 (SPAdes) (version 2) | ecosystem: Host-associated > Plants > Roots > Rhizosphere > Soil ...
ATTTCCGAACGACGAACGTCGACTCGTCGCTCGGCCGCGTTGTCAGCGACGCGGTTCGCGCCGGACTGTCCGGATCGTCCGCGTTCACCCTCGTGTCGCCGGCGGTGATCGTCAACGCGCTCAAGCGCCTGACGATGCCACCGACGACTCGCGTCGACTCGTCCGTCGCTCGCGCGATCGCGTTGCGCGAAGGGTTCAAGGCGATCGTCGACGGCGACGTGACCGGCGTGCCCGGCGGTTACATCGTCTCGCTCCGACTCGTGCGCGCCGATTCGGGCGTCGAGCTGGCGAGTTTCCGCGAGACGGGCGACGGACCGCGCGGGTTGATCGACGCCGCCGACAAGCTCGCGCGCGCACTGCGCGCCAAGGCGGGCGAATCGCTGCGGTCGGTGAACGCGACGCCGCCACTCGCCCAAGCCACCACGAGCTCGCTCGACGCACTGCGAAAGTACAGCGAGGGAGTGCACGCCAATTTGCTAGGCGACAGCCGATCGATTGCTCTCACGCGCGAGGCACTCGCGATCGACTCCACCTTTGCCTCGGCGTGGAGTGGGCTGGGTGCGCTGTTGTCGAACTATGGAGGAACGCGCTCGGCCATCGACTCGGCGTTGACGCAAGCGTATCGCTATCGGGAACGCCTTCCCGCAATCGAGCGTGATCGAGTGGTTGCGCGCTACTACGGGCTGGGGCCGGGACGCGATCGGGCCAAGTCGATCAGCGCATATGAAAGCATTCTGCAACATGGCGACAGCAGCGGCGTCGTGCTGGTCAACCTCGCCGAGGAGCTCCGAACGCGCCGCGATTACGCGCGGGCCGAGTCGCTCAACGTCGCGGGGGCGAGGCTTACCCCAGGCAGCGCGACGGGTCTCGGCAACGCGACTGAGATGCTGGTCGACCAGGGGAAGATCAGCGAGGCGGCGGCGACGGCGGCTGGCATCGCCGAGATATCGCCCTGGTATTCCGCGTTCGAGCGGGCTCACGTGCTGTTCGCGCAAGGTGAGGAATCCGCGTTGCGAACACTCGCCGACAGCTTGGCCCGCCACGGCGAAGGGATAAGACACTCTTTCGGTTTGCACATCCAACGAAGCCTGTCGCTCCGGGCCGGGAAGCTGACGGAGCAGGCGCGCCTGCGCAGGGAGATGCCGGGAAGTCGCTTGGGAGCGCCGTTGCCCGACGATAGTCTCTACGAAATCTGGCTCGACGTGATGACCAAAGGGCCATCCCCGTCGCTCAACGCGCGCCTCGACTCAGCGATCGCCGCCGTCCCGTTTCGCGAGCTGCCGATGGTCGACCGACCGTATCTCTTTTCGGCGGTCGTCCTCGCCCGCGCGGGCGATCCCACAAAGGCACGCGCGATGATCGCCCGTTACAAAAGTGAAATGACCGACACCTCCATCCGCCGCGCGCAGGAATCCGAGCTGCATTCGGCACTCGGCGAGATCGCGCTGGCCGATCGCAAGCCGCAGGAGGCGTTGGTGGAATTCCGGCGCGCGGATGTCGGGTACGACGGCCGGCCGGCGACCGAGTGCGCGCCGTGCCTGCCCTTCAACCTGGCGCGCGCGTTCGATGCCGCGGGACAACCCGACTCCGCGGTGGTGATGTTCGAGCGGTATCTCTCGACGCCGTACTGGTTGAAGACGGACGCCGAGATGGATCCGGTGCGCCTGCCGGCGATTCATGAACGGCTCGGGCAGTTGTACGAGTCGATGGGGAATACTGAGAAGGCCATCGACCATTACCGCGCGTTCATCGAGCTGTGGAAGAACGCGGACGCGGAACTACAACCGCGCGTGACGGACGCACGCACGCGGCTCGCGCGACTGACGCCAGTAGAGAAGCCGAAGCGCTGACCTAACTGAGTTACGTCAGCTCGCCCTGGTCGGCCACAGACGCAAAGAACTCACGGACATCGAGCTCGAAGGACACGGGCGCACCAGCCGGCAGCCAGATTGCTCGCCCGTCTACAATCTCCGGTCGCTCGTCGGCCGGATGCCAGACCTCGAACACCTCTGCGTCCCCGTCGACGATCCAGTAGTCCGGCACGTCATTTCGCTGAAACGCCCGTCGTTTCGTAATGCGATCGTGCCGCGATGAGCCAGGGGACAGCGTCTCACAGATCAACAGCGGTCGAGCAGGTCCCGGAGGTATGGTGGGACGGCGCCCGGCAACCAGCGGCACAACGAACAAATCAGGCTCGTATAGCTCGCCTGTCACGAGTGGCAGTTCGGCCGGCCCGAGGAGAATCTCGCCAAGCTTGTGCTCCGTGACGTACGGCAGAAGCAATTGGAGAAGACGAACGATGATGCGCTGATGCCGCCAGGTCGGTGCGGGGGTCACGAGCAATTCGCCGTCGACCAACTCGTAGCGCGGCGTGTATCCCGGGCGCTCATCCACGAGACGGTCGACCTCGGGGCGCGTCCAGCGGCGCGGACGGACTGCTGACATGGCCATAATCTGCTCGGCGCGTTGGTCTCGAGGCAACTCGGCACGGGCCAAAATGGGCCCGGTGAGCCACGACCGTCGCATCAAACCAACTCGAACCGAATCCCTACGGCTGCTGAAAGCCGACGAGATCGGCGTAGCGTGGGTCGGCGCGAAGGTCGCGCCACCACCAACTATTGGTCTTCGCGAACAGTGCGCGATGGCTCGGGTTTATCGCGAAGTAGCTCTTGAGCGCTTGGAACGCCGCGGGCTTGTCGCCTAACAGGACGTAGACCAACGCCTCGGTCCCCAGCAGTTCTCCTTCCGGGTCCTGCGCGCGCGTGGCGTGGGCGCGCGCTACGACGTGCCGCGCGCTGTCGGCAAGTTCCGTCCGTCGCGCACTGTCGGATTTCGCGGCGCGAGCGATCACCGCCGCCACAACCAGTCGCAGTTGGCGCTCCTCCCAATCCCATTTCTGCTCCGGCGACTTCCGGTGCACCGAATCGATCAAGGCCCAGGCGTGATCGATCTCCGGTCGGGCCGTCGGCGCGGTAATGAGCCAGAGCCTACACTCGGTGAATCGGGGGTTTGCCGCGAAGCGCTTGCCGCCTTCGGCACACCATTGCGTGGCGCCGGCAAAGTCCTCGAGATCGTACGACGTCGTGTACAACCGCCAGACGATGTCCGGGGCTGTGGCGAGATAAGCGTCCTCCTCGTACGCACGTTGCGCCGCCAGTTTTGCTTCAGTGAAGTCCGGCTTTTGATACTGCAAGTGGCTCAACGTGCTCCACGCCGATGCATTGGTCGGCGAGATCGATACTGCGGTGCGCAAGTCCGCTTCGGCATCGCGGAGCAGCGCCGCGGCGCGCGTCGGGTCTGGCTCGAGGCTGAACAGCCAGCGCAGGTAGCGGAGCGTACCGCGCAGCTCGAGGGCGTCGGCGTCGCGACCGTCGATGGTGAGCGCTCGCTCCGCGTCGCCCAGGCCACGCGTGATCAATTCTCCGGCGCGCAACCGGTCGGGCGCAATGCGCGCCTCGCGGTACGCGATGGTACCTCGGAGCACGATTGGCGCGGCCCAGTGGTTGTCAGCTGCTTCCGCCTTCTGGAGCAGAGAATCGGCACGGGCGAAGCGAGCGGCGGCGACATCGAGACTGTCGTCCGCGACCGCGTCCTCCGCCTCTTTCCGCCATCGTTCACCCTGCTGCAAGAGACTCCATGCCGCGGGGTTGGACGCCTCGGCGCGCCGGCTTTGGAGACGTACTTCTTCACCGAGTCGTTGTCGCAGGAATGTCGCCGCCTGCTCGGCGATCTGATCACGCAGCGCCGTCGGGCTAAGGACCGCGGCCGTGAAGCTCGCGCGTTTGAAGTCCACACCGCTCGCGCCCTCGACGAGCCGGAGGTTGACGCGCACGCTGTCGCCGCGCACAGGCTCGACGCTGCCCTGCACGACCGTACCAACGTTGAGCGCCTTGGCGACACTCTCCGGTGCGGCGTCGCGAAAACCCCGCACCCCGTTGACGGAGATGACGTCAAGGCCCTGAACCCCACGCAGCCGGGAAATCAGCTCTTCGGTCAGACCATCAGCGAGGTATCCGAGTCTCCCCCCGCTTCGATCTTCGAAGTATGTGACGGCCAGCCGGCGGGCGTTGACGTCGTTGCCGGCCGCTTGCGGCGCGTTGCGCGGCCGTGACCACGCCCAGGCGGCGACAGCGATCGCGCCGAGGGCCAAGAGTCCGGCGGTCGCTCGAGGCGAGAGGCCACGCGACGGCGGCGCGATCTGTTGGACCGCGCCGGACATCCGCGGCATCCGAACTGTGATTCGCTCGTTGAGCGCATCCGCGAATTCCGCCGCGCTGCGGAATCGGTCGGCCGGCGATTTCGCGAGCGCGCGCATCACCGTCGCTTCGACGTGCTCGGGAATGCCCTGCCGCGCGATGACCATCGACGGCACCTGCTCGAGCGAATGTCGCGCCATTACCACCTGCGCGGTTGGGCCGGCGAACGGCGGCGCGCCGACGAGCATCTCGTAGGCGCAGCAGCCGAGACTATAGATGTCGCTCCGGCCGTCGAGGTCCGCCTCCGCCGCGGCTTGCTCGGGGCTCATGTAGAGCGGCGTGCCGAGCGTGATCCCGGAGCGAGTGATGCGATCTTCGCCGGCGGCATTGATCGCGCGTGCGACACCGAAGTCGGCGACGAATGCGTGGTTGTCGGCGAAAAGAATGTTCTCGGGTTTTACGTCGCGGTGAACGAGGCCCTGCCGGTGCGCGTAATCGAGCGCGTTGGCGACCTCGGTGGCGACGCGCACGGCATCATCGACGTTAAACTGTTTTTCTCGGGCGATCCGCGAACGAAGCGAGCCGCCTTCGACATACGGCATGACGAAAAACAGCGCTTCGCCGACCTCGCCGGAATCGTAGACAGGGAGGATGTTCGGATGCGTCAGTTGCGCGGCGATCCGAATCTCGCGCCGGAAACGCTCCGTCCCTAACGCCGTCGAGACTTCGTCGCTCAGCACTTTCACAGCGACCAGTCGGTCGCGCACCGTGTCACGCGCGAGATAAACCGTCGCCATGCCGCCACGGCCGATTTCTCGCTCGACCTGGTAGCGGGGCGCCAATTGCTCGCGCAACTGCTGCTCGTCCACGGCAACGTCCGCTGAAAGTGCTCCTAGTATAGTTTTTCGCCCGAGGCGGCGGAATACTGGTCCCGCCTCGGGCAACGTGTTTCGTCGCGGCGCTTACGGCACGAGCTTGATGGAATCGTGCCCGATGATACTCAGCCCGTTCTTTGTCCGCGCCGTCAGGTTCGCCTGCGTATCGTTCGACGTGATCTCCAACTGTTCAGTGTCGATCTGAACGACGAGATCGAGCAACCCGTCTCCGTTGACGTCCTGGTATGAGAACATCGGTTGACCGTTCGGCTTGGTGCGAACGGGCGCGCCGGCGATGCGGATGAAGCTGATATCGATCGTTCGCGCGTCGAACGTCGACGTGCTCAGAATCGCAACGGGCAGCGAGCCGCGAGATTTGAGATTGATGGCATTCGCGCCATCGCCCGGCTTGATGTCCACGTGGACGTTGAGCGCCTCGGGAATCAGACCGACCACTGTCGATAGGCCGGCCACGCCAATGAACGTCGCGGAAAGCCCGTCGGAGTTGACATTACCTGTGGCGGGCAGCCCGAACACGTTCATCTCTGGAACGAGTTGTCCCGTCGAAGGATCGACCTTGTATAAGTTGAGCAGAGCCCCCGCGATCATCGGGTTCGGGAGCGGCAGCGTCACGCTGAGCCCAGGTGGCGCGAGCGGGAATCCTGGCTCTGGATTGAGCGCGATGTTGACGTAAAGACTTCCCGGCCCCGAGAAGCCAGTCGGGTTGGGGATTTGCAGCGGCTTCTCCAACACGTCGATCGCGACTTGCGTCGTCCCGCTCACCGCCCCGGGGGGGAAGATCACCTCGGCGCGATCCCCAAAGGTCTGATCGGATACGGAGCCGCCACCGGATCCGACGCTGCCGTCGGGAATGAGCGAAGGCTTGATCACCTCGAGCGTGAACGGAAGCCCCGCGGCGCGCAGCGAAGCCGTGTCGGCCACCCTGAGGTTCCGCGCCCGGTCTTTGATCACGAGGAAATCGATCGCCCACGTGCCTTCCTCGGAAAACTGGGGAAAGGTGATCGCCGACTGCCAGACACCATCCAGAGGAGTACCCGATATCAATGTCCACGGCGTGAACGTCGTCGCACCTCGTGTTTGGATTCCTGAGGGACTCTTGAATTCGAGCCCTTTCTCCAGGAACGACGCTTGGGGAGTAGTCGGTGAAAAGTCGGCGCCGCTCAAGTTGTCCCTTACGCCCATCTGCACCGTGACGACCTGGTTGCCGGTCGAGGTGTTCAGAGTGATCGGAGAATAGACGAGGCTTGTAAGCGTCGGCGGTTCGATGTCGCTCTGAGTCGCCGCAACGTTCAACGCAATCTGCATCCCGCCCGTGTTCAGCTGGAATTCGTTCAGGTTGGTTCGGTTCCCCGCGCAGTCGATGAGCTGGATGAAGGAAATCCGCCAAATTCCCGTCTCGCTGAAACGCGGCATTGGGAACGTGGCCTGCCAGGTACCGGCCGTCCGGTTTCCGGAAGTCAAGGCGAATGCCGAACCCCAAATGAACCGGTTTTGCACTCCGGACGGACTTCTCAGTGTCACCGTGAAAGAGCTCAGCGGCTGGAATACGGAACACGACGGCAGGTCGAGGCCCGAGAGATTGTCGGATGCCTGGAGCGTAAAGGTTACGACCTGATCGGTCGTCGACACATCGATGCTACTCGGAGAAACCCCGGTGGCGACCAACGTCGGCGCTACGTTGTCGGAGTTCGAGACGACGATCAAATCAGTCGGTAAGCCGCGCGACGCGAGAACTGCCGTGGTAACGGGGCCATTGTTTCCGGCGACGTCGAAGAGCGAGATAACGCTGGCCGTCCATGTTCCGGCGGCGGAGAATTGCGGAATCCCCAGATTGCCTCTCCAGGTTCCGTCGAATGCCGTGCCGCTCACGCGAAACAGGTTCACGAACAAGTTGACGCCAGTGGGCGACCGGAAACTCACCTGCACCCCGGACACTCCGGACAGATCGTCGGTCAACCGCGCCGTTATGACGATCGTTTGCGATGCTCCGGAGACGTCGATGCTCGTCGGAGTAAATGCGAACTCTAGTAGAGTGGGCGGAGTTACGTCCGAGCTCTGAGCCCGCGCCAAGCGCGTGCCGGGCCAGAACACTCCGGCTAACGCGGCAATGGCCAGTATCCGGAATAACCGGTGACGTGAGGAATCCAGCAGCGTCGGCGTCGGCTGTGTCATGTCGAATCCCCGTGGGAGGAGGGATCTATGGATTGCTGCCATTGCACTGGCCGCCCGCGTTGTTCACGACCGGACCGGTCGCGAACGGCACGTACATGGACGTGGGGATGCCGGCCGCAAAGGCGAGAGGACCTGCCGCAGTCCCCCACCAATTGCAGGTCACGTCGATCGTGCTCGGAGAAGGCGCCGGCCACGAGAAGCGAATGGCCGAGACGAAGCTGCTGAAGTCGTTTCCGTGAGTCACCAGGCTACTTGGTGTCCCGGAGGAGTTGTCGAGGCGAACGACCGAGTGGGCCGTCGAGATCGTGTTGTTCGTTCCGGTGACGGAGATGCCGCCACCCTCAATCCGAATCCCGCTCGCGGCGTTTGTGATGATGTTGGAGGAGACGGTCGCGGTGAGCGCGTTGACGGCCGTTTCGGGACTCGTGCCGGTGAACGGCGACAACCCAAGCAGAATGCCCGCGCCGCGGAAACGATAGCTGAGCGTATCCGACGCCGGACCGGTGAGGCCGCCACCCAGAATCGAGTTGCTCGTGATCGTCGCCGTCGCCGGCCGCGACAGGAGGCCGTTGTGGACGACGATCGCTGCGCCCGTCGACCCCGACGATGGGATGCTGAATGAGTTGTTCGAGACCGTCGTTGCGCCGGTTTGTGTCACGCGCACGCACTCGTTGCCGGCGCCACACGAGGTAAAGATGTTCCCGGTCACGCGAGCGGAGCCCTCGTTTTGTATGAGAACTCCACTCGGCCCAAAAGGCCCTGTGAAGGAGTTCGACAGTATCTCGACATCGGATTCCGGCGAGCCGATGAGCGTGACTACGGAGAACCCTCCGCCGGTGGCCTGGTTGAACTGGAAGGTGAACTTCGGACGCGCATGGACTGTCTGGAAGGCAACAACCGCTCGGCCAAGTCCGGCCGGCATTGTGAACGTGTTCCGTTCGACTAACGCTTCCCACCAGGAGCCTTCGTTCCCAACACCCTGACCGATCCCGAGGTCGATCGCCACAACCCGCAGGGCTTGCGGAGTCGTCGTGAGGGTAAAGGCGAGATTTCGGAACGTGACGGAGCCCTGGATCGTTGGCTGGACGACGAAGCCCGTTCCCACCGTGAAGGTTGATACGGCGCCGCCGAGGGTCGAAGGAACGATGATCTGCGGCCGGTTCGCCGGATCACTCCCCTCGATCGTCACCGGCTTCGTGACGACAATCGTGTTCGCGAGGGTGATCGTCTGCGGGCAGAGCCGGATGTCGCCGCCGACGTTCACGTTCGCGATTGCCTGTTCGATCGTCGCATACGTCGCCGACACACCAGCCATCGGACTGCTGCATACGCCGACGGTCATCACGCCCGGGTCCACAGCACCGAACGGACTGAACGAGCTCACCTTGCCGCCAAGCCCGCCGTGCACCGCATACGCCGGGGTTGGAAGGAAGAAGTCCGCCACCCGCGTACGGAGCCTCGACAGGGCATTGATGGCGCTTGCGAGTCGTGTCGACCCCACGCTCGTTGCCGCGGAGGCGAGACTCACGCCGTCGCACTGCATGAAATCGGCGTTCACTCGCGGCAGGAGCTCGACAGTTGTGGGATTGGTTGGGTTGGGGTGCGCGAGCTGCAGCCGATCCGCTATCGCCTGGGTCGCCGGAGCGAACGGATCGCCCACCTCGAGTTGGCACACCCCAACCGTCACCTCTTGATTGAACTGTGGGATCGCCGGAATCGTCGAGAATTCATAGAACAGAGGATACTGATCGAGGGTCGTCGGGAGCGGCCCGGTCTTCGGCTGGGAGGGCGCGGGCAACCGATTGATCACAACGATGACATCGGCTGGCAGCGCCCCCGCCGGGAAACTCACTCCGCCAAATCCGCTCGATGACACGAGCGTGCCGCCGGCAGTCCCGATGACCGCGACCGCGCCGTCGGACGAAGACGCCGGGATCGGTGACGTCACGCCGCCCAAAGTCGCGACGGAGCTCAACAGACTCCGCAGGGCCTCGGCGGTTGTCGGGGGTTGCGTCCCGTTGGGGTCCTGCAACACTCCGTTCCGTTGGTCCGCGAGGACGCGAGAGAAGAAGGCGACGAGATCCGCTTGTGCCGCCGCGGTTTTCCCGCTCGCGAGATCGGCTTTGATGCGAGCGAACGCGCTGAAGATGTTGCCCTGGGCCGTCGGCGCATACAGTGCATTGATCAGCGAATTGATCTGGGCCTCGAGCGCGGCACGACTGGGCGGTGCCTGCGATGCCGAGGGCCGTAGTGTTCTCTCAGTCGGTGTTGTCGCGTCCTGAGTACAGGCGGCGATGAACGCGAAGGTAACGGCGGCGATACCTACTCGGCGTCTGAGCACGGGGGACTCCTGGCGAGGCCATGAACAAGGGGGAGAGAACTTACCGTTTTCTAATAGGGCGGCAATAGGCCAAACTGGCCAAATCGGCCTTTTTCTCGGGTCACCATGAGCGACGTCACGCCATTTTATCTAACGGACATTCCTCAGTCGATTTCTGCGACGTCCCGGTTAGTCAACAGATCTTTGTTGAGATCCGTCTAAGTCCCCGTTGAGCGGTCACTGGCCATCCGGCGGCGTAACTGCCGGAGCGGCCGATTGGACGAGGCGGGGTGACGCCGGCGGTTCCGGTCATTGAGGACGCGGCGGCTGTCCACGAGTGGTCAGGACCCTCGAACCGCGTACGATCCGCGCGTAGGGTTGGGTAGTCGAGAAAGCTGAGTCGAGTTGCAGCCGCCGCGTTTGTCAGACACATCGCCGGCAATGACTTTTGAAACTACAGATAACGGTTCTCGATTCTGACATCGCCCGGAACCGGCACGCCAGTTAACTCACGCAAGCATCGCGAACAGCCCCTGACGGCCCGGCAACCTTATCTGCGCGGGCGCTAATGTCTGGCCGAGCGTCCAGGAATAGGCGGACTGTCGTGGACGGCGAAGACAAGCGCCCGAAAGAGCTTCTTAGGCGACAGCGAGGGCGCCGTCATGGTCAACCTCGCCGAGGAGCTCCGAACGCGCCGCGATTACGCGCGGGCCGAGTCGCTCAATGTCCTGAGCCGGAGGTTTAGCCCGGGCGCCGCGACGGGTCTCGGCAACGCGACTGAAATGCTGCTCGACCAGGGGAAGGTCAACGACGCGGCGGCGATGGCGGCTCCCGTCGGACAGATATCGTCCTGGTATTCCGCGTACGAGCGGATTCACGTGCTGTACGCGCAAGGTGAGGAATCCGCAATGCGCACACTCGCCGACAGTTTGGTTCGGCACGGCGAAGGGATAAGACACTCTTTCGGTTTGCACATCCAACGAAGCCTGTCGCTCCGTGCCGGGAGGCTGACGGAGCAGGCACGCCTGCGCAGGGAGATGCCGGGGAGTCGCTTGGGAGCGCCGTTGCCCGACGATAGTCTCTTCGAAACCTGGCTCGACGTGATGACCAAAGGGCCATCCCCGTCGCTCAACGCGCGCC
>Ga0207674_10010118_pt1 | contig 10723 bp, 9 predicted proteins | sample KBSCornC72_FD_184303 | JGI IMG/M metagenome (GOLD analysis project Ga0207674, IMG submission 184303) | Corn rhizosphere microbial communities from Kellogg Biological Station, Michigan, USA - KBS Corn C7-2 (SPAdes) (version 2) | ecosystem: Host-associated > Plants > Roots > Rhizosphere > Soil ...
CGGTTCGGGCGATCGGCGGCTCGCTCGTGCACGACGAACCGACGCCAGCCGGACCGGCATCTTCCGCCGGGACCTACGCGGCGCACACGCCGATGATGCAGCAATATCTGCGCATCAAGGGCGAGCACCCGGACCGGTTCGTGTTTTACCGCATGGGTGATTTTTACGAGCTCTTCTATGGCGATGCGCAGCGCGCGGCGCCGCTGCTCGATATCACCCTGACGGCGCGCGGCCAGTCGGCCGGGGCGCCGATCCCGATGGCCGGCGTCCCGTACCACGCGCTCGAGCAGTATCTGGCGAAGCTGGTGCGTCTGGGGCATTCGGTCGCCATTTGCGAGCAGATCGGCGATCCGGCCGCGAGCAAAGGGCCGGTCGAGCGCAAGGTCACCCGCGTCGTCACGCCGGGCACGGTGGTCGACGCAGGACTCCTCGATGGCAAGCGGGACTGTCTTCTGGTCGCGCTCCATGCGACGGCAGCGCGGGTCGGGGTGGCATGGCTCAATCTCGCCGGCGGCCGCCTGCACTTGCGGGACGTGCCGCAGGCGGAGGTCGAGGCGCTGCTCGCGCGCATCGATCCCAGCGAAATACTGCATGCGGAGGACCGCACTCCGGCCGCCTGCGCCGGCGCGCCGATGCGCGCGCTGCCGCCGTGGCGGTTCGAGCGCGCTGCCGGTGTGCGCCGCCTGTGCGCCCAGTTCGGCACCCGCGACCTGGCCGCGTTCGGCGCCGATGACGCGCCGCTTGCGGTCGCTGCCGCAGGGGCGCTGCTCGATTACGCGCAGTCGACGCAGCAGGCGGCGCTCGCGCACATCCGTACGCTGACGGTTGAACGCAGTACCGACCACCTTGCGCTCGACTTTGCGACGCGGCGCAATCTGGAGATCACCGAAACGCTGCGCGGCGAGAGCGCGCCGACGCTCCTATCGCTGCTCGACTGCTGCAGCACCGGCGCAGGCAGTCGTCTGTTGCGAAACTGGCTGGCCAATCCGCTGCGCGCGCAGGCCGCAGCGGCCTCGCGCCATGCCGCGATCGCCGAGCTGGCGGCGGCAGCAGCGCTGCGCAGCGTCCTGCGCACGGCGCTGAAGGCGACGGTGGACATCGAGCGCATCGCCTCGCGCATTGCGCTGCGCTCGGCGCGCCCCCGCGATCTCGCCGGCCTGCGGGAAACGCTGCAGCGCCTGCCGATGATCGCGTCCGCCCTCGGCCACTGCGAGTCGCCGCCGCTCTCTGCCGCCGGCGATGCCCTGGCGGTCGAATCGCACTGGGCCGAGCTCCTCACCCGCGCCATCGCCGCCGAACCCGCGGCTGCGGTGCGCGAGGGCAACGTGATCGCATCGGGCTACGACGCCGAGCTGGACGAGCTTCGCGCCATCCAGGACAACTGCGGCGCATTCCTGGTCGATCTGGAAGCGCGCGAGCGCGAACGGACGGGCATCGCGAGCCTCAAGGTCGAATTCAACCGCGTGCACGGTTTCTATATCGAGGTATCCAACGCCAACGTACAGCGTATCCCGGACGACTACCGGCGGCGTCAGACGATGAAGAACGCCGAGCGCTACATCACGCCGGAGCTGAAGACGTTCGAGGACAAGGCGCTGTCGGCGCAGGAGCGCGCGCTGGCGCGCGAGCGGAGGCTGTACGAAGAGATCGTCGCGGCACTCGACCCGTCGATCGACGCCCTGCAGCGCGCGGCGCTCGCGCTCGCGTCGCTCGACGTGTTCGCCGCGCACGCCGAGCAGGCGGCGGCGCTGCGCTGGACGCAACCGCGGTTCCGTCCCGAGCCGATGCTCGCGATCCGCGGCGGACGGCATCCGGTGGTCGAGGGCCAGGTCGAGCATTTCATTGCGAACGACGTGGCGCTGGGCGCCGCGCGCCGGATGCTGATCGTCACCGGCCCGAATATGGGTGGCAAGTCCACTTACATGCGGCAGACGGCGGTGATCGCGTTGCTCGCGTACTGCGGGCTGTTCGTCCCCGCCGCGGAAGCCGAGATCGGAGCGCTGGACGCGATTCACACGCGCATCGGCGCGGCCGACGATCTCGCCGGCGGGCGCTCGACGTTCATGGTCGAAATGACCGAGGCGGCGTACATACTCAACCGCGCGACGCCGAACAGCCTGGTGCTGATCGACGAGATCGGCCGCGGCACCTCGACCTTCGACGGATTGGCGCTGGCGTGGGCGATCGCGCGCGAGCTTGCCCTTTCCAACCGCTGCCTGACGCTTTTCGCCACGCACTATTTCGAATTGACGGCGCTGCCGGCCGAGCTCGAAGCCTGCGCCAACGTGCATTTCGACGCGGTCGAGCACAAGGACGGCATCGTTTTCCTGCATGCGGTGGAGGAGGGTCCGGCCAACCAGAGCTACGGGCTGCAGGTGGCGCGGCTCGCCGGCGTTCCGGCCTCGGTCATCCGCGGCGCACGCACGCACCTGGCGCGCCTCGATCACTTCAGCGCGCGCCGCGACGGCGACCTGTTCGCGGCCATCGCCCCGCCCGCCGATCCGGCTCCGGCGGACTCCTCGCTGCGCGATCGCTTGACGACACTCGATCCCGACGCGCTATCGCCGCGCGAGGCGCACGACTTGCTCTACGAGCTCAAGCGTCTGGCCGGCGACGCTTAAGGTACGGCGCGCAATGCCGCGCCGCTTCAAGTTCCCAAAAAGGTCAGTGGTGGTGGCCGTGTGCGCCGTGCACGTGGCCGTGCGCGAGCTCTTCCTGCGTCGCCGGGCGCACGTCGAGGATCGTGCAATCGAAGCGCAGCCGCTGTCCGGCGAGCTGATGATTACCGTCGACGACGACCTTGCCCTCGGCGATGTCGGTGACCGTGTAGACGATGCCGTCCTGGTCGTCGCCATCGCCCTGTCCTTCGAACTGCATTCCCACCTTGACCTCCGGCGGAAAGCGGTCCTGCGGCTCGACGCGAACCAGATCCGCGTCGTAGTCGCCGAAGCCGTCTTCGGGCTCGAGGCTGACCGAGACCTGGTCGCCGACGGTCTTCTGCGCCAGCGCCGCCTCGACCTTCGGAAAAATGCCGTGGTGTCCGCCGTGCAGGTAGGTGATCGGCTGCGTCGACGCCTCGATCAGCTCGCCAGTGGCCGAAAAAAGCTTGTAGCTGAGCGTGACGACGGTGTTCGAGAATATGTTCATCGCTTAATTAGTCATTGGCGGCGTCGCAGGCATGCATGCACGCGGTACTCGATTTTACCGCAACGCGGGCGGCCGTCGACCGGCGATACCGGCAGCTATAATCGGGCGATGTCCGACGCCGTTGATCGGAACCTGCTCGGAGGACTGACTCCGGCGGCGTTCCTGCGCCGGCACTGGCAGAAACGCGCGCTGCTGGTGCGCGACGCGATTCGTGGCTTCCGGGGCCTGGTTTCGCATGCCGAGCTGTTCCGGCTTGCCTGCCGCGACGACGTCGAATCGAGGCTGGTGCTGCGCGAAGGCGGACGCTGGTCGCTGGCGCACGGGCCTTTCCGCGCCTCGGACTTCGCCTCGCTTCCGTCGCGCCGGTGGACGCTGCTGGTGCAAGGCGTGAATCTGCACCTGCCCGCCGGCGACGCGCTGCTGCGCCGCTTCGCCTTCATCCCGTACGCGAGACTCGACGACCTGATGGTCAGCTACGCCGCGCCGGGCGGAGGCGTGGGCGCGCATGCCGACTCGTACGACGTCTTCCTGTTGCAGGGCGAGGGCCGGCGGCGCTGGCGCACCAGCCGGCAGCGCGATCTTTCGCTCAAGCCCGCCGCACCGCTCAAGCTGCTGGCGAATTTTCGTCCCGACAGCGATTGGACGCTCGGACCCGGCGACATGTTGTACCTGCCGCCCGACCACGCGCACGAAGGTGTCGCCATCGATGCCTGCACGACCTACTCGGTCGGATTTCGCGCGCCTTCAACGCAAGAGCTCGCGACCGCCTTTCTCGACTGGCTGCGCGACGAAATCTCGCTCGGTGGCCGTTACGCCGATCCGAACCTGCAGCCGACGCGAGCGCCGGCGCGCATCGGTGCGGCAATGCAGACGCGATGCGCGGCCGCCCTCGGGCGCATCCGCTGGGACCGCGCCGCCGCCGACGTCTTTCTCGGCTGTTATCTGACGGAGCCCAAGCCCAACGTCTACTTCACGCCGCCACCGCGCCCGTTGACGCCGCGCCGGTTCGCCACTGCGGCCGCGCGGCGCGGCCTCTCTTTGGACGCGCGCACGCAGTTGCTATACGATGCCCGCTGGTTCTTTATCAATGGCGCCGCGATCGCGCGACCGCGAACAGGCGGAGCGGCGATCGAGCATCTGGCCGATGCGCGCGGCATGACGGGTGGCGAACAGGGAACCGCCGCGTCGAGCCAATTACTCTATCGATGGTACTGCGATGGCTATCTCCACCTTGATTGAAGCGATCGGCCATGCCGGACCCGACGCCGGCTGACGCGCCCGCCGAGCCCCGCCTGGTCGAGCTTTCAACGCTGGCCGAGCAGACCGAAGCGATCGAAACCCTGATCGGATTGGCGCGCCAGCATATCCGCGTGTTCGATCAGGATCTGTCGCAGACGGGGTGGAGTGGTGCCGGACGCGCCGACCGGCTGGCTGCGTTCCTGCGCCAGGTCCGCGGCCGGCGGCTGGACATCATCGTGCACGACACCCGCTATCTCGAGAGCGCTTGCCCGCACTTGCTGGGGCTGCTGCGCCACTATGGCCATGCGCTGACGATCTATCAGACCGGCCCGGAGGGAAAGATAGCGACTGATCCTCTGCTGATCGTCGACGGCCGGCATTATCTGCATCGTTTCCATTTCGAGCAGCCGCGCGCCGCGCTGGGAATCGATCAACCGGAGCAGACGCAGCCGCTGGCCAGCCGCTTCGACGAGATCTGGGCGACCGGCGAAGCCGGCTTGAGCGGAACCGTGCTCGGCCTCTAAAGCGCTGGCCAAGCTGGCGCAAACGAGCGTTCTCGCTCGCTTCGAGGCATGTAAACCCGTCGTCTTTGTGCTAACATTTCGGGGTCGGTTGCACCTCCGTTGCCCTGCCGAAACGCTTGAATCGGCCGTCTGCGGAAGCCGATTTTCGCACCGAATATTCGACCGCTGAATTTCCATCCTTCACACCAAAGCTAGGGGACCCCAATGAATAAATTCGTATCGGTATTCTTCGCCGCTGCGTTGGCGCTCGCGCTGACCGCCTGCGGCGACAGCAGCAAGCAGGCGGCTGACGCCAAGGCAGCATCCGACAAAGCGGCCGCCGCGGCCAAGGAAGCGAGCGACAAGGCCGCAGCCGCAGCCAAGGATGCGGGTACCGCCGCTGCGAACGCGGGCGCCGCCGCGACCGATGCCGCCAAGGCCGCGGGTACCGCTGCGATGGATTCGACGAAGGCCCCGGCCACGACGCCGCCGGCCAGCACGATGGCGCCCGCCACGACGCCGCCCGCCAGCACGATGGCGCCTGCGCCGGACCAGTCGAAGTCCGACAGCACGAAGAAATAACTTTCAGCTCAGCAGCAATCAAAAAGCCGGCTTGCGCCGGCTTTTTGTTGCGACTGGCGCGCAATGGTGAAAGCGTCAGAGCGGCGCGCCGATGCGCCGAGCCACCTCGCGGTACTTGGCGATCACTTCGCCCAGATCGCGCCGGAAGCGATCCTTGTCCAGTTTTTCCTGGGTGGCGTGATCCCAGAGCCGGCAGCCGTCGGGGGTGAACTCGTCGCCGAGCAGCAGCGGTCCGTGCGGTTCGGCCACCGCGTGCCCGAACTCGAGCTTGTAGTCGACCAGGTCGATCCCCGCGCGCGAGAATAGCGGCTGCAGCACCGCGTTGACCTTGTGCGTCAGCGCCTTCATCTGTCCGATCTCATCCACGCTCGCCCAGCCGAGCACGCGGATGTGGTCGTCGTTGACCAGGGGGTCGTGCAAGGCGTCGCTCTTGTAGAAAAACTCGAATATCGGCTCGGCCAGGCGCGTTCCCTCGGCGATGCCATAGCGCTTGGCCATCGACCCGGCGCAGACGTTGCGCACCACGCACTCCACCGGAATCATCTTCAGTGCACGCACGAGGGTGTCGCGCTCGTTGAGCACGCGCACGAAATGCGTCGCGACGCCGGCTTCGGCGAGCTTGCCCATGATGAAGGCGTTGATCTTGTTGTTGGTCTCGCCTTTTTGCGCCAGCTGCGCGACCTTGGTCCCGTCGAAGGCGCTGGTGTCGTCGCGGAAATGCATGATCACCAAGGCCGGATCGTCGGTGGCGTACACCGTCTTCGCCTTGCCGCGGTAGAGCTGTTGACGTTTCTCCATGCGCCGCTCCTAGGAGACGAATTCGCGCCAGGCGAAGCCTTCGTGCTGGTCGGCGATGCCGATCCAGTCGGGCGCGCAGTTGAGCGCGCCGGCCAGCGCGGCGCGAGCCAGGTCGGGCCGGTTGTTCTGCTGGCTCAAGTGCGCGGCGAACAGATGCTTGAGCCGCGAATTGTCCAGGCGTCCCAGCAGCGCCGCCGCGGCCCCGTTGTCCAGATGCCCCTGCTTGCCGGCGATGCGCTGCTTGAGCGGATAGGGGTAATCGCCGTTGGCCAGCATGTCGACGTCGTGATTGCATTCGAGCACCAGCGCGTCGCAGCCCGAGAGGCTGGCTTCGACATGCACGGTCGAGGCGCCCAGATCGGTCAGCACTCCGATCCGCCACCGGCCGTCGGAGCAGACGAACTGGACCGGCTCGCGCGCATCGTGCGGCACGGGAAAAGCTTGCACTTCGATGGCGTCGATGGCGAAGTGGTCGTGGCTGTCGAATCCGTACACGCGCGGCAGCTCGCTAAAGCGCTCCGCGACGGTGGCCAGCGTGCCGAACGTCAGCCATACCGGCGTGCCGTAGCGCGCCGCGAACGCCGCCACGCCCCCGATATGGTCGCTGTGCTCATGGGTTACGATGATCGCCGTGATGCTTTCCGCGTCCACGCCCAGCCGCGCGAGGCGCGCGATGGTGTCGCGAATGCCGAAGCCGCAGTCGATCAGCACGCGCGTGCCGCCGCACTCGACCAGCAGGCCGTTGCCTTCGCTGCCGCTGCCGAGACAGGCGAAACGCACTGGGCCTGATCGCGCCGCTACTTCAGCTGATCTTTGAGCAGCGCAAGAATTTTCTCGCTGTTCGCTGTGCGGTCGACCACGCCGTTCGGATCCTGGACGGTAACGACGCTCCGCGGATCGGCCTGGGTCACGACGACGCGATATTGTTCAGGCTTCTCCGCAGGCGTCGATTTCCAGAACTGCATCTTGGTCAGGGTATCGGCCAGCCACCCTTCGGGTTTTTTCTTCTCGAGCTCCGGATTGGCGTAGCGCACGAAGTACAGCCCCTTCGAGCGATCGCGGTCGACGACGGTGAAGCCCGTGCGGTCGAGCGCCAGGCCGACGCGGCGCCAGGCGCGGTCGAACGTGTCGTCGACGACCAGCCGCACGCCGTCGGTGCCCTTGTCGATGCGCGCCCGCTCCGGCGACTTGCTGTCGACCGCGAGCGCCTGCGCCGCCGCCGGCGCCGGCGTACCCAGGGCGACCATCAGCCTTTCGAGGAATTCTGCTTCGAGCTGCGGATTGGGAGGCGATGGCATCCAATTCCAATCTTCCGGCGCTCCGCCCTGCCCGAACTTCATCGGCTTCTGCTCGGACCCGCGGTGGCTGATGTAGATCTCGACCGTACCAGGCTCGCTGCCGCGCTCGATGCGCGTGCGGAATTTGTCCCGCTTGTAGGTATCGGTGGCGAAGCTGACGTACTTGTTGGCGAATCGCTGCAGGAAATTCTCCGGCTGGTCGACGCGGGTCTCGGCCCAGTCGGTTTCCATGATCCCGAGTGCCGGTTGCTCGACGGCGAGGACGAAGCCGTTCTTGGTCCAGAAATCGCGCAACGTCGTCCAGGCGGCCTCCGGGCTCGCCTTGACGACCAGCCAGCGCTCGCTGCCGGCGCGAGCGACGCGGGCGTCGGGATTGGCCGGCAACACCTCGCTCGGGCGCGGCGCGGCCCGCGCCGCGACGGCGCCGGAGGCGGTCGCCGACTGATAGCGATCGTCGTAATTCGGCGTCGTCAGGTCGGGAGGCACCTCGAGCGCCGGCGCCGACCCGGCGGACTTGTAGTCGATCTTCTTGCTCAGATTGAACGTCATCGATTCGCAGCCGGACAACAGCACGGCCACGACAGCGGCGGCAACGGCGGCGAGCGCGGGGCGCGGCAACCGCAAGGGGGAAAAACGATGCATGCGAATTCTCCTACAGGCAGCCCGCGCGCTTGAGTGCCGCGCGGACGGTATCGTGATATTGAGCAGCGAGCGGCGTCAACGGCAGCCGCAACTCCGGCGCGATCATGCGCATTTCCGCCAGCGCCCATTTGACCGGGATCGGGTTGGCCTCGACGAACAGCCTGGCGTGCAGCGGCATCAGCCGCGCGTTGATCTCGCGCGCCTCCTTGAGTTTTCCGGCCAGCGCCGCCGCGCACATGTCGGACATCGCGCGCGGCGCCACGTTGGCGGTCACCGAAACGACGCCGTGGCCGCCGAGCAGCATATAGGCCAACGCGGTGTCGTCGTTGCCCGAGAGCAGCGCGAACGGCTTGTCTTTGGGCAGCCGGTCGATCAGGTCGACATGACGGACCAGGTCCGACGTGGCGTCCTTGATGCCGATGATGCCCGGCAGCTGCGCGAGGCGGAGCACCGCGTCGTTGCCGATGTCGGCGACCGTCCGGCCCGGCACGTTGTAGATCAGCAGCGGCAGATCGACTTTTTCGGCGATCGTCCTGAAATGCCGGTACAGGCCTTCCTGCGACGGCTTGTTGTAATACGGAACCACCGACAGGCCCGCTGTAGCGCCGGCGGCTTTTGCGTATTCGGTCAGCGCCAGCGCTTCGGCGGTCGAATTGGCGCCGGTGCCGGCGATGATGGGCACGCGCCCGGCAGCATGGTCGATCGCGGTCTTGATCAGCAGGCAGTGCTCGTCGACGCTGACCGTCGGCGACTCGCCGGTCGTGCCGACGACGACGATGCCGGCGGTGCCGTTGGCGACGTGGAAATCGATAAGCGCGCGCAGAGCCTTTAGATCGAGCGCGCCGCCGGGCTGCATCGGCGTCACGATCGCAACGAAACTTCCGGTCAGCATCGAGGCCAATCTGCGAAAAGCGCCATTTTACCCGAATCGAAGCGGCCGATGCGCCACGGCGGCGCCGAAACATCCCGCTTTCAGCGCGCGGCGCTATCCTGCGCCGCCAGCCTCAGGCGGCAGCAGCGGCGGCCAGCGCCGGCCGCGTCCCACGGCCGCAATGCGCTGCACGACCGCCGGACGAACGCCGCCGACGCGGCCCTGCTCGAACGCAACGATCGTCAGCCGTTCGCGCAACAGCGAAAGCAGCTCGTCGGGGGCCAGCAGATGGTCGGGATTCGACGGCCGTCCGTAGACTTCGTTACCGGCCGCGAACGTCTCGTACAGAAAGACGCCTTCGCTTTCCAGCGTGTCGAGCAACGCGGGCAGCAGCGGCCGGTGCAGATAGTTGGCGACGACGATGGCATCGAACCGCTGCCCCGACAAAGGCCACGGCCCGCCTTCGAGGTCCGCGGCGATCGTCATCACGCGCGGCAGACAGGCCAACGCGGACAGCGCCTGCGCGTCGCGATCGACGGCGACCACAGCGCAAAGGCGAGCGGAAAAGAATCGGCTGTGCCGGCCCTGCCCGCAGGCGAGATCGAGCACGCGCGCGCCTGGCAGGATCAGCGGGGCAAAGCGCACCATCCAGGCCGACGGCGCGCTGATCGCGCCCTCGGTCATCGCCTGGACCGGCGCGGCTTGCGCGGCGTCCTGGCGGGGGCGCTGACGTCGAGCGCGGTTTCCGCCGCGGCTTCCTCGATCAGCCAGTCGATGAACGCCTGCGCTTCCGGCCGCAAGGCCGACATCGTGCCGCGGACGATGAAATAGGAACGCGTGGTCGCATAGCGGTTCGGAAACGGTGCCACCAGCCTGCGTTGCGCGAGGAGGCTGTCGATCAGCGGCACGCGGCCCAGCGCCACGCCCTGGCCGTCCAGCGCGGCCTGCATCACCTGATCGAAATGATTGAAGCGCAGCGATCCCGCCGAGGTGATTTCATCGATGCCGTTGGCAGCCAGCCAAACCGACCAGTTGAGCCAGGGAAAGCGGCCGCGTTCGTCGTCGATATGCAACAGAACGTGCCGGGCCAGATCCTCGGGACGCTTGAGCGGACGCGCGCGGTCGGCGGCGAGTGCCGGACTGCACACCGGGAGCAGCCGCTCGCCGAACAGACGCACCGCGCCCGGCGGCGCCATCGCGTCGGTGCAATAGCGCACCGCCAGGTCGATTCGCTCGCGGTCGAGATCGACGATGCGATTGTCGGCGGATATGAATACGTCGACGGCCGGATGGCGCGAGCGAAAGCGGGCCAGGCGCGGGATCAGCCATACCGAGGCGAACGGCTGATTGGTCGAAACGGTCAGCGGCAGAGCTTTTTGTTCGCGGCGGATCTTGGCGACCGCCTGCGCGAGCTCGTCCAGGACGTTCCTGGCGGTTGCCTGCAGGATCTGGCCGGCGTCGGTCAGCCGAAGCTCGCGGTGCCGTCGCTCGAACAGCGCGAAGCCTATCTGCTCTTCCAGCGTCTGCATCTGGCGGGAGAGCGCCGACTGCGTCAGAAACAATTCCTCGGCGGCGCGGGTAAACGAGAGCTGGCGCGCGGCCGCCTCGAAGCCTTTGAGCAGGTCGAGCGAAGGAAGGCGCGG
>Ga0207674_10010123_pt1 | contig 10721 bp, 9 predicted proteins | sample KBSCornC72_FD_184303 | JGI IMG/M metagenome (GOLD analysis project Ga0207674, IMG submission 184303) | Corn rhizosphere microbial communities from Kellogg Biological Station, Michigan, USA - KBS Corn C7-2 (SPAdes) (version 2) | ecosystem: Host-associated > Plants > Roots > Rhizosphere > Soil ...
GCGCGGACTCAAGGAGCGCTACGAGGCCCACCACAAGGTGACGATCGCCGACAGCGCGCTGGTGGCGGCGGCATCCCTCAGCAACCGTTACATCACGGCGCGACAGCTGCCCGACAAGGCGATCGACCTGATCGACGAGGCAGCATCCCGCCTCAAGATGGAGATCGACTCGAGCCCGGTCGAGATCGACGAGCTCAAGCGCGCCGTCGACCGGCTGCGCATCGAGGAGCTCGCCCTCAAGAAGGAGAAGGACGCCGCATCGAAGGTGCGCCTCGAGAAGCTGCGCGACGACATGCACGCCAAGGAGGCGCAGCTCGACCAGCTGCAGACCCGGTGGCAGGCCGAGAAGGCCGGGCTGCACAGCGTCGGCGATCTGAAGGCCAAGCTGAACGATGCCCGCATCGATCTCGATCGGGCCATGCGCGAGCAGCGGTATCAGGATGCCAGCAAGCTCAACTACGAGGTGATCCCAGGCATCGAGAAGCAGTTGGCCACGGCCGAGGCCGTCGAGCAGCAAGGCCCGAGGATGGTCAACGACCAGGTGACCGACGAGGACATCGCCGCCGTCGTCGCGGCCTGGACCGGCATCCCGGTCGCGAAGCTGCGACAGGGTGAGACCGAGAAGCTGCTGCACCTCGAGAGCGAGCTCGGCAAGCGGCTCATCGGGCAGAAGGATGCGGTGCGCGCCGTCAGCGAAGCAGTGCGCCGCACGCGCGCCGGCATCTCGGATCCGGATCGGCCGACCGGCTCGTTCCTGTTCCTCGGCCCGACCGGCGTCGGCAAGACCGAACTCGCCAAGGCGCTCGCGGCCTACCTGTTCGACGACGAGAAGGCGCTCGTGCGCATCGACATGAGCGAGTACGGAGAGAAGTTCTCGGTTTCGCGACTGGTCGGTGCCCCTCCCGGCTATGTCGGGTATGAGCAGGGCGGCCAGTTGACCGAAGCCGTTCGACGTCGGCCGTACTCGGTGATCCTGCTCGACGAGGTCGAGAAGGCGCACCCCGAGGTGTTCGACGTGCTGCTGCAGGTGCTCGACGACGGGCGGCTGACCGATGGACAGGGGCGCACGGTGGACTTCAGGAACACCATCCTGATCCTCACCAGCAACCTGGGCAGCCAGTTCCTCGTCGATCAGAACCTCGACTGGGAGCAGAAGACTCAGGCCGTCAACGAGCTGGTGCGCCAGGCGTTCAAGCCCGAGTTCGTGAACCGGCTCGACGACATCGTCATCTTCTCGCCGCTCAGCGAAGACGACCTCGGCCAGATCGTGTCGCTCTACATCGACCGGCTCGAGAAGCGCCTCGGCGAGCGGCGGCTGCAGTTGGCGGTCACGCCGAATGCACGGGCCTGGCTCGCCGAGCGCGGCTACGACCCGATCTACGGGGCGCGGCCGCTGCGGCGCCTCATGCAGCACGAGATCGACGACAAGCTGGCGCGCGCGCTGCTGAACGGCGACATCCAGGACGGCGACACGGTCATGGTCGACCTCACGGGCGACGAGTTGAGCGTGTCGCGGTTCGCAGCCGACGACCTGAAACCGCCGGTCGTCGACTCCGAGAGCGAGAGCGCCTAGGCGCCTCCCTCGGCCTTCACGTCGTCGCGCTCGAGCAGCGCATCGCGGACCTTCTTGCGCAGCACCTTGCCGATGAGCGACTTCGGCAGCTCGTCGACGAGGTAGACCCGCTTGGGCACCTTGTAGGCGGCGAGGTTCTCTCGCGCATAGGCGCGCAGTGCCTCGGCGTCGACGGTCTCGCCGGCCTTCTGGACCACGGCCGCGACGACGTGCTCGCCGTCGCGCTCGCTCGGCAGGCCGACGATCGCGATGTCCGCGACGCCCGGGAATCCGCGCAGCGCGTCTTCCACCTCGGTCGGCGCGACGTTGAATCCGCCGGTGATGACGAGCTCTTTGATCCGGTCGACGATCTTGATGAACCCGTCGGCATCCATCGTCGCGATGTCACCCGTGCGGTACCAGCCGTCGACGAAGACATCTGCGGTCTCGTTGGGCTTGTTCCAGTAGCCGCTCATGACCTGCGGACCCTTGGCGAGCAGTTCGCCGCGCTCGCCCGTTGGCACCGTCTTGGTCGGGTCATCGGGGTCGACGATCTTGATGTCGGTGCCGGGCAACGGGAGGCCGATCGTGCCCTGCTTGCGGTTGTCGGCGACCGGGTTCGCCGTCAGCACGGGGCTGCACTCGCTCAGCCCGTAGCCCTCGACCAGGAAGCCCTTCGTCAGGTTCTCCCACGGGGTGATGACCGACTGCGACAGCGGCGTCGCGCCCGAGATGGCGATCTCGATGCCCTTTAGCGAGACGCCCTTCTCTTCGGCGGCCTTGGTGAGGCGCTCGTAGATCGGCGGCACCGCGGGCAGGAAGGTCGGCGGCCGCTTCTTGATCACCGGCAGCACGAGGTCGGGATCGAAGCGCGGGAAGAGCACGAGCCGCGCCCCCATGCTCATCGCGAAGGTGAGGCAGAGGGTGAGTCCATAGGCGTGGAACAGGGGGAGCACCGCGTGCACGCTCGCCGCTCCGCGCGTGATCGTCGGCACCCAGGCCCGTGCCTGGGCGGCGTTGACTCCGAGGTTCAGGTGGGTCAGGGTGGCACCCTTGGGGTTGCCGGTGGTGCCGCTCGTGTACTGGATGATCGCGACATCGGTCACCGTCGGTCCCGGCACCGAAGGCTTGATGCCGCCCGCCTTCGCCCCGTCGGCGAGCAGCTCGTTCCAGGTCGTGGTGCCTGAGACCTTCATCGTGAGGTCGGCGCGCTGCCGGCGGGCGGGCGGGATCGGCAGGCGGAGCAGGGTGCGCAACCGCAGCGGCATCGCGCGGGTGAGGTCGACCGACACGATGTGGTCGACGGTGACGTCGCTCGGGAACGCCTGAAGAGTGGGGACCACCTTGTCCCAGGCGATCGCGAACTTGGCCCCGTGCTCCTCGAACTGGTGGCGCATCTCGCGGGCGGTGTACAGCGGGTTGTGCTCGATGACGATGGCGCCGATCCGGAGGATCGCATAGAACGCCACGACGTGCTGCGGGCAGTTCGGCATGATCAATGCGACCAGGTCGCCCTTGCGCAGACCGAGGCGCCGCAGGCCTTCCGCGGCCTGGTCGATCTGCTCGCCGAGCTCGGCGTAGCTGGTCTCGCGGCCGAAGAACTCGAGTGCGACATGGTCGCCGAACTCGGCGACGCTCGAGGCGATCAGGTCGCTGAGCGACCCGGTCGGCAGCTCGATGTCGTCGGGCACACCATCGGCGTACGACTTGATCCAGGGGCGCGGCGCAGCGGCTTCGGTCACGTGGCCAGCCTAGGTTCTGATGCCCCGATCTAGCGGGCGAGCTCCTCGCGGATGACCGACACGAAGTTGTCGACGTCGCCCTCCGTGGTGTCGAAGGCGCACATCCAGCGCACCTGGCCGAGGGCGCGATCCCAGTCGTAGAAGCGCACGCGCTCGCGGATGCGGTCGGCCGCGTCGTTCGCCAGGATCGCGAAGACCGCGTTGGCTTGAGTGGCCTGCGAGAACGACAACCCCGAGATCGAGCCGTCGGCGATGCCCGCCTCGAGCGCCGACCGCAGCCGCGCAGCCATCGCGTTGGCCTGACCGGCGGACCGCAGCCCGAGTCCGCCCTCGAACAGCGAGAGCAGCTGCGCGCTCATGAATCGCATTTTCGAGGCCAGTTGCATGCTGGTCTTGCGGAGGAAGATCATGCCGTCGACGCGGTCCGGGTTGATGACGACGATCGCCTCGGCGCCCAGCAGCCCGTTCTTTGTGCCGCCGAAGCTCAGGATGTCGACCCCGGCATTCGTGGTGAACTCGCGGAACGGCACGCCCAGGGCGGCTGCCGCGTTCCAGATGCGGGCACCGTCGAGGTGGAGGGCCATGTCGTGCGCGTGCGCCCAGTCGGCGATCGCGCGGATCTCGTCGGGGGTGTACAGCGTGCCGAGCTCGGTGGTCTGCGTGATGCTCACCGCCAGCGGCTGCGCGCGGTGCTCGTCGCCCCAGCCCCACGCCTCCGTCGCGATCAGCTCGGGCGTCAGCTTGCCGTCGGGAGTCGGCACCGTGTACAGCTTCAGGCCGGTCATCTTCTCGGGTGCGCCGCCCTCATCCGTGTGGATGTGCGCAGTACTGGTGGCGACGACGGCGCCCCATCGGGGCACCAGGCTGGTGAGCGCGACGACGTTCGCCCCCGTGCCGTTGAACACCGGGAACACCTCGGCGCGGTCGCCGAACTCCACCCGCATCACCTCGTGCAGGCGTTCGGTGTAGAGGTCTTCGCCGTAGCTGATCTGGTGACCTCCGTTGGCATCCGCCAGAGCGGTCAGGACCTCGGGGTGCACCCCGGCGTAGTTGTCGGAGGCGAAGCCGCGGGAGTTGTGGTCGTGCAAAGAGGTCACGGATTCAGTCTTTCAGTGATGGATGCGCTCAGAGCACGATCCGCGCGCCGTTGAGCTCGTCGAAGGGGAGCGACCAGAGCGCGGCGATCCGCTCGGCGAGAACGCCGAGCGGCGTACGCCCGGGACCGTCGCCCAGGGACTTCACGACCAGGATGGTCGCGGCCGCCGTCGCCTCGTCTTTCCAGTTGTGCGAGTAGACCCGCGTCCACGCCTCGGCGGCGGCCTTGCTGGTGACGTAGTTCGCGTTGCCCCAGGTCGGCGCGTCCACGGTGGTGCTCGAGATCATCACGAAGCGTCCGTCGCCGCTGGCCAGCAGCGCGTTGCGGAAGGCGAGGCTGGTGTTACGCAAGGTGGTCACGTTGTTGGCCAACAGAGTCTGCCATCCCGCCTCGCTGTGGCCGCTGCTCCAGCCGCCCACCAGATGCACCACTCCGTCGACGCGGCCGTGGTCGGCCAGAATGCCGTGGGCGACCGCATCGACCGCCGCCGGGTCGCGCAGGTCGACCACGCGGCGGTCGGCCGCCCGGACCGGCTCGAGCCGCCCCGCGTCGGAGCCGAGTGCGACGACGGTCGCGCCGGCGTCGCTGAGACGCTCGGCGACCGCCAGCCCGGCCGCGCTCGACGAGCCGGCGATCACGATCACCTTGCCGGTGAGATCGGCCGCGTCAGCCATGGGAGGCCGTGATGCCCTTCGTGCTCTCGATCACGTCACCCATCTTCTTCGAGAGCGCCTCGTAGAACATCGAGAGCGGGAACTCGTCATCCAGCACCGCGTCGGTGTAGCCCTTCGGCGGCCCCGCGAGAATCTCGTCGGGCAGCCCACGCGCCCACACCGACGCCGGATTCGGGGTCAACGTGGCACGCACCAACTCGTAGGCGGCGAGCCAGTGCGCGGTCTTGGGCCGGTCGATGCTCTTCCAGTACAGTTCATTGATCTCGTCCGAGAGGGCGACCACCACTGCAGGCAGCTCGTCCCAGTCGATGGCGAGCTGCGTGTCGGTCCAATGCAGCACGTTGTGCTGGTGGAGCCAGGCGAACAGCAGCTGGCCTCCCGCGCCGTCGTAGTTGCGCACCCGGTTGCCGGTGAGCGGAAACCGGAAGATGCGGTCGAAGACGATCGCGTGCAGCACCTGCTCGGCGCGGGCACGGGTCTCGGCATCCGCGGTTTCGTCCGCCGCCAGCGCGACGCACTCGCGGAACGCGGTGAGGTCGCAGCGCAGCTCCTCCAGCGAGTAGAGGAAGTACGGCATCCGCTGCTTGATCATGAACGGGTCGAACGGCAGGTCTCCGCGCATGTGGCTGCGGTCGTGGATGAGGTCCCACATGACGAAGGTCTCTTCGGTCAGCCGCTGGTCAGCCAGCAGCGCCTCGTCGATCGGCGTCAGGTCGAGCTTGGTGATCTCGGCGGCGGCCTTCACCACGCGGCGGAAGCGCGCGGCCTCGCGGTCTTCGAAGAGCGCACCCCAGGTGAACGCCGGGATGGTGCGCATCGCGACCGTCTCGGGGAACAGCACGGCCGAGTTGGTGTCGTAGCCGGGCGTGAAGTCGATCAAGCGGAGCGAGACGAACAGCTTGTTCGAGTACCGCTCCTCGACGCCGGCGATCAGCTCGGGCCAGATGACCTCGACGATCAGCGCCTCGACGTGCCGGTCGGGCGACCCGTTCTGGGTGTACATCGGGAACACCACCAGGTGCCGCAGCCCGTCGACGCGGTGCTGCTGCGGCTGGAACGCCTGCAGCGAATCGAGGAAATCGGGGATGCCGAAGGCGTCCGTCTGCCAGCGCGCGAAGTCGGCGTCCAGGGCGGCGAGGTAGTCGGCGTCGTGCGGAAAATGGGGCGCCAGCTCACGGATGGCGGCGCGGATCCGCGTGACGAGGGCGCCCGCTTCCCCGTGCGCAGCGGCATCCGGAACGCTGCCGTCGGTGGCCTGGACGGCGGCGAGCGCGATCGCGGCAGCCTTGAGGTCGAGCCAGGCGGCGCTGTCCTTGACGACCTCGGGTTCTCCGACGATGGACTTCGTGCGAACGGGCGTGATCGATGGCATGCTGGCGCCTCCTTTCCTCCTTTTAGGCTACGGACGAGCCCGAGGCGAAGCACGGCGAATCACGCAGGAAACCAGCGTGAATGCGGGGTTGCCGCACGGTTCTGCCTCAGGAGCCGAGCGCGACGCAGGGAGCGAGCGTGACTACAGCCCGTTCGCCCCGAGCCACGCGCGCAGGTCGGAGGTGAATTTCTCGGCGCGCTCCACGCTCGGCAGGTGGGCCGAGTCGGGGAAGCGCAGCCCCTCGGCCTGCCGCAGCCCGGCCATCAGCAGCTCGTAACCGAGCTTCGATTCGGTGACGTCCAGGTCGCCGACGACCACGAGCACCGGGATGCTGACCTCGTGCAGGCGGCTGACCGCGGGCGGGTCGAGCGGCTGGTCGAGTCCGGCGAAATCCCAGTGGGCGGCGCCCACGTTGAGCTCGATGGCCCGTTGGAGGAACTCGGGGTCGACGTCGTCCACGTCGCGGCTCGGGCCCAGGTCCCAGAAGGCGACCTCGGTGCGCACCAGCGCGTCGATGTCCTCGGCGTCGCTCGCGGCCTTCATGTCGGCGAGCATCTCCAGTTCGCGGTCGGTGGCGCCGTCCTGCTCCTGGCCGCCGGGGGTGGAGCCGATTGTCACCAGGCCGGTGACCCGACGCGGCGCGTCGAGCGTGGCATCCAGGGCGATGCGCCCGCCGCGCGAGCAGCCGACCAGGCAGGCGGCCGTGGCTCCCGCGGCGTCGAGAACGGCGATGAGATCGTCGCGGTCGGCGAACTCGACGGCGTCGCCCGGCGAATCCCCGTAACCCCGGGTGTCGTAGCGGATCACGAAGTGATCGCGGGCGAGGTCGTCGAACTGCGGATCCCACATGGCTCGGGTCGCGACGCCCGCGTGCACGAAGACGATGGCCGGGGCCGACGGCTCTCCGGCGACGTCGTAGCTGAGCCGGGCTCCTGGGACCTCGACGACGGGCACCGTTCCACGCTAGACCAGTCGCCCGTGAGCGCGCGGAGGCGCGGCATCCCCCTCGATAGCCTGATGACATGGTGGGTGTGCTGATCGGCTTCGCGATCATCGTCGCCGTCATCGCGGTCGGGTACCTCATCGGCAGGCTCGACCTGCTCGGCGACCACGCCCAGCACGTGCTGAGCCGCCTCGCCTTCTTCGTGCTGTCGCCTGCCCTGCTGTTCACGGTGCTGAGCCAGTCGGATGTCACGCACCTGTTCTCGGCGCTGCTGCCGATCTCGGCGATCGCAGCCGTCGTCAACATCGCGCTCTTCCTCGTCGTGTCGCTGCTGTTCTGGCGGCGGCCCGTGCCGGACGCGACGATCGGCGCGCTGGCATCCGGGTACGTCAACGCGAACAACATCGGGCTGCCGGTCTCGCTCTACGTGCTCGGCGACGCCTCGAGCTCGGCCCCGGTGATCCTGCTCCAGTTGATCGTGCTGGCGCCGATCGCGCTGACAGTGCTCGACGTGACGACCAGCGGGCGGGTCTCGGTGGGGCGGATCCTGCTCCAGCCGGTGCGGAATCCGCTCATCATCGGATCGCTGCTCGGCGTGATCGTCGCGGTCACCCACCTGAGGCTCCCGGCTCCGGTGCTCGCCCCGTTCCAACTGGTGGGAGGCGCCGCCGTGCCGGTGATCCTGCTCACCTTCGGGATGTCGCTGCACGGCAGTCGCGTGCTCGCGCCCGGCACCGACCGCCGCGACGTGCTGCTGGCCAGCTCGTTGAAGCTCGCGGCGATGCCGGTCGTCGCCTGGCTGCTCGGCCAGTTCGTCTGGCACCTGCACGGCCACCGACTCTTCGTCGTGGTGGTGCTCGCAGCGCTGCCGACCGCGCAGAACGTCTTCAACTACGCGCAGCGCTACGGCGTCGCGACGGTGCTCGCGCGCGACGCGGTGCTGATCACGACAGCTCTCTCGATCGCGGTGCTCGTCGTCGTCGCCGCCCTGCTGGCCTGAGACCCGGAGGCTCGCCGCGCGCCTAGGCTGCGAACGTGATCAAGTACCTCGGCTCGAAGCGCACGCTCGTGCCCGTGCTGGGGGCGATGGCCGCGGCGGTCGACGCGAGCACCGCGGTCGACCTGTTCACGGGGACGACCCGGGTCGCCCAGGAGTTCAAGCGGCTCGGCATGACGGTGACGGCCAGCGACATCGCCACCTACAGCGAGGTGCTCGGCGACTGCTACATCTCCACGGACGCAGCCGCGATCGACCTCGACGAGCTGCGCGAGATCCTCGCCGTGCTCTCGACGCTCCCCGGTCGGCCCGGATACTTCACCCGCACCTTCTGCGAGGAGTCGCGGTTCTTCCAACCCAAGAACGGCGTCCGGGTGGACGCGATCCGCGACGTGCTCGAGTCGGACTTCCGCGACTCGCCGCTCTTCCCGGTGCTGCTCACCAGCCTGATCCTCGCGGCCGACCGGGTGGATTCCACCGCCGGCCAGCAGATGGCCTACCTCAAGGATTGGGCCCCGCGGTCCCATCGCGACCTCGAGCTGCGCGTGCCCGAGCTGCTGCCCGGAACCGGCCGCACCGTCCGCGGGGACGCGCGTGAGGTGGTCGCAGCCCTGCCGCCGGCCGACCTCATGTACCTCGACCCGCCGTACAACCAGCACCGCTACTTCACCAACTACCACGTCTGGGAGACCCTGGTGCGCTGGGACCGGCCCGAGCCCTACGGGGTGGCACGCAAGCGGATGGACAGCCGCGACGCCCTGACCAAGAGCGTGTTCAACCGCAAGCGGCAGATGCCGGCGGCGTTCGGCGAGTTGCTCGCCGTCGCCCGGGCCGAGACGGTGATCGTGTCGTACAACGACGAGTCGTGGATCACGGCGGAGCAGATGATGACGGCGCTGCGCGATGCGGGCCACCACGAGGTGCGGATGCTCGCCTTCGATGCCAAGCGGTATGTGGGAGCTCAGATCGGGATCCACAGTCCGGCCGGAGTCAAGGTCGGCGAGGTCTCGCACCTGCGCAACCTCGAGTACATCTTCGTGGCGGGCGACGCCGACCGGGTGCAGGCCGCCACGGCTGCGGCAACGCGGGCGCGCGCCCCTCAGCCGACGTAAGAGGCTAGAAGATCATCGGCCGGTCGTCATCCTCGATCTCAAGGTCCAGGTCGACGGTCACCGGCACGTGGTCGCTCGGGGCGTCGCCCTTGCGCTCGTTGCGATGGATGGCGGCGCCCACCACTCGGTCGGCGAAGGAGTGGTTGCCGAGCACGAAGTCGATGCGCAGCCCCTCGTTGCGCGGGAAACGCAGCTGCTTGTAGTCCCAGAAGGTGAAGCCCTCGGGCACCAGTGGGCGCACGACGTCGGTGAGTCCGACGGCTTCGAGCGCGGCGAAAGCCTCGCGCTCGGGCGGGGAGATGTGGGTCGAGACGCCGGGGATGAAGGTCGGGTCGCCGACATCCGAGTCGAGCGGCGCGATGTTGAAGTCGCCGGTCAGGGCGAGCGGGCTGTCGGGATGCGCCGCCATCCACTCGCGCGTGGACGCGGCCAGCGCGCTCAGCCAGTCGAGTTTGTAGTCGAAGTGCGGGTCGCCGAGCGCGCGTCCGTTGGGCACGTAGAGGCTCCACACCCGCACCCCGTTGATCGTGGCGCCGATCGCGCGCGCCTCGAGCGGGAGATCCGGACCCTCCTGCCCCTTGAGGAAGCCCGGCATGCCGTCGAAGCCGATCTGCACGTCGTCCATCGGGTAGCGGCTGGCGATCGCGACGCCGTTCCACTGGTTCAGCCCGTGCAGCTGGACCTCGTAGCCGGCCTCGCCGAACTCGTCCATCGGGAACTGCGCCTCGGTGCACTTGATCTCTTGCATGGCGAGCACGTCGACCTCTTCGCGACCCAGCCAGTCGACCACCCTGCCCACCCGGCTGCGGACGGAATTGACGTTCCAGGTGGCGATGCGCATGGCTCCAAACTACTGCGAGCCCCTGGCATGGGACCGAGCCGCGGCCGGCTGCGGACGGCGCTCCCTCCCCCGAACGGGAGCCTGTCGCCCCCCACGGGAGGCCCGTAACCTGGGATGCGGTGACCCCCGACACTGGAATTCCGGACCGCATCCCCCGGTTGTCCCGTCGAGCGATCGTGCTCGGCGCTGTCGGCGTGCTCGTCGCGGGAGCGGCCGTCGCCGCGATCGGATTCTTCGGCGCTCCGGCTCCGGTCAGCACCGTGGCGCCTGAGGCGGTCAACACCCAGAGCGGGCAGTTGGGCACCCTCCCGCTGCACGACGAGAAGCCGATGCGCGCCATCGGCAAGGGCGTTGCGGTCCCCTAATCTGTTCACTGTGACGGACGCGCGCAG
>Ga0207674_10010124_pt1 | contig 10721 bp, 6 predicted proteins | sample KBSCornC72_FD_184303 | JGI IMG/M metagenome (GOLD analysis project Ga0207674, IMG submission 184303) | Corn rhizosphere microbial communities from Kellogg Biological Station, Michigan, USA - KBS Corn C7-2 (SPAdes) (version 2) | ecosystem: Host-associated > Plants > Roots > Rhizosphere > Soil ...
CCAGCCGTCGCCGATCCACTCATGGAACCGGATCGTTCCCTGGGTAGTTTCTGCGCTAAAGTCGGGGGCAACATCGTTAATGCGGAGAGACATTCTTTCTTCCTCCAGAGGCTCTTGCCTTTGTTTTTTGTCGTCCAAAAAATCAAAAACCCACTCGCAGGTCGCTGCGGGTGGGTCAGGGGAACGAAAACCTAAATCGATCGCTCTCTCAGACACAGACCCGCAGGCTGTGACACAGACAACAACAAGCCATGCGGATTGTGGAGAACGGGGTCATCGACTGCCCTAAGGCTAGTGCCTCCGAATAGTTGATGTCAATGCGCCGCCTCGCGACGCGAAATCTTCCCGGATGTCTGGCCCCATGGACGAGCCGCCTCACGTCGATGCGACCTCAAATCGATCCGACAAACTTAGCGGAAGGTTTCTCGTTCCCATTTGCAGGTAATTAGCCCGTTTGGGCGCAGAATGGTGTTTGAACCTGACAAACAAACCCGGAAGACCCGTCCATGAACAGCGCGAGGCTTCGCCTGCTCCAGTCCTAGGAGGGGGCTAAGTGCCATGTTTTCTATTAAGTAGAAATAAGTCATTTAGAATCTATTAATTGCAAAAAACACCAAGGAAATAAAAGTGAACAGGAAAGATGGTAAGTGCCACGTTTTCTATTACATACTCGTAAGTGCTTCAGAATCTACTAAGTGCAGAACAAAGGGGAAAGTAAGGAGCAGTCGTGAGGTGGATACGCGATCTGGGACTGGCCCCCAATTCGAGTCGAAACACTCCCCTTCAGGGTAAGTGCAGTGTTTTCTATTATGTACACGTAAGTGCTTCAGAATCTATTAAGTGCAAAAAAAGAGGGAAAATGGGAGCACTCGCCGACAGCACACAGTGCCGATAACCCCCATTCCATGTATTACGTACAAAAAACATGGGGGGGAGGGGTGGCTATGGCTGGGGAGGGGGAGCGTATCCGCCACGCTTCCCCCGGGCACGGACCAGGCGTTGCCTCCGGCAGTACGGACACTCCCACGGATAAATGTGGAACAGCGGCCAGAACTTCTGCTGCCAGAACCCCTCCCGGGGCAGTCGGCGCATTCGGGGCGTCTTGCAGCGGGGACAGAACGGGTGTGGGGTGGTGCGGCGCTCTTGCGGGACTTGACCAGAGGACATCAGCAACAACTTTCAGCATCCCTCGGCTCGCAGGAACGGACAAGGCAGATCGATCCCGGGCGAGGGCCGATAGGCCTTCTGTTCAGCAAACTGCGGATTCGTTCTCTTGTAATCGACGAAGGCCGCGCATCGCAAGAGCGGAGACGGCGCGTGCCAGGGTGAGAGACGCATTCAACGATTCGGGCCGCTCCAGGCGAACGCCAAGCCCTTTTGCATAACTTTTGAAAGCGATGTCCACGTCATAGAGGATCTCGACGTGGTCGCAGAGGAAGCCGATCGGCTGCACCAGTAGAGCCTTCACCCCTTCGCCGGCAATCGAGGTCAGCGTGTCCTCAACAGTCGGTCCGATCCACGGCCCACCGCTTGCCCCCTGGCTCTGAAATGCGAACCACCATTTGGGAATCTCCGGAACTCGAGCGGCGACCATTTCTGCGGTCTTCCGCGCGTCTTCCGCATACGAATCAGCGCCTTCTCCCGGCCACAGGCGAGGCCCGCTCGGCCGCTCCTCGGGCTGAACGGTGCGCGTCGGAACGCTGTGCGCAGTAAACAGGACCGGCACCGGACCGCCTGTCTCTGCGGCGAGCTTCTGCTCTGCGGCACCAAGCCGCTCAGCAAATGCATCCGCAAGCAGCGGATCATCGGCCCAGCCCTCCGTGAAGTCGATCTTCAGCGATCCCGCCTCCGCCTGCACGGCACGCTTGTACAGTCCCACGCTGGTCCGTGAATTCTGCGGCGCGAGGCAAAGCACCGCGACCTCCTCGACACCATCCGCGCGCATTTTGCGGACGACATCGGGAATGTAAGGCTTCCAATTCCGCATACCGACGTAGACCTGCGCGTCCACGCCTTCCATCGCCAGCTCGGCCTCGACCAGCTTCCCCTGTTCCAGGGTGATCTCGGTCAACGGACTGCGACCGATCAGCGAGTAGCGATGCTTAATCTCCTCGATCACGTGTTCGGGCATCGGACGACCGCTCACCACGTTGCGCAGATACTCGGGAATGTCCTCAACAGTCTCGGGAGTTCCATGAGCAAGAAGAAGAACAGCCTGCTTAGGCATGCGAGCTCTCCAGTCGGAACTCACGCACCATGCGCGCCACCGCCTGCACGTTCTCTACCGGCGTGTTCGGAACGATGCCATGGCCGAGATTGAAGATGTGACCCGGACGCCCGTTTGCAGCCTGCAGAATCTCCTTCACGCGCAGCTCAAGCACCTCGATCGGCGCAAACAACGTGATCGGATCGAGGTTGCCCTGCACGGCATGCGTGTGTCCAACTTCACGCCAGCCCAGGTCGAGCGGCTGCCGCCAGTCAAGTCCGATCACGTCGGCTCCGGTGGCTGCCATCTGTGTAAGCAGGCCCGCCGTCTCCACGCCGAAATAAATCACCGGCACTCCCATCTCCTGCACGGCGCGCACGAGCCGCTTCGAAGCTTCGAAAGCGTAGTCACGATAATCCGTCAGGCTCAGCGAACCAACCCAGCTGTCGAAGATCTGGATGACATCCGCACCTGCCTGCACTTGAAGCCGGCAATACTCAATGAGCACAACAACAATCTTGTCCAGCAGACTGCGCCATGCAGCAGTCTCGCCGTACATCATCTGCTTTGTGAAAATATAGTTGCGCGACCCGCCGCCTTCGATCATGTAACTGGCCAGAGTGTAGGGAGCGCCGCAGAATCCGATGACGCCAAGCCGGTCGCCGAAGTGCGCAGCAACCTTCTCTATTGCTCGGGCCACATAGGCAAGGTCAGACGCGCGATCAGTGCGAAGAGCTTTCACATCCTCAGCAGTTCGCACCGGATGATGCACGACAGGCCCTTCGCCCGCCTGAAATTCAAAAGGCAATCCCATGGGTTCGAGAGGCAAAAGCAGGTCCGCGAAGATGATGGCGGCATCAACCCCGAGCTTCTCAGCCGCGGTGATGGTGACCTCTGCGGCGAGGTCGGGCTGTTTGCAGATCTCTACCAGCGTGTGGTGCTTGCGGACATCCCGATACTCCTGCATATAGCGCCCAGCCTGGCGCAGAAACCACACCGGCGTGCGATCCACCGGTTTGCGTAGACAGGCGCGGACGAAGCGGGTGCCCTCCAGGATCGAATCAGGATCGTCGCCAGTCTCAACGGCATTTCTTGGAGCGTTGTGCATACAGGCTGATTTTAACGGGCATGCATCGATCCACAACGTACTTTGTCACATGGGGCTCGCAGTGCCTCGCATTGCTGATCTCGATGGAAACTCACAGGATGAGAATTAGCGCTGAGGCAGGAATCACAGCTGGATGGTTGCCCACTGGCCGCCGACGCGGCGCACGTTGAACATACGACCGTGAACCTCAAGCCGATAGATTCCATCCGGGGGCGTCTGTGCGGCAGCCATGATACGAAGACTGGTCCACACCCCCACAGTGGGCTTGCCATGGTCCAGCTTGGTGATCAAAGCGACCGTGCAATCGCTCTGAAAGGCTTCACCTCGAATAATGCCCTGCAGGTGGTCCGTGGTGTGTTGTTCCCTCTTCCGCTTTTCCATTCCTGCCTCAATTCGGAACAAGTGACCGCCCGGGGTTGTGGGCAGATTAACGGATTCTGCCAGCATCGGGCAATTGGATATGAAGGGCAACGATCAGGGGTGGGGACGCCAACACTCGCTGACTCTCTGTGTCCTTCGCTGCCTGTTGGTCCACCCCAAGAGGGCACCGCCAGTCCTGCAGTACCTAGTTTTTTGTACTTAATAGAAAACAAAGTACTTACTTGCACTTAATACAAAACAAACGACTTAGCGCGCAAAGCCAGAACCCGGAGAATCCAGTATCTCCGTGAAATTCTGGCTTTTCTTGTACTTAATAGAAAACAAACAACTTATCCTTACTTAATACAAAAGAAACGAGTTAGCAATCAAATCAGTGAAGCGGCTACTCTGTCGCAGAGGTCGTTCTCTTTTCCTGTGGTTTTTCCCACATAATAGACAACAAACAACTTAACCGAGGCATCCGGCTACTTAATAGAAAACAAGCAGCTTAGCGCCAGACATCTAAAACGGGCCGGTTCCGGACCTATGAGAGCATTATGCTCCCGCGAGGGCAAATGGACTGCAAAAAGCCACTGCGAAAACCGATCGGGCGGAGCAGGTTATTAGAATCAGACCTGGTCAGCTCGGCTGCTTAGATCCAGTTCTGTTACGGTTTTTTGAATAAACCATAGCAACTTACGCAAAACTATATCTTTATCAGATACTTACGCCAACCTTCCGTCCCCAAGTTACTGATTTCATAAAAGAAACCCTCAGATAATGCATTGGTCACGCAATTGCAATGTTCACTGCAACTCTTCCCTTCCGCGCGTCACGAGTGGTCGACGTGATGCTTTCCCCGACCTAGCCAGCTGTTCAGAAACGCTCTCTCGCCCAGTAGTTGTCGTACTGGCCAGGTCTAGCACAAACCAAGTGAAGGATCAGACAACGTATGAAGAAGATCACTTTAGCCGCGATCTACCTGTTCCTCTTCGTGATGCTTGCACCGAGCGCGATTTTCGGGCAGGCCACGGCGAGCGGAAACATTCAAGGCACGATCTCGGACCCGTCTCAGGCAGTCATCAACGGGGCTGAAGTTACCATCACGAGCGTGTCCACTGGGGCCTCCAGGACCATGGTGACCAACAATGCCGGGAGCTACCGGTTTGACCTCTTGGCGGCCGGTAAATACAAGCTGACGGTCAAGGCTACTGGGTTCTCGACTGCCGCACAGAACATCGAACTGCTGGTGGGACAGGCGGCGACGTCGAACGTGACTCTGACTCCCGGTGCGGCTTCGCAAACGATTGAAGTCGAAGCCTCGAATCCGCTGATCGACGTGATGAAGACCAGCGTGAGCGCCGAGATTACGCCGAGCGAAGTGCAGAACCTGCCGATGGTCGGTCAGGATGCCGCCGATCTGGCTTACCTAGTTCCAGGCGTGAAGCAGACCGACTCATACGATCCGACGAAAAACCGCTACGCCATCCTGTCTGTTAATGGCGACGGCGGCCGCAACGTCAACGTGACGGTGAACGGTATCGATAACAAGGACAATACTGTCGGCGGCATGGTGATGCAGCTTCCCCTCGAAGCCGTCGAAGAGTACCACATCAGCACACAGCGCTTCTCGGCTGAGAACGGCCGATCGGAGGGCGCGGCGATCAACATCATTACCAAGCGCGGAACGAATCAGTTCCACGGAACTGGTGTTGGCTTCTTTCGCGACACTGCTTTGAATACCGACGAAAAAGACGCCGATGGAGATGGCGGATACACCAAGTCGCATCCGGACTACACACGTCAACAGTTTGGCGGATCGATCGGCGGCCCGGTAAAGAAGGACAAGGGGTTCCTGTTCTTCGCTCTCAACCGTGAGCGCGAGCACCAGGCGCAGGCGGAAGACACTACCTCCTACCAGGAATTGGTGGCGGCGCAGCCCTTTTTTGGAGACCTGGATAAGCCCTCTGCCACGATCCCGCGTCCCTTCTTCGAAACCCGCTATAACGGGAGAGCGGACTGGCTGTTCAGCAAGCGTGAGAGTGCTTATGTCAGCTACTCGTCGCAAGCCAACAACAGCCTCAACGATCAATCGGACGGCACAGGCGATTTGAACAATGGTAACTTCACCGTCAACCATCTGCAGATTGCGAACTTCACTTTGAGCTCGATCCTCTCCGATACAACGGTGAACCAGTTCACCGCCGGATGGCAGTACTGGAACAACCTGATTGACAGTGACATCAGTTCGCCGCTGGTAACCTTCAATTCATTCGCCGAGTCATTCGGGACAAACACTAACGTTCCGCAACAGTCGTTCCAGCGGAAATGGCAGTTCAAAGATGACTTTTCGAAGGCGATCGGCAAGCATACCTTCAAGGCTGGTGTGGACTACCTGTGGAATCCCGTTGAAGGTGGGTTCTTTGAATTCAATTCGACCCTAGAGATTGACTTCGCAGCCGATCCGAGCGTGATTCTCGGTGACCCGGTCACGTACCCGAATGGTTTTAAAACCGCCGGAGCGGTGACTGGCATGTCGATCTCAAATGGAGACCCGACATTCATTGTGGCAACCAAGCAGCTTGGCTTCTATGCACAGGATGATTGGAAATTGACGCGCCGCCTTACCTTGAGCCTTGGCTTGCGTTGGGATAAGGACTACAACATGATCGGCGGATCGGATATCAAGGACAGCCGAACTTATCTCGATCTAGTTGCACTTAACAATGCATTCTCCAATCCCTACGTGAACAAAATTGCGAAAGACGACAACCTCGACTTCAGCCCTCGCATAGGATTCGCCTATGACCTCTCCGGAAAAGGTAACCATGTGTTGCGTGGGGGATACGGGCTCTACTATGGGAATGTATTCCAAAACATCCCGCTCTTCATGGAGCAGATGTCCAATCCAACCGTGTTTGCGACAGTACTGAGTCTCTCGGCTCCAGAAGACCCAGTGCCGGGTACCGCCAAGACGCTTGGCGAATGGCAGTATGGTGTGGACCCCATGCCGACGATTCCGGCGCCTGCCACGCAGTTGCCTGCTGGAAACATCGGCCGCTTGATCGATCCGAACTATCGCAATCCGGTTACCCAGGAATTCAACCTCGGCTACACCTGGGCTGTAAACCAGAACACGGCATTCGAAGCCGAATACACGCATGTACTCGGCCTTCATGGGAATAAAACGCTGAACATGGACCAGAAGACCCCGTTGGGCGGCACCTGCTGCACTCGTCCACTTGATGCACCCTTCCTTGCTTCATCCATTGCAGACCGGCGGCCAAACAGCGTCCGGGTCGACACCGCGAATGGACGCGAGCATTACGATGGCATCAACTTCAGCTTCCGCGAACGGATGAATCGGTTCCAGTTCCAAGCGAACTACACTCTTGCCTGGGCCTACGGTTACGGCACGGGTGGTGGTTCGTTCCGTAACTATCCGAAGCTCTCAGTTGCACCTTTCGCTAGTTGGGAATGGGGGCCCTCTCCGAACGACGAGCGTCACCACATCAGTGTCGCCGGAGTTTTTGATCTGCCGAAGGGATTCCAGATCTCGCCGATTCTCCAGTACGGTTCAGCGCGCCCGTTTGATCTTACCAACGGGACCAATACGCTGAACACCGGCGGTGGAACAGCAGTCGGCGTCGTGGTTCCAATCTCGGACCCGAAAAACTATCAAGCATTTGCCGGCAATGACACCGGGGCACAGAACTGCTTCTATGGCCTCAATGGCGCTTCGGCAAGCTGCACAATAGCGAAGTACGACCCGCTTCGCGGTGATCCGTTTGTCGAACTGGATGCCCGGCTCGGCAAGAGCATCAAGTTCGGTGACAGGGCCAATCTGCAACTCATCGCCGAAGCCTTCAACTTGACGAATCGCTCCAACTACGGAAACAACTTCCAGAATAGTATTACTTCGTCCCACTTCAACAACCCGATCGGTTTCCTCGCGCCCAGTTCGGTGATCGTTCCACGCGCGACGTGGGGCGAGCTCGGATTCCGGTTCAGCTTCTAACCTGAATTGAACTTCGACTTTAAGGGCTGGCGTTCGCGCCGGCCCTTTTCTTTGCTCGGAAAAGATCGGGGTCTGCACTATTACGGAAGGCATGTCTGCCAAGGTTCTCGAGTGGCATTCGTCACTTTGGAAAACAGAGAAAACGGTATACTGAGGGCACATTCAAGCCCCTTCAATCTTCAAGTTTTGGTGGTACCGATCTTTGCGTTTTCTGAAGAGAAGCTGGAAATTTGCTGATGTGGCGGTGCTGTGCGCGCTGGCAGCTTTGCTGGTTGTAAACAGTGGATTCGCCGTACGTTGCGGTGTGGAACAGCACCAGATGAACCGCCTGATACAGCATGCGCAGCAGCGCCGGCAAGCCTGCCTTGCGCTGGGTTTGCTGTGGGAGGCGAATGACCAGGACAGGCAGTACAAGCCGGGTACGAGCGCCGGAACGAACGCCACGGTGGGCCCGATCTCCGGATTTGTAATGGATGTGACGGAAAATGAGTTTGGGCACGCCGAGGGGCGCTGCCACGCTGTCAACGCCAGTTACAGCGAGCTCATAGCCGAGTACCGATAGAAATTCAACCGGGGGTGGTGCGGGCGCGACGATGGTCGCGCCCGCGGCGTTTTGCGCCAAGCGATCGAGTGCGATCGGCAGTTTGAGCGGCTTAGCGCAATGTGATTCACTGATTTGTAGCTGTCTTGTGTGAGGCCGATCCATTCAGGAGAATCCATCAAAAATGAAAGTGAGGCGACTTTCCCTCCCTGCCATGGTCGTTCTGTTCTTTGCAATCGCTTCTGCGCGCTCTCAGGAAAAGGCTGCTGAACCTCAGCCTCCAGCGCCGGAGTTCGTGCCCGCGCATTACACGAAATATGAATTTCGCATTCCGATGAGGGATGGAAAGCGGCTGTTTACGGCGGTGTACGTGCCGAAGCTGGGCGCATTTCACGACCCGGGACCGTATCCATTCCTGATGGATCGTACGCCCTATAGCGTGGCGCCGTACGGAGAAGATCAGTTTCCGAAACATCTCGGTCCTTCAGAGGAATTTGAGAAGGGCGGTTACATCTTCGTCTACCAGGACGTGCGCGGACGCTGGATGAGCGAAGGTGCATTTCTGGAGATGCGGCCGCACATCGACAACAAAAAAGGGCCGCAGGATGTCGATGATGCTTCCGATACCTACGACACGATCGAGTTCCTGCTGAAACATGTATCGAATAACAACGGGAAGGTGGGAATCTGGGGAATTTCGTATCCGGGATTTTATACGTCGGCCTCGATGATCGATTCGCATCCGGCACTGGTGGCGGCCAGCCCTCAGGCGCCGATGACTGACCTCTTCCTCGGCGATGATGCGTATCATGGCGGCGCCTTCATGCTGTCAGCGAACTTCGGATTCTACGCCTTCTTTCGTCCGCAGGAGGGGCCGCAGACTCCGAAGCAGACTACGCCGTTCGATTTCGGGACGCCCGACACCTACGAGTTCTATTTGAAAGCCGGCAATCTCGCCAATCTTGAAAAGCAATATCTGAAGGGGTCGAACTGGCTTTTCAACGACCAGATGAAGCACACCACCTACGACGCATATTGGCAGGAACGCGATCTGTCGCGGCATATGAAGAATGTGAAATGCGCGGTGCTGGTGGTCGGCGGGTGGTTTGATGCGGAGGACTTGAGCGGGCCGTACCGGACGTTCTACGCAGCTTCGAAGTTCAATCCGGAGACGCCGACCACGCTGGTTGAAGGGCCCTGGGTGCATGGAGGATGGGCGCGGGGAGAGGGTTCACATCTAGGCGATGTGCAGTTTGGTTCGAACACAAGCGAGTACTTCCGGCAGCAGATTCAGTTCCCTTTCTTCGAGCACTATCTGAAAGGCAAGGGCGAGGCACCGTCGAAGGCGGTGGTGTTCGAAACGGGCACGAACGTATGGCGTCACTTTGACCAGTGGCCGCCAAAACAGGCTACGCCGAAGATGCTGTATTTCCATGCGGGCGGGAAGCTGAGTTTCGAGCCACCAACCGAAATTCAGAGCCGCGATGACTACGAAAGCGATCCAAATCATCCGGTGCCGTTCGTGGGCTATACGACGAACACGGTTCCGCAGCGCTACATGGTTGACGATCAGCGCTTCGCAAGCACGCGAACAGACGTGTTGACTTACGTCAGTGATCTGCTCGAAGAAGATGTGACGATTGCGGGACCGATTTCGCCGAAGCTGAAAGTTTCGAGTTCAAGCACAGATTCAGATTTCGACGTGAAGCTGATTGACGTATACCCGAACGATTATCCGAATCCCGGCGAAGAGGGGCGCCCTAACAAGCGGATTCTTGATGCTCCGCCGTTGCTGATGGGCGGATATCAGCAGTTGCTGCGAGGGGAGCCTTTCAGGGCGAAGTTTCGGAATGGCTGGGAAAAGCCGGAGCCGCTGGTGCCGGAGAAGATGACGGATCTGAACTTTTCGATGCCGGATCTGCTCCATACATTCAGGCGCGGTCACCGCATCATGGTGCAGGTGCAGAGTTCATGGTTTCCGCTGACGGATCGGAATCCGCAGGTCTTTACGGATATCCCGAATGCACCGCCGGACCAGTTTACGAAGGCCACGGAGCAGGTCTTTCATCAGAAGGATGCGGCTTCAGGCGCTGAAGTACTGGTGATTAACGCGACGAAAGTCAGCATCAAAAGCCTGATCGGGTGTAACTGGTGGCCGTCCCTCGACAGTGAAAGGAAGATCGTTGGGCTGACCGCTGAGAGGAAGCTCCGTGACCAGACCAACAGACTGCACGCCCGGTAACGCAGCGACTCGTGTTTCGAGTTGCTCGAAGAAGTTCGCAGACTTTCCTTCGCCCAGATATTTCTTTGGCGGCAGATCGATTCGCAAGGTCAGCACGTTGTTGGCATCGAAGCCTGGATTAACGTTTTGCAATGCGATCAAGCTTCGCACCAGCAGTCCGGCGCCGATTAACAGGATCACTGCGACTGCGCTTTCGAAGACGACAAGCAAACTGCGCGTTCGATTTCGCAGAGTGCCTTCCGAACC
>Ga0207674_10010125_pt1 | contig 10720 bp, 6 predicted proteins | sample KBSCornC72_FD_184303 | JGI IMG/M metagenome (GOLD analysis project Ga0207674, IMG submission 184303) | Corn rhizosphere microbial communities from Kellogg Biological Station, Michigan, USA - KBS Corn C7-2 (SPAdes) (version 2) | ecosystem: Host-associated > Plants > Roots > Rhizosphere > Soil ...
CTCCCAGAAATTTCAAATCTTCGATCACCGGTTTTAATAACGGTATGCCCTTATTCATTCGCAAACTTTCCATTTCTCTTTCAGGGTCTCCCGGTATTATTACTTTGGGCTGATCTTCGACTGTCTTTGCGGACCGAAAACGCCTGATCCATTTATCCATGTGTTTCTTAAATTCATCAGCAGGTCGGAATGCGTCGATTCTCATTGCTCCAAAAAAATGTCCAATGCCTTTCCCAGGCTGTTCATCAGGCATTGGAACATAGGCGGGAAATGGCGGTACCCATGGTCCATAATTCGCGCCGCTTAATATTGCAGAAAAAATATCGACTACAGAACCAAGTATATATCCCTTGTGGCTTCCATGTTCTTTGTCACCACCAAGAGGAAGCAACGCTCCCCCAGCCTTTAATTCGTGAGGGTTCGTGGACGAGCGTCCCTGCTTATTTTGTATCCATCCGGGAGGCGCAACACCATTTTTCCGCTGAAGGATCTCTAGTTTGCCATTGGCAGCCGTTGTTGTTGCCATGTCTCCAACGAATGGTGGTTCTTCGCCTGCAGGAATGACAACGCAGATAGGATTTGTTCCAAGCAAACGTTCAATAGAAAACGTGGGAGCTACTAAGGGGCTTGCATTGGTCAATGCTATGCCGATCATATCATGTTCCAAAGCCATCATAGCGTGATAACCTGCAATTCCGAAATGATTACTGTTTTGAGCACTTACCCACCCGGTTCCAACACGTTTTGCTTTTTCAATGGCAACATTCATTGCATATGGCGCAACCACTAATCCCAATCCGCTATCTCCATCCACCACCGCCGTGGAAGGTGTTTCATGTAAAATTTTTATTAAAGGATTTGTATTGATCCTTTTTACCTCCCACAGGCGAACATAACCGCTTAGCCTGGCCACACCATGTGAATCAACACCACGTAAATCAGCGGACAACAAAACCCTGGCAGCTATTTCTGAATCATTTTCAGAACAACCGATCTTGTGTAAAATGGTCTTGGTAAAATCGAATAATTGACTGTATGAAAATAGTTGTTCGCTCATGTTTCAAAATTACGCTTGAATTTAGACCTATGAAATTTGAGGTTTGATATTTGAAATTGGACACAGGGCAAGCAACCAATATCGCAACAGACGGCGGTATAGATAAGGAGTTGGCCTTCTCCTTCAGGAGAAGGTCGGGATGGGGCACAAAAAAGCCCCGCCATTAAGCGGAGCCTTTCGTTTTACATAGATCTAACATTAAAACGGCAGATCATCAACAGGTTCGTTAATGTCAGCCGCACTTGGAATCGAAGTTTTCGAAGAGGAATACGACTCAGTTCCTGGCATCGATGATGAAGGAACGCTATCACCGCGACCACCTAACAATTGAACTTCACGAACACGCAACGATAAGGATGCGCCTGCAGTTCCATCATTTCTTGTAAAAGTTCTCACTTCCGGAGTGCCCTCTACATAAACCTGTTTACCTTTTGTAAGATAGGGAGAAATGCCGGTGCGATCTGTCCAATAAGCGCAGTCAACCCAGGTTGTTCTTTCCTGGTTATTGCCCTGGCTGTCGCGATACTTTTCAGTGTGTGCCACTGTAAAATTGATCACATTTTTTCCATTAACTGTATTCACGATACAGTCTTTACCCAAATTGCCGATAACTTGTAACTTGATCATAGTACTCAAATTTAATCGTACGTAAATAATTATTAACGTTGCAAGTTAAGATTATTCAGGAAGCAAAATCAATACAACTTAATGGTAATACAAATATGTGCCCAGCTTGTGAATAACTATTTAGCTTTGGTTGCGTCGCACTCTTGTACGTTCGGTGATTCTATTCAACTTTTATGTTATTTTTCTTCAAACAAGTCAGTGTTTTTCACGTGAATAAAAACAAAATTGTATTGCTTTTTCTTTTGATGCCGTTGTTGGTGTTCAGGGTTATGAATATTTCAAGTATAAACCATGGCACCAACAACAACCGACTTTGATAAAGTAATATAAATTGTGTTTTTGGTGATGAGAACTACTCAAGAAATTAGCCGAATTTTAAACACCAACAACGGCGCAAGATTATCCAGGAAGCAAAGTCAATACAACTTAGCGGTAATTCAACTATGTGCCCAGCTTGAAGCAACAAACCGCACCCATCCAATACGTACATGTTTTGTTTCGGAATGCCCTTCATTTTTCTGAAACATCTCTATCTCTTTTGCTGTTGGCGTTTGTTTTGGAAGGATCGTTTTTCTTACTGCCCGAAGCAGTAAATAAAGAACAGGCAGGCCAGTTACCAAACCGACCAGCATACCTAATAAAGTCTCCGGGTTTTTTTGGAAGGAATCTAATAAGATAATCGGAGAAAGAATGGCGACTACGTATAGTACGAATATCAGCACGATAAAACGACTTACACGAATTGTTTTTTTCATAGTCGATTGTTTACAGGAACAAAGGTCTTTATTAGATTTTTGAAAAATCATTACCCAAAGACAGTTTAGTAGTGTTAAAAGACAAATTAAAAGCATTCCTCGCAAGCCGTGTTCCCGTAGCTGACACCAGAGTAAGGGTGACTGTGATTCCTCATTGCAATGTTCAATAGTTAGATTTGATAAGAAGAAAAAAAATCAGGCTCAATTGTAAACTGCCACTAACATCGGTTACCGATGCACAACTTAACTTTTAATCCACGCAGCGTCTTCCGCAGGGGCTCTGCGGTAACATAAAATCATTTTGCTTCAAATTAGATTAGTTTTATACTAACGCGAAGGCTTTACATATTGCCTTTGAAATTGCATAGTAGACCTTAGATGGTAAAATATGAAAAGGATAATCTTCATAATTCTTTTCACACTTGCTGCAACTATATTGCACGCCCAAAGTGCAAATTTTAAATGGGCAAAGCAAATGGGTGGAAGAGGAGCTGATGCAGCTGGTGCGTCAATAGCAGTTGATGCAGACGGAAATGTTTATACAACAGGAGGCTTTAGTGGCACAGCCGATTTTGACCCAGGCCCGGGAACTTATAATCTGACCTCCGCTGGAACTTACGACATGTTTATATTTAAATTGGATTCGTCTGGCAATTTTATTTGGGCAAAGCAAATGGGAGGAAATAGCAGTTTGGATCATGTATCGGTTTCTTCTATTACTTTGGATGCCGCAGGGAATATTTATAGCACTGGTACATTTCAAGGCACCGTAGATTTTGACCCCGCCCCGGGTGTTTTTACCCTTAGTGCTATTGGTAATTTTCGTACCAGTGCCAGTTTTGTATTAAAATTAGATGCGGATGGTAATTTTATTTGGGCAAAGCAAACAGGTGGAGAAACGGAAGGGGGAGGTGGCAGGTCTATTGTAACAGATGCTGCTGGAAATGTTTATACTTCGGGAGTTTTTCAGTGGGTACAAGATTTTGATCCGGGGCCAGCTATTTTTAACCTTGATGGTGGTAGTGATCGTGATATCTATATTACCAAATTTGATGCAGATGGTAATTTTATTTGGGCTAAAGCGCCAGAGCCATATCATGCACTCTCATATGTTATTGAAGGAGGTTACATTGCTTTAGATGCAGCAGGAAATATTGATTGCACAGGTGACTTTTCTGGAACAGCAGATTTTGATCCGGGCGCAGGTGTTTTTACGCTCGATTCAGTATGGGTATGTGGCGATAGAGATATTTTTGTGTGGAAATTAACTAATGACGGCAATTTTGTTTGGGTTAAACAAATTGGGGGTAGGGGATTTGACCAGGGTTTTGGTATAGCAGTTGACCAGTCGGGAAATGTTTATACTTCAGGATTTTTTAGCTATACAGTTGATTTTGATCCGGGCCCGGGCATCTACAATCTTACCACAACGAGCGACTGGAACGCTCCGGTTAGCAATCACCTGTTTCTATCCAAATTAAATACGAATGGCGATTTTGTTTGGGCAAAAATGGATTATTACGGAGCCTCTTTCCTCTATGACCCTTCAGTTTTTTCCACAGCAGAAAATATTTATACTACGGGAGGATTTCAGAATACAGTAGATTTTGATCCGGGGCCGGGTATCTACAATCTTACTTCGTTTGGAGATGATGATATTTTTGTACGTAAGGTGGGCAAATGTACAGGCAGTACATCAAATTCACTTACTGTTACTACTTGCAAAGGTTATACGCTCAATGGCTACACTTACACATATTCTGGAATTTATACACAAACTATTACAAACTCGGGGGGTTGCGACAGCATCATTACACTGAATTTAACAATCGACAACACGATAAATGCTGATTATGCCGATGAATATGTATCTACTTGCAGTGCTTATACCTGGCATTGTCGTACTTACGAAAATAACTGTAGTGGCACCACCCAGTGCCTCACTTTTAACAGTAGTGGTGTATATAAAGATACCGTGATTACACCTAATACCTGTGATAGCATCATAACACTGCATCTTACTATTACCCCACCACTATTTTCAACCATAACCGAATCCATTTGTAATGGGCAAAATTATAATGGACATAGCAGCAGCGGTACTTATATTGACACATTAGTTGCAACTAATGGTTGTGATAGTATAAGAACACTGCAATTAACTGTGTTATCTAAATCATTTTCAACTATTGCTGAAACTATTTGTGATGGGCAAACTTATGATGGACATGGCAGCAGTGGTACTTATTATATCGATACGTTAGTTGCAACTAATGGTTGTGATAGTATTACAACATTACAATTGACAGTGCTGCCTAAGCCTGCTCCATATTTAGGTGCCGACACTGCATTATGTACCGGAGAATCAATACAGCTTTATCCCGGGCAGTTTACTACATACACCTGGCAGGATGGTTCTGCACAAAACCATTTCACAGTAACTCAACCTGGCCTATATTCCGTTATTGTTAGCAATAGTTGCGGTTCCGGAAGTGATGAAATCCTTATAAAAGAAGGCATTTGTGATAGTTATTTTCCCTCGGCCTTTACTCCGAATAATGACGGGAAAAATGATTTGTTCAAAATCCTGGGAGCACAAAATTTAAAAGATTATCATCTTGCGGTATACAATCGCTATGGACAAAAAGTTTTTGAAACCAATGATTATAGAAAAGGCTGGACAGGTGATGTTAAAGGGCAATTGCAGAACAGTGGAGTTTATGTTTGGTATTGCAATTTTAAAAAATCAAGTAGTCCGGAAAATATTGTAATGAAAGGAACAGTAGCATTGATTAGGTAATAGCCTTGCTTCGGAATCACTAACGCACAACAAAAGTATTTGCAATAGCAGGGCTTGACGGAAAAGCAATCGACAACAAATCTCTATTCAACAACAGTTCGGGCTTGACGTTAACAATTAAGCTGCAAATGTTACCTTCAACAAGTATTTTCAATGAAACATTTGTTTGGGCTGGACGATCAATGAATATCTTGCCAATCACAAATACTTTTACGTCGTATACCGCATAGAATTACCGAACGTAAAAGTGTGCGACGCAACGGGTGATGAACAGAAATTCCATAGCTGGCACCATAAAAAATTCCATTTTGACCATATACACCCGCTCTCCTATCTTTGCACATGGCAACAAGAAATACCCATCCGACCGAATCATTCGGGCGGGCTCCCTCTCAAAACAATTCCTCTAAATTTTTTGGTGACGGCCTTACGTTCGATGATGTTTTATTAATGCCGGCTTATAGCCAGGTTCTTCCCCGTGATGTCGATATTACATCGAGACTCACGAAGGACATAACGCTTAACGTTCCTATGCTTTCGGCCGCGATGGACACAGTAACAGAGGCTACTCTTGCAGCTGCTTTAGCAAGGGAAGGCGGTCTCGGTATCTTACATAAGAACATGAGCATTTCGCAACAGGCAGAACAGGTAAGAAAGGTAAAGCGCAGTGAAAGTGGTTTGATCATTGACCCCGTCACCCTTTTGGAAAACGCTACCATCGGTGATGCGATGAAACTAATGCGTGAAAATAAGATCGGCGGTATACCGATCATTGACAAAAAAGGAAAGCTGGTCGGCATCCTTACCAATCGTGATTTGCGGTTTGAAGATGATGGGAACAGAAGAGTAAGTGAAGTAATGACAAAAGAAAATTTGATCACCGCACCGGATGGAACGGATCTGAAAAAAGCTGAAACCATTTTACGCCAATACAAAATTGAAAAGCTCCCCGTGGTGGATAAGTCAGGGAAATTAATTGGACTCATTACTTATCGTGATATTCTGCAACTATACAGCCACCCCAATGCAGTAAAGGATAAATTCGGCCGATTGCTTGTTGGTGCAGGTGTTGGAATTACCAGAGATATCCTTGATCGCGTGGATGCATTGCAAAATTTAGGTGTCGACATTATTGCGCTTGACAGCGCACATGGTCACAGCCAGGGAGTGATCAATGCGTTGAAGAACGTAAAAAAGAATTTCAAAAAAATAAACCTGATCGCTGGAAATGTGGGTACCGGTGCGGGGGCAAAATCTTTAGTCGAAGCCGGTGCTGACTCTGTAAAAGTCGGAATTGGGCCAGGCTCTATTTGTACTACCCGCATTGTGGCGGGTGCAGGTGTACCACAATTAACAGCCGTGATGGAAGTTGCTGCCGCATTAAAAGGAACAAACATTCCTATCATCGCCGATGGAGGTATTCGATACACCGGTGATATGGTAAAAGCGCTTGCAGCAGGCGCGGATTGCGTGATGATGGGTAGCATCTTTGCCGGCACTGAGGAAAGTCCCGGCGAAACTATTATTTATGAAGGAAGGAAATTTAAAGAATATCGTGGCATGGGTTCACTTGGCGCAATGAACCAGGGCAGCAGTGATCGATATTTCCAGGACGTGGAAGACGACGTAAAAAAATATGTTCCCGAGGGTATTGAAGGTCGTGTTGCGTATAAAGGTTTAGTAAAAGAGATCGTGTACCAGTATGCGGGTGGACTTCGTGCAGGCATGGGCTATTGCGGTGCATCAAACATTGCGCAACTCAAGAATGCTACGTTTATAAAGATCACTAATGCAGGAATGAAAGAAAGTCACGCGCATGATATAGAGATCACAAGAGAAGCGCCGAATTACAGCCGGAAGTGAAACCCTGTCTCCCTAAAGGCAGGATTTAGGTCGAAGATTTCCTCTTGTTTGCTCATTTCTTCAACAAGTTGGTTGATGGTTATCTATTCATTGAGGTTGCTACTATTGAGCTTCCGTGGTGTCACTCACTTGTACGTACTGTTCATTTTTCAGCGTAAAGAACCTTAGCGCGTTTGAATTTTCATCCTTGCGCCCTGGCGTGAAATACTTTGCATTTTATCTTGGTCAGTCATAACAAGCGAAATTCCTTAGTTAAGAATCAATCTAAAAAAGAGGATGACAAGGATTACACCAACGATGGCGGAGTAGATAAGTTTGTTATGGCGGGCCAGCCAGTTAGGTAGATAAATATCAAAATTATCTTTTGTGGAATTGGAATATCTCCTTGCCATGACCGTAAGAGGGCACATCATTCTAAACTTCAGTAATATTATTGTCTCCAAACCGATCAGCCCAAGACATATCCATACCCATTTATCGATTTTCCCGGTGACAACTGCGTAAAATAAATAAAAGATCACAACATTAAAGAATGCCCATACAAGAGTATGGATCAATTTGATCAATGTAAGCCTGCTCTTTTTGATCATCTTGTTTTTGCTGCTGCCAATTTACGTGTTGACCAAATAAAATCATAATTACTCCTTTTCAGCAGAATAAAAATCGCTGCCGCCATAGTTGCAGTGCATGGGAAGCCTGATCCTACACCAAATGGTAATATGGATAATAAGAAAATGATAGCCGCGGCCGATCCGATTTTATATATCCAGCCTTTCAGCAACATAGAGATCGCGATCAATCCCTGGCAGGCAGCAATTGTACCCACGGCTAATTGGATATGATCAGCAAACCATCCCCTGATAAAGTTTCTGTACCAGCTACTCCAGGTCAGGTCACCATATTCAAGATAAAATTGGGGAGCTCGTTGTGATTCATTCCAGTTGGTCCAACTTGCCCAGGCAAACAATAAAAAGAATGAAAGTCTTGCAATTCGCGGCCATTTTATTGCAGCGATAAGTTGCAGTATTGCAATAATATTGGCAATAATAAGTAAGGTAACGTAAAGTTGATTATCCAGTCCTTTCATATTTACTCTTTTAAATTAGTTTCGGACCTAAGCAATTCGAACACCGCGTAATTTTTTCTTAACCCATTTTTCTAATTCGACCGCATGAAATACAATCGCTGATATTCCAATGCAGAATAATAATTCCTTTAAGCTTAAAGGAGCCGTCTTTAAAATTTCGTTTGCAAAGGGCAGGTAAATGACAGCCACTTGTAGCAGAAAGGTCAGGGACACAGTTATTAGTAATGGGAGGTTAGAAAACAATCCCTGTTTCAATAAAAATTCTTTTTCACTTCGAATCGCCATCACGTGTCCCAGTTGAGCAAGAGACAGGACTGTAAACACCATTGTCTGCCACCGGCTAATATCATGATGAGTTGCGAAGGCCTGCGTGCCTAGCGTAACGCCCGCCATTAATAAACCAACCCATGCAATATGGTAAGCCATGCCATGTGCAAAAAGACTTTCATTCGTACCTCGTGGTGGTCGTTGCATCACATCTTTCTCCTCCTTTTCTGCCGCCAGTGCCAGGCCGGGGAGACCATCCGTTACGAGATTGATCCAAAGAATATGTATTGGCAGAAGCGGAATCGGTAATCCAATGAGCGGAGCCAGGAAGATTGTCCAGATCTCGGCACTATTACAGGTCATGATATATTTTACAAACTTGCGGATATTGTCATAGATTCTTCGGCCTTCCTTTACTGCTCCTACAATAGTAGCAAAATTGTCATCGAGTAATATCATGTGTGCTGCTTCCTTTGTTACATCGGTTCCGTTGATCCCCATCGCGATCCCGATGTTAGCAGCCTTTAGAGAAGGAGCATCGTTCACTCCGTCACCTGTCATCGCCACAAAATGTTTTTTTCGTTGAAGGGACTTTACAATATTTAATTTTTGCTCTGGCGAAAGTCTTGCGTATACTCTCACTCTTTCCACTTTCATGTCCAATTCTTCGCTTGTCAGCCTGTTCAACTCCTTCCCTGTCACCATCAGACCATTGCGGTCAAGTATATCTATTTCTCGTGCAATAGCCGCCGCGGTCTCAGGATGGTCGCCGGTAATCATGACCGGCTGTATACCGGCCATTTTACATTCCTTTATAGCAACTTTTACCTCCTCTCTTGGAGGATCGATCATCCCTGTCAATCCCGCAAAAAGCAACTCCCGTTCAATTTCAGGATAACTAAATGGAGTTGGTATTTTATCCAATACCCTATAACCATATGCCAAAACCCTGACTCCACTCGCAGCAAGCTCACTTGCCTCCTGTAAGATCTGGCCGTTTAAATCTGTTGTTTTTAAAATGGCGGTGATCGATTCAACTGCTCCCTTGGCGATCGCGATATATTTGTCGTCGTATTTGTGAATGGTGGTCATTGTCTTTCTGTCTGAATCAAACGGCAATTCAGCAACGCGATGGTAGCGGTCTAATATTTCACTCAGTCGGCTGTCTGAAATTTTTTGCTGAATGTATTCGATCAAAGCTATTTCAGTAGGGTCACCCAGCCATGTGCCATTGCTTGTTCTCATTACATTCTGATTGAGCGCCATGCCACACTCAAGAAATGAAAGTTCATTATCCAAATCAATGGAGGAAGCATACGGAATAAGTTTTACTACTTTCATCTTGTTTTGCGTAAGCGTTCCGGTTTTGTCCGAGCAAATAAAAGTGACAGACCCCAGAGTTTCAACCGCACGAAGTTTGCGGATCAAAACATTTTTTTTTACCAGTCTTTTTGCGCCTCTTGCCAATGCGATGGTTATTAACGCCGGTAAAGCTTCAGGGATCGCGGCCACAGCAAGTGAAATAGCCACCAATAACATTTTAATCGCAGGCTCTCCTCTCAATAAACCGGTGACGAACAGGAGGGCGCAAATGATCAGGACCAGGTAAGAAAGTTTCTTTCCAAAATCGGCCATCCTTTTTTGAAGAGGAGTAATAGCTTCTTCGGTTTGAAGCATACGGGCAATCTGGCCAATTTCCGTGCTCATTCCCGTCGCCACGACTATACCACTACCCCGTCCATTTGTTATGAGCGTACCCTTATAAGCCATGTTAAACCTGTCGCCAATCGGCAAATCATCCTCTGTTAATGTCTCAGATGTCTTATTGACAGGAACCGATTCACCGGTAAGGGAAGATTCATCAATGAACAGTGAAGTTGTTTCAACAAGTCTCAAGTCTGCGGGAAGCAAAGTACCTGCTTCTAGAAAGACAATGTCTCCGGGTACAAGATTGACAGATGAAAGCATTACCGGTGAGCCATTGCGCAAAACCTCCACCTGTGGTGTTGACAATTTTTTTAACTCATCCATGGCTTTCCCTGCGCGATACTCCTGGACGAAACCAATGATCGCATTTAAGAGCACGATCACAAGGATCACAATAGTATCACCAATATCGCCGATGACGCCTGAGATGATCGCCGCAGCAATCAAAAGCAGGATCATAAAATCGTTGAACTGTTTTAAAAAAAGAAGCCAGGCCGGTTTTCTTTTCTTTTCCAACAATTCATTGAAACCATATTCAACAATTCTTTGTTCGGCTA
>Ga0207674_10010127_pt1 | contig 10718 bp, 13 predicted proteins | sample KBSCornC72_FD_184303 | JGI IMG/M metagenome (GOLD analysis project Ga0207674, IMG submission 184303) | Corn rhizosphere microbial communities from Kellogg Biological Station, Michigan, USA - KBS Corn C7-2 (SPAdes) (version 2) | ecosystem: Host-associated > Plants > Roots > Rhizosphere > Soil ...
TCCACGTGCATCAGGGCATTCTCCCGTCCGGGTAGGGCGCGTAGCGGTGGTGGAGCATGATCCCGTTGCCGTCGGGGTCGCTGAACGAGGCGCCGTTGCAGGAGCCCGAGTCCCACACGTCTCCGCATTCGACGCCTGCCGCCTCGAGCTTCGCCTTCGCGACCTCGACGTCGGGGACGCGAATCGCGATCGAACCACGGGGCAACGGCACGAACTCGCGACCGTGCCCCTCGGCGTCGACGAGCGCAAGCGTCACGTTCCCGGTCTCGAACTCGATCCAGTCGTGCAGCGAGTTGGGGTTCTTCTCGAGCCCGAGCACACCGCCGTAGAACGCCTCGGCCCGCGCGACGTCGTTCGTCGGCACAGCGATGAAGTCCACCCGCTGCGCGTCGATCACGGAGTCGAGCCGTCGTCGAACTGTGCGTAGCGGTGATGGAGCATGAGCCCGTTGCCGTCCGGATCCTTGAAGAAGGCCATGTGACACACGCCGGAGTCGAACGTCTCGCCCGTGAACTCGACGCCCGCTTCTTCGAGCTTCGCGCGCGCCTCGCCCACGTCGGGAACGCGAATCGCGATCTGCGCCGGCGGCGTGGGCACGAAGTCCCAGCCGATCTCGGATGGGACGACGAGCGCGAGCACCGTCTCGCCAACTCGATATTCGGGCCACGCGTGCGTGGCACGCGGGTCGCGCTGAAACCCGAGCGTGTCCTCGTAGAACCGTGCGGCCTCGTCCTTGTCGCGGACGGGGATGGAGACGAAGTCGACGCGCTGGGCGTCGATCAACCGACCGAGCCCTCCATTTGCAGCTGGATCAGACGGTTCATCTCAACGGCGTACTCGAGCGGCAGCTCCTTCGTAATCGGCTCGACGAAGCCGGACACGACCATCGCGGACGCCTCCGCTTCGGACAACCCGCGCGACATCAAGTAGAAGAGCTGCTCCTCGCCGATCTTCGAGACTGTCGCCTCGTGGCCGATATCGACGTCGGACTCGTCGATCCGGATGTACGGATACGTGTCCGAGCGTGAGTCCTCGTCGAGGATCAGTGCGTCGCAGACGACCTTCGACTTCGCGCCGACGGCGCCCTTCGCAACCTCGAGCAGCCCGCGGTACGACGCACGCCCGCCGTTCTTCGAGATCGACTTCGAGGTGATGATCGACGAGGTGTGCGGCGCATAGTGGACGGCCTTGCCGCCCGCGTCGAGATGCTGATCCTTACCGCCGAACGCGATCGAGAGCACCTCGCCGTGGGCGCCCTCGCCCATCAGCCAGATCGCCGGGTACTTCATCGTCAGCTTCGAGCCCAGGTTCGCGTCGACCCACTCCATCGTCGCGTTCTCGTATGCGACGGCGCGCTTCGTGACGAGGTTGTAGACGTTGTTCGACCAGTTCTGGATCGTCGTGTACCGGCAGCGCGCTCCAGGCTTGACGATGATCTCGACGACCGCCGAGTGCAGCGAGTCGGACGAGTAGACCGGCGCGGTGCAGCCCTCGACGTAGTGCACGTACGCGCCCTCGTCGACGATGATCAGCGTGCGCTCGAACTGGCCCATGTTCTCGGCGTTGATCCGGAAGTAGGCCTGGAGCGGCATCTCGACCTTCACGCCCGGGGGCACGTAGATGAACGAGCCGCCCGACCAGACGGCCGAGTTGAGCGCGGCGAACTTGTTGTCGTTCTGCGGGATGATCTTCCCGAAGTACTCCTTGACCAACTCCTCGTGCTCGCGCAGGCCCGAGTCCATGTCCAGGAAGAGCACGCCCTGCGACTCGAGGTCCTCCTTCAGCTTGTGGTAGACGACCTCGGACTCGTACTGCGCGCCGACGCCGGCGAGGTACTTCTTCTCCGCCTCCGGGATCCCGAGCTTGTCCCAGGTGTTCTTGATGTCCGGCGGCAGGTCCTCCCACGAGTTCGCCTGCTTCTCGGTCGGGCGGATGTAATAGAAGATGTTGTCGAAGTCGATCCCGGTCAGGTCGCCGCCCCATGCGGGCAGCGGCCGGGCCTGGAAGTACTCCAGCGACTTGAGCCGGAACTTGCGCATCCAGTCGGGCTCGTTCTTGTGCTCGGAGATCGCCGCGACGAGCTCGGGCGACAGCCCGCGGCCCGACTTGAAGAAGTAGTCCTCGGGATCGTGGAATCCGTACTTGTACTCGTTGCCTATACCGGCGACGACTTCGGTCTCCGTGAGGGCCATCTAGGCCTCAGCTCCTTCCGGGAGGAAAGCTTCGTAGCCCTCCGCCTCGAGCTTGTGTGCGAGCTCCGGCCCGCCTTCTTCAACGATACGCCCGTCGACGAAGACGTGCACGAAATCCGGCTTCACGTGGTTGAGGATGCGCTGGTAGTGGGTGATGACGAGCGCGCCGGTCTCGGGGCCGACCAGCTCGCGAACTCCTTGCGCGACGATCCTGAGCGCGTCGATGTCGAGGCCCGAGTCGGTCTCGTCGAGGACGGCGACGCGCGGCTTCAGCATCGCCATCTGGAGAATCTCGACTCGCTTCTTCTCACCGCCGGAGAACCCGTCGTTCAGATAGCGCTGCGCGAGCTCGCGTGGAATCTTCAGGTCCTCCATCGCACCGAGCATCTCCTTGCGGAACTCGGGGATCGGAATCGGGTCGTCCTCGCCCGCGTTGCGCGCCTTGCGGATCGCGTTGATCGCGGAGCGCAGGAAGCTCGTCACGGTCACGCCGGGGATCGCGTGCGGGTACTGGAACGCGAGGAAGAGCCCCGCCTGGGCGCGCTCGTCGGCTCCCATGTCCGAGATGTCCTGGCCGTCGAACAGCGCCTCGCCGCCGGTGATCTCGTAGGCAGGGTGCCCCATCAGCGCGTACGCGAGCGACGACTTGCCCGATCCGTTCGGGCCCATGAGCGCGTGGATCTCACCCGGGCTCACCGCCAGGTCGACGCCTTTAACGATCTCGGTGCCGTCCTCGAGTGAGACGCGCAGGTCTCTCAGTTCCAGCAGTGCCACTTTGTGCGGTCCAAAACCCTTTCCGGAAGCGGGTTTTCGCTTCTCTTCGTGTCATCGTAGCTAACCCTTTCGCGACCGCCGACAGTGCTACCCTTGGCCTATGCCCGGAAACATCGGTTGGCAGGGCGCGATCATCATCCTGATCGTCCTGCTCGTGGTCTTCGGGCCGAAGCGGCTTCCCGAGATGGGGCGCTCCCTCGGTCGGGGAATGCGCGAGTTCAAGGACTCGGTCACCGGCAAGGACGACGACGACGAGCCGCGCGAGCTCCCGCCGGCCGCCGACGACGAGCCCGTGGCCGGCCCGCCCCCGCGCGAGCGCGACTCAGTCTCCTAGCGCATGACGAGATTGCCGCGGCGCCTCGCTCACGGTGAGGAAGCGTCGCTCGTCGAGCACCTCGAGGAGCTGCGGACGCGGCTCATCATCTCGCTGGGCGCCGTCGTCGTGCTGTTCATCATCACGTACGCCTTCCGGGACACGATCATCGGCTGGCTCTCGAAGCCGCTCCCGGAGGGCACGAAGCCGATCACGCTCAGCCCGACCGAGCCCTTCACGACCTCGTTCAACGTCGCGTTCTACGCGGCGATCGCGCTCGCGATCCCGGTGCTCGTCTGGCAGCTGTGGGCGTTCCTCGCGCCGGCCTTTGAGCAAAAGCACCAGCGAACGGTCTTCCACCTCGTCATCGTCGCGACGGTGCTCCTGGCGATCGGGATGGCGTTCGCTTACTGGGTCGTGCTGCCGACGGCGATCCCGTTCCTACTCAACTTCGATTCCGGCCTTTACAACGCGCAGGTGCGCGCGAAGGACTACTACTCGTTCGCGATCGTCACGATCCTCGCTTGCGGGATCCTCTTCGAGCTGCCGATCTTCATTCTCGGGCTCGTCCGGCTCGGGATCGTCTCGGCGGGGCACCTGCGCTCGAACCGGCGGATCGGGATCGGGATCTGCATTGTGATCGTCGTCCTGCTCCCGGGCGTCGACTTCGTCTCGATGGGGCTCCAGATGATCCCCGTGCTTCTGCTGTTCGAAGGCTCGATCTGGGCGGCGGTCTTCTTCGAGAAACGCTGGGCCAGACAGGGCGTCCTGCCCGGCGAGCCGCTGGCCGAATGACGTATCCAAAAATTGAGCTGCACGTCCATCTCGAGGGGACGGTCAGAGCGGCGACCCTGCTCGAGATCGCGCGCCGCAACGGGTACGAGCTGCCTGCGGACACCGTCGAGGGGCTCGCGTCGCTCTACGAGTACCGCGACTTCGAGCACTTCATCCAGGTCTGGATCCTGACCACGAACGCGCTGCGCACGGCCGAGGACTTCCGGCAGGTGGTCGTCGACTACGCGGCGGAAGCTGCTGCGCACGGCGCCGTCTACGTCGAGGGGATCTTCTCGCCGGCTGAGCGGGTCGCGCGCGGCGTGGACTGGGACGAGATCTTCTCCGGCTACTGCGACGGCGCCCAGGAGGCAGAGGAGCTGCACGGGGTCACGGTTCGCCTGACGCCGGACATCTACCGCGGCGCGAGCAACGACGCGGCGGAGCGGGTCGTCCGCCAGTGCGCCGCCTACCGCGAGCGCGGGGTCGTCGGGGTCGGACTCGGCGGCCTCGAGGCGCAGTTCCCGCCCGAGCCCTACGCGCCGGTGTTCGAGCTGGCCAAAGCCGAGGGGCTGGGCTCGGTTCCGCACGCGGGCGAGGTCGTCGGGCCCGAGTCGATCCGCGGCGCGCTCGACGCGCTCCAGGCCGACCGCATCCGGCACGGCATCCGCGCGGTCGACGACCCGGAGCTCGTCACGGAGCTCGCGGAGCGCCGGATCGTGCTCGACGTCTCGCCGGTGTCGAACGTCCGGACGGGCGCGGTCGCGTCGCTCGCGGAGCATCCCCTGCCCAGGCTCGTCGAGGCCGGCGTCCTGTGCTCGATCTCGACCGACGATCCGGCGATGTTCGACACCGACCTCGCTCGCGACTACGAGGCGGCGCGCTCGCTCGGCATCCAGCCGCGGGCGGCGTTCGACGCCGGGCTCGCCGGAGCGCTCTGCGACGACGGGACGCGAGCGCGGCTCCGCGAGCTCGGAAGCAGCTTCGACTGGGCGAACGCGACCGAACCCGAGCTAGTCTAGGAGCATGGCCCGATCCGGAGCACGACGTAGCAGCCAGACGCCTGTGCGCAAACCACCGCGTCCGCGCGAGCGAACGCGGTCCGCGCCGGCGCGCACCGAGTACAGCGCGATCGAAGGGGAGATGTTCTTTCCGAAGCTGCGGCGCCAGGCCAAGTGGGTCTTCGTCCTCCTCGCGCTCGCCTTCGCCGTGGGTTTCGTCGTCTTCGGCGTGGGCAGCGGCGGCGGCCTCGGGCTGAACGACATCCTGCAGGGCAGCGGCGGCGGCACGAGCGGGCCGTCCGTGAGTGACGCTCAGAAGAAGATCGACAAGGGCGAACTCACCGCCTACAAGGAGCTCGCCGACGCGTACCGCCAGGACGGGAAGCTCGATCAGGCGATCGCGGCGGGCGAGCAGTACCTCAACGTGCGGCCGAAGGACTACGAGTACACGCGCACCGTGGCAGGCGACTACGAGGGCCGGGCGAGCCGGCAGCGCGACCAGGCTGCTGCGATCCAGAACGAGGTGACGCAGAGCACGGGCGGCACGACGTTCTCCCCGCCGGCGAACAGCCGGCTCGGCCGCGCGCTCCAGCCGGGGAAGATCGACACGGAGCTCCAGACGGCCGCCAACCAGAAGCTGAGCCAGCTTTACGCAGGCCTCCAGGGCTCGTACGGCCGCGCGACGGCGCTCTACCAGCGAGTGGCGGCGAACGCGCCGAACGACGTCCTGCTCCAGCTCCTGCTCGCGAACGCTGCGTACCAATCGCAGAACAACAGGGTCGCGCTCAAGGCGTACCACAAGGTGATCAAGCTCGCGCCGGACAGCAGCGAGGCCGCTCAGGCCAAGCAGCAGATCCAGTTCATCAAGTCTCAGCAGGCCGGGTCGTCGGGTTAGACTCAGCCGCTCGATGAACTTCGACGTCCAGACAGAGAAGGTCGACGATTCGACCTACGTGATCGCGCTCGGCGGCGAGGTCGACCTCTACACGGCGCCCGAGTTCAAGCAGCAGTTGCTCGACGTGATCGCGAAGGGTGCGCAGGACGTCGTCGTCGACTTCACGCGGACGACGTTCATCGACTCGACGACGCTCGGCGTACTCGTCGGCGGCGTCAAGCGGCTCCGCGCCCAGGACGGCCGGCTCTCGCTCGTCTGCAGCGACCGGAACATCACGAAGATCTTCGAGATCACCGGGCTCGACCGCGTCTTCACGATCTATCCGACTCGCGACGAGGCTCTGGCCAAGGCCGGCGCCTCTGCTCAGTCCTGATTTGCGGGCAGCGGGCGGCGCACTCGTCGTTGCGCTGATGGTCGCCGTCGTGGCCGGCTGCGGCACGGGGGGGCCGACAAAAGGTGGCAACGCGAGCGCCGGCAAGAAGCTCTTCGTCGCGGACGCGAGGTGCGGGAGCTGCCACACGCTCAAGGACGCGGGCTCGCGCGGGACCGTCGGCCCCAACCTCGACGAGTCGTTCGCCCAGTCGAAGGCCGAGGGCTTCAAGACGAGCGCGATCGAGAACGTCGTGCGCGACCAGATCAAGTACCCGACGAAGGGCAGCGGGATGCCCGCCAACCTCGTGAAGGGCCAGGAGGCGGACGACGTCGCTGCGTACGTCGCCCTGTGCGCGGCGAGCACGGACAAGCAGGCGTGCCCGGGCATCGCGACCGGCACCGGTGGGAAAGGGCTCTATGCGTCACTCGGCTGCCAGGGCTGCCACTCGCTCGACGGCTCGAAATCGACGGGGCCGACCTTCAAGGGGCTCTACGGGAGCAAGGTCCAGCCCACGAACGGCAAGACCGTGACCGCGGACGACAAGTACCTGCTCGACTCGATCATCGACCCCGACCTCGACATCGTGCAGGGCTACCAGCCGGGAGTCATGACGTCGGTGGTCAAGAAGGGCCAGATCCCGAAGGATCAGGCCCAGCAGCTCGTCGACTTCATCAAGCAGCAGAAATAGCGCCCTGCGGCTAGTTGCGGTCCCGAACCTCTTCGTGCTCGACTTCGAGGTCGACGACCACGTGCGTGATCGGGACCGCGAAGCGCTCGCGGGCGGTTTCGACGATGCCTTTCTCGAGCCAGTGCGAGCGGCCTTCTGGGTGCGTCGAGATGATGATCTCGTCCGCGCCGAAGAGCCGAAGCGCGTCCTCCATCGCCTGCAGTGGCTCCGCGTCGCCGACCTCGCCGCGCGCGTCGATCCCGCCCTGGCGCAGGCGCTCGAGGCTGGCGTCGAGGCGCTTCTGAGCCTCGAGCCGTGCGTTGTCCTCGTCCGAGGCCCAGTGACGCAGGTGCGAGTTCAGCGCCGGCGTGACGACGAGGACGTGCTCGTCGTAGCCCTCGGAGCGGGTGGTGATCTCGTTCCGCAGCCGTGCGCCGCCGACGGTCTCGTTCGCGATCACGAGGATGCGGCGCTCGTTCGCCCGGCCGCGACGAGAGGGCACGGCCTGCCGCGGAGGCTCGGTCCGGCTTGCCCGCACCACATAGACGGCACCCGCTGCCGTGAGCGCCAGGAACACGATCACGCCGGCCCACTTCCCGATCACGAGCGCGGCGATCGCAATCGCGGCGAAGTACCCCACCGTCAGCAGCAAGAAGCGGTAGGCCTCGGCTTCGCTGCGGAGGGGATTGATCATCGCGCTAGAGGATGTACACGGTCGTGTACACGACAATCCACATTACGTCGACGAAGTGCCAGTAGATCCCGGAGATCTCGACTCCACGGTGCTCGGCAGCCGTGAAGTGGCCCCGGAAAGCGCGAATCGTCGCGAACGTGAGGATCGTCAGGCCGACGAAGACGTGCGCTCCGTGCAGCCCCGTCAGCCCGTAGAAGGTCGACCCGAACGCGCCGTCCTGGGGCGAGAAGCCGACCCGCGAGTACTCGAGGATCTGCGTGATCAGGAACGTCAGGCCCATCGCGACCGTGAGCACGAGACCGGCCTGCAGACCGGCTCTGTTCCCACGCTTGATCGCCTGCAGGGACCAGTGCATCGTGAAGCTCGACGTGAGCAGGATCGCGGTGTTGACCCCCGCGACGAAGACCGGTAGCTCGAACGGCGGGGGCGGCCACTCGGACGGCCCGGCCACGACCCGCGCGAAGAAATAGATCGTGAAGAACGAGCCGAAGAGCATGATCTCCGACGCGATGAACAGGAGCATCCCCAGCGTCGGAGCGTCCACGCGCGAGCTCTGGTTCGCGATCGGCGGCCCGTGATGGGCTTCGGCGTGGGCACTCACGGAACAGGCGCCTCGTCGAGGACGACGTGCTCGACCGGCAGCTTCGAGTCGTTGTGCAAGCGCTGGACGAGGTTCCGCTTCATCCACGGCGAGCGCTCGGGCGCGAAGGTGGAGACGATCACCTCGTCGATCCGCTCGTCGTGGATCGCCTGCATCGCCGCGGTGTACGGATCCGGATGCGCGACCTGGCCGTGTGCGTCGATCCCCTCGGCGCGCAGCACGGCGAGGGCCCGGCGCAGGCGCCGCTCGGCCTCCGGATGCTCCGCGCTCGACGGATCGCTCTGCGGGCAGATGATCAGGAAGCTCGCGGGAGACCTGGCCGCACGCTCGCGGATCCGTTCGAGGAGCGGGTCGCCGACGACGGTCTCGTTCGCGATCACGAGCACGTTCGCCTCGCCGCCGGCGTCCTTGAGATCGACGACGATGTGCTCGACCGGCAGACCGGCGGCGGCGTCACGGACGCGGTCGATGACCTTGCGCCGCAGCCAGCCGGACTTCTCCTGCGGGTGCGTCGAGACGATGACCTCCGTCGGCCGCGGCTCGAGCATCGCGATCGCGTCGCGTACCGCGTCGGCCGGGTCGGAGTCGACGACCAGCCCGTGCGCCGGGATCCCTGCCTCGCGCAGCTTCGCCAGCGTGCGCTCGAGCCGCCGGCCCGCAGCCGCGCGCCGCGTGTCCTCGTAGACGACGTAGCCCGCGTGCGGGTTGCTGATCGGCGCGAGCACGGTGACCAGATCCGGGCTCTTGCTCTCGACCGCCGAGATCAGGCTCGGCCCCGTCATCGTCTCGTTGGCGACCACCAGGACGTGGCTCACGGAGTCCTCGCGTCCTCGAGCGAGTGCTCACGGTCACCGTTGAAGACCGCGTGCCGCGCCCCCGGCACGCCGTATTCGTACGGCCCGCCGACGATCTGCGGGATCTCGTCGAAGTTGAAGATCGGCGGCGGCGACGAGACCTGCCACTCGAGCGTCATCGCGTGCCACGGGTTCGCTTCCGCGCGCGGGCCGCGAATCCAGCTGTCGATCGCGTTGTAGAGGAAGATCACGAACGAGACGCCGAGGAAGAACGACGAGATCGAGATGATCATGTTCCAGGTCCCGAACTGCGGGTCGTAGTCCGAGACGCGCCGCGGCATCCCCTCGACGCCGATGATGTGCATCGGGAAGAACGTCAGGTTGAAGCCGACGAACGTCAACCAGAAGTGCAGCTTCCCGAGCCGCTCGTTGTACATGCGGCCGGTCATCTTCGGGAACCAGTAGTAGATCCCGGCGAAGATCGTGAACAGCGAGCCGCCCAACAGCACGTAGTGGATGTGTGCGACGACGAAGTACGTGTCCGAGACGTGGATGTCGATCGGGACCGCGCCGAGCATGATCCCGGACAGGCCGCCGATGACGAACATCGACACGAAGCCGAGGGCGAACAGCATCGGCGTCTCTAAGTGGATCCGCCCCTCCCAGGTCGTGGCGAGCCACGAGAAGACCTTGATCCCGGTCGGCACGGCGATCAGGAGCGTCGTCACCATCATCGGGACGCGCAGCCAGCTGGCCATGCCCGAGACGAACATGTGGTGCGCCCACACGGAGAAGCCGAGCACGAGGATCGCGCACAGCGACAGCGCCATCAGCCGGTAGCCGAAGATCGGTTTCCGCGAGAAGACGGAGATCACCTCCGAGGCGATCCCGAAGCCGGGCAGCATCATGATGTAGACGGCCGGGTGCGAGTAGAACCAGAAGATGTGCTGGTAGCCGAGGACGTAGCCGCCCTCGTTGAAGTTGAAGAAGTTCGTGTGCATCAGCCGGTCGAACATGACGAAGAACTGCGAGCCGGCGATGAACGGCGTCGCGAGCACGACGAGCAGTGAGGTCGTGAAGTTCGCCCAGACGAGGAGCGGCATGCGCCAGAAGGTCATTCCCGGCGCGCGCATGGTGATGATCGTGACCAGGAAGTTGAGCGCGGTCATGATCGACGACGCCCCGGCCCACTGGACGCCCATGTTGAACCAGACGTTGCCGTCCGTCCCCACCACGGATAACGGCGCGTAGCCCGTCCAGCCGGCGCCGAACGCGCCGCCGGGAACCGCGACGCTCGAGAGCATCATGATCCCCGCGATCGGCAGCAGCCAGAACGAGAGCGCGTTCAGCCGCGGGAAGGCCATGTCCGGCGCGCCGATCATGAGCGGGATCACGAAGTTGGCGAGGCCCGCGAACGCCGGGATCACGAACAGGAAGATCATCAGCGACGCGTGCACCGAGATCAGGCCGTTGTACTCCTGGTTGTCGAGGTACTGCATCCCCGGCTTGGCGAGCTCGGCGCGGAAGATCATCGCCATCAGCCCGCCCGCGAGGAAGAAGAAGATCGTCGTGCAGACGTACTGGACGCCGATCACCTTGTGGTCGGTGTTGACGCGGAAGTAGTCCTTCCAGCTGCGCGCGCC
>Ga0207674_10010128_pt1 | contig 10718 bp, 9 predicted proteins | sample KBSCornC72_FD_184303 | JGI IMG/M metagenome (GOLD analysis project Ga0207674, IMG submission 184303) | Corn rhizosphere microbial communities from Kellogg Biological Station, Michigan, USA - KBS Corn C7-2 (SPAdes) (version 2) | ecosystem: Host-associated > Plants > Roots > Rhizosphere > Soil ...
GACAGCAGCATCATCGTGTTGTCGCGGTAGAACAGCTCGTTATCGACGCCGGCATAACCGACCCCACCCATAGACCGCTTTACGAAGAGCACCGTTCGCGCCTTTTCCACGTCGAGCACCGGCATGCCGTAGATCGGTGAGCTCTTGTCCGTGCGCGCGGCGGGGTTGGTGACGTCATTGGCCCCGATGACGAAGGCGACGTCGGTCTGGGCGAACTCGCTGTTGATGTCCTCGAGCTCGAACACCTCGTCATATGGCACGTTGGCTTCGGCGAGCAGCACGTTCATGTGCCCCGGCATTCGGCCCGCCACCGGGTGGATGGCGTACTTCACGCGGACGCCCTCGGCCTTGAGCTTGTCGGCCATCTCCTTCAGCGCATGCTGCGCCTGACTGACCGCCATTCCGTAGCCCGGCACGATGATCACCTGGTCGGCCTGCTTCATCAAGAAAGCCGCGTCTTCGGCCGAGCCGCGCTTGTACGGGCGCTCGATCGCGGCTGCGTCGCCGCTGCTGGCGACCCCGCCGAACCCGCCGGCGATGACCGAGATGAAGCTGCGGTTCATCGCCCGGCACATGATGTAGCTGAGGATCGCGCCCGAGCTTCCGACCAGCGCGCCGGTGATGATCATCGCGCTGTTGTGGAGCGTGAAGCCCATCGCTGCGGCGGCCCACCCCGAATAGCTGTTGAGCATCGAGATCACGACCGGCATGTCGGCGCCGCCGATGGGGATGATCAGCAGGAAGCCGATGGCGAAGCTGAGACCGGCGACGGTGAAGAATATCCAAGGTGCCTGGTCCTGGGTGAAGTAGGCGATGAGGCCGAGGATCGCGACGAGCGTGCCGAGATTGATCACATGTCTGAGCGGCAGGATGATCGGCTTGCCCGACATGTTGCCGTTGAGCTTGAGGAACGCGATCACCGAGCCGGAGAAGGTGATCGCGCCAATGGCGACGCCGAGGCCCATCTCGATGCGGCTGACCGGCAGGATGCTGATGATCGACGGGCTGGCGATGGGTGTGATCCGAACCGCAATCCCGAATGCCTCGGGGTTGAGATAGGCGGCCGCGCCGACCAGCACCGCCGCCATGCCGACGAGGCTGTGAAACGCCGCGACCAGCTGCGGCATCGCCGTCATCTGGATCTTGCGGGCGGTGACCAGGCCGATCCCGCCGCCGATCGCCATCGCGGCGATGATCTCGGCGATCGTCGCAAGGCCATGCGTCGCGAGAGTTGTCACGACCGCGATCGCCATGCCGAGCATACCGGTCTGATTGCCCCGCCGGCTGCTCTCCGGGTTCGACAAGCCCCTCAGGGCCAGAATGAAGCAGACCCCCGCGACCATATAGGCAAGCAGCACCCAGGCGGGCTGCCCATGCGCCGCCGCCTCAGCCATGAGTCCCCCGGTCGGCAGGGCGCTCGCGCTTTTTATACATCGAGAGCATCCGCTGGGTGACGGCGAAGCCGCCGAAGATATTCACACTGGCCAGCGCCACCGCGACGAGGCCGAGCCACTTCGAGCTCGGGCTGCCGGCCGCCGCGGAAGCGATCAGCGCGCCGACGATGATGACGGAAGAGATCGCATTGGTGACGCTCATCAATGGCGTGTGCAGCGCCGGGGTGACCGACCAGACGACATAATAGCCGACGAAGCAGGCAAGCACGAAGATCGACAGGATGGAAATGAAGTCCATGACCCCTCCGGCTGAGACGCGGACATTAGTGGCGGGTCGTTCGGAAACTGTCGAGTGGCAGCTCACCCGGCCAAGTCGTTAATTCCTGCGCGGTTAGCGCTTTCCTAACCTTTTCGCGCGCATGCGTGGGATGATCCTTTGGGAAGGAAGCGAAGCGCCACGTGTCGAAGCGCAGCGATCAGGGCCTGGAACAAAAGCCGTGGAAGCTTCTGCTTTGGACGGCCGTGGCCGGACTCGTCTTCGGCCTGATCGGCTTTGGCGAAATCGCTGAGGACTGGCTGCGCGTCGCGCGCAACAGTTTCCATCCGCAAAAGGCGAGCGGACAAGTCGTCTTCGTTGCCATCGACGACAAGGCGCTGCGCGGGCTTGGCAACTGGCCCTGGCCGCGACAGACGGATGCTGCGTTGACGGATCGGCTGACCGCGTTGGGCGCGAAGCAGATCTTCTTCGACATCAATTTCGCCTTCCCGTCGACCGATCCACGGCAGGACCAGGCTTTCGCCGACGCGCTTGAACGCAGCGGCCGAGTGACCTTGGCGGTCCGCGGAAAAACGGGGCAGCATGGCTCCGTAATTAACTCGCAGCCGCTTCCGATGCTGGCGCGGCATGCGAAACTCGGCGTGATCAGCGGGCGCTACAATTATCAAAACGCCGCTTGGCACCTTCTCTACGGACTGAGGCTGAACGGCCAAGACATCCCGTCGCTCGCAAGCGCAATCGCCGGGGTGAGCGGGCCAGCCGGCGAGACTTTCCCGGTCGATTACACGATCCAGGTCTCGAGCATTCCGCAATATTCCGCTGCCGACGTGATGAACGGCAGGGTTCCGGCGAGCAGCCTTGCCGGACGAAAAGTCGTGGTTGGGACAGCCACCGATGCCATTGGGGACCTGATCTTCGTTCCGGGATTCGGCCGGGGCTTTGGGTCCCAGCTCCATATCCTCGGCGCGGAAACGCTGAAGAAGGGGCGCCCGATCGATCTCGGGTGGGCACCGGGGTTCGTCCTCGGCCTTGCTGCGGCGGCAGCGATGCTGCTCCGGCGCCGCTTTGCCGAGCGGACCACGATTTTCTCGATTGCGCTCGCCGTTCTGCTTGTCGGCCCAGGATTCCTCGAAGCCCGCCTGATCTTCGCCGATGTGACTCCCGGCCTCTTTGCGTTGTTGACCGTCGCGTGGGCCCTGGGGTGGCGCCGGTACCGGATGCGCGGGCTGGTAAACCCGGTCTCGAACCTTCCCAACCTCAATGCACTTCGGACGAATCGCGCTGGCCGCAGCCAGGCGCTCGTCGCGGCGCGGGTACTCAATTACGAGGAGATTGTCGCCGCACTGCCGCCCAACAGCGAGCGGCAGCTGATTGAGCAGATCGTATCGCGTCTCAATGTCGGATCGCCGCGCCGGCCGCTCTACCAGGGTGACGGCGGCATTTTCGCGTGGTTCGAGGAACCGCGCCAGCCGTTCGGCAACCATCTCGAAGCGCTGTACGCGCTGTTCCGCAACCCGGCGCGCGTCGGCGGACTGTCGATGGACCTTGCAATCGCTTTCGGAGTCGAGGTGGGCAGCGGCCGCTCGGTCCACAATCGTCTCGCCAGCGCTCTCGTCGCGGCCGAAGAGGCCGCCCACGACGGTTTGAAGTGGAAATACCACGATCCGGAGACTCTCGAGAACGCCTCGTGGAAGTTGTCGATGCTCAGCCAGCTCGACGAAGCGATCGACCGCGGTGAAGTGTGGGTTGCCTACCAGCCCAAGCTGGATCTTGCGAGCCGGCGGATTATCGGTGCGGAGGCGCTGGCGCGCTGGACTCACCCGGAGAAGGGCCCGATCGCCGCATCCGAGTTCGTCGCCGCCGCCGAGCAGCACAACCGTATCGGCAAGCTCACGGACTTCGTACTGGAAAAAGCTGTTGCCGCGGCAGCGCAGCTCAACAAGCGCGGAATCGATTTCGACATCGCCGTGAACCTGTCGGCGCGGCTGCTGACCGACAAGGGTTTCACGCTGAGACTCTCGGCGCTGCTCGCACGGCACAGCCTGGCGCCCAATCACCTGACGCTCGAACTCACCGAGACTGCAGCACTCACCGGGAGCGGTGAAGGGCTCGACATGATCGGCCGCCTGCGCGACCTCGGGATCAACATCGCGATCGACGATTATGGCACCGGCCTCTCGACGCTCGACTATCTGAAGAAAATCCCGGCGAACGAGATCAAGATCGACCAGAGTTTCGTCAAGGGAATCGCCGACAACCGCAGCGATCGCTTGATGGTTCAGTCGACCATCGGCCTTGCCCACTCGCTCGGCCGCAAAGTCGTTGCCGAAGGGGTTGAGCACCGGGACATTCTCGATCTCCTGATCGAGATGGGCTGCGACATCGCCCAGGGTTTCGCGATCGGCCGCCCGATGGGCCTGGACAGCCTGACCAAGCGCGTCGCTACCGAGCGCAAACGCACCGCCGCGTAACCGTCTGATCGGCATTTGACCTCGGCCCGTCGAGGTCCCCGCGCGACCTAAGTCATTGAAATAGCATCATCGCTTCATTCAGAGGCGAAACATCGCCCGCAATCGTGGTTACTCGATTGCTAACCATAACGATTAAGGTTAATATCCCTGCATCTGCCGAATCGCAGCAATGTTGGGGGTAAGGACGATGAAAAAGGCAAAAGCTGGCCGCGGTTTCTGGAGCTGGCTCGGTGGTGAGGGCTGGACCAACTGGGGCAGCAACGGCTAATCGCCGCGAAATTCAACGAGTTAGAAAGCGCCCGCGGTTCGCGGGCGCTTTTGTTTTGGGACCGCTGGAACGCTCCTGTGGACCGCGCTAGCGAGGCGCCATGGTTCGCCAGGCGAGCACCATTTTGTCGATTCGCGCTGCCGAGCGCGGCCTGCATGAATTTACCGATTCGGTCTGCAATTTTGTGCGCGAGAGCGGCATCAGCGAAGGCCTGCTGACGCTTTTTTGCCGCCACACGTCCGCCTCGCTGCTGATCCAGGAGAACGCCGCTCCGGCGGCGCGGCGCGATCTGGAGGCCTATTTCAGCCGCATCGCCCCGGAGAACGGGCCTTACGAGCATGACGATGAAGGACCCGACGACATGCCCGCGCATCTGCGCACGGCGCTCACGGCGACACAGCTATCGATCCCCGTCCAGGACGGACGCCCGCTCCTCGGCACATGGCAAGGCATTTTCCTGTTCGAGCACCGCCGCAATGCGCCCGATCGCGAGGTCGCGCTGCACCTGATCGGCGAATGAGCCTCCAATCGGTCAAAGAGTGGCTCGCGGCCAATGCGCCGGACCTGCGGCTGATCGAAGTCGCGGAAAGCACCGCAACCGTCGACACCGCTGCGAAAGCGCTCGGAGTCGAGCCGGGGCGCATCGCCAAGACGCTCGCCGTGCGCGCCGGCGACCATCTCTTTCTGCTCTGCACCCGCGGGGACGCGCGCCTCGACAACCGCAAGTGCAAGGACGAGTTCGGCGCCCGGCCCCGGATGCTTGGACCCGAGGAGACGCTCGAGCTCACCGGTCATCCCGTGGGCGGCGTCTGCCCGTTTGGGCTCAAGAGCCCGCTCCCCGTCTACCTCGACGTGTCCCTCAAGGCCTTCGAGATCGTCTATCCGGCCGGCGGTTCGCTCAACACCTCGGTCGAGGTCGGAACAGATCGGCTGTTTGAGCTGGTGGCGGAGCGCTGGGTGGATCTATGCGTGCTGCGCAGTGAAACGGGCGGGGCTTAGCGCCTCAGCCGCGAGGTCGCTCAGCGGCCAGGGCTGACCGAGGACCAGCGAAGCGGTAATCGCGGCCATGGCGGGCGAGGTCTGGAGGCCGAAGCCGCCCTGCCCTGCCAACCAGAAGAAGCCTTCCGCGTCGGGCGCGAAGCCGGCGGCCGGGTGCTTGTCGGGAGTGAAGGTGCGCAGCCCGGCCCACTTGCTGTGGATCTGGCGCACCTCGACGGTCGTGCGCTCCTCCATCCGGTACGCGGCGAGCGCCACTTCATATTCGTCGGGCTGGGCGTCGCACGGGTCGCTCGGCACCTCGTCCATCGGCGAGGCGAAGAGACGGCCGCTCTCGGGGGCAAAATAGAGCTCGTCGCCGATGGTCTTGGCGAACGGCAGGCTGTCGAGATCGGTGCCGGCGGGCGCATCGAAGGTGATGATCGTCCGCCGCTTGGGCTCGAGACCGAGCGGCCGCACGCCGGCGAGCGCCGCCACGCGGTCGGCCCAGGAACCTGCAGCGTTGACGAGGAGCGGCGCAGCGAATGCGTCGCCCTGTTCGGTGGTCACCACCCAAGCGCCGCCGTGCCGCTCGATCCGACTAACGCGCGCATTCGTCCGCAATTCCCCGCCAGCATGCCGCAGCTGGCCGAGATTGCCCTGAAGCAGCGCGTGCGGGTCGAGCCGCGTGCCGTTGAAATCGGCGATGCCGTACAGCGCGTCAGGCTTCAGGAGTGGGCACAGCTCGTGAACCCCCGCGGCGTCGAGCCGGGCGAGCCTGGCGAAAAGCGAGATCTCGGCGTCGAGCCGATCCAGCGCTTCGCGCTCGTCCTCGCGCGCGTGGACGAGGACCGGCATTCGGTGACCGAGCGGAACATCGGAGAACTCACCCGGCGGATTGTCGAAGAATGGGCGGCTCGCGAGCGTCAGCGCGCGCACCAGCCGGTCGCCGAGCGCATAATGGACCATCGTCGCGCTCCGCCCCGACGAATGGTAGCCGATCTGCTCCTCCGCCTCGAGCACCGTGACCCGCGCCTGCGCCGACAGCGCCGCCGCGGCCGAAAGGCCGGCGATGCCGCCGCCGATGACCAGGATGTCGGGCGTATTCACCTTCTCAGGCGGCGGTCAGGCGCTCGTTCACGACCTTGCCGCCCTGCGTCAGGCGGATGGCTTTGACGATCGCGTCATCGTCCGGGAGGGCCACGCCGCTTTTATCCTTGTCCCAGAAGGCCGAGAGGAAATTGTAGAGGTTGCGCGCGAACAGCGCCGACGCGTCGGCGGCAAGGCTGCGCGCGAGATTGGCGGCGCCGATGATCGTCACGCCATGCTTCTCGACCCGTTCGCCGCTGACGGTCCCTTCGACATTGCCGCCCGCCTCGGCCGCGAGGTCGACGATCGCGCTTCCCGGCCGCATCGTCGCGATCTGCGCATCGGTGATCAGCCGGGGGGCCGGACGCCCCGGAATCAGGGCGGTGGTGACGACGATGTCCTGCTTGGCGATGTGGGAAGAGACGAGTTCCGCCTGCGCCTTCTGGTACTCTGGCGACATCTCGGTCGCATAACCGCCCGCGCCTTCGCCCTCGATCCCCGCGACGTTCTCGACGAAGATCGGCTTCGCGCCGAGCGACATGATCTGCTCCTTCGTCGCCGAACGGACGTCGGTCGCGCTGACCTGCGCACCGAGGCGCTTGGCGGTGGCGATCGCCTGGAGGCCGGCAACGCCGACGCCCATGACGAAGACCTTGGCGGGACTGATCGTGCCCGCTGCGGTCATCATCATCGGGAAGGCGCGGCCGTAAGCCGCCGCCGCCTCGATCACCGCCTTGTAGCCGGCGAGGTTCGACTGCGACGAAAGCACGTCCATCGACTGGGCACGGGTGATCCGCGGCATCCACTCCATCGCCAGCGCCTCGAGGCCCGCGGCGGCATAGCCGTCGACGGCATCCCGGCGGCGGAGGGGATCGAGCGCGCCGACCAGCAGCGCATCCTGTTGCGCTCCCTTGAGCGTGGAAGGCTCTGGGCCGGTGACGGCAAGGATCGCGCCCGCACTTTTCAGCACGTCGGCCCGCGAACCGAGCGTCGCGCCCGCGGCTTCGAAGTCCGCGTCGGCGATGGAAGCCGCCTCGCCCGCGCCACGCTCGATCGCGACCTCGGCGCCAAGAGCGATGAACTTCTTGACGGTCTCGGGAATGGCGGCGCAGCGCGTCTCGCCCGCCGCTTCCTTCAGAACCGCGACCTTCATCAGGCTATTTCAGGATGAGAAGGACGAACAGGCCGACCACCAGGCAGACAAGCGCGCCATATTTCATCATCCTCGTGAATCGGTCGTAATCGTGCACATGGGCGGTCATCTCGGGGCTTCCCGGACTGGCAAGCAGCGGTTCTTCTTCTTCGGCCATCTGAATCCCTTCCAGCATGTCGATCCGTGGAGGCGTCCATAACAAGGCGCACCCGCCTTCCCAAGCCCCGCTTCGGGCAAGTCTTAAGCTCACCTTTACCCCTTCTCGCATAGGCATGTCGGCCGAAGGGCTGGAGATGCGCGAAGAACCGACTCGTTCCCTGTTGTTGCTCGACGCCAATCCCGAGGAGCGCAGGCTGATCTCCGCGATCGCCGGGCGCGCCGGCTGGAGCGTCGTCGGCGCTGCCGACGAGGAGACGGCACTTGCGCTGCTCCAGGGTCCCCACGGCCGCGAGGTTCTGGCGGCATTGCTTGGCAGCTGGGACGCGGAGGACAGTCCGCGGGTCATTACGGCCCTGCGCGAGGGCCGCCCCAACCTGCCGGTGATTGTTCTTTCGCATGGCGACAGCGTTGCCGTCGCGGTTGAAGCGATGCGCGCCGGAGCGTCGGATTTTCTCGTGCGGCCCGTCGCCCCCGAACGGCTCCTCGATGCGCTCGCCGCCAATGCCGACCGCCGCCGCGCGGCCGGCGAGCTGGCACCCGTTTCGGAGAAGCTTGGCCAGAGCCTTCCGCTCGAGCAACTCGTCGGCGCGGCGCCGGAATTCCGCGCGGCGCTCGCCGTCGCAGCGAAATCGGCGCGCAACCGCCTTCCGGTGCTGATCATCGGCGAGCCGGGCACGGGCAAGGAGACGCTCGCGCGGGCGATCCATGGTGCGAGCCTGCGCGCCAAGGGCCCGCTGCTCACGCTCGACTGCAAGGCGGTGCCGGCGAACATCGTCGACAGCGAATTGTTCGGCCATGAGAAGGGCGCCTTCCCGGGCGCCTTTTCGCCGAAAACCGGCAAGCTGGTGCAGGCGGACGGCGGCACGCTGATCCTCGACGAAATCGGCGTCCTGCCCGAACAGACCCAGGAAATGCTCGACCGCGTCCTTGCGACCGGCGAGGTGCGCCCGGTCGGTCTCAACGGCAGCTATTCGGTCGACGTGCGCGTGATCGCGACCAACGGGCGGCCGCTTCCCGAGGACTTCAACGCCGGCCTCGCCGAGCGGATCGGCGCGACAACGGTGAATCTGCCTCCTCTCCGCGACCGCAGCGGCGACATCCCGGCGCTTGCCCGGCACCTGCTGCAGCGCCTGGCCGAGCAGACCGGCCTCAAGGAGCTGTCGATCGGCAACGACGCGCTAGCCGTGCTGATGCGCTACGGCTGGCCCGGCAACGTTCGCCAACTCGCCGGCGTGCTGTTCCGCGCCGCGCTCCAGTGCGAGAACAGTTCGCTCACCGCCGAGCATTTCCCGCACATCGCGATCCAGTCGCGCTACACCGGCCGCCGCACCGACTTCACGCCCAGCGTCAGCGCGGAGCGCAGCGAAGAGATGATCACCGGCGCGCCCGGCGTCACGCTCTACAGCGCCGACGGGCATTTGCGCCCGCTCGAGGACATCGAGGCCGACATCATCCGCCTCGCGATCGGCCATTATCGAGGCCGCATGACCGAGGTCGCGCGCCGCCTCGGTATCGGCCGGTCAACGCTCTACCGCAAACTCGGCGAGCTCGGGATCGACACCGCCGCTTAAACCCGCGGGGTCAGCGCCTGGTCGCGCATGCCGCGCCAGACGCGCAGCGCCTGCACCGTCTCGAACACGTCGTGCACCCGGACGATCTGCGCCCCCTGCTCCACGGCCTTGAGCGCGAACGCAATGCTGCCGCCGAGGCGCTTGTCGGCCGCGGCTTCCCCGGACAGTGCACCGATGGTCCGCTTGCGGCTCGCGCCAATGACGATCGGGCAGCCGAGCGAGTGGAAGAGCGCGAGGCCGTTCATCAGCTCGAGATTATGCGCGACCTTCTTGCCGAAGCCGAAACCCGGGTCGATCAGGATGCGGTCGCGTGCGATTCCCGCCTCGACCGCGGCCTCGATCCGCTGTTCGAGCCACAGGTAGACCTCGACAAGCACGTCATCGTAGCGCGGGTCGTCCTGCATCGTCTGGGGGTCGCCCTGGTGATGCATCAGGATCACCGGCGCTCCTGAAGCGGCGACGACCTCGGCGGAACGTTGATCGAAGGTCAGCGCCGACACATCATTGATCATCCGCGCCCCGGCTTCGAGCGCTGCCGTCATGACGTCAGCCTTGCGGGTATCGGCCGAAACGGCGGCGCCGCCGGCGACAAGCTGGCGGATCACGGGAACGACCCGCTCGATCTCGTCGCCTTCCCAGATGACTCGCGCCCCGGGCCGGGTGGACTCGCCCCCGACGTCGACGATCGCGGCGCCCGCCGCGGCCATGTCGGCGCCCGCTTCGGCAGCTTCACCCGCGCTCGCGAATTGCCCGCCGTCGGAGAAGCTGTCGGGAGTCGCGTTGATGATGCCCATCACCTGCGGCTGGTCGAGGCGGATCACGCGCTCGCCAAGCTGCAGGGGTGCTCGCGGAGCGGTCAGCGCCTTCCACTGCGCGGCCAAACGATCGTCCAACCGATCCTCAATGCCTCCGACGGGCACCAGCTCGGTCGAGACGCGCTGGTGTCCCTCGATCGTGAGCAGCTCTACCGCCGCGAACCAGTTGAGCCCGCCCGCCAGCCGCGCGACGTTCCCGTCATGGCCGAACGGAGAGTCGACGAACGCCGTGGGGCGGATGAGGGTGCGGACCATAAGACTCCGTTCGGGCTGAGCCTGTCGAAGCCCTGCCCTTTATTTCTGTCCTAGAGAAGAAAGACAGCCCTTCGACAAGCTCAGGGCGAACGGCTCTACTTCCGGAGCATCGACAGATGCTGTTGACGCAAGGCGTCGAGCACGATCAGCTGCTCACGCCGCTCCACGTGCCAGAAGGTCCAGCCGTTGCACGACGGTGCGCCCTGCAGCGCGGCGCCGACCTTGTGGATCGAGCCCATGTGGCTCTCGCAGACGATGGAGCCGTCGGCCCGAACTGCTGCGCTCCAGCGT
>Ga0207674_10010129_pt1 | contig 10718 bp, 10 predicted proteins | sample KBSCornC72_FD_184303 | JGI IMG/M metagenome (GOLD analysis project Ga0207674, IMG submission 184303) | Corn rhizosphere microbial communities from Kellogg Biological Station, Michigan, USA - KBS Corn C7-2 (SPAdes) (version 2) | ecosystem: Host-associated > Plants > Roots > Rhizosphere > Soil ...
CTCGCGCTGCCCAACCCGGTCAGGCTCGACCGGTACGTCGCAGGGTCCCCGCTGGTCGACGGGACCGTCGTGGTCGGCGGCGCGGGTCGGCTGGTCGAGCACCTGCCCGGCATCCTGGACGGCCTCGGCATCGAGACCACCGCCGTTCCCGACGCCGGCTCCCGGTACCGAGGGCTGGTCTTCGACGCGACCGGCCTCACCGATCCGACCCAGCTCGCGGGCCTGCGCGACTTCTTCACGCCGCTGATGCGCAGCCTCGAGACGTGTGCCCGGCTCGTGGTCATCGGCACCCCTCCGGAGAGCGTGAAGGGCGCCGAGCGGATCGCCCAGCGCGCCCTCGAGGGCTTCACCCGGAGCCTCGGCAAGGAGGTCGGTCGCGGCGGCACGTCGCAGCTGGTGTACGTCGCCGACGGCGCCGAGGGTGGGGTGGGCTCGACCCTGGGCTTCCTGCTGTCCCCGAAGTCGGCGTACGTCTCCGGGCAGGTCGTCCGCATCGGCACCTCTGCGAAGGAGCCGGCCGAGAGTCCCGACTGGCAGCGACCCCTGGCCGGCAAGGTCGCGCTCGTCACCGGTGCCGCCCGGGGCATCGGGGAGCAGATCGCCCGGGTGCTCGCGCGCGACGGTGCCACGGTCGTCGGGGTCGACGTCCCGCAGGCGGCCGACGACCTGATCCGGCTCACCCAGGAGCTCGACGGCGACTACCTGACCCTCGACATCACCGCCAAGGACGCCCCTCAGCGGATCGCCCAGCACCTCACCCGGGCCCACGGCGGCGTCGACGTCGTCGTCCACAATGCCGGCATCACCCGCGACCGGCGGCTCGCGAACATGGACGCGGACCGCTGGAGCTCGGTCCTGGGCGTCAACCTGGTCGCCCCGGAGCGGATCACCGACGAGCTGCTGGCCCAGCAGGTGATCCACGACAACGGCCGGATCATCGGCGTCGCCTCGATCGCGGGCATCGCCGGCAACGTCGGCCAGACCAACTACGCCGCCTCCAAGGCCGGGGTGATCGGACTCGTCGACTCCCTGAAGGACGGCCTGCGGAAGGGCATCACGGTCAACGCCGTCGCGCCCGGCTTCATCGAGACCAGGATGACCGCCGCGGTCCCCCTCGCGACCCGCGAGGTCGGGCGTCGTCTCAACGCGATGAGCCAGGGCGGCCTGCCCGTCGACGTGGCCGAGACCATCGCGTGGTTGGCCAATCCGGCGTCGACCGCGGTGAACGGCAACGTCGTGCGGGTCTGCGGCCAGATGATGCTCGGGGCCTGACGTGGCGGCCACCACCCTGCTCAGGGCAGCCCTCCCCTCGATCCCCGTGGTCAACCAGCTCCCGGGTGTGCGCAAGACCGGCGCCGACCCGTCGTCGCTGCACGAGGTGCGGTTCGCGACGGTCACCCGCGCCCACGTGACGTCGTACGCCGCGGTGTGCGGGTTCCCGGTCAAGGACGTCGTACCGCTGACCTTTCCCCACGTGCTGGCGTTCCCGCTGCACATGGCCGTGATGTCCTCGCCGGACTTCCCGTTCCCGGCGATCGGCACGGTCCACCTCGCCAACAGCATCACCCGGCACCGGCCCGTCGAGATCGGTGAGACCCTCCAGCTCGAGGTGCACACGTCGGCCGTGCAACCCCATCCGAAGGGCCGCGCGATCGACTTCCTGGCACGGGCGACGGCCGACGGCGAGACCGTGTGGGAGAGCACGTCGACGTACCTGCGCCGCGGTCGGGACAACCCTGATGCCGATGCTCCAGGCGGCCCCGACCACGTCGTGCCCGGCCGAGTCACGTGGCGGCTCGGGAGCGACGTCGGCCGTCGGTATGCCGCGGTCTCCGGCGACCACAACCCGATCCACCTGTACCGCCTGACCGCCAGGGCGCTCGGCTTCCCGCGCCAGATCGCGCACGGGATGTGGAGCCTGGCCCGCTGCGTCGCCGCCCTGGAGAACCGGCTGCCGGACGCGGTGACCGTCGACGCCGCGTTCAAGAAGCCGATCCTCCTGCCGGGCACGGTCGCCTTCGGACAGGATCCGGTGGAGAGCGGCATCTCGTTCGCCCTGACCTCGCCCCGGAACGGTGCCCCCCACGTCGTCGGCCGCACGCGGAGCGTCTCCTAGGCCGAGCGGTGCTGGCCGACCGCTCCGCGCTCGTGGACCATGAGGCCATGGACGTGCGGCTCGCCGAGTCCGACGCCGATCTCGCCGAGGTGGGCAGGCTCTTCCGCGCGTTCCTCTCCTGGCACCGGGAGCGCCACGTCAGCGACCTCGAGCTGATCGACGCGTACTTCGACCGTGCCGCCTACGACCGCGAGGTCGACGGCCTCCCGGGTGCCTACGCGCCACCCGACGGCTGCCTCCTCGCCGGCTGGGAGTCGGGACTGGCGCTCGGCTGCGTCGCCTACCAGCGACTCGATGCGGAGTCGTGCGAGATGAAGCGGATGTTCGTGCCGACCACGGCCCGCGGGCGCGGTGTCGGTCGCGCGCTCGCCGAGGAGCTGCTGACGCGGGCCGGCGCGGCGGGGTACCGCACGATGTACCTCGACACCAGCGTCCGGCAGACGGAGGCGATCACCCTCTACCGCGACCTGGGCTTCACCGAGGTCGCGCCCTACTACGACGTACCCGAGGAGATGCGGGGCTGGCTGACGTTCTTCCGTCTCGACCTGTGACGACTCAGGGACGCGCACGGATCAGCGGGTGCGCGGACGGATCAGACCCTCCTGGGCGACCGTCGCGACCAGGGTGCCGTCCTCGGTGAACACTCGAGCGAGGGAGAGGCCGCGGCCGCCGCTGGCGGACGGGGACCACTGGTCGTAGAGCCACCAGCGGTCGGCCCGGAACGGCCGGTGGAACCAGATCGTGTGGTCGAGTGACGCCGGCATCAGCCGCGGCGACCCGATCGTGACGCCGTGCGGCACGACGGTCGCACCCAGCAATGTCAGGTCGCTGGCGTAGGTGAACGCCGCCGTGTGCAGCACCGGGTCGTCCGCGAGCTCCCCGTTGATCCGCACCCATACCTGGGCCCGGGCTGGGCGGCCCTTGTCCTCGGCCAGGTCCGTGTGACCCGGGTGGACCGAGTTTCCGAGGTAGCGGGTGTCGAGCGCGGCCCACTCCTTGGCGAACTCCATCGCGGCCCGGGCGTCGCCCGAGGTGAGCTCGGCGAGCTGGGCGAAGGTGAGCCCCTCGTCCGGGCCGGGGACGTCGGGCATCGCGTCCTGGTGCTCGAAGCCTCCCTCGGGCCGCTGGAAGTTCGCGGTCAGGTAGAAGATCGGTCGCCCGTGCTGCCGCGCGACCACACGACGGGTCTCGAACGAGCGACCGTCGCGGATCCGCTCGGCGTCGTAGATGATCGGGATCGTCGTGTCGCCGGGGCGCAGGAAGTACGCGTGCAGGGAGTGCACCTCGAGCCCCTCGTCGACGGTCCGGATGCCCGCGATCAGCGCCTGCGCGGCGACCTGGCCGCCGAACACGCGCTGCCGGTCGGTGTCGGGGCTGCGTCCTCGGAAGAGATCGGTGTCGAGGGTCTCGATGTCGAGGAGCCCGACGAGCTCCTCGGCGGACGACGGCATCAGGTCTCGCTCTCGGGTCCGTCGAGGCCGGCCAGGAACTGCTCGAACTGCCGGCCGATCTCCTCCCCGGTCGGGATGGGCTCGTTCTCGGCGAGCAGGCTGCTGCCCTCCTGCTCGGCGCGCGCGAAGGCGTCGTACTGCTGCTCCAGCGCCTGCACGACCTCGAGCACCTCGGTGTTCGCCGCGAGGTACGTCGCGATCTCCTCGTCGCGGGCTCGCGCCGCCTCGCGCAGGTCGGTGAGGTCGACGGCGACGCCGGCGGCGCGCTCGACGTGCTCGAGCAGCGACACCGAGGCCTCGGGGAACTCGAGCTGGGCGAGGTAGTGCGGGATGTGCGCGACGAAGCCCATCGCGTCATGGCCGGCCTCGCCGAGCCGCACCTCGAGCAGCGCCTGGGCGCTGGAGGGGATGCGCAGCTCGCCGCGCCACGGGCTGTCGGCGGCCAGGAGCTCGGGGTTGTTCGCGTGGTGGGTGATCGCGATCGGGCGGGTGTGGGGCACCGCCATCGGCACCGCCCCCAGGCCGATCACCCGGCTCACGCCGAGCCGCTCGACCACGTGCCGGACCGTGGCCGCGAAGGCCTCCCACTTGTTGTCCGGTTCGGGCCCGTGCATGAGGAGGTACGGCGTGCCCGCGTCGTCGCCGAGCAGCCGGACCACCAGACGGGGCGCGTCGTACTGCTCGTAGTGGTCGCGGACGAACGACATCGCCGGCCGGCGGGCGCGGTAGTCGTGGAACTCGTCCACCTCGAACGTCGCCACCACCCGGCCGCCGCCGGCCTCGTTGACCAGATGGCGGGCGGCGATGGCCGCGGAGCTCCCGGCGTCGAGGAAACCGTCGAGGACGAGCACCATCGCGAGCTCGGTGGTGCCCTCGAGCTCGGACACGTCGTCGACGATGTGGACCAGTCGGTCGGGTTCGGGCACGGGTACCTCTCGGGTCGGGGACCGGGTTCAGCGTCCCAGGACTCCACCCTATTCCGCGCTCTCAGTCCGTCGGCCGGGCCTCCAGCACGTTCCAGTCGGTGCCGGTGGGCGCCAGCACGGAGGACGAGAAGCCGGCACGCGCCAGGACGTCGTCGAACTCGGCCTGCGTGCGCTCACGGCCGCCGAACATCACCAGCATGTGCAGGTCGACGAGGTGGACGTCGCGTTGCTCGAGGGCGGATCGGCCGGGAGCGTCCAGCACGTGCTCCACCACCAGGAGGCGGGCGTGCCCGGGCATCGCCGCACGCACCGTGCGCAGGATCGCCACGCAGTCGGCGTCGGCCCAGTCGTGCAGCACGTTGGAGATCACGTAGACGTCCCCACCGCCGGGCACCGACTCGAAGAAGTCGCACGCCTCCCCGCGCGCGCGCTCGGCCAGTCCCTCGGCCGCGAAGAGCTCATCGGCCTCGGCGGCCACCGCCGGCTGGTCGGCGACGACCCCGCGCAGGGAGGGGATCGTGTGGAGGAGCCCGGCGAGCATCGCCCCGCGGCCACCGCCGACGTCGACGATGGTGGAGACCTGCTGGAGGTCGGTGGCCGCGAGCAGGGCCGCCACCTGTGCGGCCGCCCGACGCGCCATCGACGCGTTGAACCGTCGCTGGGCCGCTGGGTCACCGGCGAGCTGCTGCCAGCTCGGCATCCCGTTCACCCGCTCGAAGACACCCGACCCGCTCCGCACGGCCTCCTCGAGGGCACCCCATGCCGCGAGGTTGGGCAGCGTGGCCTGCATCAGGAGCAGGTCCCGGATCCGGCTCGGATGGGCCTCGCCCAGGGTGGCGCCCAGGGCGGTGTTGCGGAAGGCGTCGGTCCCCACCCGCTCCAGCAGACCGAGGTCGACCATGCTGCGCAGCAGCCGCGCCAGCGTCGGCGGGTCGCTCGCGGTCGCCTCCGCGACCTCGGCCAGGGTCCGGGGCCGGTCGAGCACGTCGAACACACCCAGCTCGCACGCACCGCGCAGGGCGAGCGTGATCCACGCACCACGCACCATCCAGGTGACCGACGCCACCGCATCGTCGTGCATCGGGTACCTCCGCTCGGGGACGCCAGACTGCCGCACCCGAGTGCTCCCTGTCAGTCGCGGGCGGCGCGCTCGCCGATCGTCAGCGGCTCGTGGCCGTCGGCCGCGAGCCGCTCGACGACTCCGCGGGCGATGGTCTGGGCGTTCAGGCCGATCCGGTCGAGGATCGCCTGCCGCTCGGCATGGTGGAGGAACTCCTGCGGGATGCCGTGCAGCGAGAACGGCGTGGTGACGCCCTCCTCGCTCAGCCGCTGCAGGAGCCGCGCACCGACGCCCCCGACGCGGCCGTTGTCCTCGATGCTGACCACCAGCCCGTGGTCGCGGGCCAGGTCGACCAGCGCGGAGTCGAGCGGCATGACCCAGCGCGGGTCGACCACGGTGACGCCGAGCCCCTGGGCCCCGAGCCGCTCCGCGACCTCGATCGCGACCGACGCCATCGCCCCGACACCGACCACGAGCACGTCCTTGGCGCCGCGACGTACCAGCACGTCACAGGTGCCGACCCGGTCGACGGCGGGCATGTCGTCGGGCGGCGAGCCCTTCGGCAGGCGCACGACCGTCGGTGCGTCGTTCACCCCGACGGCCTCTCGCAGCAGCTCGCGGACGCGCGCGCCGTCGCGAGGCGCGGCGAACCGGAGCCCGGGCACGACCTGGAGGATCGACATGTCCCACATGCCGTTGTGGCTGGGGCCGTCGGTGCCGGTCACGCCGGCCCGGTCGAGCACGAACGTGACGCCGCACCTGTGCAGCGCGACGTCCATCAGCACCTGGTCGAAGGCCCGGTTCAGGAACGTCGCGTAGATCGCGACCACCGGGTGGAGTCCGCCCATCGCCAGGCCGGCGGCACTGGTCACCGCGTGCTGCTCGGCGATGCCGACGTCGAACATCCGATCGGGGTACGCCGCGGCGAACGGGGCGAGCCCGACCGGGTAGGCCATCGCGGCGGTGATCCCGACGATGTCCTGGCGCTCCTGGCCGAGCGCGACCATCTCCTCGGTGAAGAAGTCGGTCCAGATGCGGCCGGCGGGCCGCGACTCGCCGGTCTCGACGTCGAACGCGCCCACCTGGTGGAACTGGTCGGTCTCGTTGCGCTCGGCGGGGTTGTAGCCGAAGCCCTTGTGGGTGATCACGTGCACGATCACCGGGCCGCCGAAGCGCTTCGCCTGGGCCAGCGCCTGCTCGACCGCCTGCCGGTCGTGGCCGTCGATGGGACCGACGTACTTCAGGCCGAGGTCCTCGAACATGCCCTGGGGGGCCAGGGCGTCCTTCATGCCCTTCTTCATGGCGTGCAGCGCGTCGTACACGGCCGGGCCGACGCCCTTGACCTTCTTCAGCCGCTTCTTGACGAGGTCGAGCATCTCCTCGTAGCGCGGGTTGGTGCGCAGGCTGGCCAGGTGGGTCGCCAGACCGCCGACGGTCGGCTGGTAGGACCGGCCGTTGTCGTTGACGACCATGACCAGCTTGCGGTCGCCACCCATCGCGATGTTGTTCAGCGCCTCCCAGGCCATGCCGCCGGTGAGGGCGCCGTCGCCGATCACGGCGACGACGAAGCGGCGCTCGCCGCGCAGCGCGAAGGCCTTGGCCAGGCCGTCGGCGTAGGACAGGGACGTGGAGGCGTGGGAGTTCTCGACGATGTCGTGCTCGGACTCGGCCTGGTTCGGGTAGCCGGAGAGCCCACCCTCGGTGCGCAGCGTGTCGAACTGGGTCGCCCGGCCGGTGAGCATCTTGTGCACGTAGGCCTGGTGCCCGGTGTCCCAGACGACGCGGTCGCTCGGGGAGTCGAAGGTGCGGTGGATCGCCAGGGTCAGCTCGACGACCCCGAGGTTGGGACCGAGATGGCCACCGCGGGGCGCGCAGGTGCGCACCAGCTCGTCACGGATCTCGCTGGCCAGCGCGTCCAGCTGGGCGTCGCTGAGGTCTCGGAGGTCGGCAGGTGAGGTGACGTGCTCCAGCAGTCCCATCCGTGCCCTCTCGTCCGGCCGACCGATCCCGTCGAGTGTAGACGCGACGGCCGTGCCGGCCGAGCCGGCCGGGGGTCGCGGAGGTCGACCTTCAGAGATCGACGACCGCGAGTGCGGCCTCGTTGAGGCTGCTGAGCCAGACCCGGCCGGAGTGCTCGCGGACGCCGGTGACCATGTGGAAGCCGTCCGCCGGCACATCGACGTCGTGGACGAGGCGTCCGTGGTCGTCGTACGCCTGGACGTGGACGGTGCGCCTCGGTCCGGGTTGGAGCCGGGTGGGCACCCGGGTGGCCGCGCGGCGCACCCACCACGGGGCGCGCTGGATCCGCTCGACCAGCGCGTCGCCCGGCGAGGCGATGGCGACCCAGATCAGCCCGTCGCTGCCGCGCGCGATGTTGTCGGGGTAGCCCGGCAGGCTGCTCACCAGCAGGTCGCGGTCGCCCGCCTGCGGCCCGGTGAGCCAGCGACGTACGACGGTGCGGGCCGCGGTCTCCGCGACCGCGACGTAGGACCCGTCGGCGGCGAGCGCCACGCCATTGGCGAAGGCGAGCCCCTCGTCGACCACCTGGGCCTCCGCGGCGCCGGGATCGAGGCGGAGCAGCCGTCCGGTGCGGGTGTTCATCGCCATCTCGTCGCGCCACCGGCCGATGCCGTGGTGCAGCGAGGAGTCCGAGAACCAGATCGTGCCGTCGTCGGCGATCGCGGCGTTGTTGCAGAACGCCATGGGCTTGCCGTCCACCCGCTCGACCAGCGTCTCGACGACGCCGGTGGCCGGGTCGACGCGAAGGAGTCCCCGGGGGTCGCAGACCACGAGCCGGCCGTCGGCGGTGAGCTCGATGCCGAGCGGGCGGCCGCCGGTGCTCGCCACCCGGTCGATGCGGCGCCCGTCGTGGGTCACCCGCCAGATCGAGCCGTCGCCGGTTCCGGTGTAGACCGCGTCGTCGGCCACCACGACGTCCTCGGTGCCCATCCCGGGCACAGGCAGGATCCGGAGGCTCACCCGATCATCCTCCGGTAGGCGTCCGAGTCGAGGAAGACCGGCACGGCCAGCACTCCGGTCATGGTCAGGTCGAGGCGGCGGGCCCGGTCGGGTTCGACGAACACGATCTGCCGGCCCTCGTGACACTCGATGTCGTCGTCGGTCAGGTCGACGCGGGCGACGTACACATGGACGCGGTCGACGGAGCCGTAGTTCGGGTGGAACACGTCGAGCACGTCGAACGGCTCGAGGGTGTCCGGCTCGAGCCGGACGCCCGTCTCCTCCTCGAGCTCGCGGTAGGCGCCGGTCTCCGGGTCCTCCCCCGGCTCCAGGTGCCCGCCGGACAGGCCCCACCGGTCAGGGTCGATCGGCGCGTGCTCGTCGCGCTCCTGGAGCAGCACCCGGCCGGCGTCGTCGACGAGCATCACGCAGCCGAACGCATGGGGCTCCGGGCGGCCGAAGCGCGCGACGTACGCCGGGTGCCCGATCACGAGAGGCAGCCCGTGGACCAGGTTGCGTCCCCACCGCAAGGTGTGGACCGTGCGTGGGTCGACGAACACGATCTGCCTGCCCTCGTGACAGACGACGTCGCGGTCGGTGAGGTCCGTCAGCGCCACGAACAAGGAGACGTCGTGGTCGTCGCGGCAGTCCTCGCACCAGAAGCGGAAGCTGGTCACCGGGGTGAGGTCGACGCCGGTGACCTCGGTCTCCTCCGCCAGCTCTCGGAGCGCCGCCTCCAGCTCGCTCTCGCCGTCCTCGACTCCGCCGCCGACCATCGACCACTGGTCGGGGTTCACCGGCGCGCTCTCGTCGCGCTCCTGGAGCAGCAGCCAGCCACGTTCGTCGACCAGGACGACGGCAGCGATACGACGGCTCACGCCGCCATCCTCACCGAGCGCGGAAGGTGACCGGTGGTCGAGTACCCGGGGCCGCCCTCGTCCGGGGCCAGGCCCAGGGCCAGCGCCCCGACGGTCAGCGGGACGAGGAGCCGGAGACGCATGCGGTCAGCATGACCTGCCGCCGGTCGGCTGGAACAGCCCGGGCGTGGGCGGAGTGCGAGCACCCTCGTCGACCGTCCGGTCAGGCATGCCCGTCGAGGTACGCCGAGACCAGGCCGCCGATCGTGTCGAGGTGGTAGCCGCCCTCCTGCACCAGCACCGACGGCAGCCCGAGCGAGCCGAGCAGCCGGCCGGCCGCGGCGTACCCGTCGGCGCTGACCTGCAGGGGGCTCTCCGGGTCGTCGGCTGCTGCGTCGACACCGAGCGACACGACCAGGGCGTCGGCGCCGGCGGCGTACTCGGTCAGCGTCCGCACGGCCTCGAGCCACGCCGCGTCCCCGGTGCCCTCGGCCAGCGGGAGGTTGCGGGTGGCCCCGGCCCCGGCGCCGACGCCGGTCTCGTGGGCGTGGCCGAAGTAGTGGGGGAACCAGCCGGCGCCGGGGTCGACGTGCAGCGAGCCGTAGCGGACGTCTCCGCGCTCCCAGAAGATCGCCTGCGTGCCGTTGCCGTGGTGGGCGTCGAGATCGATCACCGCTACCGTGTCGTGCCCGGCGCCGCGCAGCGCCTCGGCGGCGATGGCGGCGTTGTTGAGGTAGCAGGAGCCGCCGTACCCGTCCCGGGTCGCGTGATGGCCGGGCGGGCGGCAGAGTGCGTACGCCGTGGGGGCGCCGGCAGCGACGAGGTCCACCGCGGTCAGCGCGCAGTCGACCGCGGCACGTGCGGCCTCCCAGGTGCCCGGGCCGACCAGGGTCATCGTGTCGTAGCCGAACTGGCCGGCGCGGCCGTGCGTCGCGGCGGCGCGGGTCGGCGGCATGCCCTGGGTCATCGCCGGCGTGGGGAAGACGTAGGGCACCACCCGGTCCTGGCCGACCAGCTCGTGGTACGGGCCGTCCATCCACTCGGCGTGGACGGTCCGGAGATGGTCGACGAACGCCGGCGCGTGGACGCGGCGCAGCACCTCGTCGTCGTGCGGCGTCGCGTCGACGTGCTCGTGATCGGTGAGCGCCGAGAGGATCCGGTCCACCCGCTCGGGCAGCTCGGTGCCGTCGGTCGGGACGCCGACCCACACCTCGCGCATCGGCTGGTGGCGGCGGGTCTCCGGCGACCAGACCACGGGGATCGGCATGGGCAGAGCATGTCAGTCCGGCACCTGTGGTTTCGAGACTGCTTGGATGAGGTCATGCCGCGCGCCCGAGACCTGGGGATCGT
>Ga0207674_10010132_pt1 | contig 10717 bp, 10 predicted proteins | sample KBSCornC72_FD_184303 | JGI IMG/M metagenome (GOLD analysis project Ga0207674, IMG submission 184303) | Corn rhizosphere microbial communities from Kellogg Biological Station, Michigan, USA - KBS Corn C7-2 (SPAdes) (version 2) | ecosystem: Host-associated > Plants > Roots > Rhizosphere > Soil ...
CGTGCGTCAGCATCGCGCCCTTCGGCGACGACTCGGTGCCGCTGGTGTAGACGATCTGCAGCAGGTCGCTGCCGCCCAGGTTGTCGGGCTCGCGCAGCTCGGCGGTCGTTGCCGCCAGCGTGTCGAAGCTCAGCATGCCGGTTGCAGGCTCGCTGCCCTCCTCCGACGGCAGCCAGACGAAGCCGCGCACCGCGGTGTCCATCGCCGCGGCTTCGCGCGCGAGCCCGGCCAGGCCCGAATCGGTGGCCAGCAGACAGGCGCCCGCGTGCCGCAGGATGTAGGCCACTTCCTCGGCCTTCAGCATGAAGTTGATCGGCACCAGCACCGCGCCCAGCCGCGCCAGCGCGAAGCGCAGCGCCGCGAACGCATGCGAGTTGCGCGACAGCACCGCGACGCGGTCGCCGTGAGCGATGCCTTGCCCCTGCAGGCCGGCCGCGACGCGGTTGCAGATCGCATCGAATTGCGCATACGTCCAGCGCGTCGAGCCGCACACGATGGCGGTCTTGGCCGGATGGCGCCTGGCACTGCGGCGCAGCAGGTCGGACAAGGTCTGGCGGCGGGCGACGTCGTGGGTCATCGGAGCTCCTTCGACCGCGCCATGCGGCGGTCTTGGTCGCCCTATTCTGCGACGGCCCGCTCGTTCGCCGCGTGGGAACGGTGGGACTCAGGCGGCCCGCAGAGGCGCGTCGTCGAGGCTCGGCACTTCGGCGACGACACCCGCCCAGATCTCGGGCGGCATCGCTCGGCGCGCAACCGGCCCGTACGTCGCCCACTGCATCGGCGTGCACAGCGTCTTCAGCGCGTGCACGAAGACACGCGTCGCACCCACGGGCGTGTTCTTGGCGCTGCCGAAGGTAGACAGCGACTGCACGCCGTGCGCGACGAAGTGCTCGAATTCGCCATGCGCGATCCCGGCGCTCAAGCACCACGTGGCAAACAGCGCGGGCTTCGCGGACATCGGCAGGCGGGCCACGAGCGGCATCATGATGTCCTCCTCGTGCTTCAAGTGCGCCTCGGCGAACACACGGTAGGACGCGAAGGCGCTGCGAACGGCCTCTGCACCGTTGGGAATGGCGCCGCCGACGGCGTGTTGCATCGCGTGTTCTTCGACATGTTCTGCAGCGAACACGGCCGCGCCGGCGGCGCCGTCGAAATGCAGATCCAGCATCGCCGCGCTGCCGCCGCCGGCACCTTCCACGCCGTCTTCCATCGCCGCATGCACGGCGATCGCCTTGCAGTAGCCCTGCCATGCCGCGGCAAAGTCGGCCACGGCACCGGTCTGCGCCAACGGGGTCAGCACCTTCGACAGATCGTTGCGCAGGACCTCGTGGTAGTTGCGCATCACGGCGGGAACGGAGACTTCGGGTTCGGTCATTTCGGGCTCCTGTCGGTTCTGTGACTCGTCGAGTGCCGCTCGCTGGCCGAGGCCGGGCGGCAGCACCCGGCAGCCGAGCGGGCGGCTGTGCGCGCTGCCTCAGCCCGGCTGCTGCGTCGTGCGCAGGTAGGGCTTGATGGTCTTGAAGCCGGGGAACAGCTTGTCGGCCTCCTCGTTGGACACCGCGGCCGTGATGATCACGTCCTGGCCCTGCTTCCAGTTCACCGGCGTCGCCACCTTGTACTTGGCCGTGAGCTGCATCGAATCGAGCACGCGCAGGATCTCGTCGAAGTTGCGGCCGGTGGTCATCGGGTACGTCAGCATCAGCTTGATCTTCTTGTCGGGGCCGACGATGAAGACCGAGCGCACGGTCGCGTTGGTGGCCGCCGTACGGCCTTCGGACGTGCCCGCCTCATCCGCCGGCAGCATGTTGTAGAGCTTGGCCACCTTCAGGTCGGTATCGCCGATCATCGGGTACTTGGGCAGGTAGCCCTGGGTCTCCTCGATGTCCGAGGCCCATCGGGCATGCGTGTCCACCGGGTCGATCGACAGGCCGATGAGCTTGCAGTTGCGCCGGGTGAACTCCGGCTCCATGCGGGCCATGTAGCCCAGCTCGGTAGTGCACACTGGCGTGAAGTCCTTCGGGTGCGAGAACAGACAGGCCCAGCCGTCGCCGATCCAGTCGTGGAAGCGGATCGGTCCGGTCGTGGTCTGGGCTTCGAAGTCGGGGGCGGTATCGTTGATGCGCAGGGACATGGCAATCTCCGTCGGTGGGTTGGGGTGGAAGAAATCGTAGACACCGGGGTTGCGCAAGTCCTGCAAGACATCTGATGGTTTTCTTGTGGATTCCTCGACGCCCATGCCACACGCCCGCAACCTCGGCTTCGGTCTCTTTCGTCTCGATGCCGGCGGGCGTGTGCTCTATCGCGACGGCAAGCGCGTCGCCCTGACGCCCAAGGCGGTCGACGTCCTGATTGCCCTCATCGGCGCGAACGGCCAGCCGGTCGGGAAGGACGAGCTGCTGCGGACCGTATGGGCGAGCGCCGCCATGCGCAGGTCCAGGCGCGCCATCCGGACACGGCCTTCGATCGTGCGTTCGCGGCGGGTCGAGCCCTGACGCCCGGTGCCGCCGTCCAGGTCGCGTTGGCGTTGCAGCAGAGCGGGTGAGGCTTGGTGGTGTGGGTGTTGGGGCCGCATTGGCGGCTCCGGCGCCTGCGTGTGCGGCGGCCGTCCGACCGCCCTCGCCTTCGGCCCCGACCGTCAGCGTTGAGCGGGAGGGCGTTGCCCGCGCAGCCCGAGCTTCTCCATCGCTTCCTGAGCCTCGATGATCATTGACGAAACCTCGGCAACGGTGAGTCGAAGGCTCGTGGCGCGCGAGCGCATGTGCTCGTAGGCCTGCTGCTCGTTCATGCCCTGGTCATCCATCAGCACGCGCAGCGCCTTCTCGATCTGGCGGCGCGCCTTGATCGTCTCTTCGAGTTTTCGTACCTTGCTTTGCAGTCGACCCTGGAAGCCCTGCGCGGACCGGGCCAGCACCAGAGTGCTCAGGATGCCGGACGAGCGGAACGGCCTCGTGATGACACCATGGGCATGCGTGTCGAGCAGCAGCTTCAGGTTCGTCGGACTCTCGTAGTCAGACAGTGCGATCAATGTCGAAGAAACTTCGGTGGCGCGCCAACCGCTGCTGCCTTCCAATTCCTGCGACACCTGGAACATCACCACGTCGGCGCCGACGGGGGGCGTCGGCGGGAATGGCCAGACGATGGTCAGCCTGCAGCCGATCCTCTTGATCTGCTCGAGCAGCACGTCTCGGTCCTCGCCGGGCGGATAGACGACGACCACGCTGATGCTGCGCAGGTCCTCGTAGAGCCGTCGGATGCCGGAGTTCATGCGCTCAACTCAGCCAGAATTCGGAGAGCCCGTACGTCGAGAGGTACGGGTCCGGCCGCACCGGAACAGAACTCTCCCACACCACGTCGAACTGTCCGGACGCGTTGCACACACCGATCCGCGGCGTGAGCACGCAATGGTTGTTCTCGGCGTCGACCTGGAGCAAGCCTTCGGGGGAGTCGAACGCCACCTGATGCACGGCCTGCACGAGTTTCCCGGTGTCGAGACTGCCGCTGCGCGCGAGCGCCTGCGCGAAGAGATGTACCTGGCTGTACGCCATCTCGGACCACATGCTGGTGGGTCGCTCACCAAACTTGGCGCGCCATCGCTCCACGAAGCGCTTGTTGCTGTCGCTCGCCAATGAGCCGAAGTAGGTTGCCGAAGTGATGTGCCCCACGCAAAGTTCGGGCCCGATCAGGCGAACTTCTTCTTCGGCCATCGTCAGGCTCGCGATCGGAATGCGCTGCGGGTCGATGCCGTGTTCGCGGTACAGGCGATAGAACGCTCGAACGCTCTCGCCCACGAGTGTCGAGAACACGACGTCGGGCTCCTGGCGCTTGACCTCGCGGATCACCTCGAGCAGTTCCGCCTCGCCCGCGGCGATCGGCAGGTAGAGCTCGTCGACGACCTCGCCGCCGTGCTGCTCGACCATCTCGCGCATGATGCGGTTCGACTCGCGCGGATAGATGTAGTCCGCACCGACCAGGAAGAAGCGCGAGCGCTTGTTGTGCAGCAGGAAGGCCGCCAGCTGCATGCTGTTCTGGTTGGGCACGGCACCGGTGTAGACGACGTTCGGCGAGTATTCGAAGCCTTCGTAGATCGAGCAGTACCAGAGCAGCCCGTTGGTCCGCTCGACCACGGGCAGCACGGCCTTGCGGGTGGACGAGCGGGAGCAGCCGAAGATCACGTTGACGTCGTCGTCGAGCAGCATCCGGCTGGCCATGCGCCGGTATTCGTCGGCGTCGCCCTTGGGGTCGTAGGCCACCGGCACGAGGCTGCGCCCGAGCACGCCGCCGGCGGAATTGATCTCTTCGATCGCGAGCGCCGTGCCGAAGAAGTGCTCCGACTCGGTCACGCTCGTCGGGCCGGAGCGCGAGTACAGGACGCCGACCGGCCAGTCGCCTGCGGAGCCTTGCACCATCGTCATTGCGCTCCCACTGTGGTTGCCACTGCCTGCTCCACGAACGCCGCTGCCGCCAGTGTCTGCGCGTCTTCGCCGCGCGGGCCGATGACCTGCACGCCGACGTGGCCGCCGCGTGCGCCCTTCAAGCCGGGAATGCTGACACAAGGGGTTCCCAGCAGGGTCCAGTTCCGATTGAAGGCCGGGTCGCCGGTCGATGCGAGCCCGACGGGCGCCTCGTCGGGTGCGCTCGGCGTGAGCACGGCGTCGATACCGTTGAACAGCTCCGGCAGCGAGCCATGGATCGCGAGTTGTGCGAACGCGAGCGCCTCGCGGTACTGCTGCGGCCTGACCTCGGCCGCGTTGTCGAGGAATTCGCGGAGCATCGGAGACAAGCGCTCGCGATGCCGGTCGTACTCGTCGCCCAGCGTCTGGAAGGCCTCGTAGCTCTGGATCGTTGCGTGGGTGCGGCTGAGCTCCGCCATCCACGGCTCGAAGCGGATCGGCCGCACGCGCGCACCGGCGCGCTCGATCGCGCGGATGGCGGTGTCGAGCGCGGCAACGGCGTTGTCCGACGGCGCGGTCCACGGGTAACACTCCGGCACGCCGAAGGTCGGCACGCGTGGGTCGGCTGCCAGCGACGGCCGCTGGCCCGACAAGGCATCGAAGAGGAAAGCCACGTCGCGCACGCCGCTTGCGAACAGGCCCACCGTGTCGAAGCTCCACGAGAAGCACTTCATGCCCGCGGTCGGGAGCAGGCCGAAGCTGGGCTTGTAGCCGGCGATGCCGCAGAAAGACGCAGGCCTGATCGTCGACCCACCGGTTTGCGTGCCCACCGCGAACGGCGCATAGCCCGCGGCCACCGCAGCGGCCGATCCGGACGACGAGCCGCCGGGCGTGCGCTGCGGGTCGAAAGGGTTGCGGGTGGCGGCCGGCGACATGTAGGCGAACTCGCAGGTCACCGTCTTTCCGAGCAGCACGCCGCCGCGCCGGCGAATCAGGGTCACCAATGCCGCATCGGCCGCAGGCTGGTGCCCGGCGTAGATCGACGAGCCGTAGGCCGTGGGAAGGTCGTGCGTGTCGAAGATGTCCTTCACCAGGACGGGCAGTCCTTGCAATGGGCCGCTCGCCGCGTCGCTCGCGGAGATCGCCTGGTCGAGGCCGAGTGTGGCCGTCATGGCCTTCAGGCTCGCATCGAGCATCGTGATGCGCTCCAGGCGCTCGGCGATGAAGGCTCGCCGGGCCTGTGCGTCGTGGCGGAAGCGGTTCAGCAGATCGATGGCCGAGACTGGTTGGTAGCAGGACATGATGCTCACACGCGCAGATGATCGAAGATGCGCTGCACCGCCGTCGCGGCCCTGGCACTGCCCTCGTCGACGATCTCGCCTTGCTTGAGAATGAGAAAGCGGTCGGAGACCTTCAGCGCGAAGGGCACGTTCTGCTCGATGAGAAGCATCGTCGTGCCGCGCTTCTTGCGTTCGCCGAGCAGCGCCTCGGCCAGCCGCTCGATCACCGAAGGCTGCAGCCCTTCGGTGATCTCGTCGAGCAGCATGATGGCCGGGCGCATCATCAGCGCGCGCGCCACCAGCAGCATCTTCTGTTCGCCGCCCGAGAGCGTGCCGGCGAACTGCTTCAGCCGCGTCTTGAACACCGGGAACACCGATTCGATCTCCGAGAAGCGCTCGTCGAAGGCCGACTCCTTCGCCAGAGCCAGGCGAAGGTTGTCGCGGATGCTGAGCTCGGTGAACAGGGCGTGCTCCTGCGCGGCGTAGGCGATGCCGGCACGCGCGACGCGGTGGGGACCATGGCGCGTGATGTCCAGGCCGCCGACGTGAACCGCACCGCTCGCCTTCGGCAGGTAGCCCATGATCGTCTTCAGCAGCGTGCTCTTGCCCATGCCGTTCTTGCCGAGAACGGCCACCGCTTCGCCCGATGCGACCGAGAGCGAGAGCTTGCGCAGCACGAGCGAGGCCTTGTAGCCGCTCGAGACGTCCTTCAACTGCAGCAGCGCCTGTGTCATGCGGCCTCCGGCGCGGCGTGCGCACTGCCCGCGTAGATGGTCTTCACCAGATCGGAGTGGACCACTTCCTCGAAGCTGCCCTGCATCACGATCAAGCCCTGGTGCAGCACGACGATGCGGGTCGCAATCTCCTGCACGAAGTCCAGGTCGTGCTCGACCAGCAGGCAGCACAGCCCATGGTGCAGCGCGAGCGACGACAGGATGCGGCCGATCTGCGTGCGCTCGGTCTTGGTCAGGCCCGCAGTGGGCTCGTCGAGGAGCACCACTTTCGGTTCCAGCGCGAGAACCATCGCCAGCTCGAGCGCCTGCTGCTCGCCATGCGACAAGTCCTTCGCGACAGCCGACAGCTTGCCCGCCAACCCGGTCGTGCGCACCACCTCGAGCGCGTACGACGGCAGTGCCAGCGTCGGGCTTCGGGTGAAAAGCGACGGCCGTTCCAGGATCGTGCCCGCGATGCGCAGGCAGGCCGCGACCGTCAGCGTGTCGAAGATGTTGGCGTTCTGGAACTTGCGCCCCAGGCCGAAGCGCACGCACTCCTCGGGCGGCAAGGTCCGGATGTCGTGGCCGCACAGGTTCACGCCCCCTGCGGTTCGTTCGGCGCCGTCGCTCATGCAGCGCATCAGCGTCGTCTTGCCCGCTCCGTTCGGGCCGATCAAGCCGACCAGTTGCCCCTCCTCGGCGGCCAGATCGATGCCCTGCAGAACCTTCAAGTGGCCGTAGTGTTTGGCCACGCCTTGCAACACGAGCGCGGGTGCCGCTGCGGGCCGCCCGGTTTGCGGCCGCGCGATGCGCTCGATCAGTGCGGGCTCGAAGGCCCCCGGGCCGCTGCGATGCAACGGCCGCAGCAGCAACGGCACCAGACCCTGCGGCAGCAGCACGATCACGAACACGAACGCGCAGCCGAGCACCAATTGCCACGCGAACGGCATGCTGCTGCTGAGATAGGCAGACACCACGCTGATCAGCACGGCACCCAGCAACGGACCCCACAAGGTGCCCCGCCCGCCGAGGGCCACCCAGATGATGAACTCGGTGCCGAGCACGAAGCCGGAAAGCTCCGGCGCGACGACGCCGCTGAACGAGCCGTAGCCGAACCCGGCCAGCCCCGCGACGACGGCGGTCGCGCTCAGCAGGATGATCTTGACCTGCGAGGTCCTGATGCCGAGGTAGGTGCAGCGCGACTCGTTGTCGCGTATGGCGGTGAGCACCCGGCCGGCATCGCTGCGCACGATCAGCCAGCCCAGCAGCGCCACCAGCGCGAGCGCCGTGCCGGCAATCCAGTACCAGGCCTCGAGCGGGAGGTCGAAGGTTTCGTAGCCGGTGAGTCCCGAGCTCGATCCCGTCCATGCGCCGCCGGACAGCAGCAGCTGCGTGAGCACGATGGGCAGCACCAGCGAGATCACGGTCGCGAAGAACGGCGACGCGCCGCGGTAGAACGAGAGCCAGCCAACCAGCGCGCCGACCAGGGCCGTGCCCGCGATCGCAAGGCCCAGCGCCGCCAATGCGGTGGAGATCGAGAAGCCTGCATGCGTGAACACCAGCCCCGCGGCATATGCGCCGAGGCCGAAAAACGCGGATTGCCCGAAGGTCAGATAGCCGGTGTACCCCCACAGCATGTCGACGGTGACCGCGACGATCGCGAAGAAGAACGCCTTGATCAGGATGTTCAGCAGATAGGTGCCGAAGATCCACGGACCGAACGCGATGAGTGCGATGCCGGCGAGGCCGAGCAGCAGCAGGCCGCGCGCCTTCGCAGGGCCCTGCCGGGCGGGCGCCGGGGCCGTCTGCAGCGTGGCGGTGTGCACGTCAGCCATGCGCGAACCCCTGGGGACGGATGCGAAGCATCAGGGCCGCCAGCACCGCGATAGTCAGGCCGCCGAGTACCGGGCTCAGATAGGTGCTGACCAGCACCTGGCAGGCGCCGAACACCAGGCAGGTGACGAGCAGGCTGAGCATCGAGTGCCCGGACACCATCACCAGCATGAAGGCGCCCACCAGCCAGGGCAGGCCCATGTCGGGATCGACGCTGGACAGCGGCGTGATCAACGCGCCCGCCAGCGTGCCGATGCCGGCACCGAGCGCGAACGTGACGAAGCGGATGCGCCCGGAGTGGATGCCGAGCCCTCGTGCCAGCTCTTCGTTCATGATCACCGCGCGGGTCTTCACACCGAAGCGCGTGCCGTTCAGCAGGCCCGTCAGCAGCGCGCACAAGCCGAGCGCGACGGGGATCAGCACGAGGCGGTACGCCGAGTACGGCAGCCCGGCGATCGACCAGGTGCCCTGCAGCGGCGCGTCGACGAACTGCACGCCGCGGCCGAACGCGATCACGATCAGCTGGCCGATCACGATGCCCAGGCCCCAGGTCGCGAGGATGGCGTCGAGCGGCCGCTTGTAGAGCGGGCGCACGATCACCGCCTCGACCACGCAGCCCACGACGACGCCGGCCAGCAACGCGAGCGGCCAGCTGAGCCACGGGTCCAGCCTGAGCTGCGTGACCACGAAGCTCGCATAGCCGCCCAGCGTGAGCAAGGCGCCGTGCGCGAAGTTCACGATCTTCATGACCCCGAAGATCATCATCAGCCCTGCCGTGACGATGAAGAGCATCGCCGCCGTCGTGAGCCAGTCCAGCAAGAACACCATGACGATCTCCGGTGGTCCTCGATGATGCCGCTGTCTACTTCGCGCTGGGGCACTGCATGCCCGGGTCCACGTTCGCGAAGGTCTCGAGGATCTTGATCGATCCGTCGCCCTGCACCTGGCCCAGGCGCATCGACAGCGGCGTGTGGCGGCTCTTGTTCATCTGCACCGGGCCGCGCGGGCCGGTGTAGCTCACCTCGCCGAGTGTCTTCATCACCTTGGCGGAGTCGGTGGAGCCGGCCTTCTCGACCGCGGCCTTGTACAGGTAGATCGCCTCGTACTGCGGCGCCGAAAGCTCGTTCGGGGTCTTCAATTCGGCGCCGAACTTCTTCTTCATCCCGTCGATGAACCTGACGTTCTCGGGGATGTCGATGCTCGTCAGGTACGAGGCCGACAAATACATGCCGGTGGCGACGTCGCCCATCGTCTTCGCGGTGCCTTCGTCGATCGCGAGGTTGCCGTAGGGCTGCGCGAGGCCGGCGGCCTTGAGCTGCTTGGCCAGCGAGACGTTCGGCGCGCCGCCGGCGGTGGCGCTGATCAGCGCGTCGGGGTGCGCGGCGCGGATCTTGGAAATGATCGCCGTCCAGTCGCTGCCGTCCATCGGCAGGTACTCCTCGCCGACGACCTTGCCGCCGTGCTGCTCGATGTACTTCTTCGTGAAGTCGAGCATGCCGCGGCCGAACGAGTAGTCGCTGCCGACCAGGAAGAAGCTCTTGGCGCCCTTGCTCTTGGCGAAGTAGTCGACCACCGGCGCGACCTGCTGCTCCGGCACCCAGCCGTTCACCAGCATCCACGGGCTGCACGAGCGGCCCTCGTAGAAGGAGGTGTAGATGTAGGGCACCTTGCCGCGCGCGACGATCGGCAGCGCGGCGTTGCGCGCGGCGCTCGTCTCCATCGCGATGATGGCGTCGACCTTTTTCTGGAACACGAGCGTGTCGAAGGCCTTCTGCGCGCCGACGGCGCCCGATGCGTCGTCGACGATCTCGAGTTCGACCTTGCGACCGAGGATGCCGCCGCTCGAATTGATCTCGTCGACCGCGAGCTGCGACGACTGCACGACGGCCGGGGCGACGACGCTGTTCGCGCCCGACAGCCCGACCGGCACGCCGATGCGGATCGGCTCCGCGGCCTGCACCTGGAATGCGAGCGTGGCCGCAGCGGCGATCGCGCTGGCGCGGGCAATGAGACGAAGGCTTGTCATGATGTTCCTTTGAAGGTTGAGGAGGTCAGGGAGCGATCAATGCCTGGGCAGTGGCCAGCCGGTTCCGAGCATTGGGTCGTAGATGTCATCCCGCCGGTCGCGAAGCACGTCGTTGAACGCGTTCAGGTGGCGGGCATGACGGGACTGCTTGAGGTTGATCCGCGCATACAGGATCTCCTCGCGATCGGGTGTGGCCGGCCCGGCGAGCGGCCAGCCCTGCGCGCCGACGATCAGGCTCTGGCCGATGAACGGCTGGCCACGCTCGGTGCCGATGCGGTTGGCGCAGACGATGTTCAGGCCGTTGCTGTGGGCGCTGGCCATCGTCAGCGTGTTGGCCATCGCCGTCCGCTCGGCGCTCTGGCCCGGCATCGGGACCCAGTTGGTCGGGACGCAGACGATGTCGGCGCCCTTCATCGCGAGCAGCCGATAGACCTCCGGGAACCAGCCGTCGTAGCAGATGGCAACGGCCAGGCG
>Ga0207674_10010133_pt1 | contig 10716 bp, 6 predicted proteins | sample KBSCornC72_FD_184303 | JGI IMG/M metagenome (GOLD analysis project Ga0207674, IMG submission 184303) | Corn rhizosphere microbial communities from Kellogg Biological Station, Michigan, USA - KBS Corn C7-2 (SPAdes) (version 2) | ecosystem: Host-associated > Plants > Roots > Rhizosphere > Soil ...
CATTTCCCCGAACGGTCCGGGCGCGTGCCCCCGGTTCGGCTCCACGCCCTCCCACCCGAGCCCCGGCTCCGCTCCACACCCCTCCCACCCGTTAACTCCACGCCCCTCCCACCCGTGAACCCTGCGGACAGGCGCCGTCCGCCGCCGGGTGCCGAACGCCGTGAAACCGGACATTCAGTGCGTTCGAACGCGCTGAATCCGGGGTTTCATGCCGTTCTGGCGGGTCCAGAGCGCGAGCTTGTGATGCTGATGGGACCGGTGTTAACTGTGCCCGGTTTGCACGGGGGCCGGCCGCCAGTCTGCATCCGGGATTTGTCTGCAGTTTCGGCGTCATAGCACCCGAAACTGCAGACCAATCGGGGGGCGCCCGTGGAGGCAGGGCGGGGAGGTGGGACGCGACTTCTGAGGCGCGTGTTGCCACCCAGCCGACGGCTGCCCGGAGCGGCCGAACGCCCGCCGGGCATCCGCTCACGCACCCGTCCCGCGCGACCGGGGCAGAACCGGCGAAGCGGCCTAAGCCGCAGGAAACAGCCTGTTTTCATCGTTGCGATGAGACGCGGATCACACTATCCAGCGCCGATCGTGTGACTTTCTGATCTGCATTGGTTACTAAGCGCTTAGCATCTTGTCATCACCGTCACGGGCGTTCCGGTAATCCCGTCGCGGGCTTTCTTGCCGAAGTGCCGCACGCATGGGCGAGCTTTCTGGCATTGTTATCCGCCAGCGGTACTTGCGCGCGGCGGCTAGGCGGCGCACCAGGTCAGGTGCGGCGCGGCCCGTGGCGTGGCGGGAATGCCGCGAACGCCCGCAGCCGGAAAGCCGGGATTCGCCGAAAACGGCAGCTAACATCGCGCGGGCATGGCCGGACGAAAGGATTGCCTTGTCGCGACATCGGACCGGGGCTCGCAGCAGTAGGCGTAAGCGGGGTCTGATCCGGCGTTTCGGTCTTGTCGTCCCGGTCACCATTTTCGCCGTGATCGCGGTCGTCGGAGTAGCGGTCGCCGGCAAGCTAGTCGAACCGGGATCGAGCGCCTTCGGCGCCGTCCAGGCGATCGGGGTGGTGCCGGGTAGCCACACCATGGCCGAGCTCGAATCGGAGCGCACGCAGCTGATCGCGATGACGACCGCCGCGCGCACGCTGACCGTGGTGGCCAAGCCCAAGCTGGCCCAGCCGGCCGAGGTCGCCGCGGCCAACCCGACGACGACGACCGGTGGCGGTGGCGGTGGCAGCGACGGGGTCGTCTTTGTCGCGTCTACGCCGCCTAACCCCGGCTCGGCCCAGTCCATCGCGTACAACATGCTGGCTAGCTTCGGCTTCAGCCCGACCACCTTTTTCGGCTGCCTGAAGGACATGTGGGACCGGGAGAGCGGCTGGCGGTACGACGCGGAGAACGCCAGCGGCGCGTACGGCATCCCGCAGGCGCTGCCAGGCAGCAAGATGGCGAGCGCGGGAGCGGACTGGCAGAGCAATCCGGCCACCCAGATCAAGTGGGGCCTGGGCTACATCAAGGCCATCTACGGAGACCCCTGCAAAGCCTGGTCCTTCTGGCAAGTCAACCACTACTACTGACGATTTGTCACGGCGATATCACCAGACGTCAGATAATGGCGACAGGATGAGCGCGTCAACCGTGTCCGTTGTCGACGGTAATGAGAAGTTTCATGACCGGTGTGAGTTTCCTCATAGCGCTGTTCGCTGACCGGTGAACGTGTAGGTAAACACGCCAATTCCAGCCTGTTACCCGGCGCAGTCGCGCTTATGGTGATTTAGCTCACGCCTATTCCGGTCATCGGAAGCATTTCCGTCGGGCAGGGTGGATAGCCGACAGCACCCCGCCGTGCGGATGGCAACCTCGAGTTAGCCCGGCGCCCTGACCCGCGCCGCATCCCACGCGCAGATGCCTGTCACCGGCACGGTGGCAGTTGCGATCGGGGGTGAAATACATCGCATGATGCGAGCCACCGAAAGGTCCCCTTGTCACGACACCGGAAAATCGGGCTGAGCCGATCCAAGGCCATCGTCATCGCCGCGGCAGGCGCCCTGTCCGTCGCGACCGCCGCCTCGGCGGCGGCGGCAACCTCGTCCCAGGGAACCCGGGGACACGCCGCCGGTTCTGACGGGCCGACCGGGATAACCCGCGAGGCGGCCGGCGCACCACGCCTGTCCGTCACGGATCAGCTGGCCCGGCCGGTAGCCGAGGCCGAAAACCAGCAGGGCCACGACACCCTGGCGCAGCATGCGTTCCGGCTCCGCCTGACCCAGGCCCGCGCAGCCATCGCGCAGCGGCAGGCGGCCAGGAAGCGGCCCGCCGAACCGGCCGCCAGCCAGGCCGCCGCGCGGCCGGGCCAGACCGCCGCGGCGGCCGTTCCCGCCGCGTCCGGCTCCCCGCGGCAGATCGCGCAGGCGATGCTGGGCTCGTTCGGCTGGTCGTCCAGCCAGTTCTCCTGCCTGGACCCGCTGTGGGAGCACGAGAGCCGGTGGAGCGTGACCGCTGCCAACCCCGGGTCGGGTGCCTTCGGGATCCCGCAGGCGCTGCCCGGCTCCCGGATGGCCAGCGCCGGACCCGACTGGCAGACCAGCGCAGCCACGCAGATCACATGGGGCCTGCGGTATATCAGAGACACCTACGGCTCGCCCTGCGCCGCCTGGTCGCACGAGCAGGCCACCGGCTGGTACTGACGCCCGCCACTAGCCTGGCAGCGTGGCGAAGGTCTCCGCCTCTTCGTCGAAGATCGGCCGCATCTGGTCGAACTTCGACTCGGGCGCGGTCACGTACAGGGCGTAGGACTGCGGACCAGCGGACGTATTCAGCACGAAGAGCAGGTCGAGGGCCTCCTGCTGAACCCCCTTCTTGTTCCAGGTGAACTTCCACCAGGCCCCCGTCGTGCCCCGGACCGACGTCGCCGCCATGCCCACCCGGTGGTATCCGGGGAAGCGCGGGATCGACTGCGCCTCGATGTACTGCGCCTCCCGCAGCATGTTCGGGAAGGTGTGCGGGGTGAGGTCGACGAGTACGTTCGTGTTCGAGTCCGTCGGATCAGTCAGGTAGGTCTGGTGACCGCTCGTGGACTTCTGCCAGTTGGGCGGCACGGCGATGGTGAAGCCGGCCTTCTCGTTGGACGCGGCCGGCTGCGAGGTCATCGTGAACCCGCTGGGCAGCGACCCGGTGGCCGGCCTGTTGACGGCGTCGATGATCTGCAGCGTCGGCGGCGGGAGCGAGGCCGAAGACGACCCGGACGCCGATCCTGACGCCGAACCCGTGCCCGTGCCCGTACCCGTCGTCTGGCCCTGACCCTGCGGCGAGCCGGAATGACCCTGGTGCAGCAGCACGACAGTGCCCGCCCCGGCCGCCGCGCCGACGATCGCCAGCGCCACGACGGCGGCCTTCCACCCGAACCCGGACCGCCGCGGCCGGGGCGGCGCGTATTCAGCACCGGACCAGGCCGGCGGCTGCTGCGACGCCTGGCCCGACCAGGCCGCCGGGGCGTAGCCGGCCGGGGGCGGGTAGCCGGAACCGGAACCCGGCGGTGACGACGCGCCCGACCTCGGGGACTGGTTGTACCAGGAGGAGAAATCCGGCTGCGGTCCCTCCGGCCTGGCCGGATCCGGCGAACCATGCCCTGAGCTTCCCGGCGCGTACCCGGAGCCCGCCCCCTGCCCCCAGCCGCCCTGCGGCGGCGTCGACGGCTGTGACGGCTGCGGTGTGGTCGGGGCGGTCTGCGCCGCCGACGCCGCGGCCGCTGCCGCTGCCGAGGCCGGGGCGCCGCGCGGCGGGCCGGTTTTCGCCCCCGGCGGGTCCGGCGGCTTGATCACCGTCGGCTGATAGGCCAGCGAGTTCTCGTCCGGTACCGGCGTCCGCGGCCGGACCGCCCCGGAAAGGCCCGGCGAGGCCGATCCGGGCGAGGCCAAGCCGGGCGATCCCGGCGAGCCCGGTCCCGCCGATACTGGCCCGGGCGATACCGACCCTGGAGCCGGAGGCGACGACGCCGACAGCGCGGTGGCCTCGTAGCCGGCCGGGGAACCGGGCGCGCGGTCGGCCAGCACCGGCAGCACGCTGGTGATCATCCGCGCGGCCTCGCCGGCGTCGGGCCGGTCGGCCGGCTCACGGCGCAGCAGCGCGGCGATGACCGGGCCGAGCGCGCCCGCCGTCGGTGCCTCGGGCGCGTCCTCGTTGATGATGGCGGACATGGTGGTGATCGCCCCGCCGCGCTGCTCGAACGGGCCGTGCCCCTCGACCGCGGCGTAGACGGTCGCGCCGAGCGACCACAGGTCGGAGGCTGGCGACGCGTCCTCGCCGCGGATCCGCTCGGGCGCGGTGAACCCCGGCGAGCCCATCACCATGCCGGTCTGGGTCAGCTTGGGGTCGTCGGCGAAGGTGGCGATGCCGAAGTCGGTCAGCACGGCCCGGTCGTCGCTGCCGATCAGCACGTTGCTCGGCTTGACGTCCCGGTGCAGGACCCCGGCGGCGTGCGCCACGCTCAGCGCGGAGAGCAGCTGCCGGGCCATCTCCGCGGCCCGCCGCGGCGACAGCGGTCCCGAGTCCCCGAGCACCTGGTCCAGCGACTGCGCGTGGACCAGCTGCATCACGATCCACGGACGGCCGCCGTCCTCGGCCACGTCATAGACGGTGACCACGGCCGGGTGGTTGAGCCGGGCCGCGGTCTTGGCCTCGCGCAGCGTCCGCTGGAAGGCGGTGGCCCGCTCCGCCTCGGTGAGGGTGTCGGCGATCTGCACTTCCTTGATCGCGACGTCGCGGTCGAGCAGCTGATCCCGGGCCCGCCAGACGACGCCCATGGCACCTCGGCCGATGGGGGACTGCAGGCGGTACCGCCCGGCGATCACTCGCCCGGTGTCCGCCGATGGGTGCATAGCCGGACGATACACGGTGTTGGCTGAAAGGTCTCTGGGGGACGGTTAAGCATTGATGAAGCGTGGCCGGATTGTGAGCGCCACCGCCCGGGCCTGGGCGCCCTTAGCCTGGGCGGGTCATCGCGAGCACGTCGAGGGCGGCGTCGAGCTGCTCCGACGTGATCTCCCCGCGCTCCACGTAGCCGCGGGCGATCACGATGGAGCGGATGGACTCACCACGCGCCAGCGCCTCGTGGGCGACCTCGGCCGCGGCCTCGTAGCCGATGTACCGGTTCAGCGCGGTGACGATGACCGGCGAGGACTCGACCAGGCGCCGCATCCGGTCGGGATGAGCCGTGATCCCGGCCACGCAGCGATCAGCCAGCAAGGGCAGGACAGAAGCCAGCAGGCGCCCCGAAGCCAGCAGGTTGCGCGCGATCACCGGCATCATCACGTTCAGCTCGAAGTTGCCCGCCGCGCCGCCGAACGCCACCGCCGCGTCGTTCCCGATCACCTGCGTGCAGACCTGGCCGACCGCCTCGCAGATGACCGGGTTTACCTTGCCTGGCATGATCGACGAACCAGGCTGCAGATCCGGGATCACGATCTCGCCCAATCCGGCGCGCGGCCCGGAGCCCATCCAGCGCAGGTCGTTGCAGATCTTGTACAGGCTCACCGCGACCACCCGGAGCATCCCGCTGGCCTCGACGAGCGCGTCCCGGCTGCCCTGGGCCTCGAAATGATTCCGCGCCTCGGTCAGCGGCAGCTTCATCGAGACCGCCAGCCGGTCGTTCACCCGGGTGGCGAACCCGGCCGGCGCGTTCAGCCCCGTCCCCACCGCCGTCCCGCCGAGCGGCAGTTCGCCGAGCCGGGGGACGATCGCCCCGACCCGTTCGGCCCCATAACGGACCGCCGCCGCGTACCCGCCGAACTCTTGGCCCAACGTCACCGGGACCGCGTCCATCAGGTGCGTCCGCCCGACCTTGACCACCCCGGCGAATTCCTCCGCCTTGACGGTGAGCACCGAGGCCAGGTGCTTCAGGGCCGGGATCAGGTCCCGCGCGAACAGCCGGACGGCGGCGAGGTGAATCGCGGACGGGAACACGTCGTTGGACGACTGCGACGCGTTGACGTGGTCGTTCGGGTGCACCTTGCGGCCCAGCGCGCGCGAGGCCAGGGTGGCGATGACCTCGTTGGCGTTCATGTTGCTCGAGGTGCCGGAACCGGTCTGGAACACGTCGACCGGGAACGCGTCGTCGTGCTCGCCCCGGGCCACCGCGGCGGCCGCGGCTGCGATCGCGTCGGCCATGTCGGCCTCGAGCACGCCCAGTTCGGCGTTGACCTGGGCCGCCGCGCCCTTGATGCAGCCGAGCGCGCCGATCAGGTCGCGCCCGATCCGCTCCCCGGATACCGGGAAGTTGTCGACCGCCCGCTGGGTCTGCGCGCCCCAGAGCGCGTCGGCCGGCACCTCCACGTCCCCCATCGAGTCATGCTCGATACGAGTACCCGTCACGGGTGCGCCCCGATCTGCAGGACCGGCCCGGACGGGTCGGCGAAGAAGTCGTTCCCCTTGTCGTCGACCACGAGGAACGCGGGGAAGTCGCGCACCTCGATCCGCCACACCGCTTCCATGCCGAGCTCGGGGTACTCCAGCACCTCGACCCGGGTGATGCAGTCCTGGGCCAGCCGGGCCGCGGCGCCGCCGATCGAGCCCAGGTAGAACCCGCCGTACTGCTTGCACGCCGCGGTGACCGCGGCCGAGCGGTTGCCCTTGGCCAGCATGACCAGCGACCCGCCGGCCGCCTGGAACCGGTCCACGTACGAGTCCATCCGGCCCGCCGTGGTGGGCCCGAACGACCCCGAGGCGTAGCCTTCCGGCGTCTTGGCCGGCCCGGCGTAGTAAACGGGGTGGTCCCGCAGGTACGCGGGCATGGGCTCGCCCGCGTCCAGCCGCTCCGCGATCTTGGCGTGGGCGATGTCCCTGGCCACCACCAGCGGCCCGGTCAGCGACAGCCGGGTGCGCACCGGGTACCGGGTCAGCCCGGCCCGGATCTCGTCCATCGGCCGGTTCAGGTCGATCGCGACGACCTCGCCCTCGTCCTCTAGCTCCGCGGGGTCCGGCAGGTACTGCGCGGGATCGGTCTCCAGCTGCTCCAGGAACACCCCGTCCCTGGTGATCTTCCCCAGCGCCTGCCGGTCGGCCGAACACGACACGGCGATCGCCACCGGGCACGACGCCCCGTGCCGGGGCAGCCGGACCACCCGCACGTCGTGGCAGAAGTACTTGCCGCCGAACTGCGCGCCGATGCCGATGTTCCTGGTGATGCCGAGCACCTGCTCCTCGAGCTCGCGGTCGCGGAATCCGTGCCCGGCCGCCGATCCTTCCGACGGCAGCGTGTCCAGGTACTTCGCCGACGCGTACTTGGCCGTCTTCAGCGCGAACTCGGCCGAGGTCCCGCCGACCACGACGGCCAGGTGGTACGGGGGGCACGCGGCCGTGCCGAGCGAGCGGATCTTCTCCTCGAGGAACCCGAGCATCCGCGTGGGGTTCAGGACGGCTTTAGTCTCCTGGTACAGGAACGACTTGTTGGCCGAGCCGCCGCCCTTGGCCATGAACAGGAACTTGTACTCGTCCCCGCCGGTGGCGTAGATCTCCACCTGGGCCGGCAGGTTGCTGCCGGTGTTCTTCTCTTCCCACATGGTCAGCGGCGCGAGCTGGGAGTACCGCAGGTTCAGCGTGGTGTAGGCGTCGTAGACGCCGCGGGAGATGTGCTCCTCGTCCCGCCCGTCGGTGAGCACGTGCTGGCCGCGCTTGCCCATCACGATGGCGGTGCCGGTGTCCTGGCACATGGGCAGCACGCCCCCGGCCGCGATGCACGCGTTCTTGAGCAGGTCGCGGGCCACGTACCGGTCGTTCGGGGAGGCTTCCGGGTCGTCCAGGATCGACCGTAGCTGGCGGAGGTGGGCGGGCCGCAGCAGGTGGGCGATATCGCGCATGGCCGCGGAAGTCAGCCGGGTGAGCACCTGCGGCTCGATCTCCAGGAAATTACGGCCGAACGAGCTGCGAGCCGTCACCCCGTCGCTGCTCAGCCGTTGGTAGCTGGTGGCGTCCTGGCCTAGCGGCAGCAGGTCTGAGTAGCTGAACTCGGGCATGCGTTCAGCTTAGGGCGGCCCGGGGCGCGATCGGCCCCGGGACCCTGAATGCCGGATCAGGAAAACTTGAATCACGTAGAACCTCGCAGGGCCCTCTGGATCCCACTGATTCCGAAGGTCACGGGCGTCAACCCGGCCGGAACCGGCAGTGATCCGGGGATTGTTCGGCAGAAACAAACGCTGTGTCTTGCTGATCACGACTTGTACATGAATGAGCAAGCTTGTATCGTGACGCTATGCGGCGGCGCCGCGCCGCGCGGTGCCCCCGTCCGCGCGATGCACGCTAAGCACGCGGTGCCCCCGTCCGCGTCCGGCTGAGCTGCGGCGCCGCCGCCGTACCCCTTCCTGATGGCCGCGTTCTCGAAATCCGAGAGCGCGGCCTTCTTTCGCAACCGATTGCGCGCTGGCGCCCGGCTTCTCAGCTGGGCGCTCCTTGGTTTTTTTTCCGGCTACCGGGTAGCAGGGCACGCGGCGGGCGCCGGTGCCCGTTCTCACCGCGACAAGGAGAACGCGATGGTAGCAACGCCGGAGACGGCGAGCCGAGGCATCCGCAGCCTCATCCCGGCCCGGATTGACAGGCTGCCCTGGTCCAGATTCCACACCCGGCTGGTGATCGCGCTGGGGGTGGCGTGGGTCCTGGACGGGCTGGAGATCACCATCGCCAGCAACGTCGGGCCGACTCTCACCCAAAGCAACACACTGCACATGTCGGCCAGCGCGGTCGCGGACATCGCCACCTGGTACCTGATCGGCGAGGTCTTCGGCGCGCTGTTCTTTGGGCATCTGTCGGACCGGCTGGGCCGCAAGAACCTGTTCTTGATCACCCTGGCGGTCTATCTGGCCGGGTCCGCTCTGACCGCGCTGACGCCCAAGGGGGGGTACTGGTTCATCTTCCTGTACGGCAGCCGGGTCATCGCCGGCATGGGCATCGGCGGTGAGTACGCGGCGATCAACTCGGCCATCGACGAGATGATCCCGGCCAAGTACCGGGGCCGGGTGGACATCGCGGTCAACGGCACCTACTGGGCCGGCGCGTTCCTCGGCACCATCGTCACCCTGGTTGCCCTGAACCACATCGCGCCCGCGCTCGGCTGGCGGGTCGCCTATCTGGTCGGCCCGGTGCTCGCGCTCGTCATCATCTTCGTCCGGCGTCACCTGCCGGAAAGCCCCCGCTGGCAGATCATGCACGGCAGGCAGGAACAAGCCGAGGGATCCATCGCCGAGATCGAGGAGGATGTCGGCAAGACCAAGGGCGAGCTCCCGCCGGTGGACCCGAGCCGGGAACTGGAGATCAGGCCGACGGAGCAAATCGGCTACGTGGCCCTGCTGAGGACGCTATTCCGGCACTACCCGTCCCGGTCCATCTACGGCGCGACGCTGATGATCACACAGTCGTTCCTGTACAACGCGATCTTCTTCACCTACGGGCTGGTCCTGCAGTTCTTCTTCCACGTCAGCCCCGGCAACACCCCCTACTACTTCATGGCCTTCTGCGCCGGGAACCTGCTCGGGCCGCTGACCATCGGGCGGCTGTTCGACACCCTCGGCCGGCGGAAGATGATCGCCGGCACCTACCTGCTCTCCGGCATCCTGCTGATCATCACCGCGCAGCTGTTCAAGGCGGGCGCGCTGAACGCGGTCACCCAGACGCTGTGCTGGACGGTGATCTTCTACTTCGCCTCGGCCGGAGCGTCTGCCGGGTACCTGACCGTCAGCGAGATCTTCCCGCTGGAGGTCCGGGCCAAGGCCATCGCGGTGTTCTTCGCCATCGCGCAGTGCTTCGGCTCGCTCGGCTCGAATCTGTACGGCCGCCTGATCGGCGAAGGCAAGGACCCGAACTCGCTGTACTGGGGCTACCTGCTCGGCGCCGGCGCGATGATCCTCGGCGGCGTCGTCGCGGCGTTCCTTGCGGTCGACGCCGAGGGCAAGTCCCTGGAGGACATCGCCAAGCCGCTGTCCGTCATCGGCGGGTCGTCCGAGGGCATCTTCCGCTCCGGCGACCCCCGGCAAGGCGGCGTGGCCGCTGGCGACTAGATCTTGGTGAAGTGCTCGTAACACTCGTAGTAGGGGTCGGTGGAGTGGGCGAAGTGCGCCGCTTCCGAGCGCTTGACCGCGAGGTAGGCCGAGCTGCGCAGCGGCCCGAGCAGGTCCATCAGCATCTCGTCCGCGGACAGCGCGTCCAGGGCCGCGTTCAGCGAGGCGGGCAGGCGGTGCGTGTTGCCCGACGCCCGTTCGGCGTCGGTGAGGGTAGCCGGGTCGACGTTCACCGCCTCGCCAGGGTCGAGCTTGCTCCGGATGCCGTCCAGGCCCGCGTAGATGAACGCGCCGAGGGCCAGGTACGGGTTGGCGCTCGAGTCGGACGGCTTCAGCTCCAGGTGGACCGAACTGCCCGGGTCGCCGCGCAGCGGCGAGCAGATCCTGATCGCCGCTTCCCGGTTGTCCATCCCGTAGCAGGTGTACGCGCTGGCCCACATCTGCGGCGCGAGCCGGCGGTAGCTGTTCACGCTGGCGCAGGTCAGCGCGACCAGGGCGGGCAGGTGGGCGAGCAGGCCGCCGATGAAGTGGTAGCCCACCTGGGACAGGCCGTTGCGGTCGCTGGGGTCGGCGAACGCGTTGCGCCCGCCCTCCGCCCCCAGGTCGATGAGCGAGCCGTGCAGGTGAGTGCCGTTGCCAGCCTGGTCGGGGATCGGCTTGGGGGCCAGGCTCGCCCACAG
>Ga0207674_10010134_pt1 | contig 10716 bp, 6 predicted proteins | sample KBSCornC72_FD_184303 | JGI IMG/M metagenome (GOLD analysis project Ga0207674, IMG submission 184303) | Corn rhizosphere microbial communities from Kellogg Biological Station, Michigan, USA - KBS Corn C7-2 (SPAdes) (version 2) | ecosystem: Host-associated > Plants > Roots > Rhizosphere > Soil ...
ATGTGGACGATCTGCCGCCTCCCGGAATCGAGCGCGAAGCAGTGGTCAAATTGAGAGTGAATCAAAGCTTTTTCCGCGAGCGTGTGCTATCAGCTTATGAATTTCGTTGTTGCGTCACTGGATTGACAGTAAAGCCGCTTCTTGTTGCGAGCCACATCATCCCCTGGGCCGAAGATGCCGGGCACCGTCTGAATCCGAAAAACGGGCTTTGTCTGAACGCGCTCCACGACCGTCTGTTCGATCGCCACCTCATGTGGGTTGATGCTGACTATCGCATTCGACTAACAACTCGAATTTGCCCTGTTGACCAGCCGTCCAAGCAAACGGTGGACTGGTTGTTGAGCTTCAACGGGAGGCCACTGTTGCTGCCAAAAAAATTCCGGCCGGATTCGCGATTTCTTGAACGGCATGCCCAACGTTGCAGGCAACGTTCTACAGTCGTCTGCACGGAGTTGAATATTTAGTTAGGGTTCTCACCTTTTAGGAATCCTGCCAATTGTTTTAACACTTCACGAAAGACTCGGGTTTGCACTCCTTGTCCTAGGATTTCGACAGCCGTGGCGTAATGATTACAATCAATTTCGCAGCCCATAAGCCTTTCAACTTCGGCTTTGTGGAGGAGTCGCAAACCATGCGGCGTTTCAACAAATGGGCCAGTATTAATCTTGTGGTATGACCGCACGATTGTCGGCACCCGTTTTGAGTCATAGTTGATTGTACTGAAGCCAAACCCATGCCCCAATTTCGCATGACGCTCTTTGTGACGGCGCAATGATTCGATACTCTTCCTTATCCTCTCGACCTCCATTTGATCTGACTCAGTCGGCGGATCGAGAAATTCGGATATACTTCGTTCGAATGGAATTTTTGGTGCCGCAATTTGAAAACCTGACCTCAATGTCGCGACCGCGATCCACCGACGACGGTCCTGCGGCTCATTCCATTCCTTAAACGGATCGAGCAACATCTCCCAAACTGAGTAGCCAAGCTTCTTCAAGTGATTGATCAGGCTCAAGCACGCCAAAGACTTTGCGAAGGCTGGAACGTTTTCAAAGATACACGCAACCGGCAGGTGATGAGCCACAATGTGAGCTACGCTCAGATACAAATCGCCCGTATCTCCAAGTTCCGGCTTCCCCGCCAAGGACTTCTTTGCGCGCCCGAGCGTTGAGTGGCTAGTGCAAGGAATTGCAGCTATCAAAATATCATGCCTCGGAATTTCGAACGGGTGTACTAGTCGCACGTCCGTTTGAAAAAGCGTTGCTTGAGGATGGGCTTTCTCCCACACATCAGCAAACTTGGGTTCAATTTCAAGACCGGCAACCAAGCGGAAATCGGGAGAGCTCGCAATCGCTGCCGACAAAGTGCCTCCTCCGCAAAAGATTTCGATTGTTTCGAAAGGTGCTTTGGCGCCGCGCGCACGAACAATGTGGAATGCTCGTGTGGAGGGAAGAACTTCTATGCGTTCGAAGCTCGCGACCAGCTTGATCTCCGCGTAACGTGTCAGCGAAGCAAGCGCTGCACGGTTGGCGATATCTATAATGGGCCTTTCTCGACCGACAGCCCGACGTTCCGAAACGTGATTGGATGAAATGAGCACCGGCTCGAGCCGAATGCCTTGCCTGTGGCGTTGAATCGAGAATGGTGTTCCAGCGCGAAACCCAAGACTCTCCAGGCGTCGCGATTCCAACCAAAGTCTGGGGTTCTCGCCTTTTTTGCCAAGCTTCTGGAATGAAATCAATTTCATTGATTTCGATTTTGCTCTGCTTGACTCAGATTGTCTGTGGACGATCGGCTACAATCTTTCGTCGTTCTGCTTGGCGGTTTTGGCACCCTCACATTTCGTCATAAATATGCCAACGAGTCCACGGACTATAAGTCAAGTGTGAGTTTAACGATCGGCTGCAGGTCGTGACCTAGTTATTCTCAGACGCCCTTCTTTAAGAACACATCTGTTCGGTGGAATTCCAGGAACTCCTTTTGGGGTTGAGCAAAACCACCAACATTCACGATTCTGTCTGTGACTATCCCCATTTTTCGGATTGAGTCCCGATGAGCTACCGGAGAGATGAGCAATTCCCCATTGCTTTCAAACGAAATGAAGCCGCGATCAAACAAGTGGTCAATAGTTGGCGTAAGGAGCAAGCCGTTTCCCGCAAATAGGCGTTCGCGATTATCGGACTCTCGCCAAGGTTTGATATGGCTTGCAATTAGATGCTCCGGCCGATCTACGCGGGTGACTCTGCAAAATCGCTCAATATGCGACACATTTTCGCGAAATTTTCCCTGTCCTCGACGAGCCTTTATGAGAGCTTGCTTTTCGGTGTCGCGCAATCTGCTGTCTTCGGAGATCTTTGCAGACTCTCGATCCTCCCACTCAACGATTCCTTGCAGTTCAGGGAGTGGGGCCTCCGATCCTTCTGAAAGCTGTAGACCTTGAATGATTGCCAAAAGCTCTGGCGAGGAGAGTTGTGCAATAATTAGTGCCATTGACCGAGGAATTTGAGCGAGATAAACGCCTTGATTCCCGTGTCCCGTGGAGCGAATTGGCGAATAACGCTCTGGCAGTGTTGGCGCGATCGCCTCCATATGACGAGTCGGCAGAATCGGTTCAGTAAAAGACTGAAAATCAACATCCACTCGCCAGCCTACTTCATTCCAAGCCTGGCCTATATGTCCAAACTCATCCGGCCGCGGAGATGTATAGCAATGCGTTCGGGCGACGCCGAAACCTCGGATTGCCCCGTCGGCGAAAGAATAGACGATATCACCCGGAGAAACCTCACGCATCGTTTCATAGAAGGGATTAATCTGACTATTGCGTTTGCGTTTTGGTGACCAGATGTACTTACGATAAAACTCCTGTCTAAAGGTCTGTTTGTGATTGACCCACCAGAAGTTCATTTCCAGCGCAGTAGCGCAAGATTTTATCGCTTGTCTATGCTACTACATGCGTCGTGCAATTCTTGCAGCCTTTATGCCGATGCCAGAAACAGCCGTGAACAAAGATCGCAGTTTTGTATTTCCGCAACACGATGTCGGGGCGAACGAAGATAGTTGATGGTTGATTGCTGAGAGTTGATGGTGGAATTGGGATTCGGACATGGAGGCGGAAGCGGTAACCCATTCGATGGAGGAGTGAGCGGACGATTTTTTCGGGAGTGGTGTCTTTCCCACGGATCCGGCTCATGTTCCAGGAACGGCGCGCTTTGGTCAACCGATCTTTCACGAGAATAAGATTAACCACGAATAGACATGAATTCACACGAATATTGAGGGGATTCAACAGACGACATCAGCATTTGGCCTGCGGAGCAGGGTGGCTCCCGTCAAATATTGACTGGGTCGTAAGTCCCATCCGGTTTGGGGAACAAATGCCGCACTTCTGCCTCAAATGGGCATGATACAACGAATAACAGCACTTCGTGTCGTTTGCACTCTGGTTTTGATGAGTTTTTTGATTTCAACCTCGGCGCAAACGGTATCCATTCCCGACCCCGGTCTGGATGCTGCCGTCCGCCAGGCGTTGAACAAACCGACGGGCCCTTTGACTGAGCAGGACATGCTTGGGCTGACTTTCCTTAATGCTCACGACCGGAATATCAGCAACCTTGCCGGGCTCGAAACGGCTCGCAACTTGAATACGCTCTTACTGTTCTCCAATCATCTCACCAACTACTCTCTGCCCACGTTGACGAACCTGGCGTCACTCAATCTCAGCCTGAATTCACTCACCAACGTAACGTTACCCGCCGGCATGAGGAGCCTCTTCTCAATCCTCATCGCAAACAACCCGCTTACCCAACTCACGCTGCCCGCGGACATGACCGGGGTGGAGGAGCTTGTCCTTCATGACAATCAACTCACCAGTTTCAGTCTGCCCGCCAGCATGGCTTCCCTGGGCGAACTCGATCTCGGTTTCAATGCGCTCACCAATATCTCTCTACCCTCCGGGTTGACCAATCTTGATTTCCTCCGATTGAGTGGCAATTCACTCAGGAATTTCAACCCGCCGCCGGGCCTGACCCGCTTGACCCAGCTTTACCTCGACCAAAATCAACTCACCAGCTTCACATTGTCTGCAGGCATGACGAATCTGCACGTGCTGGACCTTTCCTCCAATCAACTCACAAACCTGAATCTCCCTCCGGGCTCACGAAGTTTGCTCAGCCTCGAACTCGATAATAACCGGCTCGCCAGTCTCAATCTGCCTTCGGGTCTGACCAACCTATTCAATCTCGTCCTCAGCAGCAATCAACTGACGAGCCTCACGCTGCCACCAGACATGACGCATCTGACTTCGCTGAGTCTGGATGGCGATCCGCTGACCGAGTTCGTTTTGTCAGCTCCACTGGCGGCCAACAACCTTCCCGCGACCGTCACCGTACTCCGGAATGCCGGCATCGGCGTGTTTACTTACCCGCTGACGGTCCAGCTTTTCCCGACACTGCAGTCTCCGGTTGGCACATTCCAGTTTTCGATTACCGGACCGCCCGGCGATTACGCCGTGCTCAGCTCGACCAACCTTGCGGATTGGAACCTATTGGGACCGACACGTATTCCCCTCGGCAGTAACGTTATCACAGACACCACCGCCCAATTCTCTCCGCGGAAATTTTACCGGGCCGTGCGGCAAATCGAACCGGCGAACATGGTCTTCATCCCGTCCAATACGTTCACGTTGGGCAGCCCCAACAATGAAGTCGGTCATCAAAGCGATGAAGGTCCGCAGACCAGCGTAACGCTCAGTCACGGCTTTTGGATTGGGAAGTATGAAGTGACCCAGGCGGAGTATCTTGCTGTTACAGGAGAAAATCCCAGCGGCTTTCCCGGCGACTTGAATCGCCCGGTCGAGAGCGTTTCATTCTTTGCCGCCTCCAATTACTGCGTCCTGCGCACCCAGCAGGAGCAGGCGGCAGGACGAATTCCACTATTCACCCATTACCGCCTGCCCACCGAAGCCGAGTGGGAATGCGCCGCGCGCGCGGGCACTACGACGCGTTTCTATTACGGAGATGATCCCGATCTTTCTGGCTTGAGGAACTTCGCATGGTTCGGCGCACACGATGGCGTTACGACGCACCCCGTTGGACAGAAAGAACCGAATGCCTGGGGCCTGTATGACACGGCGGGAAACGTGTGGGAATGGTGCCAGGATTGGTATGGCAATTACCCAGGCGGCTCGGTAACTGATCCTCAAGGCCCGGCGACCAATCCGATTGGCTTCAAAGTCATTCGTGGTGGCGCGTGGGAGGCCTCCGAATTCGATTGCCGCTCCGCCAGACGCGGGATTGAAGGAGCAAGTCCGTTCATCAGCGACTTCATCATTGGTTTCCGGGTGGTGCTGGTTAGTGACCTGTACGTGTGCAACAGAAATCCCGAAGTTAGTCTGCTGGGAGCGCCGGCATTCCTTGCCGGCAGTATTCCGGGACGTCTTGGCCGGCAAGGATGCCGGCGCTCCCAGGTGATTCACGGGAGGGCTACGGTCTTGACGCTACATTCAGCTTCTCAAGCAAACTGCAACTTCGTCGTCGCCGCCTCGGGATCCCAGCCCCTTGTCGGTTTGCTGGTAATCGAGGAAACGTCTTTGATCGAAATCTGCCGCCCGCGTGTCTTCGGACCTTTAATTTCAATTTCCGCCGGATTGCAGGTCTGCTGGTTAATCTTCTGGTACGCCGCGGGCTTGTATTTGATATAAAGCTCGGGCGGAGTCTCCGGCTCAAAGAACAGCACCTTCGATTTCGGCGGGATGCAATGATAAATCTTGTTCATGATCGTTCCGCCGAATTTGAACCGTTTCAAGTAGGTGGCTTCACGATTTGTGTAAGCGCACGTGAAGATTTTCTCTCGATCGGGCAAGCCGGCAAAGACGAGATCCGGACCGACAAACTGTTTCTCCGGCAGTTCGACGACCTGGTAATGGCCATCCTTAAAGACCATCAGAATCTTGTCGAACTTCGTGCATTCGATATGGAATTCTTCGCCCGAAACTTTGTGGCCAATGTAACCCGATTCGCGGTCGTAGGCGACTTTGAAGGCTTTGAACGCGACTTCTTTCGCATCCACTTCGTCGTAGCGGCTGGATTTGGTCAGGCGCGGATAGAGCGGACCGTATTTCGCGAGTAGCGCTTCCAAATGGCTGATGACGTATTTCGTCAGGTTCTTCAGATGCTTGCGCGTCTCGCTTAAGTCGCCTTTGGTCTTTTCGATCTCCTCGCGGTGCTTGTTGATATCGAAAAGTGAAATGCGGCGAATGCGGACTTGAAGCAAGCGGTCCACATCCGGATCGGTCAATTCGCGAATGAGTTCCTTTTTGAACGGCTCGAACCCGTCATACACGGCTTCGAAAACCGCCTCATTGGTTTTGCACTGCTCAATCTTCTTATAAATGCGTTCTTCGATGAAAATGCGTTCCAATGTCCGGAAATGCAGTTCATCGAGCAGTTTCTTTTCCTTGAGTTCGAGTTCGCGCTTCAGCGTCTCTATCAATTGGTCGGTGTTCGCGCGAAGCACATCGGAGACTGTCATCTCTACCGGGCGATTGTCTCTGATGACCGTGATTCGGCTCGCGATGGTGACTTCGCAATCGGTGAACGCATAAAGCGCATCGACCAATTTCTCTGTCGAAACACCGCTCGGCGCTTTGACCTGGATTTCGACGTCTTCCGCGGTGAAGTCATCGACGCTCTTGACCTTGATCTTGCCTTTGCGTGAAGCGTCCTCGATCGAACCCATCAACGATTCAGTCGTCGTGGTCGGCGGGATTTCTGTGATCAGGACGGTTGATTCGTCTTTGATTTTGATCTTGGCGCGAACCTTGATTTCGCCGGTGCCATCCTTGTAACCGCGCGCGTCCATGAGGCCGCCGCTTTGAAAATCCGGCAAGCACTTGAACGACTGTTTCTTCAGAATCGCAATCTGCGCTTCCAGTAGCTCGGGAAAATTATGCGGCAGAATTCGCGCGGACATCCCGACCGCAATGCCCTCGGTGCCGAGCATCAGCAGCAGCGGGAGTTTGGATGGCAGCACAACCGGTTCTTTATTGCGCCCGTCGTAGCTGGGGACGAAATCGGTGATTTCGTCGTTGAATAGTTCGTTGCGGGCGAGTTCGGTCAGCCGGCACTCGATATAACGAGGGGCAGCCGGTGGATCGCCGGTGAAGACATTTCCGTAGTTCCCTTGCCGGTCAATTAAGTAACGTTTGTTCGCGAGCACAACGAGCGCATCACTAATCGAAGCGTCACCGTGCGGATGAAATTGCATCGCATGACCGACTACATTAGCAACCTTGATGTATCGGCCGTCGTCTTTCTCATGCAGCGCCCAAAGAATGCGCCTTTGGACCGGCTTCAATCCGTCCGCCAGATTGGGAATGGCACGGTCCCGAATGACATACGAAGCGTAATCCAGAAACCCGCGATCGACCCGCCGATGGAGGGGCAATTCGATATTGCTTGGCTTGAAAGGCCGGGCAGGGGCTACCGGAGCAACGTTTTCAGCCAAAACGTGGGCATGGCCGTTACCATTGCCATTGCCTGTTTCAGGAGGCTTTTGTTGAGGCGCCGGGCCGGATTTTCCGCTATTACCCTTAGCGCCCTCTATCGGCAATTCCGGTTGGTTTGGATTATTTTTGCGTTTAGATGCCATTCAATTTCAATTTAGAATAACAATCCGCGAAGCGCGCGCGAGCAGAAAGATTTGAAACAGGACCGACCCGAGGGGATTAAGAGTATGAGTAGGAGCTTTAGGGAGAGGAGAGTCGGAAGAAGGTGGAACTGGATGTCACTGGAACGGTCATTGTGTAGCGGCCCTGCTGAACCGTTGGTGTTCCTGACTGGGGTGTCCAGGTCGTTGAAGGGTTAAGCGAGGCCGTGGTTTGCACTGTTGCATGGGCAAAATTCATGGACCAAAAGAGTTGAACACTGCCGCTGCCAGTTTTGCGGGTTTCAAGGATCTTCAGTGGCTCTGGAAGCACGTGCACCATGGCGGAAACTGACGGGACGCCGTTCTGGTCGATCACGTAAAGCATGTAGTAGCCCGGCGGCGCAATGTTGCCTGTTGCCGGACCGGGCACTGTGAAACTCCCAGTCCCATTCGTCAGATCCGCGAGGAACACATAGCGTTGTTCCATATTCACTGAGTGGGTCACACACGAGTTGCGAATCAGGGCGACGCGATTAGTGGCCGTGGTGCTGGTGAAGCTTAAGTTAAAACTTTGCCCATATTGTATGACCTTCGACACCGATTGAATGATCGGGCGGGTTCCTTGAAACAGGTAGGGTGGCGAATATATTTCGCCCGTGGTCTGATCATCTCCCCCCGACACCATCACGCGCCCATCCGGCAGCAGAAGAGCCGACGAGTGGTACCATCTTGGGATCTGATGTGGCGCCATGTCACTCCAGGTTAGCGTCTGTGGGTCAAACATTTCAGGCGTCAACGCATAAACCGCCGTCGGGAGGTAATTGGTCCGGCCGCCGATGACGAATACTTTGGCATCGGGGAGAATGACCGCGTTGAAATCCATCCGGGCAAAATGCATAGGGTTGACATAAGTCCATTGCGGGTTAGGTGAACTCAGGTCAATCATCTCGGCGGTATTATTCGGCTGGTTGTATTTGTCATTGCCGCCCATACAGAGAAACCGGTTCTGATTGGGCGGCAGCATCACAAACGGCGAGTCAAATCGACCCGCAACGTTGCGCAGCGCGACGACGGTCCACGTGTCGTTGCTTACGTTATACGTTTCCGTCCGGCCATCCGGCCCGGAGCGGAAGATCAGCCCATTGGTCAACAAATTGAGGTGGGGGTAATACTCAAGGATTTTCTCGCCGAGCAGTTGCCAATTGTTTGTGCCCTTTGGATCCCACAATTCGATGTCGGGATTGAAGTCGCTGTATTCATCCAGCCCCGAAAAGGTGACGATACGGCCATCGCCCATTGTGATGTTCGACGCATACCATCTGCCTTTTCGCGTATCTTCAATGCGAACCCACTGCTCCGTGAACGAGTCAAAAATGTTGCATTCCGTCGTGCCGAGCGGCGGATCCTCAGTTCCAATCTGGCCTCCTGTTACCAGCAAACGGCCATCGGCTAAAAAACTATGCCCTGAGCAGGCTGGAATCCAGTCTCCCGGAGGCGGCACTTCCTTTAAAGCCAGCGTCACAGGGTCCAACACATAGGCCTGGACACCGGGCACGCCGTGTTCGGCGGAATACAAAAGGACCTTGCCGGTGGGAAGCAGGGAGGAATGCATGCCAATCAGTGGCAACGAGAACGGCTGCGTCCATTGCCCTTCATCCGAGGGCGTGGCGGCCTGACTCGGGTGTTGAAATGTCGCGAGCAAAAGTGTTCCGGCGAAAATGGCCCGCAAAGTTTTCATCCTGCGAACCTAGCATGAGGACGCGGTGGTGCCGGGAGCGGAAATACCCCAAAAACGCCGTTAGAATACCCCAACGCGAGGATGTCTATTGAGGTCGCTCAATGCGTCCCCGGCAAAAAATAAAACAGAATCGCCAAAATTAAATAAACCGACAGAAGTTGCACGCCTTCCAGCCAATTTGTTCTGCCGTCCTTGCTAATCTCAGCAACGATGAATACTGCGACGATTACCGCGACGACTTCGGGAATTGTGAATTCCAGGTCCATTGGATGACCCAGGAACCAGGACGTAAAGACCAAGACGGGCGCGACGAAAAGCGCGATCTGCAAACTCGAACCGATCGCGATTCCCAAACTCAGGTCCATTTTATTTTTGATCGCCATCCAGACGGCCGTCGAATGCTCGGCTGCATTGCCAATAATCGCGACGACGATCACGCCGATGAAGACTTCCGTGACTCCGAGTTGTAAACGAGCAGATTCAACGCTGCTCACAAGGAACTCTGACAGCCACGCCACAAAAATTGTTGCCACCAGCAGAATGGCGATCGATTTGCCCTTCGACCATGCCGGTTCATCGTCATCCGCTTCGGCTGAAGCGCTGAGAGCGTGAGTTGCACCACCTACATCCGAACGGTGCAAAATGTTCGTCTCGCCAGGCGGGGCGGCAAGGATGTCTTTGTGCGTGACCAGCGAGAACGTCAGTGTGCAGATGTAAGTGAGAAACAGAACCGCTGCGATCCCCAACGAAAGCTTGTGTCCGATCTCTGGTCTCCATGCATCATGTGAGGCGGCGCTGTAATGAAAAATCGTCGGCACGAGCAATCCGATCGCCGCCAGAAGCAAGGAAGCGGTTGAAGTTTGCATCGCAGTGCGATTGAAACGCTGTTCGCTGTATTTGAATCCGCCTGCTGTTAAAGCGGCGCCCAGCACCAGTAGAATGTTACCAATAATCGAGCCGGTGATCGACGCCTTGACGACGCTGATCAAACCTTTATGAAGAGCCATCAGAGCGATGATCAATTCGGCGGCGTTCCCGAACGTCGCGTTTAACAGACCGCCGATGCCCTGACCCAGGTGCTCGGCGAGATGTTCGGTCGCACGGCCCATGATTCCCGCGAGCGGGATGATGGCCAGACCTGAACAGATGAACAGTGCCGTGCCATTATGCAATGCCGGCACATATTCCAAGGCGAACGCGACTGGAACGAATATGAGGAGCCAGTCGATGGAAGGTTTAAAATTCTTCAGCATTTGAATTTAGCGCAAAGCCGAATTGACCAACGCCGCCAGTAATCCACCGACGATCGGCGCGATGACCGGTACCCATGCGTA
>Ga0207674_10010136_pt1 | contig 10716 bp, 14 predicted proteins | sample KBSCornC72_FD_184303 | JGI IMG/M metagenome (GOLD analysis project Ga0207674, IMG submission 184303) | Corn rhizosphere microbial communities from Kellogg Biological Station, Michigan, USA - KBS Corn C7-2 (SPAdes) (version 2) | ecosystem: Host-associated > Plants > Roots > Rhizosphere > Soil ...
GGCATAGCTTCCCGCCTCGATGCGGTCCGGCATCACCTCATATTCGGTGCCGTGCAGCCCCTCGACTCCATCGACGATCAGATGGGCGGAGCCGATTCCCCGGATTTTCGCCCCCATCGCGACGAGCAGGTTGCAAAGATCGACGATCTCCGGCTCGCGGGCGGCGTTGAACAATTGCGTTTTGCCCTTGGCGAGCACCGCCGCCATGACGGCATTCTCGGTCGCTCCGACCGACACCACGGGGAAGCTGAAGTCCCCACCGGGCAGCCGGCCCTTGGGCGCGCTCGCCTTCACATAGCCCGCGGCGAGCTCGATCTCGGCGCCCATGCATTCGAGCGCCTTCAGGTGGAGATCGATCGGCCGGTCTCCGATCGCGCAGCCGCCGGGCAGCGACACGGTCGCTTCGCCCATCCGTGCCAGCATCGGCCCCAGCACCAGCACCGAGGCGCGCATCTTGCGGACCATGTCGTAAGGCGCAACGGTCGAGACGACGTCGTCGGCCTGGAGAGTCATCCGCCGCCCGATCTCGCCCTTCTTCACGCCCGCGACGTGGGTCGAGACTCCGAGCTGGTTGAGGAGATGGCTGAAGGTGTCGACATCGGCGAGCCGCGGCAGGTTCTTGAGCGTCAGCTTCTCCGGGGTGAGAAGCGCGCACGGCATGAGCGTCAGCGCCGCATTCTTCGCCCCGCTGATCGGGATTTCGCCTTTGAGGGTGCTTCCGCCCTTGATCCAGATGCTGTCCATTTCGGCGGGGTTTAGCGGAGGGGTAGCGAGGCGCAAGCGGACGCTCCTCCACCAGAGTGCGCGGAGCGCACCGAGGGGGAGGTGGCTCGCCGCAGGCGAGCGGAGGGGGCTCAGGGGACGCTACGCCCCCTCAGTCAGCTTTGCTGACAGCTCCCCCGCGGTGGCTGCGCCACTCTGGGGGAGCAGCTTGTTAGCCTACGCCTTCTCCAGCGTGCATTGCAGCGGGTGCTGGTTCTCGCGGGCGAAGTCGATCACCTGCGTGACCTTCGTCTCCGCCACCTCGTAGGTGAACACGCCGCACACCGCGACGCCCTTCTGGTGCACCTGGAGCATCACCCGCGTCGCATCCTCGATGCCCATCGAAAAGAAGCGCTGCAGCACCAATACGACGAACTCCATCGGAGTATAATCGTCGTTGAGCATCAGCACCTTGTAGTTGGACGGCTTCTTGGTCTTGGGCCGGGTGCGCGTCGCGACGCCGGTCTCGATCTCGTCGAGGCCGTCATCGTCCGGGCCGTTCGCCATCCTGATCAGATCCGCAGTCATCAGCCTCTAAAATATGGCAAGCCGCGAAAACGCGGCAAGGCGGTAGTTTGCATCAGTGAGGTAAAAAAATGGCGGCCGCTCCAGCTGGGAGCGGCCGCCGACAGTCGTTGCCCTGACTTAGGAGGGGAGAGGGTCAGGCAACGAGGGTGTTGAAGCGCTCGGCGTTGGCCGTGGCGCGGTTCGAAATCGGCTGGAACGCCTCGCCGGCGAGCTTCACCAGCGATTCGGTCAGCTTCGAGGTCTCGGCGACCGCGCGGTCGAACGACGCACGCGCGAACTCGCCCTGCAGCTGCAGATATTCGGTCGGGCTCTTGGCCTCTGCGAGCGAACGGATCGCGTCCGCGGCCTGCTCGACACCATCGCGGCTCGAAGCGACCACGTCCTGGCCGATTGAACGGGCGCCTTCGCTGGCGACACGGCCGGCCTCGACGATCGCCTCGACGTTGGCGCGGGCGAGATCGGCGAGCTCCTCGGCGACCTTTTGGCTCTTCTTGGCCAGCTCCTGGCTGCGCTCATTCGCCTCGGCGAACAGCGACTGGAACGGCGCGAACGCCGGGACGGCCTCGAAGGCGTTGAAGAAATTGGTGTTGGTCACGGTTTCAATCCTTTCCTGGGCCGCGGCAGCGCTCTTGCGCGCGGCGGTCTTGGTCTTGCGGGCAGCGCGGCGCGCCGTCTTCTTTTCGGCAACCGCTTCGCGCTTCGCCTTGCGAGCCGTCGTGGCGCGGGTGCGCTTGGCGACCTTCTTGCTCTCCTGGGCGATCGTCTCGACGGTCTCCGCGACAGCTTCGGCGACCTTGGCCGGAGCTTCGGCGGCAGCCTGGGCTTCAACCTTGGTTTCGTCTGCCATCAGTTCTTCCTTCCGAATATGTTGCAGTGCACAATAAGCATTGCGACGCACCATTTCAAGGGTGTTTTTGTGCGCTGCACCAATCCGTCGCTTGACGGCCACGGCTCACCCGAAGCAAGAGCGGCCATGGACCCGTCGACCGACCAGCCGACCCGCCGCCGCGGCCTCCTGATCGTCCTCTCCTCGCCGTCAGGCGCCGGCAAGACGACAATCTCACGCATGCTCCTCGACGCCGACCCCGAGATCACGATGTCGATCTCGGCGACGACCCGGCCGATGCGGCCCGGCGAGACGGAGGGGACCGACTACCATTTCGTCGAGGAATCCGAGTTCGGCCGCCTGATCGAGGTTGGCGAGTTCGTCGAATGGGCGCCGGTGTTCGGCTTCCGCTACGGAACCCCCAAGGCGCCGGTCAAAGCCGCGCTGAAGGACGGCCGCGACATATTGTTCGACATCGACTGGCAGGGCACACAGCAGCTCCATTCGGCGATGGGCGAGGACCTCGTCCGGATATTCATCCTGCCGCCGTCCATGGCCGAGCTCGAACGGCGCTTGAAAGCGCGCGGAACCGATTCCGAAGCGGTGATCGCCGACCGCATGCAGCGCGCCGCGAGCGAGATCAGCCACTGGGCCGAGTACGATTATGTGCTGGTCAACGCCGACATGGACGAATGCCTGGCGGACGTCCGCAAGATCGTCGCCGCGGAACGGCTCAAGCGCGCGCGACAGGTCGGGCTGGTGACCTTCGTCCGCGATCTGGTGGGCCCGGCACATTAGACATTCCTCCCTAGCCGAAGGCTGGGGCGGGGAACCATTCACCGAAGAGTGAATGGTGGAGGGGTCCTGCGCCGGCGCCAATTACCCCTCCACCATGCTCCGCATGGTTCCCCTCCCCGCGAGCTTCGCTCGCCGGGAGGAACTAACCCTGCACCAACTTCAGAAATCGCGCCGCGGCCAAGAAATCCCGCTCTCGGTTCTCCAGCGCCGCCTGAGCCTCCGCGTCGGCGCCCCATTGCTCGAGCTGCCAGCGTTCGTCCAGGCTGACCGCCTGCCACGCCTCCTCGGCCGTCAACGCCTTCTCCAGCACCGCGAGCCCGGCGATCAGCGAGCCGCCGATGGTCACCAGCGGCGACAGCCCCGCCAGGCGGAACGGATCGAGCGCCGCCACCGCGTGCGCCAGCCGCTCGACCGTGACCTGGGGCTGCGGCACGTGCATCAGCCCCGATGTGGTCGAGAAATTCACGTCGTAGCGCCGCCGCGCCCAGGCGAGCAGCGGATCCCACGCCTCCTGCTGCCGAGCCGCGAGCTCCGGCGGCCACTCGCTGCGGTAACAGGCGAGATCGGCCTCGGCGTAGCGCGCGAGGCCTCCGGCGAACGCCTGCCGCTCGGGTGCGACCCGATCGATGGCCGCATTGGCGAGCCCCGTGAGGGGCATCGCGCGCGGGTCGATCTCGTCTTCGACCGAGCGCCACTCCTCCGCGACCGCGTCGGCAAGCTTCTGAGTCGGGACTACTAGCGGCGCTCGCGCCGGCGTCTTCACCACCCGCTCGTCGAGGCGGATCGTCCAGCCCTTCCCTTCGGGCTCGACCGACACGTCCTTCCAGAAGCGCTTCACTGCTTCTCCCGGTCTTCCCGGTCCCATTGGCGCTTGAGCAGTCGCGGGGCGAACAGCGCGTCGATCGCTCCGAGGATCGCAACGACCGCTCCGACCTGCGGCCACCCGCCGGGCCGGAGCAGGCCGGTGTACATGATGACGATCCCGAGAAAGAAGATCGCCAGGCCGGCGAGCCGCACCAGCGAGTAGATCGCGAGGCGCTTCCGCCAGATCGCATCGTCATCCATCGACATGCTCCCGAACCAGGCCGAGCACGTCGAGCGGGCGCTGCGCGACCGCGGCCGCGCCCGCTTCGATCAATTCGTCAGCCTCATGATAGCCCCAAGCGGCGCCAATGCCCGTCGCATGAGCCGCCACCGCCATCGCCATGTCGAAGCTCGTGTCGCCGACGACGAAGCTTGTCTCGGGCGTCGCGCCCGCCTCGGCGATGGCTTGTTCGACCATCGACGGGTGCGGCTTTGAGGGATGGCGGTCGGACGTCTGCAGCGAAACGAAGCGCGCGTGGATTCCGTGCTGGTCGAGGCACAGCCTGAGGCCGCGGTCCGACTTGCCGGTCGCGACCGCCAGCAGCCACCCTTCTTCCTCGAGCCGGTCCAGCAGCTCGAGCACACCGTCGAACAAAGGCTCGCGCACCTCGCCGTTCGCACGCAGCTCCCAGAACGCGCGCTTGTAATCCTCCGCCAGCTCGGCGTGCTCAGCCGCGTCGAGCTCCGGCTGAAGCACCGCCATCGCCTCGATCAGGCTCAGGCCGATGATCCGCCGACAATCCTGCGCGGACGGAAGAACGAGCGCGTTGCCCTCGAACGTCGCGGCAAGCGCTGCGTGGATCGTCGCCCCGCTATCGACGAGAGTTCCGTCGCAATCGAAGATCGCGAGCCTATTCACCGGTCAGCTCGCGAATCGCGGCGACGATGTCTTCCCGGCCTGCTCCCAGCTGTCCTTCGATCGTGGCGGCGAGGTCGTCCGCTTTCTTGCTCTGGTTGAACTTGCGGGTCCCGCGGATCGCGGTCGGTTCGACTTCGAAGCCGACGATTGCGCGAGTCAGTGCTTCGAAGACGGCGGGGTCCAACTTCGCGCGAGTCCACGGATCCTCCGGTTGTACCCGGCGCTCATGAATGTCGCTGAGCCGGTCGAGGAAGCCGATCAACTCATCGCGACTCATCTCCCGCGCAATCCCCTCGACTTCGACCGCCTCATAATGCCAGGTCGGCACCTGGTTGCCGGACGCGTACCAATTGGCGCTTTGATAAGCCTCACGTCCGCTGACGCTGATCAGCACCTGCTCGCCGGCGAGCCGATCCGCGATCCGGTTGCGGCGCGCGACATGGAACTGGACCCTTCCGTCGACCACCACGACCGGCGCGTGAACCACGAACAGCTGCCCGGAAGAACCGGTGAAGATGTGCGCGAAGCTCTGCTCCGCCACGAAGCGCAGCATCGCCTGCTCATCCGACCATTCGAACGCCGGATTGGGGTGCATCAGCGCTTCCCCCGCCGGGGTGTGCTTCCGCGCGCGCGCCGTTCGCCGCGACGTTCGCGCCGGCGCGCCTTAGCTGCCGCCGCAGCCTTGCGCTGCTTGGCCTCGGGCGTGGCGTTCGGCTGCTCGAGCGGCAGCGAATCGCCGGCCAGCGGTTCGAAGCCCAGCGTCGCGAGGCTCTCGGAAAAATGCGCGGGAAGCTCGGCGGTCACGTCGATGCTGCCCCCGTCCGGCGCATCGATCTTGATTCGCCGCGCATGGAGGTGGAGCTTGCGGCTGATTCCGCCCGTCAGGAACGCCTCCGCGCCGCCGTACTTCGCGTCGCCGACGATCGGGTGGCCGAGCGCCGCCATGTGCGCGCGCAGCTGGTGTGTGCGCCCGGTGAGCGGCTGCAGCTCGACCCAGGCGGCGCGATTGCCGGCGCGATCGATCACCCGCCAGCGCGTTTTGGCGGGCAGGCCGTTCTCGACGTCGACGTGCATCTTCTCGCCGCCGGTGCCGGGCTGTTTCGCCAGCGGCGCGTCGATCGTGCCCTCGTCGGCGTCAGGCACGCCCACGACCAGCGCCCAATAGACCTTGCGCGCGGTGCGGCCTGAGAAGGCCTTGGCGAAATGACCGGCGGCGCGCGCGGTCCTGGCCACCAGCAGCGCGCCCGACGTGTCCTTGTCGAGACGGTGAACCAGCTTCGGGCGCCCGGGCTCGCCGGCGAGCCCTTCGAGCAGCCGGTCGAGATGCTGGTGGGTCTTGGTCCCACCCTGGGTCGCGAGGCCCGGCGGCTTGTTCAGCACAAATGACGCCGGGTCCTCGTAGATCACCATGTCGCGAACGAATTGCTCCTCGTCGCCCGTCAGCGGCTCGCGCTTCGGCTCCGCGCGTGCGGGCCGCACCGGCTGCGCATCGAGCGGCGGAATGCGGATCTCCTGCCCTGCCTCGATCCGGTCGCCCGGAACAGCGCGCTTCCCCTCCAGCCGCAGCTGCCCCGTCCGCGCCCAGCGCGAGACGAGGTTGAAGCTGACCTCCGGCATGTGCCGCTTGAACCAGCGATCGAGCCGGATTCCGTCGTCGTCCTCGGACACGGTGAAGGTGCGGGCTTCGCTCACGCCCGGGCGATTAGCGAAAGCTACGCTTCGCGTCCCGCCCAAAACTCGAACGCCTGCCGCTGAATCTTGCGCACCAGCTTCGCCGCCTTGGGTCCCTCCCACAGTCCGGTGTAGCCGTGCTTCTTCGCTCCGCCGACCCACCAGCCCTGCCCCGGAAGCCCGTCGGACTGGCGCACCACGAGCACCGCGAGCTCGGGCTCGCCGCGAGCCTCCGCTTCGTCGTCGATGTAGGCGAGAACCTTGCACAGCTGGCGCATCTTCGGCCGCGTGAAATGATGGCCAAGCAGCGCCAGCACTTCGGAATAGCTGATCGCTTCCCCCGCCCGCGCCGAGGCGATCAGGATCGCGCGCACCTCGGCCGGGTCGGCGAGCAGCCCGGCAGTGTCGTTCATTTCGGCTGGGCGGTGAAATCCACCGGAGTGAGCTCGAACACGTCGAGCTTGGAATTGCTTTGCGGCCAGGGGATCACCAGCCGCCAGCGGAACGGAGCGATCCGCTCAAACACGCCCGCCATGTCGCGCTTGGGGTCGTCGCCATAGGCGAGCGGCTGGTCTTCGTTGCCGAGCGTCAGGCTGCCGAGGAAAATCATCCGCTTGGGATCGTCATCCTCCCACAAGCGCCCGGCCGGCCGCTGGCTCCCCGTCTGCTTGACGATGGTCAGCAGGTCGCCCTCGACCTGGACGTAGCAGAAGAACGGCTTGAAGCTCTCGAACGCCTTGCCGCTATCTCCGACCTTGCCGAGCGCGATCATGCGGCAGTTATAACTTCCCGGCGTCGGCGCCGGCCGCGGCAGGCCCGAGCGCGGCAGAAGCAGCTTGCCTTCCTTCTCGACATCGGACGCATTGGTCTTGTTCGCGTCGGCGAGGCCTTCCTGCCAGGCGAGGCCGAGGCGCGCGATGCGGTCCTGGTCGGCCGCGGTCGCGACCGCCTTCCACACCTCCGACTTAAGCGGCGGGCCGACCTCGACCGATGGTGTGACGCCCGGCGGGACCTTCGGCTTGGTCGCGCAGCCGGCAAGCAGCGCAAGAGCCAATAGAGCAACGCCGCGCGAAACGCGCCGACGCTCCCGACGATCAAACGACAAGTTGTTCACCCTCCCCCAACAGTGACAGCCGACTGTCTCCCGTCAACCAATGCGCCGTTCAACATAAGCTTTCACTGAACGCTGACCGCCGCTACGCGCCCGCGAAATGAATGCGCTCGGAAGCCCCAAACCTGCGGCGACTCGAATCCGCACTCATGTTTCCAGCGGCGGATTTGCGCTCGGTCTCGCCGCTTATGCCCTGTGGGGCGTCCTTCCGATCTACTTCAAGGCGCTTGCCGCGGTCGCGCCGGTCGACATCGTCGCCCACCGGGTGCTGTGGTCGCTGCCGTTCCTTGCGCTGCTGATTCTGGTCGCCGGTGGCTGGGCGAAGGTTCGCGCCGCCCTCTCGCAGCCGCGCACACTCGGAATCCTGTTCGTCACCGCGCTTCTGATCGGCGGCAACTGGCTGCTTTACGTCTATGCGGTGACGAGCGGGCACATCCTCGCCGCGAGCTTCGGCTATTATCTCAACCCGCTCGCCAACGTGCTGCTCGGCCGCTTCGTTCTGCACGAGCGGTTGAGCCGGCTGCAATGGACCGCCGTCGCGATCGCCGCGGCGGGTATTGCCGTCCTCGCGGGCGGAGCGCTCGGCCAACTGTGGATGAGCCTCACTCTATGCGTCACCTTCGCGCTGTACGGCCTGCTCCGCAAAATCGTCCCGGCCGACGCGGTGACCGGCCTCGCCGTCGAGACGGGCATCCTGTTCCCGGCGGCCATCGCCTGGCTCGGCTGGGGAGCGCTCGCCGGGCAGCCGGTGATGGGCTTCACGAACCGCGACACCTACCTGCTGCTGCTTGCCGGCGTCGCTTCGACCACGCCGCTGCTGCTGTTCACCGCCGCGGCCAGGCGCCTGCCCTATTCGACGCTCGGAATGTTACAGTTCCTCGCACCGACCCTGCAGTTCCTGATCGCCGTCCTGCTCTACGGAGAGCGGTTCACGATCGCGCATGCGATCGCGTTTCCGGCGATCTGGGCCGCGCTCGTGCTCTACGTGATCGCGATGCTCCGCGCCCCCAAGCTGCCGCAGCCGCCCGAATGATGATAGGAGCGCTTTGATGTTCAACCTGGTTTCGATCATCATCGGCTTCGTCGCGCTGATCTGCGCGCTCGTCGCCTTCATTCCTTTGCTCGGCTGGGCCAACTGGCTGATCATCCCGCTGGCGATCATCGGCGCCGCGATCGGCATGATCTCGCGCAGGACAGCCGGCCGTAATCTCAACCTGTTCGTGATCCTCGTCGCCATCGTCCGACTCTCGCTCGGCGGAGGGATCCTCTGAGCCGCGATCCGCGCATCGACGCCTACATCGCGAAGGCGCAGCCGTTCGCCCGGCCGATCCTCGAACATGTTCGGGAACGCGTGGACGCCGTGCTCCCAGACGCGGAAGAGACGATCAAGTGGAGCATGCCGGCTTACACTGTCGGCGGAAAACTCGTCCTGATCACTGCCGCGTTCAAGGCGCATACGGCGCTGAACTTTTGGCGCGGGCAGGAACTCCGATCCAGCCATGAAACGGTCGGCGCGATGGGCCAGTTCGGCAAGATCCAGTCGATCGACGAGCTTCCCTCAGACGCCGAGCTCGATTGCCTGATCCGCGAGGCCGCCGAACTGGCGAGAAGCGCACCCGCTCCGCGCCAGGCCAAGCACGCGCCCAAGCCCGCGCCGACGCTGCATCCGGAATTCGCCGCCGCCCTGTCGAAGGTGCCGAAAGCGAAGGCGGCGCTCGAGGGCTTTCCGCCATCGGCACAGCGCGAATATCTCGAATGGATCGCCGATGCTAAGCAAGATGCGACACGCGCGAAGCGGATCGCCAGTGCCGTCGAATGGCTCAGCGAGGGAAAGCGGCGGAACTGGAAGTACGAGGCGTGCTGAGCCCTTTCCTCCCCTCGATTTCGAGGGGAGGGGAACCAGCGGAGCTGGTGGAGGGGTCTTCTTCCGGGGCAAGACCCCTTCACCGCACTTCGTGCGGTCCCCCTCCCCTGCAAATGCAGGGGAGGATAGCTACTTCGTCATCCTGAGCGCCGGACCGAACCGCGTCTGTACCTCTTCCTCGACCGCAAACCCGCAATGCTCGTAAAAGCGCCGCGCGCGCGGAGTGGCGATGACGCTGAGCGTAAATCCCTTGCGCCTCGCCTCATGCGTCGCCGCATCCGCGAGCGCTCTCCCAATTCCGTGCCCCCAAAGGTCCGGCTCGACGAACAGCCCGTCGAGCTCGCCGCCGACCACCGCGGCGAAGCCCGCGATCTCGCCGCCGATCTCGGCGACGATCACCTGCCCATTCGCGATCTGTCCTTGCGGCAGGTAGATGGCCTCGGGGTTGAGCAGCAGCTCGTCGCGATATTCCGGAAGTTCGAGCGAGGCGCGCCGCTGCAGCTCCTCCAGCTCGTCATGTTCCTCCGGCCGAGCAAGCCTCAAGGTCAAGGCGTCAGCGGGATTTGACATAACTCCCGGGCGCGTCCTCCAGCGCCTTCAATTTGCCCTTGCCGGGCACACGCGCGCCGTCCGCCTTCACCATTTCGCTGTCCTGCGCCTTCAGCCATTCGAGCCAGTCCGGCCACCAGCTGCCCTTGTGCTCGGTCGCGCCCTCGACGAACGACTCGAGCGTGTCGCGCGGGCGGTCGTTGGCCCAATATTGGTACTTCTGGGCGGCCGGAGGGTTCACCACCCCCGCGATATGGCCGGAGCCGGCCAGCACGAATCGCTTCGGCCCGGCGAAATGGTTCATGATCTTCCATACGCTCTGCGGCGGAGCGATATGGTCCTCGCGGCCTGCCTGAACGTAGGTCGGAGTCTTCACCGAATTGACGTCCACCGGCACTCCGGCGACGCTGATCCCGCCTTTCTCGGCGAGCTTGTTCCCCTTGTAGAGGTCCTCGAGATAGGCGCGGTGCCAGCCCGCGGGCAGGTTGGTCGTGTCGCTGTTCCAGTAGAGCAGGTCGAACGGCGCCGGCTCGTCGCCGAGCAGGTAGTTGTTGACCACGTAGCTCCAGATGAGGTCGCGGCCGCGCAGCAGGTTGAAGGTCGCGGCCATATAGCGGCCGTCGAGATAACCGTTCTCTTTGGTCAGCTCGTCGAGCAGCCCCATCGTTTCCGGCCCGGTGAACAGCTTGAGGTCGCCCGCTTCGGTGAAATCGACCTGCGCGGTCAGGAAGGTCGCCGACTTGACCTTCTCCGCCTTGCCCTCCGCCTGGAGGTAGGCGAGCGTCGCGGCGAGCGTCGTCCCGGCGACGCAATAGCCGATCGCGTGAACGCTCTCGACGCCCAGGAGGTCGCGCACGGTATCGACCGCGTCGACCTGGCCCTTC
>Ga0207674_10010138_pt1 | contig 10715 bp, 7 predicted proteins | sample KBSCornC72_FD_184303 | JGI IMG/M metagenome (GOLD analysis project Ga0207674, IMG submission 184303) | Corn rhizosphere microbial communities from Kellogg Biological Station, Michigan, USA - KBS Corn C7-2 (SPAdes) (version 2) | ecosystem: Host-associated > Plants > Roots > Rhizosphere > Soil ...
ACCGGGTAGCGTGATGAAGCGCAACGATCGTCCCGGTTCGATCATCGGCAAAGCCCGCTGCGCTGCGCGAATCGCGGCTTTCTGGCCAGCGTTATCCCCGTCGAAGCAGAGGATGGGCAACTCTGCCATCCGCCAGAGCCGTTCGAGCTGGCCCTCGGTCAATGCCGTACCGAGCGGTGCGACCGCTTCGCCGATCCCGGCGCGATCGAGTGCGATCACATCCATATAGCCCTCGACGACGATCACCCGGTTCGCCTTGCGCGCAGCGGGTGAAGCGCGATCGATATTGAAGAGAGTCCGTCCCTTGTCGAACAGCGGTGTGTCTGGCGAATTGAGATATTTCGGCTCGCCGTCTCCCAAGATGCGACCGCCAAATGCGATGACACGCCCCCGCGCGTCACGGATCGGGATTATTAGCCGCCCCCGGAAGCGATCATATGGCTCTTTCTCATCCACCGAGATCAGAAGGCCGGCCTCGATCAGCTTCTCCACGCCGAATTCTTTCAGCGTGCTCTTGAGTTTGGTCCGGGAATCCGGTGCGAACCCGATCCGAAACGCCCGGCGCTGGTCATCGTCGATCCCGCGCCGTTCCAGATAGCGGCGCGCCTCAGCGCCATCGAGCCCGCCCAACTGCTGCTCGAAGAAATCGGCGGCGGCTTCCATCGCATCGATCAGCCCACGGCCGCGCTCTTGTCGTTCCTGCGCGCGGGGATCGGGGGCGGGGACATCCATCCCGGCGGTTGCGGCCAGTTCCTTCACCGCTTCCATGAAGGGCAGGCCCTGCTGATCGGTCATCCACCGGATCGCATCCCCATGCGCGCCGCAGCCGAAGCAGTGATAGAAGCCTTTCTCGTCGTTGACGTAGAAGCTGGGCGTCTTCTCGTTATGGAACGGGCAGCATCCCTTGAACTCACGCCCGGCCTTCTGGATCTTCACCGAACGTCCGACGAGCGCCGAAAGCAGGGTGCGGGACCGCAGCTCGTCAAGAAATTGGGGGGACAGGCTCATCGCCGCTCCCCGTCATCACACGCTATTTCCAGAATCGCATCAGGCACGCTTTCGATATTGCCGAAGACGCAGGCATTCCAAAAGCCATCATTCGAAAACGATCACTGATCGCGACACCGCCCTTGTCGATCCTATGCAGCGCGTCGTTTACGTCTGCCAACGTAGAGTTGGCTGTCGAAGCGATTGATGTTCGCGGACGACCGCTGCTAGCCGCGGTCGTGCGCCGGCAGCGGGTGAGCCGCATGAAGCGCAGTCCGAGGGAGGATGTAGAATGCTGAAATGGCACGTTGAGCGTAAACCTTGGCGTTCGAGGCCAGGCGCATGTCGACATCTAGTGGCGACTTTATGCGCATTGTCGGTTGCAGTGGGACCAGCCTCCGCTTGGGCCTCCGATTCATCACTGGCTCCTCCGCCAGAAATGCCACCGACGAATTCCAATCCGATCGAGAACGATGGCACGGTGAACGTACCGACCTTTCGCCTGCCGCCGTCTCCCTATCTGAGCCCGGAAGCGCGCGCTGCCTTACCGCGCAGTCCGTTCGATCCCGAAGAACCGATGCGAACCGCCATTGCAAACGGAACGGCCAGTCAGATGCGTGCAGGCATTGCCCAGGCACTCGCCCCAAGAATACGGGAACTGATCGAGCGTTATCCCGTGACTATCACCGATGCCACCATTGCCGGATTGCCCGCGGTCTTCATCCGGCCAGTGGCTCCGTTGCCCGTAGGCAACGCGCATAAGATCCTCATCAATTTGCCGGGAGGTGCATTTGCGATCGCCTCGCCACGGGGGACTGGCCTCCTTGAATCGATCCCGCTGGCCGTGATGGCGAGGGTGACGATTGTCTCGATTACCTATCGCCAGACTCCCGAAAACAGATACCCCGCTGCAAACGAGGATTTTGTCAGCGTCTATCGGGCGTTACTGAAAAGGCACCGGGCGCAGGACATGGGGGTATTCGGCTGCTCGTCCGGGGGTGTGTTGACCGCCCAGGCACCGGGTTGGCTGCGCAAGGCAAAGTTGCCGCAGCCCGCGGCCATCGGCATATTCTGCGCCGCGGCAGACGCGCACTATTGGGGTGACAGCAAGATCTTCGCTCGCCCTTTCCAGGCGCTTGCCCCACTCGATTGGAAGCGGCCCTACTTCGATGGTGCCGACCTGTCCGATCCGCTTGTTTCGCCGGTCGTTTCGCCAGACCTTTTGAAAGTCTTCCCGCCGACTCTGCTGATCACGGCAACGCGTGCTTTTGACATGAGTGGGGCGGTCAATACCCATCGGGAACTGGTGAAGGCTGGCATCGACGCGGAGCTGCACGTGTGGGACGGTCTGGGCCATGCGTTTTTCTATGACATCAACCTGCCCGAAGCGAAGGAAGCCTTTGCAGTGATGACCAGGTTCTTCTCCAGGCATCTGACGCTAACAAGCCGTTGAGGAGCGATCCCCATCCTGCCCATCGCGATGGTGCCCCCCCCCGGACAGCACCACCGCAGCGTCCAAGTTGCCGAGATCCTGAAATCGAGGTGCAGGTCCTTCATGATCTGCGGCGCGAGCGGGATAGTCAGTCGCCGTTCGAGCCCGGCCAGCCCGAAAGGCCTCGAGCCAAACGGGAGCTCGTTGGCGTCCTCGACTGCTGCGGGGTGATCGGCCAGCTTGCAGAAAGCGCGGAGGAGCAGGACGGATGGTCTTGATTGGCGCCGGCGCCAGGACGGCCGACTGCCATACCGTTTCTGTCCGACTGACGCGCCCTGTGTATGGCCGGGGCGCAAGTCGCCGCCGGCCGGCATTCCTTCAGGCGGGCGCCTTTGTCGGCACGACAGCCTTTATCCCTTCGCTAATCATCTGCACCACCTCCGCCCGCGGCATCGCCTGCAGCGCTTCGACCGTGGCACGGCTGCCATTCATGAAGTGAATCGGCTCCCTGCCGAAAGCGGCGAAGCCTTCGGCCACCACCTGTTCGGGTTCGACCGAGGGGTAGTCGGGATTGTCCAGCGGCATGCCCAGCTGTTCCATCGCCGGGGTGCGGGTCGTCGTACAGGACAGGCCGAGGACATCGATCCCATAAGGCTTCAACTCATACCACAGTCCTTCCGCGAAGATCTGGCTGTAGGCCTTGGCGGCCGAATAGGTCGTGAGCCGGGCACAGCCGGAGGCAGACGCGATCGAGCCGATGAGGATGATTCCACCGCGCCCCCGCTCGCGCATCCTGCCGCCGAACAGGTATGAGAACTTCGTCTGGCCGATGACGTTGAGGATCGTCGTTCGGTAGGCCTCGTTCTCGGGGAAATCGTGGAAGTCGGCCATGTTGGGCACCGCTCCGGCGTTGTAGATCAACAGCCCTACGTTGATGTCCGCGCATTGCGCGAAGACCCGCTCGGCCGCGTCAGGGTCGGCGAGGTCGGTCGAGATTGTCCGCACCTCCACCCCGTGCTTTTCGCGCAGCCGCGCCGCCGCCGCTTCGAGCGGTTCGGGCCGCCGGGCGACCATCACGAGCTTGTATCCGGACCCGGCCAGAGCCTCGGCAAAGGCAGCGCCGATCCCTTCGGAGGCCCCCGCGATCAAACACCACTCGCCATAGCGTCGCACGTCCGGAACCTGGGTGATTTCGCCCGACATAGCCATCTCTCCACATGCGCAACCCTTGCGGTTGCCGTTCCAATGAGGATGCAGAGTATCAATTAACCTTACAAGTGGGTCATGGTGCGATCGGACTACTGGAGTCCATCACGGGCCTGGGCGGGCGCTCCATATGCGGGGCAGTTACCGGCCTCCGCTTCCGGGTCCGGCACTTCGCCTGACGCAGCGGAAGCCGATGTGGCTTGTCGAGGTATCGATCGTCTCGGCATGACGCGCCGCCGGACGGTAGCGCTGGCAATAGTTGGCGGCGCACAGGTGCGAGCCGCCCTTCATCACCTTGCGTCCGATCCTGATTTGCGGCTGAGCCGGGTCAAGACTCTGCTTGAGCGTGCCGCCGCGCGGGTTGGCGACGGCGCAGCAGCCGGCCGGCTTCCTGCGATTGTCCTGCCACCAGTCCCGCGTCCATTCCCAAACGTTGCCGATCATGTCGTGGAGGCCATAGCCGTTCGGCGGGAAGGCGCCTGCGGGCGAGGTTCGCTCCCACCCGTCCTCCAGCGTGTTGGCGAAGGGAAACAGACCCTGCCAGTAGTTTGCCAGCATCGCGCCGCCGGGCGCCAGTTCATCGCCCCACGCATATTCCTTACCTTTCAGCCCGCCGCGCGCGGCAAATTCCCATTCGGCCTCGGTCGGCAGGTCTTTGCCCGCCCACTTCGCATAGGCCGCGGCATCGCCCCAGGACACGTGGACCACCGGGTGGTCCTCCAGCTCGTCGAGCCCGCTGTCCGGGCCGGTCGGATGGCGCCAGTCCGCCCCGAACTCGAAGGCCCACCAGCGCGAGGGATCCTCGGTGCCGATCGGTACTGCACTCTTGCGGAACACCAGCGATCCCGCGCGGTCCATGCCGGGGAGCATGCCTGGATAGTCCTTTGGATCGGGCGCGATCTCCGCCTGCGTGACATGGCCGGTGGCCGCGACGAATTCGGCGAACTGGCGATTGGTGACCGGTGTCCCGTCGATCCAGAATCCGCTGACCCGCACCCGCGCAAGGGGGGCTTCCTCCGGATAGAAGGCGAGCGAGCCCATCGTGAACTCGCCTCCTTCGATCCAGCGCATCGCGGTCACTGCCCCGCGCGCGCCTGTCCCGGCGGGCCGAGGTCCACCGTCAACTTGCGCAGTTCGCCGGTATAGGCGTTAGAGCGGCCGGGTGTCTCGGCCACCGGCACGCCGCCGTCGAAGCCAACGTCGAAGTTCTCGTTGAACCCGTCCTGGATGACCATCGAGCGTTCGAGCGGCTTTTCGGCCACCTGTTTGCCATCGACAAAGATGCGTACGATCCCGCCCTTGCCGAACCCGCCGCCGGCATAGTCGAAGTCAAAGTCCAGTCGCGCGGTCTGTCCGGGCGGCAAGGCGCCGGGCGCGATCAGGCTGAACTGGTCGGACACGAGCGCCGAAAGTCCGTGGTGGACCGCCGGATGGCCGTTCTCGACGCCGAAACTCCAGCCGCCGAGATTACTGCCCACCGCTGCGAGCACGCCGTCGCCGATCGTCACGTCGGCGCTGACCCGGAAGGCGCGGCCTCCGAGCGGTGGGGCCACGTCGCCTGGCAGGCTGATGCCCTTGCCCCAGTATTCATAATGGCTGCGGGCAGGCACATAGGCGCGCACTGCGGACCCGCTCCGGGCGATGCCGGTGCGGTCGTCCAGCGGGTAGACATGGTTTCGCCGGGCCTCGACATCGAACAGCTGCTGCATCCGGGCAAGCTGCTTGGGATTGGCCGTCGCCAGGTCATGCGTCTGGTTGAAGTCGATCTTGAGGTTGTAGAGCTCCCACTTGTAGTCGGGCGCCAGATTGGCGTCCGCACTTGGACCGCTCACCATCTGCCAGGGCCGGCGCTGCGGTGTGGTCGAGGCCAACCAGCCATCGGCATAGATCGCTCGGTTGCCCAGCATCTCGTAATACTGGACTTTGCGATCGGACGGCGCGGCCGGATTGGCGAAGCTGTAGGTCATGTCGACCCCATCGACCGGCTGCTGCGGCACCCCTTCGACCTGCGCCGGCGCCTCGACGCCCGCCGCGTGGAGCAGGGTCGGGAACACGTCGATCACGTGGTGATACTGGGTGCGCAGGCCGGTCTGGGCGATTCCCTTCGGCCAGGAGATTACGGCCCCGTTGCGGGTGCCTCCCAGGTGCGATGCAATCTGCTTGTAGAACGGGAACGGGGTGCTCATCGCCTGGGCCCAGCCGGTACCGTAGTTGCTGTGCACGAGCGGCCCGCCGATCGCGTCGATCCGGGTCCAGCGCTCTGCCGGGGTCAGACGGCGGTTGGCGTGTTCGGAGGCTTCTGCCAGGCTTCCCTCCGGCGAGCCGGCGCTGTCCGGGCCGTTGTCCCCTTCGACGAACACGATCAACGTGTTGTCGCGCTGGCCCATGCGGTCCAGCTCATCGAGAATCCGCCCGAACTGCGCATCCTGGAAGGAGAGCTGAGCGGCGAAGGCCTCCATCATCCGCTCCTGCAGCGCGCGTTCCTCCGGGCGTAGGCTCGACCACTTGGGAATGTCGGCCGACCAGACCGGCAGCTGGGTGTTCTTCGGCACCAGCCCCATCGCCTTCTGTCGGGCCAGCGTCTGCCGGGCCGCTTCCTCCCAGCCGCCCGCGAACTTTCCGCGGAACCGAGCGATCCAGTCGGCCGGGGCCTGGTGCGGGGTGTGGGCCGAGCCCGGCGCAAAGTACAGGAAGAACGGCTTGTCGGGATCTGCGGCCTTCTGCTGGTGGATCCACCCGATCGCCTCGTCCGCCATTCGCTGATCGAGGATCGGCTCGGGCTTGTCGTCGATGACGCGCAGCGAATTGCGGTAGAGCGTCGGCCGCCACTGGTCCGTGTCCGAGCCGAGGAAACCGAAGAAATACTCGAACCCCATGCTAGTCGGCCAAAAATCGCGTGGGCCGGCGGAACTGAACGGTCCGTGCGGCATGTCGTGGTGCTTGCCGAGGAAAGCGGTGTTGTACCCGTTCTCGCGCAGCACCTCCGCCACCGTCGCCGCGCTTTTGGGCATCATGCCGTTGTAACCGGGTTCCGGCTGCGGAAAGTCGGTCAGCGACCCCATGTTGACCGCGTGGTGATTGCGCCCAGTGAGCAGGGCGGCACGCGTGGGCGAGCACATCGCGGTGGTGTGGAACTGGTTGTATTTCAGCCCCTGGGCGGCGAGCCGGTCGAGGTTGGGAGTGGGCACTGGCCCGCCGAAGGTCGAGGCGGCGCCAAAGCCGACGTCGTCGGTCAGCACGAGCAGAATGTTCGGCGCGCCAGCAGGGGCTTTCGCGATGGCCGGATAGCCTTGCGACGGAACGGAGGATGGCGCTGCGACGTTCGGCGTCGAAGCGCCGACCTGCATGGCATGGGCCAGCGCGAGCACAGAAACGCAAGTAGCGGCCAGGCGTCCGAAGATAGGTGTCATCTTCCTACGGGTCCTTTTTGTTCTATGTCTCAGGGTCTTGCATCGTAGGCGACGAGCCTGGGCCAGGCTGTGCCTTTCAGGCGGATATGGCCTCGTCCATACAGACTATCGGCGTGCCTGGATCTATCGTGCTCGCCTTTCACGAAAAAACACCGCCTTGCTCGTTCAAGTGGATGAGGCGTGCCGCTCCCCAGTCCGCTAGGTCTCGCGTCTGGCGGCCAATCCGGCCGCCCACGGACTCATGGTGGAGGAGCGGCGCATGAAAGTTGCAATCATAACGGGCGCAGGCGGCGGCATCGGATTGGCGACGGCAAAAGCCCTCGCCGGCCAGGACTTTGTGATTGTCGGCGTCGGCCGGGACGAGCAGAAACTGATGCGGTTGACGCAAGAGCTCGGTGCCGACCGGGTCGAGACGCTCGCCATCGACGTGACGGCAGAAGATGCTCCCGCACGGATCGTGAAAGCGGCCCTCGACCGGTTTGGCGCCGTTCATGCGCTCATCAACAATGCCGGGATCGGCAGCCCCAAGCCACTGGACGAGACCGACGACCAGACCCTCGATTACTTCCTGGATCTGATGCTCCGTGCACCATTCAGGTTGTGTCGCGAGGCGATCGGTCACATGGCCGCCGGCGCCAGCATCGTCAACGTCACCTCGACCTTTGCTCACATCGGCGGGCGACGGGGAGGTGCCTATTCTGCCGCGAAGGGCGGCCTCAAATCCTTGACCGAACACATGGCCTGCGAATATGGCCCGCGCGGCATCCGCAGCAATTGCGTGGCGCCCGGCGTGACCTTGACGGACATGACCCGCCATCGGTTCGAGGATGAGGCGTTCAAACGCAATACCATCGATACGACTCCCTATCCCCGCCTGGCCGAGGCGCACGACATCGCCGCCATGATCGCCTTCCTTTGCCTTCCCGGATCGGAAATGATCAACGGCCAGTCAATCGTCGTGGATGGCGGCTGGACGCAAACCAAATATCTCAGCCCGCGGGCGGTCAATTCGCTCTGGGTCGATCCGCAATAAGAGTGGGGGGCGAACAGTAGCTGCGCTTGCCTCCCCCCTTTTGGGCCCACCTTCTGCGCGAAACGCCCAGTGACAGCGACGCGCCCGCCCGCCTAAGGGAAAGCCGTCGTCACATGCGCGCCAAATCCATCGCCGGCATCGATGACCAACGGAGAGCCGCAATGTCTTAGCTGGCGACCCGGTATTCTGCGCACAGGACGGGCAAGGGGATTAGGGGCAAGGGCGCGCTCGACATTCCACCGCGATGGATTATCCAGCATATGCCGGATAGGCCCGGTCAAACGTGCTGGAGAGGGGAACACAGGTGGCGGCGCCCCCTTTTAACGAATTGGTCCTTCAGATTTATCGCTGCGTGACCCCGGCTACGCCCTGGGATGCGGCACTTGACAGCTTACATCGCGCATTCGGCGCGAGGGATGCCATCCTTCGGATCGCCTCGCGCGGCGTGGGCGCCAAGCATTCCATGTTCGCGGCCGGATCGACGAGCACGCCGGAAACGATCGCCATGTGGGAGAATGTAAGCCCGTACGATCTGGTGGCGGCGGGAGGCCTGTCGGTCGACGAAGGCCGAATCATACGCTGGAGCGAAGTCAGTATCCCGGTGGCGGACAAGCTGGAACAGCTGGCCATTGGATCGACGATGATGGTGTGCGTTGATACGGTGGACGGTGCCGAATGCGTACTCCACTGCAATCGCAGCCTATCTCAGCCACCCTTCACCAAGGACGAGCTCGAGCGTTTGCGCCAGCTTGCCCCGCATTTCCGCAATGCGATGCGCATCCGGCGGGAGCTGGCGGAAAGCGAGATGGCTAAGCACGTCCATGCTGCCGCACTCAATCGTCTCGGCATTGCCGCTTTCCTGGTGAATTCCGTCCGCCAATGCACGGCGCTGAACGACGCAGCCAGATGCCTGCTCGCGCGGGGCGGGCTGTACCTACAGTCGAGTGAAGCCCTTCGCGCCGCCGATCACGGGGCGGACCGGCTGTTGCAGCGTACACTGAGCGAAGCGATCGCAGCAAACTCACTCTATGCGCGCTCGCTCCTTCTCGATTCCGGCGCCGCAGACGACGAGGAATCAACCGGCCACCTGCATGTCGCGGTCTGTTCGTGGTCGGCTGTGACCAACGTCTTCGAAAAACCTGAGCAGTGCGCGCTTGTCTACGTCAGGGATGGCTCGGGCGTTTCGCTCGACGACGAGAAGCCCTTGCGAGCCTTGTTCGGCTTCACGCCTGCCGAAGCGCGCGTCGCCATCCTGCTGATGCGCTTTGCCAGCGTGCGCGACGTGGCCGCGGAGCTCGGCGTCGCGGAGCCCACGGTGCGGGCTCATATGCGCGCCATCTACGGGAAAGCCGATGTGGGCAATCGGTCCGAGCTGGCGAGCCTCATCCACAACAGCCTCGTCGCCCTGACCCGCACGGACGAGCCGGGCTGATTATCGGGCTCGCGGGAGGAACGGCGTGCCTCTGCTCGCAAGGGCTGCCTGCTGACGCGTGTGTGGCGATCTGCTCGGTGTCGTCCGCTTGGATATAGGCAACTGGGGAAAGGCGCCGATATCATGCGGATGATACGGGACGGGAGCGGGCGGCGTATGCGCCGAACCATTCGATCCCGAAGGAGGATGCGTGCCTGGAACCGAAAAGCCCGCCGTCCTGCTGACCGAGCCTCGCTCGATCGAGCATACTGGCCTCCCTGGCGGACGAATTCGTCATCGTGTGTCTGGACGACGAGGCCGCCTCGGCGCCGTCGCGCTCGACGTGTTCATCGACGGGCCGGCAGATCCCGCCCGCTGGGCGGACGTCCCAAACCTCGTGCTCAGCCCACACCTCGGCGGTATGACCAACGAAGCGCACAAGGCCCGCGACGAACTGGTCCGTTTCAACCTGCGCACCTTGCTCACGGGCGAACGGCCGCGACAGATCGTGGTCGACGGGAGAGGACGGGCTTGATGGGGCAGGTAACGTTTGATTTCAGCGGCAAGGTGGCGCTCGTCACTGGATCGACCAGCGGCATCGGCCGCGCGACGGCGATGGCGTTCGGCCGCGCGGGCGCCCGCGTGGTCGTCACCGGCCGGCGCGAGAACGAAGGCGCAGAGACTGTCGCGCTGATCGAGGCGGCGGGCGGCAAGGCCTTCTTCCAGTGCGCCGACGTGACGCGGCCGGCCGAGATGGAGGCGTTGGCGGCAGTGGCGCTCGAGCGCTTTGGCGCACTGCACTACGCGATCAACAATGCAGGCGAAGGCGCCTATGTGATGCTCGAAAATCTCTCGGCGGAGTCCTGGGAGTTGGAGATCGCGCGCAACCTCGGCTCGACCTTCCACGGGATGAAGCATCAGATCCCGGCGATCCGCATGTCGGGCGGCGGCGCGATCGTCAACATGGCGTCGGCGGCGGCGGTGATCGGTCTCGTCGGCATGAGCGCCTATTGCGCGGCCAAGGCTGGCGTGGTGGCCATATCCCGCGCCGCCGCCTCCGAAGCGGTCGGCGACAATATCCGGGTGAACTCGCTCCTCGTCGGTGCCATCATGACTGACGCCTGGTCGGGCTCCACGCCGGAAGAACTCGCCGCCCTCTCTGCGGACAGCCCCATGCGCCGCTTCGGCACGGTCGATGAGGTCGCTAACGCCGCCCTGTGGCTCTGCAGCGACGGG
>Ga0207674_10010141_pt1 | contig 10713 bp, 9 predicted proteins | sample KBSCornC72_FD_184303 | JGI IMG/M metagenome (GOLD analysis project Ga0207674, IMG submission 184303) | Corn rhizosphere microbial communities from Kellogg Biological Station, Michigan, USA - KBS Corn C7-2 (SPAdes) (version 2) | ecosystem: Host-associated > Plants > Roots > Rhizosphere > Soil ...
GGATATGTGCGACGTGGGCCAGCATCGGCGTAACGTAAACTCTGAGCGGAAGACCAAGCAGTCCGGTCCAGCAGTCGTTCACGAAAAAACCAATCGCCATGTCGTGCTGAACGATCTTGAAGCCACATTCCGCAAAGAATTTTTCCCATTCTTCCGGCAGCTTGAATTGTAGATGAGGCACACCGGGAACAAACGGGATGCCTTTTGCTCGTTGTTTCGTGATCGAGTGTTTGAAGTAACGTTCGAAGATACTGCGACGGTTTGGAACGATCGAAAAAAACAGTCCGCCTTCGTTGAGCAAAGAGTGAATGCGGCGGCAATAACTCGACGGGTCTTCAAGATGTTCGATCACGTCAAAGGCGATGGCGAGATGAAAATCGGAGTTCAGCGTGTCTACCGGTTCGGTAAAAATCGCCGGTGGACAACGAACGACGCTCCAATCGTACGAGCGGAAGTAGCGCTCTGTAACAGACGGATCGAGATCGACTGCCGTTACACAAAAGCCGAGGCGCGCGAGTTCGTATGAGTCGCGCAAAGAGCCGGCGCCGAAGTCCAGAGCGCGAGGCGTGTCAAACCTCTTTCGAATCTCTTCCAACCTTGAAGAGAAAACGTCCCAGCGATACTGAACGTTGCGCGTGTTGCAGCCGAACAGTTTTGAGACGTCGTGGCGGCGATCGAAGATCAGAGGCTTGGATGGATCAGTCTCGGGTTCGAACTGCGATCCGGCTGTCAAAGCTTCAGCATGTTCTGAACTGCGTCCGACGAGTGCGGCAACAATTAAAAAAGGCAGGAAGACGACAAACAGCACCAGCCATGCAACGCAGACCGCAAGAAGCACGAGGAGCGCCCAGACCAGTCGCAGGCCAAACAACACAATCTTCTTTAGCTTATTTATCACCGACGCAATGGACGCCTCCCTGGAGTGCGGTACCTTGGTAAACATACCAAAGCGCCAACAAGTTGGCGCACTCCAGGGAGGCGTCCAGACCTTTTGGAGCGAAGCTTTACGCGGATACGTTTGCCATCGTCATTGCATTCACAATCAACTCGAGTTGCGAGCCGGTAAGCTCCGCGTACATCGGAAGACTAACCACCTGATTCGCGGCGGCCTCCGTTACCGGCAAACTGCCCAACGGAATCTGCCGGTGCTGATACGCCGGTTGCAGGTGCAGAGGAACCGGATAGTGAATGCCCGTCGCGACGCCTTCATCCTTCAGCTTCTTCTGCAACGCCTCACGTTCCGCAACGCGAACAACAAACAGATGCCAAACCGGTTCCGCGTTTGGATTCACTGCCTGTGGTCGAAACTCGTCGTGCGATAACGAATCAAGATAAAAATCTGCATGCGCTCGGCGCTTGCTGTTCCAATCGTCCAAATGACGAAGCTTCACACTCAGAATCGCAGCCTGCATTCCGTCCAGACGACTGTTAACGCCTTCCATCTTGTGTGTGTATTTTTCGAGCCGGCCGTGGTTCGCGAGCATGCGAACGTGCTCCATCAAATCCTCGTCCTGACTAACAACCGCCCCTGCATCTCCAAACGCACCAAGATTCTTTCCCGGATAAAAACTGAAAGTTGCCGCATCACCGATCGAACCCACACGTTGACCACGCCAACGCCCGCCGTGTGCCTGTGCCGCATCTTCGACGACTTTCAATCCATGCTTGCGAGCGATCTCCATGATCGCGTCCATGTCGCACGACTGGCCGTAAAGATGAACCGGTATGATCGCTTTGGTCCTCGGCGTAATTGCGGCTTCGATCTTTGAAGGGTCCATCAACATCGTGTCGTCGAGGACGTCGATGAAAACCGGGAACGCGCCAGTCATCGCGATTGCTTCAGAGGTTGCGATGAACGTGTGGGCAACGGTAATAACCTCATCGCCTGGGCCAACGCCGAGGGCTCGCAACGTCAGGTAAAGCGCGTCGGTGCCATTTCCAACACCCACGCACGCCTTCGCTTCACAATAAGCGGCAAAATCCTTCTCGAAACTGCGCACAGCTTCGCCACCGACAAAGGCGCTGCTGTTGATGATGTTCTGGATGGCCGTGTCAATTTCAGATTTGATGTTTTGGTACTGGTCGAAAAGACCGACGAGTGGAATCTTGTTTGTCATCTGTTCTTTCTAGTGTGATTTGGGCTTGCTGGCTCGGATAATCAAGCGGCTGCCGAGATACTTCACCGGTGAAACGGCCGCGAGCTTCTCCAGCATGTAGATAAAATCGCGCGACGAGGGCCTAAGATCCTTGCTGAAAAGATCTGGTTGGCCCATCAGGCCGCCGGCAAAGTAATCGATAACGAGCCCGTCCTTTTTGAGTTCTCGCGCCAAGCCCACAGGATTTTGAAAACGACCCTTCGTTGGGTTCTGGAACTTGTGTTGGTAATACTTCTTCAAACCGTATATTGAAAGCCGGTTGTAAGTCAAAAGCACGAGATCGCCGCCCGGCTTCAAGATTCTCGCAAACTCAGCCACTGACTCGCGCCAGTTAAAAACGTGCTGGAGCACGCGCGAACAAACGATCAGGTCGTACGAATTGTCGGGAAGGTCGACTCGTGAGGCTTCCTGACAGAGCACCGTGTCGAATGGAACACCGAGTTTCTGAGCGGCTTGCGTAGCCGCGTCCAATTGCTTTGAAGAGATATCCATGCCGGTAACGCGAGCTGCGTGCGGTGCGTAGATCGGCAACAAACGTCCATCACCGATACCAACATCGAGAGCTCGATCGTACTTTCGACCGGCTAGTGCCTTTGCAAGCGCCGCTTTTTCAAGAGTGTCGATAACTTGTCCGCGAGCAGGTTTGAACCAACTGTCGTAATCGGTCGTGTTCCACATGTCACGCTTGAAGCGCGCAAATTCATCTCGATCCTGGTTCACTCTTTCGGTCATCCTTAAACTCCAAAGTATTCTTTGAGTGTCTCTTTGTCGTCGGGTCTGATCAGTAGCTCCGGCAACTGCGAAGGATAAAAAACGTTCATGCCCTGTCCTTCGCTCAAGGTGAGTTCGTTCAGTTCTGCAGACAACTCACCGACAAACGCAAACTCGCGTTTGTTGTTTTGCACAAACTCTCGAAAGAGACCGAAGTTTTTCATGTCGAAATCGATCTCTTCCTGCACTTCACGCGCGACGGCTGTCTCCGCTGATTCGCCGTCTTCAATGGTGCCGCCAAACAGACTCCAATGGCCCGGGTACCTGATCGCGGGATTGTCATCGCGTTGCTGAAGTAAGACCTGGCCGCGGCTGTTTATCAGAATCGCACTCACACCCTCGCCCGACGTGTTGCTCAGCCGTTTCTGAAGCTCGAGATATTTCTGGACGTCGGGGGGTTCGGAAAAATCATAACGCATTCCGCGCAATAAATAGATCAGCGCGGGCTCTTTGGCGCTGATGTCTTCGAGATAGTCGCGGAAAATATGTTCCCGCTTCAAGCCTGCAAACGAGGGAAGAAAGTCGAGCGCGTCACGACGGAAGAAGCAGCAGCCGGTGGAATTGATTCCGAGACCGGAAGTGTTGTCGGTGTAGTTTCGATACTCATAGAGATTGTCATCGAGATTGCGATGAGCGGAGATGACGTACGACTTCCGATCGCGCTGTTCGTTTGGCGTGACGGTCGCAAGCAGGATGAACGCGGGCTGGCGCGAGTCGAAGATCTCTCGCGCCCGTTTCAGGTCTTCAGCATCCGTGTAGATATTATCCGGACAGAGAACTACGAAATCACTATCGACTTGATTGGCGGCAGTGGCGATCGCGTGTGCAAGTCCGAGCGGCTGCTCCTGCTCGACCGTGCTGACCTCGATTCCAAAATCACGCGACGAGAGAAATTCAACAATCGTCTCCCCAAGATGCCCAATCACCACCACAACCTTCTCAACGCCGATCGCCTTCAACGCCTCGATAGCTCTCTCAAGCAGCGTCTGACTCTCGATCTCGATCAGCGCCTTAGGTATGGCGCCACCCATCCTTGTCGCTTTCCCGGCCGCGGGAATAATCCCAACCATATCCGATCCCGATCCGTGTTAATCCGTGGCTAGGGACACCGTTTGCCCGGTCGTCAACGCCTTCTGCGTCGCCTCGAGCACAGCAACCACATCACGCGCGTGTTTCGGTCCAGTCAACGGCGCTTGCTCCTTACGCAGGCACTCGAGAAAATGCGCCGCTTCCGTCTTCAGCGGCTCGTGAAAATTGATCTTCGGCAACCAGATGTCGCCCGTCCGGTGGATCAACTGATACCCGCCGGACTGATCGTAGTCCATCCGCTCGCCAATCTTCGGCACGCGATCCACTCCCTTGTCGAAGATCGTGATCTTGTCGTCGCCGACGTCATCGTAAACAACCATCTTGCGACTACCGACGAGCGTCATCTTGCGAATCTTGCCGGGGTCGAGCCAACTTACGTGAATATGTCCGGTGACGCCGCTCGCCCATTTCAAAGTCGCAAACACTACGTCTTCAATTCCGGGCTGAATGTAACTGACACCGACGGCCGACACCGACACAGGCAGTTCACCATTCATGAAGTACATGAGAATGCTGACATCGTGCGGCGCCAGGTTCCACCACGCATTAACGTCGGAGCGCACCTGGCCGAGGTTTAGTCGCTGGCTGTAGATGTAGTAAAGCTGGCCCAGCTCGTCGTCGCTCAGAAGCTTCTTCGCATAACGTACGGCGGCGTTGTAGAGGAACGTGTGTCCCACCATCAACGTCTTTCCTGAGCTCTCGGCGAGCTTCACGAGTTCGTCGGCTTCAGTCGTGCTGGTAGCGAGTGGCTTCTCGACGAAAGCGTGTTTGCCGCTTTCAAGAACCTGCTTCGTCAACGCGTAGTGCGATGAAGCAGGTGTGGCGACGATCACTGCATCGACTTCCTTGTCATTCAGGATCGCATCAAGCGACGAAACGACTTCGGAGCGAGGAAAATTCGAACGCACATAAGCCTGGCGTTCAGGATTGATCTCGGCGACGAACTTGACCCAGCAATCCTGCTGCGCCGAGAAATTTCGCAGTACGTTTGGTCCCCAGTAACCACAACCGATCTGGGCGATGGTGATTGTTCCTTCAGACATTTCAATGTTCTATAGGTCCTATAGGACTTATATGACCTATTTTTTGTTAATAATTCTCGGCTTCTCTGCCACAACGACCGAATCATCCTCAACGACGCCGCTGCCGAGAATGGTCCTGATGCCGACGATGCAACGATTCCCAATCTTTGCGCCTTTGGTGATCGTGACTTCCTGACCAATCCAAACGTCGTCGCCAATCGAGACCGGACTCGTCGTTGGTTTAGTGTCTTCCGAAACTCCTTCCGGAAAACAATGCTCGATTCTTTTGCGTCGTTCGCGCCAGTCAGTCGAATGTGTGTTCGTGTCGTAAATACAAACGCGATACGAGATCATGTTGTACGAACCGATATCGACCTGTTCTTCGCAACGAATCTCGCTGCCGTATGCGATTCCAGTGTATTTGCCGATCGACAGCCGGCCGCCAAAGCGCGCCATTAATTCAGTCGACATGATATGTGCGCGATAGTCCAGGCGCAGCGTGCCGTTATCGACGTAAACCGAACTGCGCGGCTGCACGGGGCTATCGATGATCGCGCCTTCACCGACATTGACTGTCGAGCCATTCACAACTAAAAATGACGCGTTCACGAGGCGACTGTCTTTCCCGAAAACGACTTCACAGTTGTCGCCGATCGTCATATCAGAATCAATCGTTACGCCCGCTTCTATCACGAGTGAAGAATTGCTGCCGATCACGATCACGCCGCGCACGAGTTTCACGTCATCACTGATCGAGAGCTTCGCAGACGGATGAATAGATCGATTCCGTCCGGGCTTCAGTGTGCTCAGTAGACGTTTGGCTGCTTCACGACCGGGCATCGGATTCACATTAATGACTCGAATTACCGTTCAGCGTCCATTCCTGTTCCAACAACACGCCGGCATGCGATTGGGGAGGCATGCGTCCGGTGCCGAAGAAATCGCCGGGCTCAACCACAATCGTCACTGCCTGCTGGATCCAATCAGTGATCGCTTCGTTGGATCGGATTATCAAACTCGCTGTGTAGCTTCCAGGCGCAAGCGGCAGTTTGCGAATCTTGCACGTGAAATAACCGTCCCTGCCGATCGATTGAAACGACTCGCCTGCAACCTGGTTGCTGAGCATGCTAACAAACGCACCTGTATCAGAGGTAATTCCGATCGCGACCGTTACACCTTCGACGTTCTCCTGCGTGCTCGAGTAGTAAACGCGAAAGTTAACTTCCTGTCCCGAGGCGATGTACTCCACTTCATTTCCATCGCGATCGTAACTCGCAAAATCCTGGATACGAACCTTCCCATTCCCCTGTCGATCGGTGCGCTCCGCGAGGGTAGTCTTCGTGATCTTGTGAACCTGCGTCAGATACTTTTGCACGGCGTCTTCAACCCCGCCGAGCGGATACTCAACCTGGCCTTCCCACAATACCATGGCCTTCGTACACAACGCTGACACGGCCGCCATGTTGTGACTCACAAAAAGCACGGTGCGACCAGCGCTCGCGACATCGCGCATTCTGCCGAGACATTTTTTCTGAAACGCCGCATCGCCGACCGCCAGCACTTCATCGACGATCAGAATCTCCGGTTCGAGGTGTGCCGCAACCGCGAAGGCGAGTCGCACGTACATGCCGCTGCTGTAACGTTTGACGGGAGTGTCGATAAATTTCTCGACTTCTGCGAAGGCGACGATTTCGTCAAACTTCGCCGCGATCTCGCGGCGCGACATGCCGAGTATCGAACCGTTGAGAAAGATGTTTTCGCGGCCCGTCAGTTCCGGATGAAAGCCAGTGCCGACTTCGAGCAGGCTCGCGACACGCCCGTACAGTTCAACGCGTCCGGTAGTCGGTTCGGTGATCCGTGAAAGCACTTTGAGCAGTGTCGACTTACCCGCGCCGTTGCGACCGATGATACCGACCACATCGCCTGTCTCGATTTCAAAACTCACGTCCTTCAGTGCCCAGATTGATGCCGGCTCTTCCGCTCGGCGCAGATAACGCAGTGGCAGACGTGCGACGTCCATGACCACTTCACGGAAAGTGGAATAGGCTGCTGCTGAACGGCCGAGGTAATAGAGCTTGCTCAGATCCTGAACTCGGATGATCGGTTGCATCAGTAACTACTAAATGATGTCTGCGAAGCTGCGCTCCACGCGTCCAAACGCATAAATCGCGTAGAGCAGTGTCAAGATAGTCAAACCAGACGCGATACCGAGGGCGGGCCAATCAAACGGAAGTCCGAACAGTGCAGAACGATAGCCTTCGATGATTCCCGACATGGGATTCAACATCAGTAACCAGCGCCATTTTGCGGGGATCGCACTCGAGGGAAGAATCACTGACGATACGAACAGCCACAACTGAATCAGAAACGGCAGGGCGAAGCGCACGTCGCGATATTTGACGTTCAGAGCCGAGAACCATGTTCCTACGCCGAGACTAAACAACGCCGTCAACAAGACCAGCACCGGCAAAAACAAAAGCTGGATTGTGGGAACGATCTGGTAGTAGAGCATCAGCAAGATCAGCAGTACGAACGCGAGCACGAAATCGACAAGCCCTGCGAGCATTGCGGCTGCAGGGACGATCAAACGTGGAAAGTAGACTTTCGTGATTAGATTGGCGCTGCCGACGAGACTGTTACCGCTGGCAGTGATGGCGTTGGAAAAGAACGTCCACGGAACAAGTCCGGCGAGTGCGAAGACCGGGTAGGGGATTCCTGCCGAATCGACCGCGGCGAGTCTGCCGAAGAAGATCGTAAAGATGATCATCATGAACAGTGGCTGCAGGATCGCCCAGGCGGCGCCCAGCGCTGTCTGCTTGTAGCGCACTTTGACGTCGCGCCAGGTGAGAAAGAAAAGCAACTCACGATAGGCCCAGATGTCTTTGAAGCTTAACAGGGACCAGCGCTTAGTCGGCTGAATGACGACGAGAGGCTCGGCCGGCAGGCCAACACTTTGCATACGGTCGGACAGTATATAGAAATCGCCTGGATCCTGTTAATGCTCCTTTGGAGTGCGATTAAGGGATTGTTGTCGCACCAGTGTTGGAGCGGTCCTGCATGACGTGCGCTAACTGTTCCTCGAGAATCGTGGCCGCCAGGTGATTCCCCGCGCTATTCCAATGAGTGTCACGCGAAAGGTACAGCGACTCCTGCTTGCCCGCCTCCCTGAATCTCTCCAGCATGTCTACATAAGGAATCTTCTCTGATTCCAGGAAGGGCTTTAAGAGTTTCTGCATCCAGAAAAGATCGTAGTCGTTGCGATCGAGGTTGAACTTGTTGAAGACTGCATCGGAAAGCTGATCCTCCACCTGAAACTGGTCGGGAAAGATTGCCACGAACAGGGGGATACCTTTCGCTTTCAGAAGGTCGCGCATTTCTCGAAGGCTCTGGAAAATGAACTCAATGTTGGGGGCATACTTCCCGCGGGTTTTGAGATTGCAGAATTCCATCCTTTCCTTCTCGATCGAGAGAAACGTGTCCACGGAGAAGCTTCCCGGCGGCTCCGCCTTCTGGTCTGCCGAGCGGTTCCGTAACTGTTCCCTGAAGACAAAGAGTTTCTGCCGGAGGAACAGATAGAGGCGTGGTCGGCGAACGATCGGATAGCCGAAAAGTGTGTGCTCATGGCGCTTGTCGATGTCTATGTAGGTGCCGTTCACCACGATGCGCTTACGGTTGGGATCGGCATCGATGAAGTCATTGCCGGTAAAGAACCCGAGCACCACGAGATCCGGTTGGAACTGCAGCCCAAACTTCTTGAGCATTATCAACTGTTCTCCCGTGTGGGTCATGGGACAACTCGTGTTGATCACCTCCACCGGAGTTTTGTTCGGCGCGTTCAGCTTTCCTTCCAGGAGGGCGGTGTAGTTCCCATCCTTGCCGCCGGCCCAACCGAATGAGTCGCCCAACACCAGGATTCGAAATGTTCCCGGCTCTCGCTGTAGAGGATAGTCCTTATCGAGGAAGCCAAACTGGTTTGATCCTGCGGTATTAGGCCGGACGCGATATCCGATGTCAGGGTCGTACCCGAACAAGTCATTGAAGAGATACGGCTCGAACACGGTCATGGAGATCTCGACTACCATGAGAGGGATGACGAGCCCAAAGAACAACAACAACATTGCTCGTAACATTCTGCGTGACCAGGGCGATTTCGAAAGGCTGATCATCTCAGTTTTGCTACACCTTCCTTGTGAGATATTCGTAAAACTCAACCACACGTGGGCGAATCAGGTCGCGGCTGGCTACACGGCGCACCAGTTCGAGATTCTTCTGAGACGCGGCATCCACCAGCGCATCATCAGACATCGCGCGTGCGAGTGCATCGGCAATCTCGTGCGGATAGAGATTGCGCGCAAAAAGAACATTCTCCTCGTTTTTCACTACCGAAAGAATCGTCTCGATCGGCGAAAGGATCGGAAAAGCACCGGACGCCATCGCTTCATACAGTGAGTTTGGGATACCGTCGATCATTGTAGGCGCAAGCATCAGTCTTGCTTTAGGCAACAGCTCCAACACTTCCGCTCGCGACACGCGCTCGCGCGGCACGCACGAACGGCGAATATTTTCGGGCAAAGACCAGAACCACATCCTCGTCTCGCTCGTCATCGACAGCAGATGGATCTCGCACGGCTCGATCTTCTCCCAAACCATCTTGAGTGCTTCGAACGTCGGCAATATCTTTCCCCAGGGCGAGTCGTAGGCTTTTGGACAAACAATGAGTCTGCGGCTCGAAGTTGGTCCCTGCCACTTCTCCCGCAGTGCCTCAACGTCGACACCGCCGGTTCCAGGCACAGGTGCGATAGTCGCCAGTTGCTCTTCGCGCACACCCAACTCGCGCGCGATGCGAAAGTTATCTTCATTGTCGCTGATCAGTTGATCGCAGGCGCCGAGTATGTCGATAAGTTGCGCGCGTCGTTCTGGGTTGAGACGTGTTAACGCGAGGTCTGATCCGCCGCGAGTCTGCAAAACCCACTTGCCGATGTTTTCCAGACCATAGCGCCGGCGCACGTGAAGAAAGAACTCGCCACCTTGTTCGATACCGAGCGTGTGGATGATGTCCGGCTGCCACTCGCGCAGGATCCTGGCGAGCCAGCGACCGGCCAACGATTCGACGTCGGCCACACCCAAAGCCCGCGCCGTCTGGCGTTTCACAAACCGGCTCAGGCTGTTTGCCGGATAGAGCGGTGTGCGCGTGCTGGTCTTTACTCTTGGACCGTGATAGCTCGTAACGTATGTGCGAACGTTCCAGTCATCAGGCGGTGAACCGGTGGGCATCGAGAAGAGTCTGACGTTGAAACGTGCATCTTCGAGCAAGTCGATCCACGAGTGGGTGTGCGTGTTTTCCCCGAGACCGATAAACAGAATTCGAGGTCGTCCCGGAAACTGATCCGAGTTGAAGCGACCGTTCATCTGACCATTTACAGACGACATTTCAGCGAACTCACCAGATTTGCTTAAGAAGCCTGTTCGGAGCCTGCGAAGCAGGCGGAAGCACAAAGCCTGTTCGGAGCCTGCGAAGCGGGCGGAAGCATAAAGCCGGTTCTAAGCCTGCGAAGCAGGCGGAAGCACAAAGCCGGTTCTAAGCCTGCAAAGCAGGCGGAAGCACAAAGCCTGTTCTAAGCCTGCGAAGCGGGCGGAAGCATAAGCCGGTTCTAAGCCTGCGAAGCAGGCGGAAG
>Ga0207674_10010143_pt1 | contig 10710 bp, 10 predicted proteins | sample KBSCornC72_FD_184303 | JGI IMG/M metagenome (GOLD analysis project Ga0207674, IMG submission 184303) | Corn rhizosphere microbial communities from Kellogg Biological Station, Michigan, USA - KBS Corn C7-2 (SPAdes) (version 2) | ecosystem: Host-associated > Plants > Roots > Rhizosphere > Soil ...
GTGACGATGAACACTTTTGTTACGTTTCGGCGTGGGAGTATGCCGGCGCCGACAAGCAGCCAGTGCTGCACAAGGAACCCCTCAGTTTTGAACATGTGCTGCTGACGCAACGGAGTTACAAGTAATGAATCTGACGCTTCACATATGGCGACAAAAGAACGCTCAAACTAAAGGAAAGATGACTCGGTACGAAGCCAGAGACATCAACTCAGACATGTCTTTCCTCGAAATGCTGGACGTAGTCAACTGGGCGCTGATTGAAAAGGGAGAGGAACCAATCGCATTCGATCACGATTGCCGTGAAGGCATCTGCGGTTCCTGCGGCATGATGATCAACGGCGTCGCGCATGGACCGCAAAGAGGAACCGCGGCTTGCCAGTTACACATGCGCCATTTCAAGGACGGTGAGACCATCTTCATCGAACCTTGGCGCTCAAAAGCTTTTCCGGTAATCAAGGACCTGGTGGTGGATCGCAGCGCTTTTGATCGGATCATCCAGGCGGGCGGCTACATCTCGGTCCGCAGTGGAGCAGCGCCCGAAGCTAGCACAATCCTAATAGGCAAAGAGGTTGCTGACCTGGCAATGGATGCGGCGGCATGTATTGGCTGCGGTGCGTGTGTCGCTGCCTGCCCAAACGGTTCAGCGTCCCTATTCACGAGCGCCAAAATCGCTCATTTGAATTTGTTGCCTCAGGGAAAGCCTGAGCAAAAGCAGCGTGTGCTTCGTATGGTCCAAGTGATGGATCAGGAAGGATTTGGTAACTGCACGATGCACCGTGAGTGTGAAGCAGTTTGCCCAAAAGAAATCAGTGTGAATTTCATCGCACGGATGAATCGCGAGTACCTTGTCAATTCTTTGGTTTCACCTTAACGGACCAGATCGGCGGATGCTGTTTGTATCCTACCAATAGGAGCGGAATCGGATTCAAGGCATTTTAGACACAGGCGAAACTGGGGAGTGACATTATGCAGGCGCAAATAAAGCTGGGACGTATCTTTGGTATTCAAATTGGACTTCACTATAGCTGGCTGATAATTGCCTTTTTGGTGACGCTCTCGCTAGTGGGACAATTCCATACTACCAATCCGCAATGGGGCGCGGGAGTGATTTGGGCGACGGCGATTATCACTGCTTTGCTATTTTTTGCAGCCATTATTGCGCATGAGTTGTCACATGCCGCCGTGGCTAAGGCGCGGGGATTGCCAGTGCGCTCGATCACTTTGTTTGCGCTTGGGGGTGTGGCGCAGATTGAAAAAGATGCCGCCGATCCAAAAACTGAATTCTGGATGGGGATCGCCGGACCCATCGCGAGTGTAATCATCGGACTTCTGTCCCTGGCCCTTGCTTTTGCACTCGGCTGGCAACCTCCGACAATGCCGCAGACACCGTTGCCGGCCATGTTGATGTGGCTCGGCGTGATCAACATTGGGCTTGCAATTTTCAACATGATTCCTGGTTTCCCACTTGATGGAGGGCGCGTGCTTCGGGCCATCGTCTGGTGGGTGACCGGTGATGCCTCGCGAGCCACGCGGATTGCCGCAGGCGTAGGTCAGTTCGTTGCTTTCGTTTTCATTTTTTGGGGAATACTGCGTTTCTTCAACGGCGCAGGCTTCGGAGGCTTATGGTTGGCGTTCATAGGATGGTTCCTGCTTGATGCAGCCAGGGCAAGTTCTGCGCAGTTGGCGATCACAGAGACGCTGCGCGGTCTTCGCGTCGGTGACCTTATGACTCGGGACTATCTTCGGGTTGATGGCCGCGATAATCTTCAAACTCTAGTTGACGAGCATCTGTTGCCTACCGGTCAGCGATGTTTCATAGTTGAGGAGAAAGGTAAGGTAGCTGGAATAATCACGCCTCATGAGGTGAAGTCAATTCCCCGACCACGATGGCCTTATACGACCGTTGATCAAGTGATGCAACCCCTTGATCGACTACACGCAGTCAGGTCAGATACGCTGGTGACCGACGCGCTGGAAACGATGGGCCGTGAGGACGTGAATCAGTTGCCAGTAGTTAATGAGGGCCATCTCGATGGAATCATCTCGCGCGGTCATATCCTGCGCACGCTTCAGACGCGCGCAGAATTGCATGTCTGATCCGCCCACCTGAGGGCCGAAGATGACAGTGTATTCCGGTTCGACTGCGACAACACGTTCAGCAATCAGCGACACAGCTATCGGTCGCTTTCCAGGAAGCGTTTCAGAACCAATGCCTCGTTATGCTTTTCGTCTCGAGCCCCATAGACCAGGGTGATCGTTCCTTCCCTGGCTTTTTGCTTGAGTACTTTGATCAGATCATGGTTATGCCTGATCTCAGTTTCATAGCGTCCGCGGAAACTCTTCCATTTGTCAGGATCATGGGAAAACCATTTTCGTAGCTCCGTGCTGGGGGCGATATCTTTTAACCATAGGTCAACGCTCGCCTTTTCCTTTGTTAGACCGCGCGGCCACAGCCTATCCACGAGGATACGCACTCCATCGTCCCTGGTTGGTTGCTCATACGCTCTTTTTATCTTGATGTTCATGTCTCACACTCGCTTCGGCCTCAGTAGCCCGAGAATTCCTCTGTCCGGATATTGTCATCGTCGACTCCCGCTTCGTTTAGTGTTTTCCGCATAGCAGTCACCATTTCTGGTGGGCCAGCGATGTAGTAAATAGGAAGCGTAAGATCACCAATATATTTCACGAGCATAGCTTTAGTGAGGTACCCAGTTTCGCCATCCCACTTCCTGCTTGATTTTTCCATATCCGTCATCGTGCCGACAAACTTGTAGTTCGGGTTTTTCTCCTGTGCTTCAATCAGTTCATCAAGAAAGGCCGCGTCTTCCGGCCTTCGGTTGGAATCAACAACGAAAATCTTATGGGGTAGATTGTCGTGAGCGGCTTGAAGCACGATGCTTCTGACAGGCGTAATGCCGATGCCACCAGTAAGAAAGACAGCTGCCTTTCGGGAGTCGTTATGTAATGTGAACGAGCCGTAAGGACCATCCAAGATGATTTCCGTCCCAATCTTCATTGACCTCAGTGAGCGCTTGAAAGCCGTATCACGCATTCGAGTCGTAAACATCAGATCATTTTCATAAGGCGCGCTCGCCAACGAAAAGCCACGTATGTTGCCCTCGGCGTCGGTTTCGTCGGGATTGATCAGAGTGTAGTCAGCAAATTGGCCGGCTTTGAAAATAAACCCTATGGGCTTTTCAAGATGAAATGACATCGTGCCACTGGCAATTTCTTCTCTTCGACTTAATTTGGTTTTGTATATTGGCATGTTGCAATACTCCTGGGATTTCCTGGTACGGTCATCGGATCAGCGACTCCTACGTTCACCAGCGCTCCTTTAGGCGGTCCGATGTTCTGAAGCCAACGCGGACTTTCATTCCCTTATTAGTTACCGCGTCGTCGGAGTTGATAGGGTTCAATTCCTCATCGAAAGCATAAGGTGAATTTAAATTGCACGACACCGTGTTATCACCCGCGCTAAGCAGGTGTTTTCACCGTCCTTTCATTTGGAAGCTTTGAACCGCCAATCCCACCTGTCTGGACAGTACTAATCACTACAGCAAGGAACGATCTGCACGCGGGTCGTTTGATCGAGGGAAATTAGTCATCCCGTCTGTAGATTCTCCTACGCTTCCGCGTGATAAGTCGCGTGTAAACACCTGAACAAGACCGGTGTTAATACGCTCGCGATACCCGGGATTCTGGCTTAGATTTTTATATGACAATTTCAGAATGCAAGGATGCTTTAGATGAATCAAATTACAGACGTTACGCTTATGGATCAGTTAGACGAGTTGGCTGCTTTCGAGCCGAACGGATCCCCGTTCATCAGTCTCTACCTGAACATGCAGCCCGACCAACACGGACGCGATAATTTTGAATCGTTCGTTCGCAAGGAGTTTAACGCGCGGGCCAAGTCGTTCGCGCCGGAGTCTGAGGAGTTGGCGAGTTTCAAGAGCGACACCGCTCGTATCAGAACATACTTGCGTGATGAGGTGCGGCCTTCGGCCAACGGCCTCGCGATTTTCGCGAGTGTGGGCGACGACGATTATTTCAAAGCAATACAACTTGACGCCCCGATACCGCGGCACCGGTTGCACGTTAGCGAACGGCCTCACCTCTACCCGTTAGCGCGGTTGATCGATCAGCACCCACGCTACGTCGCGCTGCTGGCTGATACAAACTCAGCGAGACTATTCGTCTTCGGCCTGGGTAAGGTGCTCGACCGCAAAGAGCTGCACAACGTCAAGATGAACCGCACGCAGGTAGGAGGATGGTCGCAAATGCACTACCAGCGACACGTAGACAACTATCACCTACACCACGCCAAGGAAGTGGTAGAAATGCTCGACCGTGTCATGCGCGAAGAAGAGGCCGAACACCTAATTCTTTCAGGGGACGAGGTAATCATTTCTTTGCTGCGCGAGTATTTGCCAGATCGCCTCAGACAGAAGGTTATCGACGTTTTGCGACTCGACGTTAGAACGCCGGAGCATGAAGTGCTCAAGGAGACGATGGAGGCTCTACGCGAACATAACCTTCAGACCGATGCCGAGAAGGTCAGGTTGCTGCTCGACGAGTACCGAGCGGGCGGACTCGCCATCGTCGGATTTCGTGATACAGCAAAGGCCCTCGACCAGGGGCAAGTTGACGAGTTACTGTTGAGTGCCTCTGCCAGGGACATCCGATATGGCGAAGAAGACTTTGACCATGCTTTGATGGACGACGCTCCTACCGGTCAGCCCGTTCGTAATGATCGTGAGACCCAACTAACGGCGCCTGATTTGCTCGTCACTCGAGCGCGGCAAACAGGCGCGCGAGTCACCTTCATCGAGGATCCGGCAATCCTCGCTGGGGTCGGCGGTGTTGGCGCTTTCATCCGTTATCGGATTTGATTAATACCGGTCGGTATCGAACGAATTTAAGGGAGGAAAACAGTCTTGAGTAGCAAGAACAATATCAATATGAATCATTACAAAATACGAGGTCGGGGACGACAGGGAGAAGCCGTTGTTCACCACGACCACAAACACTCACTTGCTCAGGTTGGAGGGTCGCCAGGCAATGACGTTGAGAATCGATTTCGCGGCGCTCAGAAACATGTACCGGTTGCAAATCGCCTGGCGAAGTTCAGTAGATTACAGAGGCTCAAACGATCAAGAAAGATCAGGGGTTTGTCGGCCAAACAATTGATGGAAAGAAAAATGAGTCGGCACGCCGCGAGGCAAAATAAATCAGAGCGGTTCACTACAGGCGCGAGTGTCCCGCGCTCTGCAACTCAAACTGCTGTTTGCAAGTAATCACTTTAAGTTCTGAAGGAAGTAATGCAGAAAAACGAAATGAAGAAGATTCTAAACTTTGAACGAATTCTATGCCCCGTGGCTGAGTCACATGAGGCTGATGAAGGGCTGCAGTATGCAATAACGTTGGCCCGCTCATACGGCGCTAGGCTCTTCATCTTAACGATCGAGGAATCGTCAGCTATCAGCGCCGACTCCGTCGCGGCGATGCGCGCCGCCATCAACCGGGCTGTTGAACACTCCATCGTTTTGTTTCCTGGTGTCGACCATTCGACTCGTCTCGATTGGAAGTTAATCGTCGCCGAGCGCACTCGTCCGGACGAAGCAATAATTCGCGAAGCCGAAGCGCAAAACATCGATCTGATTGTGATGAGTTCCCGTCGCCGGCCTTACGCAGCGAAACTGTTAGGCTCGACCGCAGAGACTATCTCTGGGACGGCTCCTTGCCCAGTGCTCGTAACTCGTTTGGGAGCTCACCATTCCGCGAGCGCAATCGGTGAAATTGATTTTAAGAAGCTGCTCGTCGCGACCGACTTCTCGAGCGACTCAGAGCTGGCCCTACGGTACGGGCTCTCGCTCGCTCAGGAATATCAGTCGGAATTGCACCTGTTACACGTACTGACTGATTCAAAAACTAAGGACACCGAACTCACGTGGTCAACACAAAGCGAGGAAGGTCCATATCACGAGGCGGCGAGACGGCTTCATCAATCGGTTCCTGCGGAGACTCATTTGTGGAGTGAGGTGACGCATGTAGTGCGTGAAGGCAAAGCCCATCGAGAGATCGTGTCCTATGCTGCTGAACGGGAGATCGATCTGGTTTGTATTGGGGCACATGGACAGGGATTTCGTTTAGGAGCGCTCTTTGGATCAAATGCAGACCGTGTGTTGAGAGAGTCACCTTGTCCAGTTTTAGTAGCACGGCCCCTAAAGCCAGGCGCGGAGCCCGTAGGTGAACGATGAAGGAGAGTAACGGATGTTGGTTGCAAAGTTCTTACAGATTGTAGAAGCGCGGAGGCGACGGCGGGCGCTTGTGGATATCCGTCGAGAGTTCGCGAAGGCCGGATATCCGTTGGACCGGTTTCGCGACTCACAAATAGAAATGGCGCTGAAATATGGAAAAGATGATGTTAGAGAGGTCATTTTAAGCGCGAAGACTATTTATCGCGCACTTCGGCGGCTTCGAGTGCTTACCGCACGGGCCGAAACAGAGTCGGCTGAGGTAATTCTCTCGGAAGGAATCAGATGATGAAGATTCTTATCGCTTATGACGGTTCAGAAAGCGCTGACATTGGCATTGCTCATTTGGGTCGTGCGGGACTGCCGCTGGAAGCCGACGCATTAGTCGTCTCGGTCGCGGAAGTATGGCTGCCGCCGCCGGGTGACGAAGTTATTGACAATACTTTTCCGCTCCAAGTCTCGGCCAGCCTCGAACGAGCGCGCGCACATGCCGCCAAAATTGTAGAGCACGCTCAACTGTTATCGGAGTCTGCTGGCAAACGCGTGCGACACATCTTTCCAGGCTGGACAGTAAGGTGCGAAGCCATGAGCGGCTCGCCTGCACATGAGTTGTTAACTCGGGTTCGAGAATGGCAGCCCAATCTGGTAGTCGTAGGCTCGCATGGTCGCACAGCGCTGGGGAGGTTCGTTTTGGGCAGCGTTTCGCAAAAGGTGTTAACTGAAGCGCAAAGTTCAGTGCGCGTTGCACGGCAATCAAGTGGAACAGGTGCGTCTGGGATACGCATCGTCCTCGCCGTTGACGGCTCCGTCGGTGCACAAGAGGCCGTGCGGAGTGTTGCCACTCGCGATTGGACGCCAGGTAGCGAAGTGCGCGTTGTCGTTGCAGAGGACGTTCTGACAGCCAACCCCGTTTACGCTTTGATCCCGCCCGTCAATGAATTTTTAGACGAGGTAAATAGAACTGAACGTACCGAGGCGGAGCGGCTCGCTGAGAATGCGGTAAAGGAACTGCGCATAATACTAGAAAATAAAAACGTTACCGTTTCATCAAGAATCGTCAGTGGCGACCCGAAACAAGTGCTTGTCCGACACGCCGAAGAGTTTGGGGCCGATTGCATCTTCACGGGTGCGACTGGGTTCAGCACTCCCATCGACCGCCTCCTTGTGGGAAGCGTGTCGGCAGCAGTTGCAGCACGCGCGCAGTGTTCGGTGGAAGTCGTTCGCGCCCAGTAGCCAAATGCGATCTGATCTGCCGCGGACAATCTTCAAACTTTAGTGGACGAGCATCTGTCGAGGTCATCGTGCGGACACTTCAGACACAGGCGGAACTGCACGTCTGAAGATCTTTCATCTTCAAGTACAAATCCTCGAGTCTGCCTTCACCCAGTACTTGTCTTGCTTTGGGGAACAACTGCCCTTCTTCCCTTGCTACGTGGTGCAGCAAATCCTGTTGCAACTCCTTTAGCTTATCGTCCCAACGGTCACAGTGCCCTTCCTTCCTGAGATTTTCCATCGTCGCCAGGACGTCACGAATTCGCTTGTGCTCACCGTAAGACTCATTAACCAGGCGACGGGTCTCTGGGAAGCCTTCTAACTCCGAATAGAACATATGCTCTTCGAGCCAGGTATGTTGAGTAAGCGTTTCTCTAAACTCGACAAACCTGTTCATGCGTTCGCAGTCAACGGTGTCCTGCTCCGTCTGCTCGATCTGCTTGATGTTATCCGCTAGTTCGTGAATCAGGGTCAGAACCACTTCATGGTTATTCTTCAGAAGTTCGATGGCGTTCATGTTGCTTCGCCTCCTTACGCTTTTGCCGAATACATTCTTTCACATTTGACCCTGCTGCAAACACATACGTTGGTTCACTAACGATCAATTGATGACTTACTGATAGAGTTTTAATCCGCCGTTTATGATTCCCTGATACGCACATTGGTAGACTACCGCTACAACAAATTGAACCGAGGTAACTTCACACCGAGTGCAGCGTAAGTCAGGAGTGAGTGCGGGTTTCAGTGACGATTTCAGAGGAGTGGGACGCGCATGACGGGTGTTTAGGAGGAGCAACATGAATACTACCCAACAACTGCATGATCTTGGTCAAAGCCTTTGGCTCGATAACATCACCCGCGCACTACTCAGGGAAGGTACACTGCAGCGCTACATCAGCGAGTTTTCAATAACGGGCCTGACCTCCAACCCAACGATCTTCGATAAAGCCATCAAGGAGGGGGGCTTCTACGACGATGCTATCCGGCGGAAGACGGCCGAGGGTAAATCGGGCGAGGCGTTGTTTTTCGAGCTTGCCCTTGAGGATTTAACTCAGGCTGCAGATCTCTTCTATCCGGCCCACAAAGCGACCGATGGAGTTGATGGTTGGGTATCGATGGAAGTGTCTCCTTTGCTGGCAAACGATACTGCCAGCACCGTAAGGGAGGCGGCGCAACTGTATGCGCAAGCGCAACGGCCTAATCTGTTCATCAAGATACCGGGTACCCGGGAAGGTGTGCCCGCCATCGAGGAATCGATCTTCGCCGGCGTGCCGATAAATGTCACACTCCTGTTTTCACCCGAGCAGTACATCGCTTCAGCCGAGGCGTACATGCGCGGAATTGAACGACGAATTGCTGCTGGTCTTGACTTGAAGGTTGATTCAGTCGCCTCGCTTTTTGTTAGCCGATGGGACGTTGCAATCCACGACAAGGTGCCTGAGGCGCTTCGCAATCGTCTTGGCATTGCTATCGCTAAGCAAACCTACAAACTCTACCGCGATCTGCTGGCATCCGCTCGTTGGCAGATACTTGCCGCCGCAGGAGCGCATCCGCAAAGGCTACTCTGGGCCAGCACCGGCACGAAGGATCCTGGCGCTTCAGACACACTTTACATCGAAGCGCTTGCAGCTCCGGAAACGATCAACACTATTCCCGAAAGGACCTTGCAAGCCTTCGCCGATCACGGTCAGGTCAAAGGCACATTGCCCGATGATGGTGGCGATGCGGAAGAGGTGCTTGCCGAATTTACTCAGAAAGGTGTGGACCACGCGGCCCTCGCCGACCAACTCCAGCGCGAGGGTACCGAATCCTTCGACAAATCGTGGCGGGATCTGATGAAGTGCATCGCCGAAAAGAGCGCCACGCTGAAGAAGGATAATCGAGCCGGTGCGGGGCAGCCATGACCACGAACTCAACTGCACAAGCTCAACGGCGGACCAGCCTTCCAGCTTGGAAAGCTCTCTCCGAGCATCACCAAAGAATACGGAATGTGCATCTACGGGACCTTTTCGCCGGCGATCCCCAGCGCGGCGAACGGCTGACCGCGGAAGCCGCAGGCCTCTATCTTGACTACTCGAAGAATCGCGTCACCGACGAGACGATTGGGCTACTTTTGCGGTTGGCCGAGGAATGCTGTCTGGCCGAGCGCATCGAAGCCATGTTCAGCGGTCAGAAAATCAACGTGACCGAGCACCGAGCCGCTCTCCATGTCGCCTTGCGGGCGCCGGAAAACGAGCAGATTTTGCTCGACGGCGTCGATGTAGTGCCCGAGGTCCGCGCGGTCCTCGACCGCATGGCGGCTTTCTCCGAAGCAATCCGCAGCGGGCGCTGGCACGGATACACGGATCGGCCTATCCGCAACGTGATTAACATCGGCATCGGTGGCTCTGATCTCGGCCCGGTAATGGCCTACGAGGCGTTGCGTCATTACAGCAGGCGCGATATGACCTTCCGCTTCGTCTCGAACGTCGATGGCACCGACTTCGACGAAGCCACGCGTGACCTCGATCCCGAGGAGACACTGTTCATCATCTGCTCCAAGACGTTTACGACACTTGAGACGTTGACCAACGCCCATACGGCTCGCGCTTGGAGTCTGCGCAAGCTAGTGGACGAACGGGCCGTACGCCGGCACTTTGTCGCGGTATCGACCAACACCCAGGGAGTGGCGAAGTTCGGGATCGACACCGCGAACATGTTCGGCTTCTGGGACTGGGTCGGCGGTCGCTACTCGATGGACTCGGCAGTCGGCTTGTCAACCATGCTCGCGATCGGCCCGCAGAACTTTCGGGCCATGCTCTCGGGCTTTCACGAGATCGATCGGCATTTCCGGACCGCGCCGTTCCAGCGCAATCTGCCGGTGCTCATGGGGCTACTCGCGGTCTGGAACAATGATTTCCTCGGTGCCCAAACGGTCGCGGTGTTGCCATATGAACAATATTTGAAGCGCTTTCCCGCATATCTCCAGCAGCTGACGATGGAAAGCAACGGCAAACATGTGACGCTCGACGGTAGCCCCGTCGACTCCGAGACAGGGCCGATCTACTGGGGTGAGCCTGGCACCAACGGCCAGCATTCGTTCTATCAACTTATTCAACAGGGTACCCGGCTCGTTCCCTGTGATTTTGTCGGCTTCTGCCAAACCCTAAACCCGCTGGGCCGCCATCATGATTTGTTG
>Ga0207674_10010148_pt1 | contig 10707 bp, 9 predicted proteins | sample KBSCornC72_FD_184303 | JGI IMG/M metagenome (GOLD analysis project Ga0207674, IMG submission 184303) | Corn rhizosphere microbial communities from Kellogg Biological Station, Michigan, USA - KBS Corn C7-2 (SPAdes) (version 2) | ecosystem: Host-associated > Plants > Roots > Rhizosphere > Soil ...
ACGGACGGTGGAAGGGCGACCGCCTGGCCGTGCTGGACAGCTATCGCCATCTCGGTCTCGGCGCTCCGCTGGTCCGGTTCGCGGTCAGCGCGGCGGCCGGGCTCGGCGGCCGGGAGATGGAGGCCTTCATCCAGCCCGCCAACATCGCGTTCTTCCGCTGGCTGGGCTGGGAACGGACCGGCGACCTGGTGGATTACGCCGGCCTCCCGCACCAGCGCATGCTCATCGACCTGACCCGCCAGACCTAACCCGCCGTAGGCCCGCCGAAAACTCACCCGCCCTGGGAGCGGATGGCCGTGATGAGCGTCCGGGCGGTCGCTGTCACGGGGCGGTGTCTGGCGTAGCACAAGGCGATCGTCCGCTGGGCCGTGGCCTCGTCCGGCTCCAGCCAGGTCAGCGCCGGGTCGACGGCCCGGCTGGCGGCCACCCGCCCGATGCAGGCGTGGCCGAGCCCGGCCGCCACCAGCCGCTGCAAGGCCAGGTTGTCGTCGGTCCGGTAGACGATCTTCGGCGCGATGCCGCGCCGGGCCCAGCCGTCCTCGAGCTCGGCCTGCCCGCGCCACCGGCGGGCCCAGGCCACCAGGTCCTGCTGGTCGAGCACGGTGAACTCGGGGCGGTCCAGGCTCGCGATGGCGCTGTCGCGCCGGGTGAGGATCACCCAGGAGTCCTCCACCACCGCGATGGCCTCGATGTACTCGTCGGTCTCGGAGTTGTAGGAGAACGCCAGGTCGAAATCGCCCCGGAGCAGGCCGTCCCGCGAGCTCTCCAGCTCGTCGGCCGCGATCAGCACGACCTCGACGCCGGGATGGTCGTCGCGGAAGGCGCGCAGGGCCGCGGGCATGATCTCCGCGGCCGCGGTCTGGGTCACGCCCACCCGCACCCGGACGCTCTCGCCGCGGGCGGCCTGCTCCGCGTCGGCGGCCACCGCCTCGACCTCGCGGAGGGCCCGCCGGGCCCGGCGGCAGACCGCCTCGCCCGCGGGGGTCAGGCGCACCGCCGCCCGGCCGCCCGGGCGGTCGAACAACGACTGTCCCAGGGCCGCCTCCAGCGCCGAGACCTGGTGCGACAGCGCGGACTGGGTAAAGCCGAGCGCGGCCGCCGCGGCCCGGAACGACCCGAGTTCGGCGATGGCCAGGACGGCCTGGAGCTCGCGCAGGCCCAGCCCGCTTTTGATCGGCTGTATTGATCGCAATTGCGACATTCTCTCACTTTAACCCAAGTATCTCTCACACTAAACTGGCCGATGTCACAAACCGACAAGGAGGACATCGTGCTGCAGGCCGCCAGGACCACCGCGGAGGGCAGGCTGTTCCGCCTGCTGATCGGCGCCCTGATCCTGGTGAGCGCGGCCGCCCAGTTCGCCCTGGTGCCGGTCATGCCCGTGTACGCCCATCGGCTCGGCTTGTCCGGGTTCGAGCAGGGCATGGTGCTCGGCGCGACCGGCCTCGCCACCCTGGTCGTGTCCGTGCCGGCCGGGACCCTGGCCGACCGGTTCGGCGCCCGGCGTATCACGCTGGCCGCGGGCCTGCTGATGGCGGCGGCGACCGTGGCGCAGGCGCTGGCCGGCGACTTCACGGTCCTGTTCGCCGCCCGGCTGGCCTTCGGGGCCGGGTACGGCATGGTGTGGACCGCGGGCCTGTGCTGGCTGGCCGGCGCGATGGCCGGCGGCCCGCCCGCCCTGGGCGGCTCCGTGGCCAGCGCCGGCGTCGGCGGCGTCGCCGGGCCCGCGATCTCCGGCGCGCTCGCCCAGAGCCTGGGGCTGGCTGTCCCGTTGCTGGTCACCGCGGCCATCTTCGCCGTGATCACCGCCGGGCTGGCGGTGCTCCGGGTGCCGCAGGGACCGGCCGCGCCCTACAGGGCACATACGCGCCGCGAACGCTCCGCCGCGGCGAACCGTGACCTCATCGGGGCCGGCGCCGCGGTAGTGACCGCCGGGCTCAGCACCGGGGTCTGCGCCCTGCTCGTCCCGGCCCGGCTGCACGCCGCCGGGGTCTCTCCCGGGCAGATCGGCCTGGCCTTCGCCGCGGCCGGGATCTTGTTCGCGGTCGGCAGCGCGCTGACCGCCGCGGCCGGCCGGCGAGCGGTGAACCTGCCGGTGACCTGTGCCGGAATGCTCGTCCTGGCCGCGGCGCTCTCGCTGGCCGTCGTGGGCACGACCCCGCTGCCGCTCGTCGCGATGCTGTGCGTGACGACCGCGGCCCGGTCCGTGCTGTGGACGGTCAGCTACCCGCTGGCCGCGGCGGCGGAAGGCGGCGCGGGCGTGGGCGCCTCGGTCGGGCTGCTCAACGTCATCTGGGCGGCCACCGCGGTCCTCGGCCCGCTCGGCGCCGGGGTGGCCGCCGCGCACCTGGGCGCCGCGGCGGCCTTCGGGCTGACCGAGGCCGTCTGCGCCGCCGCGCTGGCCGTCACCGCCGGGCTGACCTGGCGCGGCCGCCGCCCGGCGCGGGCCGTGCCAGGTTCGTCACCGACTCCGCAGAAAGGTCGAACACGGTCTCCGTCTGCCCGGCCGAGCTGAGCCGTAGCAGGCCGGTGTCGTCGAGGGTGCCGACCGTCGCGACCGCCAGACCACGGAGGCCGAACGCGCCCAGGCAATCCTCTTCACGGCCCGGCGGCACGCACATCAGGAAGGACAAGCACGGGAAGCAGGTGATCCACCGCTCCAGCGTCACCCCGGCCGGAACCGGCAGCGCGTCCAGGTCCAGGCTCACCCCGAGCCGGTTGCACTCGAGCAGCATGGCCAGCGACCCGACCAGGCCGGCCATGCTCACGTCCTTGGCCGCCGCCACCCAGCCGCTCTCCGCGCCCTCGGCCAGCAGCCTGACGTCCCCGGCCAGCTTGGTGCCGCGCTCGTCGAACGAGGGGAAGAACGGGAAGTCGGACCGCATCTGCCCGTCCAGGCAGCAGCCGAGCATGAGCGACTGGCCGGGCGCGGCGGCCTGCGCGGACAGCGGGAAGTCGGCCCGGCCCAGCCCGAAGGCGGACAGCCCGGGCGGCCCCTCGGTGACGGTCATGTGACCGCCCACCACCGGGACGTCGTACAGGCCCGAGGCCCAGCGCATGCCCTCCAGCACGCGCCGGATGACCTCGCGCGGGCCGGTGACCGTGTCCACCAGGGCCAGCGGCCAGGCGCCCATGGCCGCCAGGTCGTTGACGTTGGTGGTAACCGCGGCCACCCCGGCGCCGTAGGGATCGGCCGCCACGTACGAGGGGAGGATGGCCTCCCCGCCGACCACCAGGGACACCCCCTGATCGGTCACGACCGCGCCGTCGTCCCCCGGTCCTGCCAGCCAGTCGGTGCTCTGGAAGACGTCGCTGACCAGGCCGATCTCGGCTTTGGCCGTGACGCCGGGGTGATCGCGCACGGTCCGGGCCAGAGCCTGCAGATCGACGCCCATCACGAGGCTCCGTTCTTGCACTAAAGTGGAGGCTTATTTATTATAGCGTTTATGCTCGGTCCCGGCTTCCTTGACCTGCCCGTTCGCTCTGGCAAGCCGCGCAGGACCGGTATTACCCACGTGCTCGACCGCGGAATCCCGCTGGCCCAGGTTTCCGACCTGCTGGAACAAAACGGCTGCTACGTCGACGTGTGGAAGTTCGGCTGGGGCATCGCCTACCTCGATCCGCAGCTCGCGGCCAAGCTGGACCTGCTGGCCCGGCACCGGGTGCTCGCCTCGCCGGGCGGCACGCTGCTGGAGATCGCCTGGGCCCAGGGCCGGACATCGGAGTTCCTCGGCTGGGCCGCCGACGCCGGGTTCCCCTGCGTCGAGGTCTCGGCCGGGACCGTCCCGATGGAGGACGCGGCCAAGCGCGACCTGATCGCGGCGGCCGCGGAACGCTTCATCGTGCTCGCCGAGGTGGGCTCCAAGCAGGCCGCCGTCCGGCTGACGCCGGAGCAGTGGGCGCAGGCGGCGGCCGGCGACCTGGAAGCGGGTGCGACCTGGATCCTGGCCGAGGGCCGGGCGAGCGGAACGGTCGGCATCTACGAATCCTCCGGAGCGATCCGCCAGGACGTGGCCGAAGCCCTGGCCGCGGCGGTCGGCCCGGACTGCGTCGTGTTCGAGGCGCCCCGCGAAGACCAGCAGGCCTGGTTCGTCCGCCGGTTCGGCCCGGACGTGAACCTGGCCAACGTGGCGCCTGACGGCGCGCTCGGGCTCGAGACGTTCCGGCTGTCGCTGCGCTCCGACACCTACGGGACACCGGTACCGGGCCCGGTGTCCGTGCGCGGGGCCTGACCACGTGAACCTGGTCCCCGCCCAGTACCGCGAGGTCAGCGTGGCCGAAGTCCCGGTGCCGCTGGAAGAGGGCGCGCTGCGCGCCTACCTGACCGGCCGGGACGTGTACCGGCGGACCCGCTACGTCATCGCCCGCAACGGGGGCGCCTGCATGCTGGCCGAGGTCGCCAAGCAGTCCGAGCGGCCGCTGTTCTCCCCGGTGACGTCGGTGACCGTGCTCGCCCGGGCGGACGAGACCGTCCTGGTGGACGCGCCGGACGTCGACACCGCCGTGCCCACCCAGCTGGCCCGGGCCGCGGGCGAACACGCGCCCGGCGCCCGGTGCGTGATCGTGCGCGGCCTCTACGGCCACGTCAGCTTCATCCTCGACCCGGCGCCGGTCCGGATCCGGGTCCTCGAGGTGGTCCCGCCCTGGCCGCCCAAGCTGGTGGACCAGCTGAGGCGGGTGCTCGACGTCGCCGAGGACCTGCCGCCGGTCGAGCTGGTGCCCGAGCTGGTCGACCTGAGGGACCTGGCCGCCCGCCGACCCGCCGCGCGGTACCTGTTCCCCTGCCGGGCCGGCCAGGGCGCCCAGGACCAAGCCGAGGTTTCCTACCTGGACGAGATCCCGCCGCGCGAGCCGTGGACGCTGGTCGGGTGCGCCCGCTCCCGCTCCATCCACGACTGGTTCTACGGCGACGAGGTGCCGCAGGTGGACATGTGCCCGCGCAACCTGGCCGGGCCAGACGACGCCCGCGGCCCGCTGCTGACCAAGTGCTGCCTGCTCGAGGACCGTGTCGCCTGCGACGGCGACACAGTGGTCGTGCCCTGGGGAGCGAGCCTGGCGCAGATCTCCGAAGGCCTGCGCCTGGCGGTGACGACCCGGCCCGTCCGAAGCACGGTGCGATGACCGACCGGATCGCGGACTCCGTCCTCTACCGGCACCTGTGGGGGACGGACGAGGCCAGGGCGGTGCTCGGCGAAGAGGGCCGGCTGGCCGGCTGGCTCGAGGTGATCACGGCGCTGGCCCGGGTCCAGGCCGAGGCCGGGCTGATCCCGGTCCGGGCGGCCGAACTGATCGCGGAGCACGCTCGCGCCGACCGGATCGACCTGGCCTTCGCGGCCGAGCAGACCCGGCAGGCCTCGCATTCCATGCTGGGCCTGATCCGGGCCCTGCAGGCCGTGCTGCCCGAGCAGGCCCGCGACTACGTCTACGCCGGGGCCACCGTGCAGGACATCACCGACACCTGGACGGCGCTGGCGCTGCGCCGGATCGGCGGCCTGGTCTGGCGGGACCTGCGGCGCATCGAGGAGCGGCTGCTCGCCCTGGCGGCCGAGCACCGGGACACGGTGATGGCGGGCCGTACCCACGGGCAGCCGGGCAGTCCGGTGACGTTCGGCTGGAAGGCCGCGTCGTGGGCCGACGAGATCCGCCGCCACCTGGACCGGCTGCGCGACGGCGCACCGCGCTGGCTGGTCGGGCAGCTCGGCGGCGGCACAGGGAGCCTGGTGTTCTACGGAGACCAGGGCCTGGCCGTGCGGGCCCGCTTCTGCGCCGAGCTCGGCCTGGCCGACCCCGGCATCTCCTGGCTGACGGCGCGCGACCGCGGCGCGGAGTTCGCCCAGCTGCTCGCGCTGATCTGCGGCACGCTGGCGCGGATCGGCGGCGAAGTCTACGAGCTGCAGCGGCCGGAGATCGGCGAGCTGCGCGAGGCGGCCGCGGGCGGCACCGTCGGCAGCATCACCATGCCGCACAAGCGCAACCCGGAGGGCAGCGAGCACCTGGACACGCTGGCCCGGCTGGCCAGGTCCAGCGCCGCGGTGATGACCGAGGCCGTGGTCCAGCAGCACGAGCGGGACGGCCGCGGCTGGAAGGCCGAGTGGGTGGCGTGGCCGGAGACCTGCCTGCTGACCACGGCCGCGCTGCAGGTCGCCGCCGGCCTGACCGCGGGCCTGAGCGTGGACGCCGCGGCGATGCGAGCCAACCTGGCCCGGTACGGCGGCTACCCGGTGAGCGAGCGGGCGCTGGCCCTGCTCACCCCCAGGCTGGGCGCGCGCCGGGCCCAGGACGCGCTGCAGCAGGCCCTTGGCCAGGGAACCGCGGCCGGCCTGGCGGCGGAGCAGGCGCTGGCCCGTTCGGCCCTATTCAGCCCGGCCGAGGCCAGGGAGCTGACCGCGGCGCCGGACCCCGGCCGCTGCCCGCAGATGACCGACCTGGTGATCGCGCGGGCCGCCGCCGCCCGCGCCGCCGAGCCCGCGGAGTGGCCGTGATCCCCACCGTCTCTTTCGAAGCGCTGGCCGGCACCCTGCCTCGTACGCCGCTGGCCGTCCTGCCCACGCCGCTGGTCGCGGCGCCCCGGCTGGCCGCGGCGCTGGGCACCGGTTCGCTCCTGGTCAAGCGCGACGACCTGACCGGGTTCGCGTTCGGCGGGAACAAGGCCCGGCTGCTGGAGTTCCTGGTCGCCGCGGCGGTCGCGGAGGGCGCTGACACGCTGCTCACCGGCGGGGCGGCGGGCTCGAACTTCTGCGCGGCCACCGCGGCCGCGGCCCGCCGCGCCGGGCTGGCCTGCGAGCTGGTAATCGCCGGCCGGCCCGAGCCGCTGGGGCCAGCGCTGGCGCTGGCCCGGTCCTGGGGCGCGGCCGTGCGCTGGACCGGGGCGCCGGACCGGGACAGCGTGGACGCGGCGCTGCCCGCGGCGGCCCACGAGCTCGCCGTGGCGGGCCGCCGCCCGTACCTGATCCCGCGGGGCGGCGCCACCGGCCTGGGCGCGGTCGGCTACGCGCTGGCCGCGGCCGAACTCCGCGCCCAGCTGGACGGCGACGACGTCACGGTGGTGGTGCCGACCGGATCCGGCGGCACCCTGGCCGGGCTGGTCGCGGGGCACGTGCTGCTCGGCCGCCCGTGGACGCTGCTCGGCTGCTCGGCCAGCCGCCCGCCGCAGGCCGCGCAGCGGCAGGTGCTGACGCTCGCGCGGGAGTGCCTGCGCCTGCTCGGCGCGGAGCAGGAGCCGGGCCCGGCCGACGTCACCGTCGTCGACGCCCGCGGCCCCGGTCACGGCCTGCCCTCGCCGGACGGCCTGGTCGCCGCCGAGCAGGCGATGAGGACGGAGGGACTCATGCTCGATCCGGTCTACACGGCCAAGGCCCTGGCCCAGGTACCCATGAGCGGGTCCGTGGTCTTCTGGCACACCGGCGGCGTACTCGACGCGGTCGCGGCCGCGCAGGAGGCTGCCTCGTGACTACGATGAACCGTCCCGCCGCCGGCCCGCCCGCGGGCCCGGCCGCGCCCGAGCTCATCGCGGCCGGGTTCGAGCTGGAGAACGCCGACGCCGGCATCCTGCACCGCGGGATGAACCTGGCCGACATCGCGCACCTGCTCGACCTGAGCGCGACCGGGGTGATCCCGCCCGAGGCGACCCGCGGCCTGCTCGCGCTGCTGCTGGCGACCATGGACATCCCGGCCGCCGAATTCCCCTACGACCCGGCCAACGGCGAGCCGTACAACTCGCGCGAGCGGTACTTCGTCAGCCAGGTCGGCGACGTGGCCGGCTGGCTGCACGCCGGGCGGCCGCGCCGGGAGGCGGTTCGGGTCGCCTTCCGGCTGCGCCTGCGCGACGACCTGACCGACCTGATCGAGGCGTCCGCCGACCTCGCGGCCGAGCTGGCCGCGCGGAGCCGCGAGCACGCCGAAACCCTGATGGCCGACCAGACCTACCTGCAGCACGCGCAGCCGTCGACGTTCGGCCACTACCTGCTGTCTTTCGCCTTTCCGGTGCTGCGCGCCGGGCAGCGGCTCAGCGAGGCGCTGGAGTGGACCGACGCCAGCCCGGGCGGGGCCGGCTGCGTGAACGGCAGCCGGCTGCTGTCCGACCGGGCGCAGGTCGCCTCCCTGCTCGGCTTCCGTAGCGTCGCCGAGCACACCAGGGACGCGATGTGGCAGGTCGACGGGCTGTTCGACATGGTCGGTGCGGCGGCCGGGCTGATGGTCACCCAGTCCAAGCTGGCCGAGGACCTGGAGATCTGGGCCAGCCAGGAGTTCGACTACGTGACGCTGGCCGACGGCTACAGCCGGGCCAGCGTGCTGATGCCGCAGAAGCGGAACCCGTACGCGCTGTCCATCCTCCGCGGCACCGCCGGATCCCTGATCGGCCGGCTGTCCGGGCTGCTCGCGGTGGCCAAGACCCCGTCCGCGCGCAGCGACAACCTGATCTTCGCCTACGGCGAGGTGCCCCGGGCGCTCGACCTCGCGCTGCGCGCCACCCGGCTGAGTACCGGCGTGGTCCGCACGCTCCAGGTGAACGCCGAACGGATGCGCGCCGCGCTCGACTCCGGCTTCTCGCAGGCCACGGACCTGGCCGAGTACATCATGCAGAGCTGCGCCATCGACTACCGCAGCGCCTACCGGGTGGTCGGGCACGCGGTCAGGCAGGCCAGCGCGGCCGGGCTAGCGGGCGCCGACATCGACGGGGCCATGCTCGACGCCGCGGCCGCCGAGATCACCGGGCATCCGCTCGGCCTGGCCGGACGCGACCTGTCCGCGGCCCTGGACCCGTGGCAGATCGTGGCCAGCCGGACCGCGCTCGGCGGCGCCGCGCCCGGCGAGGTCCGGCGGATGGCGGCCGAAGCCGACGCGGAGGCGAGCCGGCTCGCGGGCGAGGCGCGGCGCTGGCGGGACACCTACCGTGCCGCCGAGGACGCCCTGCTCGAATCCGCCAGGAAAGGAGCACGGCCGTGACCGAACCGCGGCTGACCCTCCCGGATCACGTGGGCGTGGTCAACGTCGGCCTGTCCCTGTTCGCCGACGCGATCAGGGAGCAGGGCGCGCCGGTCATCTCGGTGGACTGGCGCGTGCCCGCGGGCGGCCAGCCGGACGCGGTCGCCGCCCTGGGCCGTCTCTACGGCATCCACGCCGAGCGGATCGAGGCCGCCAACGCCGAGGTGCTGTGCCGCCTCGACGGGGGCACGCCGCTGCTCACCGGCGTCACCACGGTGGCCGCCGCGGCGCCCGGCCTGGGCGCCAGGACGCTGCTGCATTGCGGGCCCGCCATCGGCTACGCCGATGCCCCCGACCCGCTGCAGCGCTCGATGCGGGCGGCGGCCGTGGCCGAGGGCTGGGCGGACAGCCTGGAGCAGGCCGACGCCTCGCTGGCTGCCGGCGAGATCGGGCTCGCCCCGGCCAACGAGCACGCCGTGGTGGTGCCGATGGCTACCGCGCTCGGTCCCGGCGCCCCGTTGTACGTGGTGGAGAACCAGGCCGGCGGCACCACCGGGTACGCGCCGATCTCGCAGGGGCCGGGGGAGGTGGCCTGGTTCGGCGTGGCCAGCGAGGCCTCGGTCGCCCGGCTGGTCTTCCTGCGCGACGTGGCCGCCCCGGTGATCGGCCGCATCCTGGACCGGTCCGGCCCGCTGGACGTGCTCTCGCTGGCCGCGCAGGCGGTCGCGATGGGCGACGACGTCCACGTCCGCACCCAGGCCGCGACCAACCTGCTGATCCGCACCTGGCTGCCGCACCTGACCGAGCTGGGCGGCCCTGACGGCGTGGCCTTCGCCCGGTTCCTGTCCACCAACCACCTGTTCTTCCTGACTCTGGCGATGGCCGCCGCCAGGTCGCTGACCGAGTGGGCGGCCCAGGTGGCCGACGCGTCGATCGTGACCACGATGGCGCGGAACGGCACCACGTTCGGCATCAGGCTGCCCGGCTCGGACCGGTGGTTCACCGCCGACGCGCCCGAGGTCGGGCACGCGCTGTACTACCCGGGCCAGGGCGCCGAGACCAGCGCCAGGGACATCGGCGACAGCGCCGTCCTCGAGCTGTCCGGGCTCGGAGCGGCCGCGGCGGCCGGCTCGCCCGCGGTCGCCCAGCTGCTCGGCGGCGACCTGCGCGAGGCGGCCGGCCTGACGGCGCGGCTCGCCGCGGTTTGCGCCGGGCGGTCCAGCCGGTTCAAGATCCCGGCGCTGGACAACGCGGGTACCCCGCTCGGGGTGGACGTCCGCAAGGTCGTGGAACTGGGCATCACGCCCGCGGTCACCACCGGCATCCTGCACCTCTCGGCCGGCACCGGCCAGGTCGGCGCCGGCGTAGCCGAAGCCCCCCTATCCTGCTTCGCCGCCGCCCTAGCCGACCTAGACCACCGCCTGTCCGCCTAGCCGAGGGCGACCTCGATCGGCGGGGACAGCGCGATCGTGTTGGACACGTAGCACACCCGCAGGGCGGGCTCGAGCAGCCGCTCCACCTGCTCGGCCGGGGCGTCGCACGAAACGCTGAGCTGCAGCCGCTTGAACTTGGGCCCATCGTAGGTGCCAGTCGCGGTGACGACGAGGTCTGGCAGCGTGATGCCGCGCTTCCCGGCCGCCCAGTTGAGCGCGAGCGTATAGCACGAGGCCAGCGCGGCCAGCAGGAACTCGGTCGGCATCGGGCCGGTGCCGGTGCCACCGGAACCCGGCGGCTCGTCGACCACCAGCTCGAAGCCGCCCGCCTCGACCCGGCAGCGCCAGC
>Ga0207674_10010149_pt1 | contig 10707 bp, 12 predicted proteins | sample KBSCornC72_FD_184303 | JGI IMG/M metagenome (GOLD analysis project Ga0207674, IMG submission 184303) | Corn rhizosphere microbial communities from Kellogg Biological Station, Michigan, USA - KBS Corn C7-2 (SPAdes) (version 2) | ecosystem: Host-associated > Plants > Roots > Rhizosphere > Soil ...
CACCAGCCGACCCGGCGATAGCACGACGTAACAACGGTTATGATCACGCCGATGCGGGCGGTCGTCATGGAGCGGCACGGCGGGCCGGACGTCCTCGTCGCGACCCGCGTACCCGATCCGCGGCCGGCCGCCGGTGAGGCGCTCGTCGCCGTCCGCGCGGTCGCCGTCAACCGCCTCGACTGCCTCATCCGCGAGGGCGGCCCGCACGCCTACGGCGTGAAGCTGCCGCTCGTGCCCGGCTACGACGTCGCGGGCGAGGTCCTCGCGCTCGGACCCGGGACGATCGGCGCACGGCCGGGCGACCGCGTCTACGTGCACTACGACTACTCGTGCGGCCGCTGCCGCTTCTGCCGCGACGGCGACGAGTCGCTCTGCGCGCGCTACGAGATCATGGGCGTCAACCGCGACGGCGGCTACGCCGAGCTCGTCGTCGCCCCCGTGCGCAACCTGTTCGCCCTCGCCCCGGGCGTCTCGTTCGCGGCCGCGGCGGCGACCGGGTCCGTCTTCCTCACCGCCCACCACATGCTGTTCGCCCGCGGCGGCGTCCGGGAGGGCGAGATCGTGCTCGTGACGGCGGCCGGCTCGGGCGTCGGCGGCGCGGCGCTCCAGCTCGCCGCGCGTGCGGGCGCGCGCGTGATCGCGACCGCGGGCAGCGACGAGAAGCTCGAGCGCGCCCGGGCCGCGGGTGCCGACCACGTCGTCGACCACCGCCGTCCCGGCTGGGGCGCGGAGGTGCAGGAGCGCACCGGCGGGCAGGGCGCGGACCTCGCCGTCGACCACACCGGCGCCGAGCAGTTCGCCGACGTCGTCGCCGCCCTCGGGCCGCGCGGGCGGGTCGTGATCTGCGGTGCGACCACGGGCGCCCTCGCGCAGCTCGACCTCGTCGACCTCTTCGCCCGCCAGATCTCCGTGATCGGCTCGAGCGACGGAACCCGCGCCGAGCTCGCGGAGATCCTCGAGCTCCTCGGCCGTGGCGCGATCGCGCCCGTCATCGACACGGTCATGCCGCTCGACGCCGCCGCGGAGGCCCAACGGCGCCTGGCCGCCCGGGCCCACTTCGGGCGGCTCCTGCTCACTCCTGACGGCAACGCGCCAACCCCCGTCTGACGCACCGTTACGCGGCCGAACGGCGCGCGTGATAGTTCTGCCCGCTCCGCCGGGGCCCGCGCGCGGTGCGCGGGACCTGGCCCTGGCCATGGACAAGCGACCTGCACGGCAGCTGTTCGGCCGGGCGCCGGCCGACGGTGTCCTGGTCATCGCGTTCCTGATCGACACGGCGATCGCGATCGTCGACGCCTTCACGCCGATCCTGCTCGTCAACCTCGTGGTGGTCGGTCCGCTCATCGCCGCGACCCGCGCGACCCCGCGCCGGACCGCCGGGATCGCCGTCTACGCGCTCGCGCTCGGGATCTACGAGGGCGTGCCGCACCACATCCTCGGGACCGGCGACCACCTCGTGCGCTGCTTGGCGATCGCCCTCACCGGCGGCCTGGCGGTGTGGGGCGCGTGGCTGCGCACGCGCGCGGAGGCCGCGCAGCGCAACGTCGCGCTCCTGGCCGAGGCGGGCGCGGTGCTCAACACGTCGCTCGACGAGGCCGCCACCGCGCGCACGATCGCCGACCTCGTCACGCGCGAGCTGGCCGACTGCTGCGCCGTGCACACGTTCGACCGCCAGGGCCAGATCCGCCACGTCGCGGTCGCCGAGAGCGAGCGCGCGACGCAGCCGATCGCCGAGGCGCTCAGCGCCTGGGCCGCCGCGCCGGAGCCCGACGGGGACGGGTTGGCGAGGGACGGCGCGGCCCCGGCCGGCGAGCCGACGGCGACGCTGCGCGCCGCGATCCGCGCGCTCGGCGCCGAGGGCGACGGGCACCGGGCCCGGACGCCCGCCGCGGTGATGGTCGTGCCGATGAGCGTCCGCGACCGCACGCTCGGGGCGATCACGTTCGTCGCGACCCACGGCCACCGGGCGTTCGACACCGGCGAGCGCGAGACGGCCGGGGACCTCGCCGCGCGCTGCGCGATGGCGCTCGACAACGCCGAGCAGTACCAGGAGCGCAGCCAGGTCGCGGGCGCGCTGCAGGCCGGCTTGCTCCCCGTGCGGCTGCCGCGCATCCCGGGCGTAGAGATCGCCGCCCGCTTCCACGCCGCCGACGACGTCGAGGTGGGCGGCGACTTCTTCGACGTGTTCCCCGCCGCGGGCGGGTGGGCCGTGGTCGTCGGCGACGTGTCGGGCAAGGGCGCCAGCGCGGCCGCCCTCACCGCCCTCGCCCGCTACACGGTGCGCGCCGTCGCCGAGACCGCCCGCGAGCCGGCCGCCGTGCTGCGCGCGCTCAACGAGGCGCTGCTGCGCGAGGAGCTCGACGAGCGCTTCTGCACCACCGCCTACGCCCTGCTGCGCGAGACCGACGACGGCGTGCTCGTGCGCGCGTGCGCGGCCGGCCATCCTCCGCCGCTCGTCGTCGAGGCCGACGGCCAGGTCGCCCCGCTCACCGGCCGCGGCATGGCGCTCGGGATCGCGTCGAACCCCCCGCTGGCCGAGTCGGAGATCACGCTGTGTGCGGGCGACAAGCTCGTCCTCTACACCGACGGCGTGATCGAGGCGCGCGTCGGCGACGGGATGCTCGGCATCGACGGCCTGACGCAGGTGCTGGCCGGGACCGCGCGCGACGACACGGTGCTCACGGGCGAGCAGGTCTACCGCGCCGCCGAGCCGCGCTCGGCCGCGCGCCACGACGACATCGCGGTCGTCGTCCTGCGCGCGACCGGCGCCGCCTCCGCCGGCAACGAGGGCCTCGCGCGCACCGGCGCCTCGGGCCGGCGCGGCGTCCTGCAGCTGCGCCTGCGCGGCGGGCTGCACGCGCCGTGGGTCGCCCGCCGTGCGCTCGACGCGCTCGAGCTGCCGCTGCTCGCCCCCGCCGATGCCCACCGGGCGTCGCTGCTCGTGAGCGAGATCGTGAGCAACAGCGTCCGCCATGCCCCGGGACCGCCGCTCGGGATCGGCTTCGACGCCGACCTCACGCCCGAGCGCGTCGCCGTGGAGGTCCGGGCCGACAGTGACGGCTTCCACCTCGACTCACGCCATCCGCCGCTCGACGAGGCGTCGCGCCGCGGCCTCCTGCTCCTCGACCGGCTCGCCGACCGCTGGGGCACCCGCGACGACGGGCACACGGTGTGGTTCGAGCTCGACCGCTAGCGTCAGCCGGCGTCGAGGACGGCCAGCAGTCGCCGCATCGTCGCGAGGGCATCACGCAGGTCGTCCGCCCCGATCGCGCCGCCGACGCGCTCGGCCCACGGATGCTGCGCGAGCGAGATCCGGCGCACGGCCCAGTAGCCGGCCTCGGTGCACGCGAGCAGCTTCGCCCGCCGGTGGGCGGGGTTGGGCCGGTACTCGGCGAGGCCGCGCTCGGCGAGCAGGTCGGCGATGCGCTGCACGCCCTGGCGCGTGAGGCCCATCCGGCGGCCGATCTCGGCCACCGTCCGCGGCTCGTCGAGGACGGCGCCGAGGACCTGCCACCAGGCCGCGGTGATGCCGCCCTCGGCCGCGAGCCCCTGCGCGACCTCGAGCAGGCGCCCGTTGAGGCGGAACGTCTCGATGATCACGTCGGTGAGCGCCGCGGCGGCCGCGGACTGCGGGGCCGGCTGCGGCCACTCGGCGCGCGGCGGCACGGCCACGGGGTCGTCTCCCCCGTTCGTCACGCGGCGGCCGCCATCAGCGCCGGGTACGCGGACGCGTCGCCATCGGCGAAGACGGCCTCGTAGGCGGCGAGCGTCGCGGACGGGGCGAGGCCGAGCGCGCCGAGGGTCGCCGTCGCGAACTGGACCGGCGACTGCGGGCCGGCCGTGACGAGCCCGCCGTCGACGACGGCGCGCGCGTCGACGTAGTGCTCGCCCCCGCGGTAGCCGGACGTCGCGAGGTACTCGGGCGCGGCGCTCGTGTGGCGGCGCGTGTCGAGCAGGCCCGCGCGGGCGAGGCCGAAGGTCGCGCCGCAGATCGCGGCGACCGGGACGCCGGCCGCGAGCCAGCGGCGCGCCGCGGCGGCGAACGCGTCGCCCCCGCCCGCGTCCCAGAGGTCGGCTCCCGGGAGCACGAGCAGTGCGCTCGCGCCCGGGTCGACGTCGGCCGGGGCGACGTCCGGCAGCACGCGGACGCCGCCCATCGTGGTGACCGGCGCGGTCGTCTCCGCGACGGTCACGACGTCGAACGGCGTGCCGGTGAAGCGGCCGGTGCGGAGCTCCGCGAGCAGGTGGCCCGGCTCCCAGTCGGCGAGGGTGTCGTAGACGGCGATGTGGGCGATCGGCATGGACACCATGCTGCCTTATTGACAGTATGTTGTCAATCCCGAATCGCTACTCTTGATGGGCGGTCGCCGTTCGCGGCCGACCGGACGAGAGCCCGCGCCGTACCCGGCCCGACGACGGCGCGCCCCTTGGAGGATCCTCGTGGATCAGATCGTGCAGGTGCTCGGGTCGCTGCTCGTCCTCACGGCATTCGTCGCCGCCCAGCGCCGGTGGCTCTCGCCCGAGTCACGGCCGTACCTCGTCCTCAACCTCGTCGGCGCCGGCATCCTCGCCGTCCTCGCGGCCCACGAGCGCCAGCTCGGGTTCCTGCTGCTCGAGTTCTGCTGGGCGGTCGTCGCGGGCGCCGCGCTCGTGCGCGGCCCGCTCAGCCGAGTGCGACGACGGCCTCGACCTCGACCGGCATCCCGAACGGCAGCTGACCCGCGCCGATAGCCGAGCGGGCGTGGCGGCCGGCCTCGCCCCAGATCTCGAGGATCAGGTCGCTGAAGCCGTTGATCGCCGCGGGCGTCGCGTCGAAGCCCTCGGCGCAGCGCACGAAGCCGAGCGCCTTTATCCACGCCGTGACACGGTCGAGGTCGCCGAGCTCGCGCTTCAGCGAGGCGAGCATCGAGAGCGCGGTCGCCCGCGCGGCCTCGTAGCCCTCCTCGACCGTGACCTCGGCCCCGACGCGCCCGGCCGCGAGCTGGCGATCGCCGTCGAAGGGGCAGTGGCCGGAGATGTAGGCGAGGTCGCCGTGCACGCGCACGGCATCGAACGGCAGCCGGACGCCGGACGGTGCGGCGAGCGGCGCCGGGAGCGTGAGCCCGAGCGCGCGCAGGCGGTCCTCGATCCTGCCTATCGCCGCAGCCTCCCACAGCCGCACGACCTCTTCACGGACGCGCGCCCCGCCGCCGCGTGAGCGCGCCCGTCGACGCGCGCTCGTGGAGCGTCGCGGGGACGATGACCTGACGGTGACCGTCCTGGTGGCCCTCGACGCGGTCGATGAGCAGCTCGAGCGCCCGCCGGCCGATCTCGGGCGCGTGCAGCTCGACCGCCGTCACGGGCGGCGTCGCCAGCCGCGTCGCCTGACTGTCGACGCCCGACGCGACGAGCAGGTCCGCCGGCACGGACAGCCCGTGCCGGCGGGCGGCGAGCATCGCCCCGGCGGCGAGGCGGTCGAGCGGCGCGTAGATCGCGTCGGGGCGGCGCGCGGGGTCGGCGAGCAGCGGGTCGAGCGCGTGGTAGGCGCTGGTCTCGGTGGCGAGCTCGGCCGTTTGCACGACGAGCGGGTCGACCGCGTGCGCGGCCGACCACCGCGCGTGGGCGGCGACCGTGTCGGCGGCGTACGAGCGGATCGGCGGGTTCGTGACGAGCGCGACGCGCCGGGCGCCGCGCTCCCACAGCAGGTCGAGGACCATCTCGGTCGCGGCGGGGATGTCGTTGTCGACCCAGGTCGCATCCCCGGGGGGCCGGCCCGGCATCCGGCCGGTCGAGACCGTCGGCACGCCGTCGCGCTCGAGCCGCTCCGCGAGCGTGCTGCCGGCCACCGGGTCGAGCAGCAGCACGCCGTCGATCTCCACGCCGCCGTCGGGCCGCTCGTCGCCCGGGCTGGGCGGGAGCAGCACGATCGCGTACCCGCGCGAGAGCCCCGTGGTCGCCGCGGCCGACAGGATGTCGGCGAGGTACTCGATGCCCGCGGGGTTCATCGAGGCGTCGGCGGCGAGCGAGCTCATGATCCCGAGCCGGCCGGAGCGCCCGCGGCGGAGCATCCGGGCGTGGACGTTCGCGCGGTAGCCGAGGTCGGCGGCGGCGGCGAGGACGCGCTCGCGCGTGCCCGCCTCGACCCGGCCGCGGCCGTTCAGCGCGTCGGAGGTCGTCGTGACCGACACGCCGGCCGCCGCGGCGACGTCGCGGATCCCGACCCGGCCGGCCGTCGGGCTCATCGCCCCGCGATCAGCGCGGCGACCCGGGCCAGGCGGCTGCTCTCCGGCCGACCGCTCTCCATCTCGCGGCGGTCGGCCGCGCGGTAGAGCCCGTACACGAGCCGCGAGCCGACGAACCGCAGCGGCTCGGGCTCCCAGCGCCGCGCGTCCTTCCCGACCCACGGCAGGCGCGTACGCGGCGTGTCCTGCCCGAGGACGAGGTCGCGCAGGGTCCGCCCGGCGAGGTTCGTCGTCGCCACGCCGTTGCCGACGTAGCCGCCGGCCATCCCGAACCCGGTCGTCGCGTCGTGCGTCACCGTGGGCGACCAGTCGCGCGGGACGCCGAGGACGCCGCACCATGCATGGTCGATCCGCGCGTCGCGGACGGGCGCGCCGAACATGTCCCGCAGGATCCCGACGAGCTGGGCGATCGTGGCGTCCTGGGTGCGGCCGTCGCGGTCCGTGCGCGACCCGAAGCGGTACGGGACGCCGCGCCCGCCGAGGGCGATCCGCCCGTCGGCCGTGCGCTGCGCGTACATGTAGGCGTGGGCGCCGTCGCCGAGCACCTCGGCGCCGTCCCAGCCCAGGGCCGCCCAGGCCGTCTCGTCGAGCGGCTCGGTGGCGATCATCGCCGAGTTGAGCGGCAGCCAGGTCCGGCGCATCCCTGCGAGGCCGGCGGTGAAGCCCTCGAGGCAGACGAGGACGTGCCGCGCCCGGACGGTGCCGCGCTCGGTGCGCACGACACCGGGCTCCGCGGCGGTGGCGGCCGTGCCCTCGTGGATCGTCACCCCGAGGCGCTCGACCGCCGCCGCCAGATCCTGGACGAGCTTGGCCGGCTGCACGCGCGCCGCGTGCGGCGTCCACGCGCCGCCGCGCGCGCCCTCGACCCGGACGCGCCCGCGCACCTCGGCGGCGTCGAGCGCGACGAGGTCGCCCTCCGGGTCGGGCAGCCAGCGCCGCTCCTCCGGCAGCCCGGCCGCGAGCCGCGCCTGCTGGGCCGGGTTGCGGGCGACCACGAGCATTCCCCGCTTGAGCTGGTCGGCCTCGATGCCCTCCGCCGCGCACATAGACAGGACCTCGTCCACCGTCTCCTGCATCGCCCGCGACAGCGCGACGACGGCCTCCGGGCCGTGACGCCGCGCCATCGCCGCGCGCGAGCCGTTGAACGACGACGACAGCCAGCCGCCGTTGCGCCCCGAGGCGCCGTAGCCGGCGAACTCGCGCTCGACGATCGCGACGTCGAGGTCGGGCCGGTCGCGCTTGAGGTAGTACGCCGTCCAGAGGCCGGTGAACCCGCCGCCGACGATGCAGACGTCGGCGGTGCGGTCGCCCTGCAGCGGGGGCCGGCGGCCGGGCAGCGCGGTCGACGCGTACCAGAACGACACCCCGCCGTTGCGGACGGCCCCGGCGCCGTGATCGGATCGCCGACGTCCGAGCACGGCGCTCACCCGACCTCGGTCAGGGCGAGGTCGACGGCCGACAGCCGCTCCGCGCCGCGCTCGGTGCACACCACGGTCTCGCCGATCTTGATGCCGAAGCCCTCGTCGGCGAGCGTCAGGTTCGGCTCGAGGCTGAACGACATCCCCGGGCCGAGCACGTGCGGGTCGCCGGCGACGAGCATCATCGGCTCGAGCCAGCCCGGCGGGTAGGCGACGCCGATGCTGTAGCCGATGCGGTGGCAGCGGCGGCGGACGAGGTCGAGCTCCGCGAGGACGGCGTTGCACGCGTCGTCCGGGACGTGGGCGGCGGCGCCGGGGGCGGCCGACGCGAGCGCCGCCTCGAGCCCGCGCCGGGCGCAGTCGTGCACGTCGCGCACCCGCGGCGGCGCGGCCCCGATGACGGCGGTACGCATGACGATCGCGTGGTAGCGGTGGACGGCGGCGCCGAGCTCGACGCAGACGACGTCGCCGTGGCCGAGGATGCGCCGGCTCGCCATCGCGTGGACCATGCCGGTGCGCGGCCCGGAGACGACCATCGGCGGGATCGCGGCGTACTCGCTGCCTCCGGCGCCGAGCGCGGCCGCGGCGACGCCCGCGAGCTCGACCTCCGAGATCCCCGGCCGCAGCGCGGCCATCGTCGCGTGCATCGCCGCATCGGCGATCGCGGCCGCCTCGCGCTGGTAGGCCAGCTCGCGCTCGGTCTTCACGAGCCGCAGCTCGGCCACGAGGTCGGTCGTGTCGACCCACTCGACCTCGGGCAGCAGCCGCTTCATCTGCTCCCACTGGGCGGGCAGGAACGCGAACGAGCGCAGGTCGAGCCCGATCCGGCCCGCGGCGTGGCCGCGCTCGCGCAGCGTCGCCGCCAGGCCCTCGGTCGGGTCCTCCGTCGCGATGTCGTAGAGCTTCGGCGCGGTCAGCCAGGTCGTCGCCTCGACCCCGGGCTGCTCGGTCGTGCGCGTGTGGAGGACCGGCTCGCCGTCGGCGTGGTCGACGACGAGCGCCTGCGACCACAGGTAGCCGATCGTGTCGAAGCCGGTCAGCCAGTGGATGGCGTCGGGCAGCGTCACGACGACCGCGTCGAGGCCCTGGGCACGGGCGGTCTCCCGGACCCGCGCGACCCGGTCGTGGTACGTCGTCAACGGAAAGGCGAGCTGCACATGGCCTCCTGGGCTGCCGAAACGTTTCGGCACCGTATCCGCGCCGCGCGTGGGGCGTCAAGGCCGGGGCCACGCCAGCGCGAGCGTGCGCTCGATCGCCGCCGCGTCGGGCGGCCCCTCGTCGAACAGCGCGTGGAGGCAGACGCCCTCGACCGTCGCGCGGAACGCCCGCCGGGCGGCGCCCTCGAGCTCCGGCGCGAACGAGTCGGCGATGACGTCGAGCCACGCGAGCGCCTGCGGGCGCAGGTGCGCGCGGCGGAGCGCGAGCAGGTACAGCTCGTACTCGGCCACGAGCCGGCCGCGATGGTCCTCGACCTCTTGGGCGATCATGCGCGCCAGCCGGCCGAGGCTGCGGTCGCCGTCGTCGGCCCGGACCGCCGCGGCCAGCTCCTCCGTCCCGTGGGTCAGCGCCGTGGCGACGAGGTCGTCGATGCCGGCGAAGTGGTAGCTCGCCGACGCGAGCGAGACCCCGGCCTGCGCGGCGATCGCGCGGTGGCTGAGGCCGGCGAGGCCGTCGCGCTCGATGACCTCGAGCGTGGCTCGGACGAGCCGCTCGCGCCGCGCCGCCCCGCGCGCGCGGCGTCCGTCGACGGCGGTCGTCATCCCGTGGCCCCGATCTCGAGGGCGAAGACGCCGAGCACCACGAGCACGAGGCCGCCGACCTGCAGGGCCGACAGCGACTCGCCGAACAGCGGGACGCTCAGGACCGCCACGCTCGCGACCCCGGCCGCCGCCCAGATGCCGTACGCGACGCCGAGCGGCAGCCCGCGGTCGAGCGCGAGCGACAGCAGGATGAATGCGGCGACGTAGCCGGTGATGACGACGGCCACGAACGGCGGCTTCGACAGGCCCTCGGAGGCGCGCAGGCAGAGCGTGCCGACGACCTCCGCGCCGATCGCGGCGGCGAGGAACACGTACGTCATGGAACTCCTCGAACGATCTCCTTGGAAGATCGTTCGACTTTATCGGGCGGGCGCAACGGATAGCGTCCCGCGCCGCGTGCAGATCCTCGCCCTCGGCGGAAGCCTCCGCGAAGCGTCGTTCAACCGCGCCCTGCTGCACGAGGCGGCGGCGCTCGCCCCGGCGGGGGTCGACCTCGACCTCGGCGTCCTCGACGCCCCGGGCGCCCTGCCGCTCTTCAACCAGGACATCATCGACCGCGACGGCTTCCCGCCGGCGGCCGTGCGCCTCCGGGAGGCACTGCGCGCGGCGGACGGCCTGCTCATCGCGACCCCGGAGTACAACTGGGGCATCCCCGGGTTCCTCAAGAACGCGATCGACTGGATGTCTCGGCCGGCGAGCGATATCCCGCAGGTCTTCGGCGACCTTCCGGTGGCGCTGATCGGGGCGGGCGGGGGCGGTGGCACGCGCCTCGCGCAGAGCGCCTGGCTGCCGGTCTTCCGCTTTCTGCGCATGCGGCCGTGGTCGGACGAGACGCTCTACCTCTCGGGCGCCCGGACGCTGTTCGACGAGCACCGCCGCCTCACGGACGACGCGACCCGGGACCAGCTGCGGGCGGTGGTCGCCGGCTTCGCGGCCCACTGCGCGGCGGCGCCGCGCACCCGGCCCGGCTGACGCCCGCCGTCACGGCGCCGCGATCCCGGCGGCGGTCACGGTGAGCAGGGTCGCGTCGGGGTCCGTCTCGCCGGCGGCGATCGCCAGGATCGCCCGCGCCACGCCGTCCGGGTCGAGGGCGGCCGGGAAGCGGCGGGCCATGTGCGCCTCGGCCGACTCGCCGTTCGCGGCGCCGTAGGCCTCCGCCGCGGCGGTGCCGATCCGCGTGCCCGCGATGAACTGGCGCGGGGCGAGCGCGACGAAGCGCAGGCCGAGCCCGCGGGCATCCGCGGAGCGCTGCAGGTAGTCGGCGACGAACATCTGCGTCCGCTTCGCGCCGGAGTAGCCGCCGGACAG
>Ga0207674_10010152_pt1 | contig 10706 bp, 7 predicted proteins | sample KBSCornC72_FD_184303 | JGI IMG/M metagenome (GOLD analysis project Ga0207674, IMG submission 184303) | Corn rhizosphere microbial communities from Kellogg Biological Station, Michigan, USA - KBS Corn C7-2 (SPAdes) (version 2) | ecosystem: Host-associated > Plants > Roots > Rhizosphere > Soil ...
CCGATGTGGTGAATCGGGGCGAGCCGGGGTGGGACTGACGCAGGAGATCCGCCGTTACTACGACACCGGTGCGAAGTACAAGCCGGAGATCGTCGTGCTGCAGTTCTGCGCCAACGATCCGTCGGACAATCTCGCCAATCGTGTCACCGTGGTGGAGAACGGTGAGTTCAAGTTCATCGACAGCGCCAACTCGCTCAACGTCGTGAAAAAGTATCTGTCGCGTTCGTTCGTGCAGCGCACCCAGCTTTACAACTTCGTGCGCACACGCGCATCACAGGTGCTCCTCACGCGTCTCACGACGCATGAAGCGTCCAGGCTGGATGCATCCGCGCCGGACACATCGAAGACCGGGGCGGTGCCGGGCATCGAGCGTGTGCACATCGAGCTGCTCGCCACTTTCGCTGCGAAGCTTCATGCCGAGGGACGCCGGCTCTGGGTGATCTCGGTGGATCACCAGCTCGAACAGTTTCCGCACATTGATCAGGCCGTCCGTGATCTCGATGCGCGCGGCGAGCTGCGCTACATCGAAGTCCTCGGCTGGCTGAAGGGCCACGAGCCCTACGCGTCCCCCGAAGGCCATATGTGGGGTGCGCCCGCGCACGAGCTGATCGGCGAGCACCTGGCCGCCGAAGTGTCGGCCGCCCTCGCCGATTCCTCCGCCGTTCCGAAATCATGAGCGAGCTCGAAATTCTCTACGAAGACAATCACGTGCTGGGAGTGCTGAAACCGGCCGGGATGCTCTCGCAGGGCGATCGCACCGGGGACATCACCGCGCTCGAGCTGGCGCGCAATTACATCAAGAACAAGTACGAGAAGCCGGGCAATGTGTTCATGGGGCTCGTGCAGCGTCTCGACCGGCCCGTGTCCGGCGTGATGATACTTGCGCGCACGTCCAAGGCGGCCTCGCGCCTCTCGCAATCATTCCACGACCGCATCAGCGAGAAGACCTACCTGTGCGTGGTATCCGGGAACATGGAGCAGGAGAGCGGAGAGCTGAGCGCGTTGATCGTACGTGCGCACACGCGTTCGCGGATCGCGGCCACCGAGTCGGAGAAAACCAAGGCCGCGACGCTGGAGTACCGCGTGCTCGGAAGGTTTGCAGGGGAGGAGACGCATGCTCCGCATCCACGGGGCCGCCGTGATCCCGCCGCGATGACGCTCCTCGAAGTGCGGCCGCGCACCGGGCGCCATCACCAGATTCGACTGCAGCTCTCATCCGCCGGCCATCCCATTCGCGGCGATGTCAAGTACGGCGCGGTGACACCGCTTCCGGACAAATCCATTGCGCTGCATGCGGTGCGGTTGCGCGTTCCGCATCCCGTGCGCGACGAAGTTATCGACCTTTTCGCGCCGCCGCCTTCGAGCGCGCCATGGTCGCACTTCTCCGCCGCGCTCGCAGCGCTTTTTCCGCCATCGAAAGCATGACGCCGTCGCGCACGCCGCCCTCGATCAACCGGATCGAGCGCTTGCCTGTGTAACTGGCCACGGTGAGCAGCACCGCCAGTCCCGCCGTGATGATGTCGGCGCGATCCGGGGGCAGTCCGTGAAAATTCTTGCGCTGTGCGATGGTCGAGCGAAGGCAGCGCATCTCCAGCGCATGCAACTGCGAAACGGAAACCGTGCTCCCGCCCCCATCGCTGCGTAACTCGAGCATCGAGGCTGCGGTGGTTGCAGTCCCGCCCGAGACGACCAGTTGAAGGTTGCGCACGCGGACGTTTTTCAACATGCCCGCCACCACCCGCTCGATCTCCTCATTCAGACGCAAGTACTCATCAGCGGTGACCGGATCGTTGGCCAGGAATTTCTCGGTGAGTCGAACCGCTCCCAGCGGCACCGATCGCACGAGGGGAGTCCGCTGGCCGCGGGTCACGATCAACTCCGCAGATCCACCGCCGATATCCAGCACCATGAGATCACGCTTCGTGCGCAGACGTGCCTGCACGGAGCGGAGCACCATGGTGGCTTCCTCGGCCCCTGTGAGTATCTTCACGGGCACCTCGCTGACCCGCGCGATACCCCGGGCAGCGCTTTCTCCGTTGGACGCAGCGCGAAAGGCATAGGTGCCCACGGCGATCACGTCCGCGGCGCCCTTGCGTTGGGCGTCAATGACCAGTCTCATGACGGCGCGCACCGTGAAACGGAGGGCGTTCACGTCGAGCTCGCCCGACGCCGCGAGTCCCCGGCCAAGTCGAGTGGGCTCACGCTTGACGTACGTGTAAACCACGCGGCCCTTCGCCACATATCCCACGGCGAGCTTTACAGAATTGGTACCGATGTCGATGACGCCGATCAGGCGCGGCGCCGGGGGTGGGGAGCTCTGCGGCCGGGCGGTCATCGGTGCATGCGCAGCATGTCGATGAGATTGCGCACGTCGGTGTCGCCGGGCGGAGAGTGCATCAGCGCCTGCTGCGCGGCGGCCAGCGCGCGTGTGTAGTCACCCCGCGAGCGGTAGATTTCGGCCAGAGCGAGGTTGGCGGTGCGCTCGTAGCCGGAGAGGGTGGAAATGTTGCTGTAGCTCTGGATGGCGAGGTCGAGCTTGTTCTGCGCGCGCTGCACTTCGGCCAGGGCCAGATAGGCGGGCGGATACACGGTGTGGTTGGGGTCCACGATTTCGTTCAGCATGCGTTCGGCGGATGCGTAGTCGCCGGTCAGTGCGGCGACGCGCGCACGCCCGGTGATGGAGCGCTCGTCACGCGGCGAGATGGCGGCCATCTGTTCAAAGCATTGCCGTGCATGCTCAAGATCTTTGCGCTGCAGGAAACAATCGCCCATGCAGTCGAGAGCGTGCATGGCCTGGTCGTCGTTGCCACCGACACGCGCCAGTACCTCGATGGCGCGCGAGCACATGCCCTGCTCCCACAGGAGCGTGCCCAGGTTGTAGTCGACGTCGCGCTTGATCAGATTGTACGCCGGGGTGGGATACTCCTGGCTGATCTCGTCGGCGCGCGTGTAGTGCGCGAGCGCCGTGCCCTTGAGTCCCATCTTGAGGTACGCGTTGCCGAGCGTGAAGTTCGAGAATGCATCGGAATATGCCCGCATCTGCTTCTGATACAGATAATCGGAGTTCACGAACAGCGCCGCCGGCGCCACGATGAGAAGCGCCTTCACGAGGTCGAGCGACTTCCTGCGGTAGGCGTCGACGACGTACACGCACGCGTACGCGGAAAACAGGGTCATGGCCGGCATGATGGGCAGCCGGAAGCGGGCGTTCACGAAGAATGCGATCACGCCCAGCGAGTACACGACGATGAACAGATAGAACATCGCCAGCTCGTTGCGCCGCCGCCACAGCAACACGCCGCCCAGAAACGCCAGCGGCGCCACCAGCCAGAATCCCGGCAGCGGCACCCACTTCATCTTGGCCAGCTTCCAGAAGAAGTAGATGTACTTGTCGTTGGCGCGCTCACCCGCGCCCCAGTACATGCGGAACTTCTTCCACATGAGCGGCCACGCCTTGTCCGGCTGGTCGTGGATGAACTGTTTTCCCCGCGCGAAGTAGTAATCGGAAACCTCCGCGAGGTTCATCTTGTGGCCGGTGTCCTTCTCCGCCATGGCGATGGCGTCGAAATAGCCGCCCCACCAGTCGGCGCGCGTGCCGGGCACGATGGCGGTCGAGCCGTCGGAGTTGGGATTGTTGCCGATCCAGAAGTTCACACCGCCCGATGCGCCGACGGGAACCACGGCCTTCGCGACCATGTAGTTGCGGATCATCACCGGCGCGATGGGGATGGCGCACGCAACCGCTGTCACGATCAAACGTGTGATCCAGGTTTTCGCTGTGGCCGCGCGATTGCGCGCCAGGTAGATCGCGGCCGGCACCGCAATGAAGAACACCATGACGCTGGGACGATCGATGGTGGCGAGGCCGAGCGTGAAACCGCCCGCCGCGAAGAGCCATATTTTCTGCGTCTTCATCGCGCGCAGGAGCAGATACATCGAGATCGTGTTCAGGAAAATGAACGTGGTCTCGAGGAGCAGGTCGCCTTCCATGTAGACGAGCACCCAGTACAGCGCCGTGGTCAGTCCGGCCACCAACGCGACGCGCCGTGAAAAGAGATCGCGGGCGGTCAGATAGATCAGGCCGGCGGTGAGCGAACCGATCAGGTGTTGGACGAACACGGCAAAGGCGATGCTGTTGCCGCTCAGTTTGTACAGAAACGCGAGAAAGTACGGATACAGCGGCCCGCGGAAGAACGCGTCCGTGCCTTTGGTTCCCCCGTTGACGAGATCCAGGGCCCACTCGTGGTGATAGAGCGAGTCCATGATGGGAAAGCGAAAGGTCGGATTGAATTTCTGGTTGAGAAAGAAAAACGCGATGCGCAGAAGCAGCGCCACACCGACCACAAGGCCCAGCTCGGCCCAGTCGCGGCGGTTTTTCCAGCCGAAGGGAACGGCGTTATCGAGCGCGGATGGCTTCGATTTGGCGGATGCCGCCGGTTTCACCGGGCGTGAAGCCGGCGTGGCGGGACGTGTCTTGTTCTTGTTGGCCATGGATAAAAGACACCGCGCCGAGAGGCGCGGTAAAACGTGATCCTACCACATCGTTATGGGCACTTCAAAGTCACGGCTCGTGGTCTGTTCCCGAGATTCACGGAACGATTCGTGCAAATGTTCGGAGAAGTATACATGCGGAGCGGACGGGTGTTCCGTCGCCCGCCGGGGAACGCTTCGCCCTCTTGATCCATGACCGACCACGACGCCAGCGCCACCACCGCCACCCGATTGAACGCCGAATTGCTGGCAATGGTTCGCATTGCCGGGACGATTCTGCAGTTCACCCGGCTCGACGACATCCTCGAGGCCATCACGCGCGAGCTCTCGCAGCTGATTGAATTCGATCGATCCAGCGTTGCTCTGGTTTCGCCCGACAGCCAGTCCCTGGTTCTGAAGCACGTCTACTGCAAGGGGTGCAAGGAGAGCGAGGTCGAGGGCCACGTGATTCCGCTCAACGAGCGCACGCTCCCCGGGTGGGTGTGCGCCAACCAGCGCGCCGTGCTGCGCACCGATGTCGCGGCCGATGCTCGCTTCGTGGAAACCGTGAAGGGCGATCCACTGGGCTCCGACATGGTGGCCCCGCTCATGGCGCGCGGCAAGGTGATCGGAACTCTCAACGTGGGTTGCCGCGCGGTGAATGCACTCGTCGACACCGATCTGGAAAAGCTTGTCAACTGCGCCAACATTGCGAGCGGCGCCATCGAGCACGCCATTCTGCTGGAAGAAGCCAAGGACCTCGGCGAGCGCTACCGCACGCTGCAGCGCAACGCCAGCGACATCATCATGCTGATCGACCGCAACAGCGGGCGGTTGGTGGAAGTGAACCGGCAGTGCTGCGAAGTGCTCGGCGCCAAGGAAGAAGAGCTCCTGCGCAAGTCGTACTTCGACCTGTTCCACACCGAAGACCAGTTCCAGGCGCGACGCGACTTCGTGAACATCATGAGCGGCAAGTCGCGGTCGTTTGTGGACCGCCGCCTGGTGGGCCGCGACGGAGCGGTGATCTTCGTCGATATCTCCGCCAGCCTGATCGAGCTCAAGAGCGACACCTTCATCCAGGTGCTTGTGCACGATATCTCGCAGCGCAAGATGCTCGAGCAGCAGATCATTCTTCAGAACAAGAATCTGCAGGACGCCAACCAGCGCCTGCGCGAAGTCGACGAGATGAAGACCGAGTTTTTGGCCAACATCAGCCACGAGCTGCGCACGCCGCTCTCGGTGATCATCGCGTACACCGAAGCGCTGCGCGACGGGCTGGTGAACGAGCAGGACCGGAAGCATTTCCTGGAAGTGGTGGCGGAGAACGGGCAGGGATTGCTGCGGTTGATCAACGACCTGCTGGATCTTTCCAAGCTGGAAGTCTCCGGAGCGATGCTGAGCTTTACGCTTTCCCACATCCACGATGTCGTGCGCGTGCTGTGGCCCAAGGTGGCTTCGGCGGCGGATGCAAAGGGAATCGAAGTGACGTTCAAGCCCGGCTACGAGATCCCGGTGGTCTACATCGACAACAAGCGCATCAGCCAGGTGGTGATGTCGCTGGTGACGAACGCGGTGAAGTTCACCGAGCGTGGTGGCAAGGTGGAGTTGTCGACGCGCCGCTCGCCCGAGGGCGTGGTGGTGCAGGTGGTTGACACCGGCGCCGGAATTCCCGACGAGCAGATCGCGAACATCTTCGACACATTCCGTCAGATCGATGGGTCCTCCACGCGCCAGGCGGGCGGCCTGGGAATCGGCCTCGCGATTGCGAAGCACATCATCGAGCTGCACGGCGGCAAGATCTGGGTGGAGAGCCGGCAGGGAGTGGGAAGCACGTTCTGCTTCATGATCCCCGTCGAAACCGACGAAGTGATGCGTCACTCCAATGAGAACGGCGACGCGCTGACGCGCATGGTCCCCGCGAACGTGACTTCAGTGGATGCGTGGATCGACTCACAGCTTGGTGATACGGGCTCATAGGGCCCGTCTTACAAACTATTGAGAATATCGAAATGAGTTCGCGAGATTTCCGATGATCTCGCGAACTCATTTTTGTTTCTACGTAATCATCGTCATAACTCATGTTGGGGCAAATTTACCTTCGCTGCGAAGGTAAAAAACACCCAGCAGGCCAAAACAAAAACGCCGCGAGCTTGACTGCCCGCGGCGTTTGCTGTTCATACTGGTTCGAGACTGACTAGGCGTTCTGCTCCTCCACCGACTCCGTCAGCACGGTCGCGACGTTGTGTGCGACCTTGAGCAGACCGCGGCCGATCTTGAAATGCGCGACGCGGTTGTCCTGGAAGCGCACTTTCAGGTCGCCGTCCTTGAGCGTCGAGATGATGGGCGCATGGTGCGCCAGGATACCGAGGTATCCCGCGCCGCCGGGCGCCACGATCGACACGACCTCGCCTTCGAAGGCAGTCCGCGTCGGCGTGAGCATCTTGAAGTTGAACGTGGCTTCCATGCTCGATTACATGCTCTTCGCGCGCTCGACCACTTCGTCGATCGAACCCGCCATGTAGAACGCCTGCTCCGGAATCGAGTCGTGCTTGCCCTCGATGATTTCTTTGAAACCGCGGATGGTGTCCGCGATCTTCACGTACTTGCCCGGTGAGCCGGTGAAGACTTCGGCGACGAAGAACGGCTGCGACAGGAAGCGCTGAATCTTGCGCGCGCGCGTCACGGCCTGGCGATCCTCTTCCGAGAGCTCGTCCATACCGAGAATCGCGATGATGTCCTGCAGCTCCTTGTTGCGCTGCAGAATCTCCTGCACGCGGCGCGCCACGTTGAAGTGCTCCTCGCCCACAACGGAGGGGCTCAGAATGCGCGAGGTCGAAGCCAGCGGATCCACGGCGGGGTAGATGCCGAGCTCCGCGATCTGGCGCGAGAGCACCGTGGTCGCATCGAGGTGCGAGAAGGTGGTGGCAGGCGCCGGATCGGTGATGTCGTCGGCGGGCACGTAAATGGCCTGCACGGACGTAATCGAACCCTTCTTTGTGGAACAGATTCTTTCCTGCAATCCACCCATCTCAGTTCCCAGCGTCGGCTGGTAGCCTACCGCAGAAGGCATTCGACCGAGCAATGCCGAGACCTCAGAGCCCGCCTGTACAAATCTAAAGATATTGTCGATGAACAGGAGCACGTCCTGGTTTTCTTCGTCGCGGAAGTACTCCGCCACGCTGACACCGGTGAGACCGATGCGCAGACGCGCGCCAGGCGGCTCGTTCATCTGTCCGAACACGAGCGACGTCTTCGACACCACGCCCGACTCGTTCATTTCGAGCCAGAGGTCATTGCCTTCGCGTGTGCGCTCGCCCACGCCGGCGAACACCGAGTAACCGCCGTGCTCGGTGGCAATGTTGCGAATGAGCTCCTGAATGAGCACCGTCTTGCCCACGCCGGCGCCGCCGAACAGGCCGATCTTGCCGCCCTTGGCGTAGGGAGCGAGCAGGTCGACGACCTTGATGCCGGTTTCGAGCTGCTGCACTTCGGAGGCCTGGTCTTCCAGCTTCGGCGCCGCGCGGTGAATGGGGTAGCGCTTGCCCGGATCGGCGAGCGGGCCCAATCCGTCGATCGGCTCCCCGAGCACGTTGAAAATGCGGCCCAGCGCCTGCGCACCCACCGGCACGCTGATGGGCTGGCCATCATCGACGACTTCCATTCCGCGCACGAGCCCCTCGGTCGACGTCATGGCGATGGCGCGCACGACGTTGTCGCCGATGTGCAGCGACACCTCGCAGGTGAGGTTGATGTTGCGCTCCTTGTCGACGATCTTGAGCGCGTTGTAGATCGCGGGCAGCTGTCCCGACGGGAACTCGACGTCCACCGTGGGACCGATCACCTGGACGATCTTGCCCGTGCTCTTCGTGCTCGCGTGTGCCTTGCTGGGCATGGCATTCGTGCTGACGTTCATGACGATCTTTCTCCCGTTTGCGGGTGCTTACTTCAAGGCCTCGGCGCCGCCGACGATTTCGGCCAGCTCCTTGGTAATGGTCGCCTGACGCAGGCGGTTTCGTTCGATGACGAGGGCATTCAATTTATCGTCTGCATTCTTGGTGGCCTGCTGCATCGCGGCCATGCGCGCGCCGTATTCGGACGCGAACGAATCCGCCAGCACCGAGAACACGATCGACGTGGCGTAGAGCGGAATCAGATCCGCGAACAGCTCGTCGCGCGAAGGCTCGATGATGTAGTTGTCGTCGGCGCGGGCGCCTTCGACGGGCGGAATGCTGAGGAACTTCTGGGTCGTGACCTTGTAGAGCGCCGCCTTGAGCGAACGCGCATAGATGAAGTAGAGCGCGTCGACTTCGCCCTTCACGTACAGCTCGATCAGGCGGCCCGTGATTTCCTTGATCTCCTCGAGCACGAGACGGTCGCTGACGCCGGCCTTGTGCCAGATGATCGGAGTGGGACGGTTCTTGAAGAAGGCGTGACCCTTCTTGCCGATGGTGATCAGCTTGACGTCCTGGTCCTTGTGCTCGCGGATGTAGAGCTGCGCCGCGCGGATCAGGTTGGAGTTGAACGCGCCGCACAGTCCGCGGTCGGCGGTGATGAGGACGATTCCGGGCTTCTTGGGTTCGTGCTGCGAGAAGAGATGGCCCAGCGTGGTCTTGAGCACCGGCTCGCCCTCGATGAACGAGAACTCCACCGGGGCATCCGCCATTTCCTCGATGCCGCCGCCGGCGAGACCGCCGAGCACACGATCGAGCTCCTCCGCGAACGGCCGCACCGCCTGCGCGCGATTCTGCGCGCGGTTGAGCTTCGCCGCCGAGACGAGCTGCATCGCCTTGGTGATCTTGCGGATGTTTTCAACCGCACGGATCCGCTGTTTGAGGTCGAGTAGTGTGGCCATTGCTTTCGGTTCTCGTCCTACTTCTTGAGCGACGCTGCGAACTGCTGTTTGAACTCGGTCGCTGCCTTGAGCGCTTCGGCCTCGAGAGGCTTGTCGAACGCCTTCTTCTCGCGCAGCTGGTGCACGACGTCCGGGTACTTCTGATCCAGGAACTTGTTGTACTCGACCTCGAAGCGCTTGAGGCTCGCGGTCGGCAGGTCGTCGAGCAGACCCTGGTTGGCGGCGAAGATCAGGAGCACCTGGCGCTCGGTGGCGAGCGGAACGTTTTCATCCTGTTTCAGGATCTCCACCATCTTCTCTCCGCGCGTGAGCTGCGCGAGCGTCGACTTGTCGAGGTCGGAGCCGAAGCGCGCGAACGCGGCCAGCTCGCGGTACTGCGCCAGTGCGAGACGAAGGGTACCCGCGACCTGCTTCATCATCTTGGTCTGTGCGTTCGATCCCACGCGCGACACCGAAATGCCCACGTTGATGGCGGGGCGGATGCCGGAGTAGAAAAGATCGCCCTCGAGAAAGATCTGACCGTCGGTGATCGAAATCACGTTGGTCGGAATGTACGCCGTCACGTCGCCGAGCTGCGTCTCGATGATGGGGAGTGCCGTGAGCGAACCGCCGCCGAGCTTCTCGTGCAGCTTGGCCGCGCGCTCGAGCAGGCGCGAGTGCAGATAGAAGACGTCGCCCGGGTACGCTTCGCGGCCCGGCGGGCGGCGGAGCAGGAGCGACATCTGGCGGTACGACTGCGCGTGCTTGGAAAGATCGTCGTAGAAGCAAACCGCGTGGCCGCCACGATCACGGAAGAACTCGCCCATGGCGCAACCCGCGTAGGGAGCCAGGAACTGGAGCGCCGCCGGATCCGATGCCGACGCGCTCACCACGATGGTGTACTCCATGGCGCCGTGCTGTTCGAGCTTGCGCACCACCTGTGCGACCGTCGATTCCTTCTGGCCGATGGCGACGTACACGCAGATGACGCCGGTGCCCTTCTGATTGATGATGGTGTCGACGCAGATCGCGGTCTTGCCGGTCTGGCGGTCGCCGATGATGAGCTCGCGCTGTCCGCGACCGATGGGAATCATCGAGTCGATGGCCTTGAGGCCCGTCTGCAGCGGCTCTTTTACAGGTTGCCGCTGGACCACGTTCGGAACCACGGCTTCAATCGGGTTGAACTGCTTGGCGGCGATCGGGCCCTTGCCGTCGATGGGCAGACCGAGCGAGTTCACGACGCGGCCGAGGAGCGCTTCGCCCACGGGAACCTGCGCCACCTTGCCGGTGCGCTTGACCGTGTCGCCTTCCTTGATGCCGGTGTCGGAACCGAAGAGCACGGCACCCACGTTGTCCTGCTCGAGGTTCAGCACCATGCCGATCACGTTGCCGGGGAATTCGAGCA
>Ga0207674_10010153_pt1 | contig 10705 bp, 8 predicted proteins | sample KBSCornC72_FD_184303 | JGI IMG/M metagenome (GOLD analysis project Ga0207674, IMG submission 184303) | Corn rhizosphere microbial communities from Kellogg Biological Station, Michigan, USA - KBS Corn C7-2 (SPAdes) (version 2) | ecosystem: Host-associated > Plants > Roots > Rhizosphere > Soil ...
CTGAAGGGCGCCAAGCCCGCCGTCCTGCCCGTGGATCAGCCGACCGAGTTCGAGCTCGTCATCAACCTCAAGACCGCCAAGGTCCTTGGCCTCACCCTTCCACCCTCGTTATTGCGACGGGCGGATCAGATCATCGAGTGACGGCCTCGCGCTGGCGCCGATTTCAAACGGATGCACTACCTCGCCGACTTCGGTCTGGTACCCTGGTGGGGTGGGACGAGCTCTCGCCGCGCTGACACTCCTGCTCCTGGCCCTCCCGGCTCCCGCCCCGGGCGCCATCCCCGAGAGCCCGGGCGTCATCAATCCGATCCCGGACGCGCCGACCTTCCCGGCCAGCCTCAACACCGTCATCGAGCTCCTCAGGAAGGGAGACAGCGCCGGCGGACTGAAGGCGGCGCGAGAGTTCGTCAGGAGCCAGCCGGGCTCGGCGGCGGGGCACGAGGTGCTCGGGCTGGCCGCGCAGGTGAACCGGCTCACGCGCGAGGCGGAGGCCGCGTACACGGAATCTTTGCGCCTGGAACCCGGCCGGCTGACGGTGATGCTCCGCCTCGGCCAGCTGGCGCTCGACGCGCGAGCGTGGAAGAAGGCGGAAGGCTGGTTCCGCAAGGCGCTGGCGGCCAATCCCGACCTGGGCGCGGCGCGCCGCGGGCTCGCGCTCGCACTGCTGGGGCAGCGGCAGCTGTCGGGGGCGCTGGCGGAGATTCAGGAGGCGCTCAAGCGCTCCCAGGGCCGCGACGAGGACGCCAAGTATCTCCTGGCCCAGATCATGAACGATGTCGGACGCCCGTCCGCCGCGGAGCCGGTGCTGGCCGAGGTGCTGACGGCCCGGCCCGACCACGTCCCCGCGATGCTGCTGCAGGGGCTGGTCAAGCTCGAGCTGCGCAAGCCGGACGAGGCGGAAGCGCTGTTCGCCAAGGTCGTCCAGCACGATCCCAAGTCCGCGCAGGGCCGCCTGGGGCTTGCCCTCGTCGAGCGCGCGCGCGGCCAGCTCGCCTCGGCTGCGACGGCCATGGAGAGCGTGATCCGGGACCGACCCGACTGGGCGCTGGCGCACTTCGAGCTGGGACGCACGCGGCTTGGCCTCCGCCAGCTCGATGCCGCGCTCAAGGCCTTCGACCGTGCCGAGCAGACGAGCCCTGACCCGGCAGTCACCCGTGTTCGCGCCGCCCAGAGTCTCGCGTCGGCCGGGGAAGCGGACCGCGCCATCGCCAAGGCCCAGGCCTCGCTGGCCTCGGTCAACGCGGCGCCGCTTGCCCGCGCGCTGCTCGTCCGGCTCTACGTGGAGAAGGGACAGCCGGATCTCGCCGAGCGCGAGCTCCAGGCCGCAGTCACGGCCGCGCCGCAGGAAGTCACGCCGCTCCTGAATCTGGCGCGCTTCTACATGACGCAACGAAGGCCCGCCGACGCGGTGGGCCCGCTGGAGCGCGCGGCGGCGCTGGGGCCGACGCAGGCGGACCCGCTGGCGCTTCTGGTGGATGCCCACATCACGCTTGGTCAGAAGGACCAGGCCCTCGCCGCCGGTGAGCGGCTCCTCCGTGTTCAGGGCGACACGCCGGCCGCGTACCTGTTGTTCGCGGTCGTGAACGAGAAGGTCGGCCGGCCGACCGAGGCCCTCGCGGCATATCAGAAGGTGCTCGACAAGGAGCCCGGAAACCTCCCCGCCGCCCGGGCGCGGGCCGGCCTGCTCGCGCGCCAGCAGAGGGTGCCGGAGGCCGTCCGGCTCCTCGAGGACACCGCCGCCAAGAACCCGAAGGCCCCCGAGCCGCTTGTCGACCTGGCCCAGCTCGAGGAGCGGGCAGGCAATGTCCCGGGCGCGGCGAGCGCGTATCGCCGTGCCCTCGAGCGAGCGCCAGAGAACCCCATCTTGCTGAACAATCTCGCCTATCTGCTCGGGGGGGAACCCGCCACCCGGGATGAGGCGGCACTCCTGGCCGAACGCGCCCATGCCCTGGCGCCCCAGAGCCCGGTGGTGACGGATACACTCGGCTGGATCCTCTATCTGAAGGGTGACTTGCCACGCGCGGAGACACTGCTTGCCGCCGCCGCGAAGGCCGCCCCAGGCATCGCCGAGGTCCGCTATCACCTCGGCATGGTCTACGCGAAGCAGGGGAAGTCCGCCGAGGCGCGCCAGGAGCTCGAGGCCTCGCTCAAGGCGGGGGAGTTCAAGGAAGTCGCGGTGGCGCGCCGGACGCTCGAGTCTCTTCGATAGCGCTCCCTCCGGTTTGACGCCGTCGGCGGGCGTGTGGGATCATGAGGCCTCCCCATGAAGGTCCACTTCACCACCCTTGGCTGCCCGAAGAACCAGGTCGACTCCGAGCTGATGCTCGGCATGCTGTCCGCCGCCGGCCATGAGATCGTCCCGCGCGCCGAGGCCGCCGAGTGCCTGGTGGTCAATACCTGCGCCTTCATCGACCGCGCCCGCGAGGAGTCGGTCAACACCATCCTCGACCTGGCCAAGCTGAAGGATAAGGGCCGGGCCCGCGCGCTCATCGTCACCGGCTGTCTCACGCAGCGCTACGGGCAGGACATCCTCACCGAGATCCCGGAAGTCAGCGCCATCCTCGGCACCTCCGAGCTCGACCGTATCGTGGAGCTGGTGAGCCAGGCCGACGGCCGCCAGAACTGGGTGACGGCGGCGCCTCCCGGCTATCTCTACGACGCGGGCACTCCGCGCCTCCTCAGCGCGCGCGTGCCCTATGCATACGTGAAGATCGCCGAGGGCTGCGACATGGGCTGCACGTTCTGCGCGATCCCCCAGTTCCGGGGGCGCCACCGCAGCCGCCCCATCCGGGACGTGGTCGCCGAGGTGGAAGGGCTCGCCGCGCGCGGGATCCAGGAGGCGATCCTCGTCTCCCAGGACACGCTGGCCTATGGCCGCGATCTCGCCGGCAACGGGGACATCGCCGATCTGCTGCTCGCGCTCTCCGACACCAAGATGCCGTGGATCCGGCCCATGTACCTCCATCCCGCCCACGTCAACGACCGTCTCGTCGCCCGCTGGGCGAGCGCCCGGGTGGTGCCCTACCTCGACATGCCGGTGCAGCACGGCGACGACGGCGTGCTGCGCGCCATGCGCCGGGCGGTGACGGCGCGCCGGATGAAGGAGATCGTCGCCCAGTTCCGCGAGGCCATCCCGGGCGTCAGCGTGCGGACCACGGTGCTGGTGGGGTTCCCCGGGGAAACCGAGGCCGCCTTCGACAATCTCCTCGCCTTCATCGAGGACGTCGCCTTCGACCGGCTCGGCGTGTTCACCTACTCCACCGAGGAGGGGACGCCCGCGGCGACCATGGCCGATCCGGTGCCGGCGGCGACCATGGCCGAACGGGCCGCGCTGGTGGAAGAGGCGCAGGATCGTCTCGCGTGGCCGCGCCAGAAGGCGCTCTACGGCACCCGGCAAACCGTCCTGGTGGATGGGCCAAGCCCCGACCGCGCGTTCCCCTTCGAAGGCCGGCTCGCCGGCCAGGCCCCCGAGATCGACGGTGTGGTCCTCCTTCGCGACAAGCGCCTCACCCCGGGCCGCTTCGCGGAAGTCCGCATCGTCGAAGTGGACGGCTACGAGCTGGTCGGAGAGTAAGGCGGACGAGCCGGATCAGCCGGCTCGGCCCCGGCTGAGCCCGCTCGACCGCCTCGCGCTCGGGCTCGCCACCGGCGGCGGCGCCGGCTACGCTCCGGTTGCCTCCGGCACCGTCGGCAGCGCCGTCGCCCTGGTGCTCCTGTGGGTGATCCCCTTCACGAACATGGCGCTCCTTTGGACCACCCTCGCCGTCACGCTAATGGGCATCTGGTCGGGCGGCCGGGTCGAGCGCATTCTCGGCGAGAAGGACCCGGGCATCATCGTGATCGACGAGCTGGCGGGCATGGCGCTGTCCGTCCTCTTCGTGCCGCGGACCATCCCGGTGCTCCTGGTGGCCTTCTTTCTCTTCCGACTCTTCGACGTGTGGAAGCCCTTTCCGGCGCACGAGAGCCAGTCGCTGACCGGCGGCCTCGGAGTCATGGTGGACGACCTCATCGCGGGCGTGTATGCCCTCGTGCTCGTGATGGGCGCGCGCGCGCTGTTCGGAGTGCCGGCATGACCGGCGTGCGCATCCTCACCGTGGGCGTGGCGGAGCTCGCGGGGCGCGACGACGCCGCCGGCCTCGCGGTGGCGCGCGCCCTCCGCGCCGACGGGGTGCCGGTGGCGTCGCGCGCGGTCGTGGACGAGGACGAGGGAGCGCTCGAGGCCGCGCTCGGCCCCGCGCTGGAGGGCGGCGGCGTGGTGGTCGTGCTGGCGCCCCCCGGCGGGTCGGGGGGCGACATCGTGCGGCGCGTGCTGGCCCGGCTGGCCGGCGTGCGGCTCGTGCTCAGCGACCGGCTGCTCGATCTCCTCGCGGCGGACTCCGCCCGCCGGGGCCGCGCGCTGCCCCGGCGCCTGGAGCGCCTGGCGCTGCTGCCGCAAGGCGCCCAGCTCTGGACGGCGCCCGACGGCCCCCCCGGCTGGGCGCTGGAAGCGCGCGGCGCGCTGGTCGCGGTGCTGCCGCTGGACGCGCCCGATCTCTCCGCTCTCGTCGAGCAGCATCTCCGTCCCGCCGCGCGCGACCGGGCCGGCGCCGGCGGCGTCGCCCTCGTGAGTCTCCTGCGCACCGCGGGGGTCTCGGCCGCCGACGCCGAGGAGCGCCTGGCGCCGTGGCTGGGCAAGGAGGGGCCGGTGACCGTGTCGTGCCTGGTGGTGGACGGCGAGGTCTGGGTTCGCCTCCTCGCCCGCGCGCCGTCCCGCGCCGTGGCGGAGGCCGCGCTGATCGAGGCAGGGCCCGCCGTTCGCGAGGCGCTCGGCACCGATTGCTACGGCGTGGACGGGGAATCCCTCGAGGTGGTGGTGGGCGCGCTCCTCCGCGAGCGGGGGCTCAGCGTGTCCACCGCCGAGTCGTGCACGGGCGGACTCGTCGCCCACCGGCTCACCAATATCCCCGGCTCCTCACGCTATGTCGAGCGCGGCGTGGTGGTGTACTCGAACGAGGCCAAGACCGATCTTCTCGGCGTGCCCGCCGACCTCATCCGAGCGCACGGCGCGGTCAGTGCGCCGGTGGCGGAAGCCATGGCCCGCGGCGCCTGCCGCATCGGCGGCACCGCCTGCGGCGTGGCCATCACCGGCATCGCGGGACCCGACGGCGGATCCCCGGAGAAGCCGGTGGGCACCGTCTTCGTCGGGGTGGCGTCGCCCGCGGGCGTCGAGGTGCGCCGGTTCCGATTCGCGGGCGGGCGCGAGGCAGTGAAGTGGCAGTCGGCCCAGGCCGCGCTCGATATGCTCCGGCGCGCGCTCCTGGCCTGATGGCGCGGGCCTTCATCGCGATTCCCCTCAGCCCCGAGGCGCGCGATGCGGTGACGGCCGAGGTGGATCGGCTGCGCCCGCTCAGTCGGGCAGTGGCCTGGGTCCCTCGGCCCAATCTGCACCTCACGCTCTCGTTCCTGGGCGAGCAGAGCGAGGAGCGGCTGGCCGACGCGCTCGGCGCGCTGGAGCATGCCGCGGGCGCCATCGAGCCCTTCTTCCTGGGGTTGCATGGCCTGGGCGCATTCCCGGGGCTCGAACGGCCGCGCATCCTCTGGGTGGGCGTGGCGGAGGGCGCGCTCGCCGCGCGGAGCCTCCAGGCCCGGCTCGCGGCCGGGTTGGCCGAGCGCGGCTTCCCGCCCGAGGCGCGGCCGTGGCATCCGCACTTGACCGTCGGGAGGGTGTTCGACGACCGGCGCTGGCGCCGGGAGGCGACCCCCGCCCTCCACCTCGCCGTGGCGGAGGCCGGCCGACGCGCGGTGGCGCGCTTTCCCATCACGGTGATCTCCTTGATGAAAAGTGATCTGGAGCCCGGCGGCGCTCGATACACGGAGCTGGCTGCTCGCCCGCTGGGCGCGCGCGTATGTTGATCGCGATGCGCGCGGTTGCTATGCTCAGCGGGCGAAGCTAGGCGGAAAGGGATGAGGACGGCATCATGAGCGAGCAGGCTGCGTTGGCCCCGGAGACCGTACCGCCGAAGATCACAGCCCGGAGCGGTCTCCGCCTCTCTCTCAAGGTCAAGCTCAGCCTCCTCATCACCGCCCTGGTCGTGCTCACGGTCACGCTCGTCAGCGCATTTCTCATCCGGCAGGAGCAGCAGACCCTCACCGCGGAGATGACCAAGCGGGGCCTCACCATCGCGGAGAACATCTCCGCCGCCGCCAAATCCTCCTTGATCGCCAACGACGAGCTGACGCTCAACGTGCTGGTGAAGGACGCCATGAAGGACCCGGACGTGGCCTACGTGGCCATCGTGGACGAGAACCGCACCGTCCTCGCCCACTCCGACGTGGGAGAGATCGGCAAGCCCATCGCGCGGCCACCCGGCCTCGAGACGCTCGGCGCGGAGCCCCTCATCCGCACCTACAAGACCAAGCCCCGGGGCGAGATCATCGACTTCGCGATGCCCCTGGTGTTCAGCGACACGCCGGTGGGCGCGCTCTATCTGGGCTTCTCCAAGCAGGCCATCACCGATGCGCTCGCCCGGGCCTTCAACCGGGCCGTCATCGTCACCCTGGCCATGGTGGTTCTGGGCGTGCTGGGGGCGGTGGGCCTCTCCAACCTGCTCTCCCGCCCCATCTTCCGGCTGGTGCGGGGGACGCGGGCCATCGCCGAGGGCGACTTCAACGTGGCGCTGCCGGTGACGTCCGGCGACGAGCTCGGCGTCCTCACCGAGTCGTTCAACCAGATGGCCCGGAGCCTCCGCGAGAAGGAGATGATCAAGCACGCCTTCACGCGCTACGTCGCCCGCGAGGTGGTGGAGGAGATCCTCAAGGACCCCGAGCACATGGTGCTCACCGGGGAGCGGCGGGAGGCCACGGTGCTCTTCTGCGACATCCGCGGATTCACCCCGCTGTCCGAGCGGCTGTCTCCCGAAGAGGTGGTATCCCTCCTCAACGAGTTCTACACGCTGATGATCGAGACCACGTTCAAGCACGACGGAACGCTGGACAAGTTCCTCGGCGACGCGGTGATGGCGGTGTTCGGCGCTCCCATCGCCCACCCGGATCACGCCACCCGCGCGGTGCGCACCGCCATCGCCATGCAGCAGGGCATCACCGCGCTGAACGAGGTGCGGGGGCGGGACGGCAAGGAGAACATCAACGTGGGCATCGGCGTGGCGGTGGGCGAGGTGGTGGCGGGCACGGTGGGCAGCGGAGAGCGAATGGAATACACCGTGATCGGCGATAGCGTGAACCTCGCCTCGCGGCTCGAGTCCAACGCCAAGCCGGGCCGGATCCTCATCAGCGGCCGCACCTACGAGAAGGTGCGCCATCTCGTGGAAGTGGTCCCGCTGGGGCAGATCAAGGTCAAGGGCAAGGAGGAGCAGGTGGAAGTCTACGAGCTGGTCGGCCATCGGGAGGGGGTATGAGCGGCGCGCGGCGCGACTGGCGGAGGGCGGGAGCCCGCGCCCTGCTGCTGGGCGCGATGGCGCTCCTCGCGGGCGCCTGCGCGACGGCGGCCCCCGACCAGCCCGCCGCCGAGGGGTCCCCGCCGCCCCGCGCCGCGCGGACGGCCCCCGCGCCGCCGCCCCGCGTGGAGCCCCTGCCCGACGCGTTCCGCTCGGACGACTTCATCGTGACCTTCGCGCGCGCGGGTGACACCGCGCAGACGCTGGCGGCGCGGCACCTGGGCGATGCCGGGAAATCCTGGATGATCGCCGACTACATGGGCAAGGACACCTTCGCCGCCGGCGAGGAAGTGATCGTCCCGGTGCGGCCCTGGAATCCCGCCGGAGTGGAAGCCAACGGCTATCAGCTCGTGCCCATCCTCTGCTATCACAACCTCGACCGGCAGGCCAAGGGCCGGCTGGTGCTGGCGGCCTCCTCGTTCGAGGAGCAGATGCGGTACCTGAAGCGCGAGGGGTATCACGTCGTCAGCCTCAAGGAGTTCGTCGAGTTCATGACCTTCAAGCGGCAGCTGCCCCGGAAGTCGGTGGTGCTGACGTTTGACGACGGCTATCGCGCCTTCAAGGAGTTCGCCTATCCCGTGCTCAAGGAGCTGGGCTATACCGCCACGCTCTTTGTCTACACCGACTATGTGGGCGCGGGGAAGAATGCGTTCACCTGGGACGAGCTCAAGGCGCTCGCGGCCGAAGGCTTCGACGTCCAGGCTCACTCCAAGACCCACGGAGACCTGCGCAAGGCGCCCAACGAGACCGACGCGCAGTTCACCCGGCGCATGCAGACCGAGCTGGAGCAGCCGCTGTCCCAGTTCCAGCAGCGCATGGGCTCGCGGCCGACCTATCTGGCCTATCCCTACGGACGGCAAGATGACGACGTCGTCAAGAAGGCGAAGGAGTACGGCTATATCGCCGCCTTCACGGTGCGCCGGCAGGGCAGCCCCGCCTTCGTCTCGCCGCTGCGCGGGCATCGGAGCCAGATCTATTCCGAGATGACGCTGGAAGACTTCGTCAAGAACCTCGATGTCTTTGCCGCCGAGGAGCTCAAGTGAGGCGCCCGGCCGTCTGGGTGGCCCTGGGGCTGCTGGCCGGGGGCTGCGCCACCGCGGCGCCCGAAGGGGCGGGGACCGCCGCGACCCCCTCGTCCCGTCCCGGCGCCGCGCCCCCGGCCACGGCGGCGGCGCCGCGCCCGCCCACGCCGCGCGAGGAGCTCGCGGCCAAGCACCGGGCGGAGGCGGCGCGCCTCGAGCGCGAGGGCGAGCTGCGCCGCGCGCTTGACCACTGGAAGATCGCGCTCATGATCGACAAGGGCGACGCCGCGGCCCGGGAAGGGCAGACCAAGCTCGAGGGACGCATCGAGGGCGCGGTGACCCAGCGCATCCAGGAGGGGCGGGCCGCGCTGCAGCGCTCCTCGCATGTGGAGGCCCGGCGCCGCTTCCTCGCCGCCCTGGCCCTGGACCCGTTCAACCGTGCCGCCTTCGACGCGCTCCAGAACGACGTGCGGGAAGTGGAGTCCGTCACCCACACGGTGCGCGCGGGGGAGACGCTCGCCACGCTCGCCCAGCGCTACTACGGCGACCGGTCACGGGGCGAGGTCATCTGGGAGACCAACCAGCTTCCACCGAACCCCCGCCTCGTGGCGGGCAGCACCCTGAAGATCCCCGAGATCCCGGGCTTGCCCTTCCTCCGCGCGGAGCCGCGGCGCGAGCCGCTGCCGCCCATCGCCGCGCCGGCGCCGGCTCCCGGAGCGACGCCGGGGCCGCCCGCGCCGGGCACGCCGCCGAGCCGCCCAGAGCCGGCGCGCGAAGAGCCGCCCGAGGTGAACCCGCTGCTGGCCGACGCGCGCGAGGCGCTGGAGCGGAAGGAGTATCCCACCGCTCTGGCCGGCCTCGACCGCCTGCTGGCGAGCACGCCGTCGGACCGGGAGGGACAGGACCTGCGCAAGGTCGCTCTCTACCAGTACGGCAAGGCGCAGTTCGACCAGAAGCAATACGAAGAGTCGTACCGGACCCTCACGCAGCTGGCGAAGCTCCAGCCGGGCTACGAGGACTCGCCGCGCTTGCTCCAGCAGGCGAGGACGCGCACCGTGGACAAGCACTACAGCGAGGGAATCAAGCTCTACCGCGACGAGAAGCTCAAGGAAGCCATCCGCGAGTGGCAAGTCGTGCTCGAGTTCGACCCTACCCACGCCAACGCGAAGAAGAATATCGAGCAGGCGGAGCGGTTGCTGAAGGGATTGGAGCAGCGCAAGAAGAAGTAACGCGTCTTGTAGCGGCTCGCGCGGCCCTCGTGGCCCGCGCGGCTCCTCGTGGCCCGCGCGGCAAGGGGAGGGGCGGCGGGTCCTGTCACCGGACAGCCCCACGCCCCGAGCCACCCCCGCCCGGGCTCCCCCGGCTCGGGGCGTGGGGCTCCCCGTCCGGCGCCACCCGCCGCCCCTCCCCTTGCCGCGCTCTCCGCGAGCCCGGAACCGAGCGCCGTACCCCCGTGAATCCTGTCTGTATCGCAACTTGGACATTGACCCGACTCGAAATCCGAATCAAAGTGGCGTCGGAGCGCGCCGTTGATTGACTTTAGGGGGATCGGCCCCCTACAATAGTTCGCAAGTGCGCGTGGAATTGAGATTTTGCGCCTCGCCCGGACCTGACCTGAGGCCTGCGAGCATCCCGAGGAGACTCCCATGGCAGATGTGAAGAGCGATCGCCGCCAGGCCCTCGAGCTCGCCCTGGCTTCCATTGACCGCCAGTTCGGCAAGGGCGCCATCATGCGCCTCGGGCAGGGCGGCGCCCTCGACGAGATCTCGGTGATTCCGACCGGCGCCCTCACCCTCGACCTGGCGCTGGGCATCGGCGGCATTCCGCGCGGCCGTGTCACGGAGATCTACGGCCCGGAGTCCTCCGGCAAGACCACGCTGGCGCTGCACGTGATCGCCGAGGCGCAGCGCGGCGGCGGCACCGCCGCCTTCATCGACGCCGAGCACGCCCTGGATCCGATCTACGCGAAGAAGCTCGGGGTGAACACCGACGAGCTCCTGATCTCCCAGCCCGATACCGGCGAGCAGGCGCTCGAGATCGCGGAGACGCTGGTGCGGTCCAATGCGGTGGACGTCATCGTGATCGACTCGGTGGCGGCGCTGGTCCCGCGCGCGGAGCTCGACGGCGACATGGGTGACTCGCTCCCCGGCCTCCAGGCGCGGCTCATGTCGCAGGCGCTCCGCAAGCTCACCGCGGCCATCTCGCGCTCGGGCGGCAGCGTGATCTTCATCAACCAGATCCGCGAGAAGA